>Ga0126307_10003140_pt1 | contig 11233 bp, 8 predicted proteins | sample Plot28_FD_89955 | JGI IMG/M metagenome (GOLD analysis project Ga0126307, IMG submission 89955) | Serpentine soil microbial communities from UC McLaughlin Reserve, CA, USA - Plot28 | ecosystem: Environmental > Terrestrial > Soil > Grasslands | place: USA: UC McLaughlin Reserve, Lake County...
CCCGTTATGCCAGCCACCGGCGAGCGTAGAGGCATCGACCCGGTGCGCTGTTCGAAGACGGACGGACGCTTTCCCGCTCCGGATTGCGGCTTGCCGATCGTTGGCGAAGGCCCGCGCTCGGCGGCTTGCGCGGGCCTCTTCGTGCCCGGAGGCTCGTCCGCGGCGGCCAAGGCCTTTCGCGCCGTGTCCAGGGGTCTGGCTCCTCGCCATGGCTCGCGGGGACATGGAGCTCGTCACAAGTGTGTGACGATGCGTCCACAGCGGTCTCCCTAGCCGACGGTTTCGCTGTTTTCTTCGTCGGACGGCTGCCGACGAAGGCTGCAACGCCTCGGACGAGGTTTGCCTGTCCCTGCGTGCGTTTCAGCAGCACGTTCCCGCACACCCGGCGCCTGCGAGCGTGTCGTCTGACTAAACCCAGCGAATCCCGTCGGCGACCGCTGCGACAATCGCGGCATGACCCAAGCGCCCGCCGCGACCCGCCGCCTGACCGCTGTCCTGCGCGAAGAGGAGCGCGTGACGCCCCTCGAGCTCTTCTTCGACCTGGTCTTCGTCCTGGCGATCACCCAGTGCACGGCGCTGATGGCGGGCCAGCCGACCTGGACGGGGCTCGCAAAAGGCCTGGCCGTGCTGGCCGTACTCTGGTGGTGCTGGGGTGCGTACGCGTGGCTGACCAGCGTCGTCGACCCGGAAGAGGGCGCCGTCCGGCTCGTCATCTTCGGCGCGATGGCCTCTCTCCTCGTTGCCGCCCTCTGCGTCCCCGGCGCCTTCGACGACTCGGCCCTGATCTTCGCTCTCGCGTACGGCGCCGTCCGCATCGCGCACATCCTCCTCTTCGTGCTCGCGAGCCGCGACGACCGGGGGCTGCGCTACTCCGTCCTGACGCTCGCGGGGAGCACCGCGCTCGGCGTCGGCCTGCTGACCGCAGCTGCCTTCGTGGACGGCTGGGCCAAGGCCGCGCTCTGGGCGGTCGCCCTGCTGCTCGACATCAGCGGCCCTGCGTTCTTCGGCGTCGAAGGGTGGAAGATCGTTCCCGGCCACTTCGCCGAGCGTCACGGGCTGATCGTGATCATCGCGATCGGCGAGTCGGTCGTGGCGATCGGCGTCGGGGTGACGCAGGAGGTCGACGCCGGCATCGTCGCTGCTGCGGCCGCCGGCACCGTGGTGGCCGCCGCCCTGTGGTGGCTCTACTTCGATGTCGTCGCGCTCGTCGCCCAGCGGCGGCTGGCGCGGGCGGCGCCCGGGCGAGAGCAGAACTCGATGGCGCGCGACTCGTACTCGTACCTGCACTATCCGATGGTGGCCGGGATCGTCCTCGTCGCCCTCGGCATGAAGAAGACCCTCGGCGACGTCGGCGAGGAGCTCGAGCTCGTTCCGGCGGCAGCGCTCCTCGGAGGGACGGCGGTCTACCTGCTCGCACATGTGGCGTTCCGCCTACGCAACGTCCACTCGCTCAACAAGCAGCGTCTCCTCACCGCGGCCCTCCTCGTCGCGGCGATCCCCGTCGCGACGCACATAGCCGCGCTTGCGTCGGTCGCGCTCGTCGCTGGTGTCCTGGCGCTGCTGATCGCGTACGAGGCGGTCAGGTTCTCCGAGGCCCGCGACCGGATCCGACACGAGCTGGCGCACCAGGCGGTGGCGGACTGACCGACCACTGCGACACGCTGCGCTCTCTCCACGTGCCCGGGCGCCCGCTGCTGTTGCCGAACGCGTGGGACGCCGCCTCGGCCCGGGCGGTGGTCGAGGCCGGCTTCCCGGTGGTCGCCACGACGAGCGGCGGCGTCGCGAACGCGCTCGGCTACGAGGACCACCAGGGCGCGCCGGCCGAGGAGATGCTCACGGCGGCTGCGCGCATCGCCCGCGCGGTCGACGTCCCCGTCACCGTCGACGCCGAGGCGGGCTACGGCCTCGGGCCGGCGGAGCTCGTCGCGGAGCTCGAGCGCGCCGGGGCGGCCGGCTGCAACCTCGAGGACACCGACCACGACACCGACGCGCTCCGCGAGCCGGAGGAGCAAGCCGCCTGGCTCCGGCGGGTCCGCGAGGCGGCCGACGCTGCCGGCCACGGCCTCGTGATCAACGCCCGGGTCGACGTCTTCCTCGCCGCGGACGCCGACGTGCCTCAGCCTGAGCTCGTGCCCGACGCCCTCGCGCGCGCCCGCGTGTACCTCGACGCCGGCGCCGACTGCGTGTATCCGATCGCGCTCTGGGACGGCGACGCGCTGCGTGCCTTCGTCGACGGCGCCGGCGGTCCGGTGAACGCGCTCGCGTTTCCCAAGGCGCCGCCAGTCGCCGAGCTCGCGGCACTCGGCGTCGCGCGCGTCAGCTGGGGCGGACTGCTCCACCGCGCCGCGATGGAGCACTTCGCGGGCATTCTTGATTCGATTCCCCGGTGACGTACGTCCCCGCGGACGATCGCTACGACCGGATGCAGTACCGCCGCTCTGGGCGCAGCGGGCTGCTACTGCCCGCGATCTCGCTCGGCCTCTGGCACAACTTCGGCGGCGAGCGGCCGCTCGAGACGAGCCGCGAGATCGTCCGCCGGGCCTTCGACCTCGGCGTCACGCACTTCGACCTGGCGAACAACTACGGCCCGCCCTACGGCTCCGCCGAGGAGACGTTCGGCCAGATCTTCCAGACGGACCTCCGGCCCTTCCGCGACGAGTTGATCCTCTCGACGAAGGCCGGCTACGACATGTGGCCCGGGCCCTACGGCGAGTGGGGCTCGCGCAAGTATCTGCTGGCGAGCCTCGATCAGAGCCTCGTCCGCATGGGCCTCGACTACGTGGACATCTTCTATTCGCACAGGTACGACCCGGACACGCCGCTGGAGGAGACGATGGGCGCGCTGGACTCGGCCGTTCGAGCCGGCAAGGCGCTCTACGTCGGCATCTCGTCGTACTCGGCGACGAAGACGGCCGAGGCGGCGTCGATCCTCCGCGAGCTCAGGACGCCTTTCGTCATCCACCAGCCGTCGTACTCGCTGCTCAACCGCTGGATCGAGCCGGAGCTGCTGGACGTCCTCGGCGAGCTCGGGATCGGTTGCATCGTCTTCTCGCCGCTCGCGCAGGGGATGCTCACGGACCGGTACCTCGACGGGATTCCCGAAGGCTCGCGCGCGGCGACGCGCGGGAGCGCGCTCTCACCGGATCTGCTCACCGACGACGCGCTGGCGAAGATCCGTGCGCTCAACGAGATCGCCGCCCGGCGCCGCCAATCCCTGGCGCAGATGGCGATCGCCTGGGTGCTCCGCGTCGAGCGTGTTACGTCGGCTCTGATCGGGGCGAGCAGCGTGGCGCAGCTCGAGGACAGCCTCGGCGCGCTCGAGCGGCTCGACTTCACGGAGGAGGAGCTGAGCGAGATCGACCGCCACGCGACCGACGCCGATCTCAACCTCTGGGCCCGCTCGAGCGCGGAGTGAGTCGAATTTAGAGAATTGTGAGCGCGATTTCGCGCGGTCGCCCCTAGCTTGAACGACGTCCAATCGAAGGGGGGACCCCATGAAGCGCACAAGCACGTTCCTCGCGCTCGTCGTGTTCCTGGTGACCGCGCTCGCCTCGGCCCAGGCGGCGTACGGGCACGACCGACACCGAGGTCACCGCGGCGTCGACGACCTCGTCTTCGTCCAGACGAACGAGCTCAACGGCAACCGCGTCGTCGTCTTTAGGCGGCAGGCCGGCGGCCTTCTCGAGCGCAAGGACACGTATGAAACGCGTGGCAGAGGCGGCGCAGCTGCTCCAGGGACGGAGTCGGACCGGCTCGCGTCCCAGGGATCGCTGGTCTACGACCGCGGTCACCGGCTGCTGTTCGCGGTCAATGCCGGAAGCGACTCCGTGTCGGTGTTCCGCGTCAGGGGCGAGCGCCTGAAGCTCACTGATGTCGATCGGTCCGGCGGCGACTTCCCAGCGAGCGTGGCCGTGTACGGCGATCTCGTCTACGTTCTCAATTCTGGGAACGACGGCCGCTTGCAGGGCTTCCGGATCCACGGCAACCACCTGCACTCGCTCGCCGGCTCGAACCGCTCGCTCGGGCTCGCAAACACGGACCCGCCGAACTTCCTCACCTCGCCCGGCCAGGTCGGCTTCTCACCCGACGGCAGGAAGCTCATCGTCACGACCAAGGCGAGCAAGAGCACGATCGAGGTCTTTGACGTCCGCCGCGACGGGCGCCTGTCTTCGACGTCGGTCTCGAACCCGTCGGCGACTCCCGTTCCGTTCGCCTTCACGTTCGACCCGTCGGGCCGGCTCGTCTCGGGTGAGGCCGGAATGAGCTTCGTGACGACGTACACGATCGCGGGTGACGGGCATCTGACGAGCCCGCAGTCGCTGAGCGACGGTCAGATGGCGCTGTGCTGGATCGTGCGGGCGGGTGACTTCTACTACGTCTCGAACACAGGCAGCAACACGCTGAGCGGCTACCGGATCGACGCAGCCGGACGACCCTCGCTGGTGGGGCCGACCGGCGTCGTTGCGACGACGCCCGCAGGCCCGATCGACCTCGCGGTCTCGGGCGGGTTCCTCTACGCCCAGACGGGGACGGCCGGCACGGTAGAGGAGTTCCGCATCGAGGCCAACGGGACGCTGACCCGGATCGGGTCGATCACCGGGCTGCCTCCTGGCCAGGAAGGCATTGCGGCCACGTAGGGACGTGAGCTCCCGAATCGCCACCCGGGCCGCCTGCGTAGGCGCACGGCGGCCCGGGTAGGACACCGCTGTGCAGGAGTCCCGCCGCACGCGCGTCCTCGTCGTCGAGGACGACGAGACGGTCGCCGACATCGTCACGCGCTACATGGAGCGCGAGGAGTTCGCGGTCGACTCCGTCGCCGACGGTGAGAGCGCGCTCGAGGCCATCGATGCATGCGAGCCGGACCTGGTCGTGCTCGACGTCATGCTGCCGAAGCTCAGCGGCTTCGAGGTCTGCCGGCGCCTGCAGGCTCGCCGCCTGCCGATCGTGATGCTGACGGCGCGAGGAGAAGAGAGCGACCGGATCATGGGCCTCGAGCTCGGCGCCGACGACTACGTCGTCAAGCCGTTCTCGCCGCGGGAGCTCGTCGCCAGGGTCAGGTCGGTGCTCCGACGGGCCGGCCCGCGGCGCCACGGAGAGCCGATCGCGACGGACTCGATCGTTCTCGACCCGCGTTCGCGTTCCGTCACGGTCGACGGGCGCGCCGTGGACCTGACGACGCGCGAGTTCGACCTGCTCGCCTTCCTCATGCAGCACCCGGGTCAGGTCTTCGACCGCGCCGAGCTGCTCGAGCAGGTCTGGGGCTACACCTTCGGCAGCACGCCGACCGTCACGGTTCACGTCCAGCGGCTGCGCCGCAAGATCGAGCGCGATCCAGAGCACCCCGAGCACGTGACGACCGTTTGGGGATCCGGCTACCGCTTCGACTCATGAGCACGCGGCTCGTCGCCACTCTGCTCGTGCTCGGCGCGCTCGGGATCGGCGCGACGGCACTGTTCGTGGACGGCTCGGCCGGGGATGCCCTCGTTCTCGCCGCGGAGGCGGGAGGCGCGTCCGTTGCCGTCGGCCTGATCGTCGCGCTCGTGCTCTGGGCGCTGCGCCGGTCGTCGATTGCGAGCCAGCTCGTGGTGATCACGCTCGGGACGGTCGGTGCCGTCGCCGCGGGCGCTCTCGTCAGCGCACAGACGATGTTCGCCGCCGAGCGGCCCTATGCCGCGCTGGCGCTCGTCCTGGTCACCTCCGGCACGGCGAGCGTGCTCATCGGATTGTCGCTGAGCGCGCGCGTCCGCCGGGAAAGCGACTCCCTCGCCCGGGCCGCGCGCACGCTCGGGACGAGCGCGCCGGCTCTCGTCTTCGACCGCCCCGAGACCGACGAGCTCGCCCGCCTCGCGCGCGAGCTCGACCTCAGCGCGCGGCGGCTCGACGAGAGCCGCGCGTACGCCGCCCAGCTCGACCGTTCTCGCCGTGAGCTCGTCGCCTGGATCTCGCACGATCTGCGCACCCCGTTGGCTCGGATCAGGGCGATGGTCGAGGCCCTCGACGACCGCGTCGTGACCGACTCCGACGAAGTGACGTCGTTCCACGAGCGGCTCCGTGGGGACGCCGGCCGCCTCACCGGTCTCGTCGACGAGCTGTTCGAGCTGAGCCGCATCGACGCCGGCGCGCTGACGCTCGACTTCCAGGAGCTCGAGCTGGCCGATCTCGTCGGCGACCTCGTGGCCGCGTTCGTCCCGGTCGCCGAGGGGCGGGGCATACGACTCCGGGCCGAGCTGCACGCGCAGCCGGTCGTGCGTGCGTCGATGGATCACGTCGAGCGCGCGATCTCGAACCTGCTCGACAACGCCATCCGGTACAGCCGCGAAGCGAGCGTCGTCTCCATCGACATGGGCGAGCGCGACGCCGAGGCGTACGTCGCCATCTCCGACGGCTGCGGCGGCGTTTCGCGCGAGGAGCTGGCCGGGATCTTCGACGTCGCGTCGTTGCGCCGTCACGCTGGGACCGGGGACGGTGGCCGCTCGACCGGCCTCGGGCTGGCGATCGCGAAAGGACTGATCGACGCGCACGGCGGCACCCTGTCGGTCGAGGACGCGAACGGCGGCTGCCGGTTCACCGTCGCCCTGCCGATCGCGACGGCTACCCCGACCGGCCGAGCGCCTTCACCGCTTCCGAGTGCGCCATGACGAGCGCCGGGTCCTTCTGAAGCAGCGACCGGTAGCGCCGGCCGAAGGGCGTGTCCTCCTTCGGCGGTAGCACGAGCTCGCGGGCCTGATCGAGCAGCTCACCGGGCGGCACCACCTCGGCGTCTTCGCGAGGGTTGAGCGTGTCGTCGATCGCGACGATCAGCCGCGAGAACGGCTTCAGCCAGCCGTAACGGACGGGATCTGACACGAGCTGGAGAAACTCGGCGCCGCTCATCGCCCCGTGGACGCTCTCGACCTGGGCGCGCTCGGCGTCGAGCAGCGCCTTGTGCAGGCTCAGCAGGGCGGGCTGGGCGGCGCGGAGGTCGTCGTTCGCCTCGGCCATCGCTACCGCGATCATGACGAAGCGGGGGCCGCCGCTGCGTCGTCCCGGAGGATCGCGTAGCTTCCGGGGGCCGGGATTTAGCCGGGCGGCGTGTCTATTCTCGAATCGTGGAGCTCCTGGAGCGCGACGACGCCCTCGCGACGCTTGCGCAGGCGCGCGAGTCGGCGACGCGGGGCGAGGGCCGCGTCGTCGTCGTCACCGGCGAGCCGGGGATCGGCAAGACCTCGCTCGTCGCGGGGTTCCTCGGCGGGCTGGAGGACGGCGCCCGGGTCCTCTCCGGCACGTGCGACGACCTCTCGATCCCGCGGCCGCTCGGCGCGCTCCGCGACCTGGTCGGAAGCGTATCCGTGCCGCTCGAGCGAGCGCTCGCCGGTGGCTCCGCCGCGCATGACATCCAGTCGCTGCTGATCGAGGAGCTCGAGCTGCCGCCGCGGCCGACGATCCTGGTGCTCGAGGACGTCCACTGGGCCGACGACGCGACGCTCGACTCGATCACCGTGCTCGGCCGCCGGATCGCAGCGCTGCCGGCGCTCCTCATCCTCACCTTCCGCGCCGGCGAGCTGCGGTCGAGCCACCCGCTCCACGCCGTCCTCGGCGCCATCCGGCCGGAGGACTCTGTCTTCCTCGACCTCGCACCGCTGTCCGAGAGCGCGGTGTCCTCGCTCGCCGGCGGCGACGCGCCCGACGTGTACGAGGTCACCGGGGGAAACCCGTTCTACGTGACGGAGCTGCTCGCAACCCGGACGACTGACGAGCTGCCGCCGTCCGTCGCCAAGGCCGTGCTCGGCCGCGCCGCGCGGCTCGACGACGCGTCCAGGCGGCTCGTGGAGCTGGCGTCGGTGGTGCCGAGCCGCGTCCCGATCTCGCTCCTGGATTCCGTCATGCCCGACTGGGCGTCGGCCGCCGAGGAGCCCGAACGGCGGCAGCTGCTCGAGGTCGACGCCCGGTACGTCCGCTTCCGCCACGAGCTGGCGCGGAACGCGATCCGGTCGAGCATCCCGATCGCCGCGAGGCGCCGCCTGCACGGCGAGATCCTCCACGCCCTCCTCGCCGACGACGCCGACCCGTCGCTCATCGTCCACCACGCCGAGGCGGCGGGCGCCGAGGACGTCGTGGCCGAGTACGCGCTCGTCGCGGCGCGGCGCGCCGCCGCTCTCGGCTCGAACCGCGAGGCCTACTCGCACTACCGGCGGGCGTCGCAGTTCGTCGACCGGCTTCCCGCGGCCGGGCGGGCGCGGGTGCTCGAGGAGCTGGCATCTGTCGCGTACGCGGTCGGGCGGCTGGACGGCGCCTTCGTCGGGATCGAGCGGGCGATCGACGTCTACCGGGCGCTCGGGGACGAGGAGGCGGTCGGCCGTTGCCTGCGGGCGCTCTCGCGCTACCACTGGGTCGCGGGCGACGGGTACGCCGCGCACACGACGGCCCTCGAGGCGATCGCGATTCTCGAGCCGCTCGGACCTTCGGTCGAGCTCGCGCGCGCCTATGGCGTCGTCTCGCAGCTCTCGATGCTGTCCGAGGATGCGGATCGGGCGCTCACGTGGGGAAACCGGGCGCTAGAGCTGGCGACACGTCTCGGTGACGAACGGACGCGCGCCTATGCGCTCGTGAACATCGCCACTGCGGAGATCAACGCCGACTGCGAATTTGCGGGGCTCCTCGACGCGCATGCTGCCGCCGATGCGGCCGGTGACGCGCACGAGGCGGCGCGGGCGCTCGAGAACCTCGGCATGAGCCTCCTCTACTGGGTGCGGCCGGAAGAAGCGCTTCACTACGCGCAGCGGGCCGAGGCATATGCCTTGGAACACGAGCTGCTCATCATCGCGTCGTACTCGACGACGGTGATCGCCTGGCTGCGCCTCCGCGCCGGCGAGTGGGAGGAAGGCGAGCGCCTGACGCGGCGCGAGACGGAAAGCGGCAGGGTCGTCCGGCTCATGGCAAAGACGGTTCTCGCGGAGCTCGCGGTTCGACGTGGCGATCGCGACGCGGGAGCGCGGCTCGAGGAGCTCGCGGTCGAGGCGGACCGCACCGGCGAGCTCCAGCGGATCGTGCCGCTGCTCGAGCTCGCCGTCGAGTGGGCGCTCACCACCGGCGCTCCCATGCCCGTCGAGCGCTTCGAGAAGCTCGCCGAGGTGCCGACCGGCGGCATTCGCAGCGGCCGGTTCGCCATGCGGATCGCAGCGTGGGCGGCCGCCGCCGGGGTCGAGTTCGACACCGCCGGTCCGACGTCGGCGCCGCACGCAGCAATGGCCCGCCGAGACTGGTCGGCCGCGGCCGACGCCTTCGGCGCGGTGGGGTGGACCTACGACCGGGCCGTGATGCTCTCGCTTCTCGACGAGGAGGAGGCGCTCGTCGAGTCGATCGAGATCGCCCGGGGTCTAGGCGCAGAGCCGCTGACGGGGCGGGTCACCCGCAGGATGCGCGAGCTCGGCCTCCGGATTCCGAAAGGGCCGCGCGAGGCGACGCGGGCCAACCCCGCGGGGCTCACGGCCCGTCAGCTCGAGGTGCTCGAGCTCGTCGCGCAGGGCCTGACCAACGCCGAGATCGCCGAGCGGCTCGTCGTCTCGACGAGGACGGCGGAGCACCACGTCGCCGCGGTGCTGACGAAGCTCGGCGCGCGGTCGCGGCGGGAGGCGGTCAGGCGCGCGTCGGAGCTGGATCTGCCGACGCGCACCTGATGCCGTCGTTCTAGGCCGAAGTCGCGCCCTGGACGAGCTCGGAGAGCTCGGCCCGGGGAAGCCCCACGTCCTTACCGTCGAGCTCGAACACCGTCATTCCCCTGACCGTGCGGGCGTGGGCCGCCAGCCAGTCCTCGCCGACCGAGGTCGCCGACGTGACGTTGTCGATCCCGAGGCTCTGGATTTCGATGTCGTCGCCGTCGCCGCCGTCGAGGACGTCGATCCCCAGTCCGCCGAGGAGCACGTCGTCACCCGCGCCTCCGCGGAGGACGTCATCACCGTCGCTGCCGATCAAGACGTCGTTACCGTCGCCGCCGTCGATCGTGAGCTGGATCGCCCCGGCCGCGAGGCCGGAGGCGTCGACGACGTCGTCGCCGGCGAGCATGTTGAGGGTCAGCCGGTCGTTGGCGGCCTCGGCGCCGGTGATGTTGACCCGCGCGGCCAGTCCGATCGCGGCCACGCCCGAGGCGTCGCCGAAGACGACGCTCACGTCGTCGCCGTTGGTGCCCTGCTGGATGACGTTGTCGGGCTGACCGTCGCCGACGCCGCCGGGGACGCCGGCCAGGTCGGTGTTCACCTCGGTCACGTCCGTGCCGCTGAGGTCGTTGACCGCGATCGTGTCGGCACCGCCGCGAGCGTTGAAGTCGATGCTCTCGACGTCGTCGAGGTCCATCGTCACGCCGGCGATGTCCCGGAAGAACAGCACACGCCCGCCATTCGCGGAGATGGTGATCCCCTCCGCGACATTCGCGCCGTTGAACAGCATCTCGTCGAAGCCGTTCTGGCCCTCGAGCGTGTCGTTGTCGTCGCCGGGGTTCCAGACGAACGAGTCGTCGCCGGCGCCCATCAGGGCGACGTCGTTGCCGTCGCCGCCGTTGATCAGGTCGTCGCCCCCGCTGCCGCGGAGGGCGTCGACTCCGAGGCCGCCGTTCATCGCGAGCTGGATGCCGTCCGCCGCCAGCGAGGTGGCGTCCACGACGTCGTCGCCGCCGAGGCCGTTGAGCGTCAGGCGGTCGTTCGCCTGCTCCGCGAAGGAGATGCTGGTCGCCGCCGATAGCCCGGAGACGTTGATGCCGCCCGCGTTGCCCACGGCACCGAACACGTCGGGGCCCTGGGTGCCGTTGACCGTGATCCCGTCGGCCGCACCGTCGCCGCCGCCGTCCGGCCCACGGAGGTCGAGGCGGTTCGAGGTCACGTCGGTGCCGCTCAGGTCGCCAACGACGATGTTGTCCGCTCCGCCGAGGGCCCGGAAGTCGATGCTCTCGACGTCGTCGAGGTCCATCGTCACGCTGGCGACGTTGCGGAAGAACAGGACACGCCCGCCGTTGGCGGAGACGTCGATGTTCTCGCCGATGTTGGCGCCGAAGAACAGCATCGTGTCGACGCCGTCCTGGCCTTCGAGGGTGTCGTTGCCGTCGCCGGGGTTCCACTGGAACGAGTCGTCGCCGGCGCCCATCAGGGCCCGGTCGTTGCCGTTGTCGCCGAACACGACGTCGTTGCCGCTGCCACCGAGGAACACGTCGGCTCCCTGCGAGCCGAGGAGCGAGTCGTCGCCGGCGCCGCCGTCGGTCGTCAGC
>Ga0126307_10003141_pt1 | contig 11231 bp, 8 predicted proteins | sample Plot28_FD_89955 | JGI IMG/M metagenome (GOLD analysis project Ga0126307, IMG submission 89955) | Serpentine soil microbial communities from UC McLaughlin Reserve, CA, USA - Plot28 | ecosystem: Environmental > Terrestrial > Soil > Grasslands | place: USA: UC McLaughlin Reserve, Lake County...
CATCCTGACGGGCGGCTGCGCAGCGCCGACCGCACTTGGTCCGACACGTTGCAGCGAAACGAAACCGGGCTGGCTGACGTCAGCCGCCGCTTGAGTGAGTACGGTGTCACCGGTGTCACCGACGCCACTCCCGACTTCGAAGTCAGCGACATCGTGAGGTTGATGGAGGCGCACCGGCACGGCGAGCTGCGTCAGCGCGTGCACTGCCTGGCGCCGGGCAAGCGCATCCTGCACGACGGCGACCTCAACCTCGACGCACTCACCGCCTGGATCGCCGAACGCCACGCCGCCGACGCCCCGGTCGCGGTGCACTGCGTGACGGCCGCCCAACTGGTCGTGACCTTGTCGGCGCTGCGAGAAACAGGGACCCACCCGCAGGACCGCATCGAACACGCCGCCGTCGTCCCAGACGACAGCATGGCCGACCTCAAAGACCTCAAGGTCACCGTGGTGACCCAACCCAACTTCGTCGCCGAGCGCGGCGACCAGTACCTGATCGACATCCCCGCCCCCGAACACCACGAACTGTGGCGGCTGGCCTCACTGCTGAAGGCCGGCGTGAAGGTCGCACTGTCCACCGACATGCCGTTCGGCGAGGGCGACCCATGGGCGACGATGCGCGCCGCCGTTCACAGAACCACCACATCCGGCGCGGTCCTCAACGCCGACGAATGTGTCGCGGCGCGTGAGGCTTTGACAATGTTCCTCGGGACATCGGCCCACCCCACCAAAGCCCGAGCCATACAAGAGGGCCAGCCCGGCGATCTGACACTGCTGGCCGCGCCACCCGAAGAAGTACTCACCGAACTCGACGCCCATCTGGTGGCCGCCACCGTCGTCGCAGGCGAGGTCGTCTTCGAGCGCGGCTAGGCCGCCGCAGGCGCGAACGCCTCCCGCAGCATGGCGCACTGGCTGTTGAAAAACGACCGCGACACATGGGCTTTCGGCACGATGCCGTCGAAGCCGTGAAATGCGCCTTCCACCACTTCGACCTCACACGGCACACCGGCGGCCTTGAGCCGCTCGGCATAGGCCAAATCCTCGTCGTGGAACAGGTCGAACGTGCCGACGCCCACCCAGGCGGGCGGTAGCCCAGTGAGGTCCTCACGCCGCGCAGGCACCGCCAGCTGCCGGTCCGCACCGCCGAGGTAGGCGGACCATCCGAACTTGTTGCTGGACTGGTTCCACAGCCGGAGTCCGGGATTGTCCAGGCCCTTGCGGTCCACCGTGCGGTCGTCGAGCATCGGATACACCAAAAGCTGTGCGGCAAGGCTGATTTCGCCGCGATCGCGGGTGAGCAGGGCCAGCGCCGCGGCAAGACCCCCGCCCGCGCTGGCACCTCCGATGGCCACTCGCGACGGATCCACTGACGGCAGCCGCACCAGCCACTGCAACGCCGAGTAACAATCCTCGACGGGGGCAGGGTACGGATGTTCCGGCGCCAGCCGGTAGTCCACCGACGCGACCGTGACGCCGAGTTCGCGGGCGAACCGGCGACACAGCACGTCGTCCTGCGCTGCCCGTCCGATGACATACCCGCCGCCGTGAATCCATAACAGGGCCGGGGTCCGGCCCGTCACGCCGGAAGGGCGAAACAGCCGAATCCCTACGCCGGACGGAAGGGTCAGCACCTCGATGTCGTCGGGCGGCCTCCGGCGCCACAGCAGGCGCTCGGCCGCACGCATGATCGGCAACGTGACAGGACTGACGATCTGCTTCGGGATATAGCGGGCGACGCGGCGCAGATCGGGATGAAATTCGGTGGGCGGCACCCGACCAGTATCGACCAACGTGCGGTCGCCCAGCATCGCGGTGGAGAGAAGTCGCGATTCCACCCGGGCGGGCGTTTGCTGACTGTCATCATGGCCTCGTGTCTTCGGTAGTTGTCGGACGTTCGGCCGAATTTCGTGCGATTGCCGCCTTCTTCGACTCGCTGTACGACCGGCCGGCGGGCCTGCTCATAGAGGGCGAAGCGGGAATCGGCAAGACGACGTTGTGGCTGGCCGCGCTGGAGGAGGCGCGCATGCGCGGCTTCCGCGTGTTGTCCGCCCGCGCGTGGGAAGCCGAGTCCGTGCTGGCCTATGGGACAGTCGCCGACCTGCTCAACGATGTCAATACCGAGGTACTGAACAGGCTGCCGGAGGTCCAGCGGTTGCGGTCGACCGAGTTTGGTTGCGGGAAACCCACAATGGACCGCTCACCGACCAGCGTGTGGTCGCCGCAGCGCTAATGACCGTCGTCGAGACGCTGACAACCGAAGCGCCCGTCGTCATCGCGATCGACGACCTGCAATGGCTCGACCCGACCAGTCGGGGTGTCGTGTCGTTCGTGGCGCGCCGGTTGCGGGGAAGGGTCTTTCTACTGGGGACTGCACGATCTGAACGGGATCGCGAGAGCGTGCTGTCGTGGCTGCAACTCGGCACACCGGACGAGATTCGCCGGGTCATGGTCGGCCCGCTCAGCCTGGGTGGCCTGCATCAACTGCTCTCCCTTCGGTTGGGCCGGGCGCTGCCGCGACCGACGATGGTGCACTTCGCCGATCTGTCGGGCGGAAACCCGTTCTACGCGCTTGAAATCGCGCGCGCGATCGACGGCAAAAGGACCACCGCCGACGCGTGCCTGCCCCACACGCTCGCCGATCTGGTGCGGATCAGGACCGGACACCTTGCCGGCGACGCGGCGGACGTCCTTCTGGCGGCCGCCTGCGCCGCCAATCCAACCGTGGAAATGTTGGCGCGTGCGACCAGCATCTCGGTGGAGCGCACCACCGAACTGCTCGACGAGGCCGATCGCAACGGCGCGGTTGTGATGGACGGCAATCGAGTGCGCTACAGCCACCCCCTGCTGGCCCACGGCATCTATACCGGGGCAGCGCCCGCGCGGCGCCGCCAAATGCATCGCGCGCTCGCAGAAGTCGTCAGCCAGCCCGAACTCAAGGCACGGCATCTGGCGCTGGCCGCGTCGAGCACAAATCCGGAGTGCTGGCGGCGCTCGACGATGCCGCGAAGGTCGCCGGCGCAAGGGGAGCGCCGCTTGCCGCGGCAGAATTGCTCGATCTGGCAATCAAACTCGGTGGTGATACGCCAGGCCGTCGGTTCCGGTCCGCCGGACACCATTTCCGGGGCGGTGACATGGATCGGGCGCGTGCTGTCCTAGAGCCAGCTCTCGACCAGCAAGGACCCGGCGTGAAGCGGGCCCTTGCGCTGAATCTGCTTGCCGGAATGTGGATTTACCAAAGAAGTTTCGGCGACGCCGCTGAGCTTCTGAAGCGCGCCGTGAATGAAGCCGAACGCAACTCGGTCGTGCTGGCACAAACCCTGCTCATGCTGTCGTTCGCGCAGGCGAACTCTGGCGACTATGACGAAGCGCTGCGCAATTCCGTCGAAGCGCTCAAGCATGCCGAAGCCGTCGGAGTCCCCGTGATGATCAGCCAGGCGCTGGCAGATTGGCTGATCCTCAGTGCCCTGTGCGGGCGGGGCTTTGACGAGGCCAGCTTGCGTCGGGCACTCGAATTGGAGGATCCCGACCTCGACTTGCCCGTGCCATTTCGTGCGAACTCTGCCGCCGCCCAGGTGCTGTCGTGGGCCGGCCGTCTTGACGAGGCCCGCGACCACGTCGAGGTGCTGCGGCGGCGCTGCATCGAACGCGGCGCCGACACCGACATGCTCTTCGTCGCCGTGTGGAGCGCTTTGATCGACGTTTGGCGTGCAGACTTCACTGCGGCGGCTCATACGGCGGCCGATGCAGTCGAGCGGGCGGAGCAGATCGGCGGCGATCACGGCCTGATCATCGCGCTGACCGTGCGGGGCCTCGTTGCGGCCTACACCGGAAACGAACATCGAGCGCGGGCCGACGCCACCGCCGCCATCGAAGCGGCGAACCGCTTCGGCGCGCCTCTACTCGCGGAGTGGCCGCGAATCACGCTCGGGCTTCTAGATGTGTCGGTTGGCGCATATGACCAGGCGTTGGCTGCCCTCGGCCCGCTTGTCTCGAACTTCGATTCCCTCTCCTGCATGGAGATCATCAAGGCGGGATTCATCCCCGACGCCGTCGAGGCCATGATCGCGACGGGCCAACTCGACAGGGCCGAACCGATGGCGGCTGCGCTGGAAACCCACGGTCGCAGACTGGATCGCACCTGGATGCTGGCGATCGGCGCTCGGTGCCGGGCCATGTTGCTGGCCGCCAAGGGCGATATCGGCGCGGCCGAGGCCGCGGTGCGTGAGGCCATGGCAGAACATGACCGGCTGCCGATGCCGTTCGAACGGGCGCGGACGCTGTTGCTTGTTGGCCAGCTACAGCGTCGAAAGCGCCAAAAGCAGGTTGCTGCAGCGACTTTAGGGGAGGCAATGCGGATCTTCCAGGACCTGGGCGCTCCGTTCTGGGTTGAGCGTGCCCGTGCCGAAATGCAGCGAACCAACGTCGTCCCCACCCGTGAGCTCGAGCTGACACCCACGGAACGACGGGTAGCCGAACTCGCGGCCTCGGGATTCACCAACCGCGACGTCGCCACCAAGTTATTCGTCAGCACGAAGACCGTCGAGGCGAACCTGTCCCAGATCTACCGAAAGCTCGGCATCCGGTCGCGGGCCGAACTCGGGCGGGTGATGAGCCAATAGCAACGGCTGGTGACGCCCTACTTCAGTAGCGGGTCGCGGGGCAGGCCCAGGATGCGCTCGGCAATGGTGTTGCGGGTGATCTCCGACGTGCCGCCCGCGATCGTCATGGCCCGGTTGCCGAGATAGCTGCGCAGCAGTTTGGGGTTCTGTCCGGTCACCGCCGCCGAACCGGCCAACTCCATGCCCAGCTCGGTGATGCGCTGGCCCGCCTCGGCCACCAGCAGTTTGGTCACGTTGCCCTCCGGTCCGGGCTCTGCACCGGCGATGGCCCGGCTGGCCCGGCGCAGGTTCAACAACCTCAATGTGTGCGTTTCGGCGATGCACTCACCGGCGCGCCGCACGTAGTTCGCCGCGGACGGCGAGGCGTCGAGCAGCTTGACGAGGTGATCCGGGCTGAAGCCGATTGCACCGCCCGAACCGCCGCCGATCGAGATGCGCTCATTGCCCAGCGTCGCACGGGCCACCAGCCATCCTTTGTTCACGTCGCCGACCACGTCCTCGTCTGGGACGAACACGTCATCGAAGAAGACCTCGTTGAAGTGCGAGTCACCGGTGATGCCGCGTAGCGGATTGACCGTCACGCCAGGGGATTTCATGTCGATGGCCATCATGGTGACACCGGCGTGCTTGGGCGCGTCGGGATCGGTGCGCACCGTGGCCAGTCCCCACTGGCAGTACTGCGCCAGGCTGGTCCACACCTTCTGGCCGGTGACCCGCCAGCCTCCGTCGACCTTCTTGGCCGCCGTACGCACCGCGGCGGCGTCCGAGCCTGCGCCCGGCTCCGAGAACAGCTGACACCACATCACCTGACCACGCAGCACGGGTTCGACCCAGCGCTCACGCTGGTCGTCGGTGCCTGCCTGCGCGATGGTGAGCGCCACCCAGCCGGTGATGCCCATGTCCGGCCGCTCAATGCCGGTGAACTCCTCCTCGATGACCAGTTGCTCGAGCACATCCGCGGCCCGGCCCCACGGTTTCGGCCAGTGCGGCACCAGATAGCCGGAGTCGACGAGGAAATCGCGCTGTTTCTCCTCGGGCAGGGACCGTAACTGGGCTACGGCGTCGCGGGCCTGGCTGCGGTGGGCCTCCGCCTCGGGAGGCAGCGTGAACGACGCCCCGTGCGCCTGACCGCTGCGCTGACCCTCGACGACGTCGAGCAGCGGGTCGCCGCCCTCCTCCATCAACGCGGCCAGGGTCCGGGCCCGCCGCAGGTACAGGTGAGCGTCATGCTCCCAGGTGTAGGCGATGCCGCCGTGAAGCTGAATGTTGTACTGCGAGTTGAAGATCTGCGTGCGGATGGCGTGCGCGGCGGCCACCGCGGCGGGGAACCACGCGCTGTCCAGGTCGTCGGCGCGCGCCGCGTCCCAGGTTGCCGCGGTGGTCTCCTCGGCGTTCACCAGCATGTTGGCGGCATGGTGTTTGACGGCCTGGAAGGTGCCGATGGTCCGGCCGAACTGCTCGCGCACTTTCGCGTACTCGACGGCCATGTCGAGGGCCGCCCAACTGACGCCGACCGCCTCGGCCGACGCGAGAATCCGGAACACCGTTCGTGCCTTGCGGGCGGCCCCACGAAGCACGCGATCCTCGGCCACCGACACGTCGCGCAGCGCGACCGACCCGACGCTGCGGGTGGTATCCAGCGACTCCAGCGCCGTGATCGTCACACCGTCGGCCTTCGCGTCGACAACCACAGCGTCCTCACCCGCGGCGATCACCAGCACGTCGGCGTCCGGCGCGCCCAGCACGGCAGGGCTCTCGCCAGTGACGACGAGGTCAGAACCCACCGTGACGTTGCCCGACAGGGCAATCGCACCAACCGCGCTGCCGTCGGCCAGTCCCGGAAGTAATTGCGCGCGAATAGAATCCGCCGCACAGCGGTCGATCACCACCGCCGCCGCAACGCTGGGCAGAAACGGGCCAGGTGCCAGTTCACGGCCCTGTACCTCGAGCACCACCGCCAGCTCGGCCAGGCCGAACCCCGAGCCGCCATGGTCCTCGGCGATCGCCAACCCGTTCCACCCGAGATCCTTGCCTGCCGACCAGATCGCCGACGGGTGGGCGGACCCATTCTCCAGTGTCTCGCGGGCCGCTGCGCGGCTGTCCAGGCGATTCAGCTGGCCGATCGCGGAATCGGCGAGGTCGATGTGTTCTTCGGTGATGGCAAGAGCTGACTTACTCACGGTGGAAGTCCTCTGACAAGGGCGAATGTTGACGGTTGTCAAATGAAGCTAACGCGCCCGACGGCCGGTCAAAAGAGACGTGATGCAGGTCACAAACGATCTTGAATATGTCATGAGTAGACATGTTCGTGATGTTGTCGTTTGGAAAGTGGCCTGCGGGGTACAGTCGCGAAATGACGGTACGACCGGACACCCGGTATCCGGGACCGACCATGTGGACCCGCGCCCGGTGGTTGCTGAGGGCCGGACCGGCCGACTACATGCTCGCGATGAGCGTGGCCTCAGCTTCGCTTCCTGTTATCGGGAAACACCTCGAGCCGCTTGGTGCCGTGACGGCGATGGGCATTTGGGGTTACCGTCACATGCCGGATTTCCTCGGCGCCAGCGCGCGTTCCTGGTTCGAGCCGGGAAACGCGGAACTGCGTAAGCACGAGCGGGATTCGACGCATGCCGTCGTCGACGCGGCCCTGCGCGGAGTCGTGCCCGCCGCGGACCTCGCCGTCGAGTGGCCTGCACCCGAGAGCGCCCCGCCGCTGTGGAAGTTCCGTAACCACCGTCGCAGCGTGCACCGCACTTCGGTGCGCTACGGCACCCTTCCCTCGCAGCTGCTCGACGTCTGGCGCCGCAAGGATTTGCCTGCCGAGCCCGCCCCTGTGCTGATATTCGTGCCTGGCGGCGCATGGGTGCATGGCAGCCGCATGCTGCAGGGCTATGCGTTGATGTCGCATCTGGCCGAGATGGGCTGGGTGTGCCTGTCCATCGACTATCGGGTTGCGCCGCACCACCGGTGGCCTGCGCACATCACCGACGTCAAGACTGCGATCTCGTGGGCACGAGCCAACGTCGACAAGTTCGGCGGCGACCGCAATTTCGTTGCGGTAGCGGGATGTTCGGCCGGCGGCCATCTGTCGGCATTGGCCGGCCTCACCGCCAATGATCCGGAGATGCAGTGCGAACTCCCGGACGGAGCCGATACCTCGGTCGACGCCGTGGTTGGCATCTACGGCCGTTACGACTGGGAGGACCGGTCGACGGCTGAGCGGGCGCGCTTCGTCGACTTCCTGGAGCGGGTCGTGGTCAGGCGCAGGATGTCGAAGCACCCGGACGTGTTCCGCAAGGCGTCGCCGATCGCACGGGTACACAAGGCCGCCCCACCATTCCTGGTCATCCACGGCACCGGCGACAGCGTCATCCCCGTCGAGCAGGCCCGCAGCTTCGTCGAGCGGTTGCGGGCGGCGTCGCATTCGGTGGTCAGCTATGTGGAGCTGCCGGGCGCGGGTCACGCCTTCGACATGATCGACGGCGCCCGCACCGGGTCGATGGCCACAGCAATCGGCCTGTTCCTCAACCAGATTCACCGAAACCGGACACTCAGCAGGACCAAAGCGGTTATATAAGCACCTCCAGGTAGGAGGGGTGCGGTGAAAAGGCTTCGCGGGTGGGACGCTGTGCTGTTGTACAGCGAGACGCCGAACGTGCACATGCACACGCTCAAGTTGGCGGTGATCGAGCTCGACGATCTCGGCGGCCGAAAGTTCGGGGTGGAGGAGTTCCGCACGGTCCTCCACCGCAGGCTCTACAAGCTCGACCCGTTCTGCTACCAACTCGTCGAGGTTCCGGGCAAGATCCACCATCCGATGTGGCAGGAGCACTGCGAGGTCGACCTCGACTACCACGTCCGGCCGTATCGGGTGGACAGTCCAGGCGGCCGACGTCAACTGGACGAGGCGGTCGGCAGGATCGCCAGTACCCCGCTGGACCGCAGTCGGCCGCTGTGGGAGATGTACTTCATCGAGGGCTTGGCCAACGGCCGGATCGCTGTGCTGGGCAAGATCCATCACGCGCTGGCCGACGGGGTGGCGTCGGCGAATCTGCTGGCGCGGGGGATGGATATCGGGGACGGACGCCAGGGCGATCGCGATTCGTATGCCACCGAGCCGGCGCCGACGAAGGGTGAGCTGTTGCGCTCGGCATTCGCCGACCATGTTCGGCTGATTGGGAAACTGCCGGGCACGGTGCGCTACACGGCGCAGGGGATCCGCCGGGTCCGCCGGAGCTCACGCAAGCTGTCGCCAGAGTTGACTCGGCCCTTCACGCCGCCGGCGACGTTCATGAACCACAAAGTCGATCCCGTGCGCCAGTTCGCGACCGCGACGCTGGCGCTCGCCGACATCAAAGCAACCGGCAAGCATTTGGGCGTGACCATCAACGACATGGTGCTGGCGATTTCAGCGGGCGCACTACGAAAACTGTTGCTGCATTACGACGGTCACGCAGACAAGCCGCTGTTGGCCTCGGTGCCGGTGAGCTTCGACTTCTCACCGGACCGCATCTCGGGCAATTACTTCACCGGCGTGCTGGTGGCGCTGCCGACCGATTGCGAGGATCCGCTGGAGCGGGTGCGCAGCGCGCGCCAAGCGGCATTGGAGGCCAAGGAGAGCCACAACCTGCTCGGCCCGGAATTGGTGAGCCGGTGGTCGGCGTACTTCCCACCCGCGCCTGCGGAAGCGATGTTCCGCTGGCTGTCCAACAAGGACGGCCAGAACAAGGTGCTGAATCTGCCCATCTCGAACGTGCCGGGCCCACGCGAGTACGGGCGCGTCAGCGGGGCGTTGGTGACCGAGATCTATTCGGTGGGTCCGCTGACGGCGGGCAGCGGGCTGAACATCACGGTGTGGAGCTATGTCGACCAGCTCAACATCTCCGTGCTCTCCGACGGATCGACACTGAAAGACCCGCATGAGCTGACCGACGCGATGATCGATGCCTTCGTCGAAATCCGCCGCGCGGCCGGTCTTTCCGAAGAGCTGACGGTCGTCGAAAAGGCGATGGCGCCGTAGTCTTAGGCGAGTGGCCAGTTATGTCACGCCTCAAGCGATTTGGCGTGCGATAAGTGGCCGTTCGACGCCCCGTCGCGGGTAGTCGCGTGCACCCAAGACAAAAACGTCTCGACCGCTTGAGCGGTGTAATGGCCGCGCGGCGAGCCGTAGTAGAAGTCGAACGCGTGCTGGGCATGGGGAATCTCGGCGTACGCGACGATCGACTTCGACGCCCCCCGCATCGCCTCGGCGAAGGCACGCCCTTCCCGGACCGGGATGATCGAGTCGTCTTGGCCGTGCAGGATGAAAAACGGTGGCGCATCAGGACGTACCCGTTTGATCGAGGAAGCGTCGACATATATCTGCCTGTGCTCGGCTTTCCGCTTCTTGACCACGAACTTCTGCAGGAACGCGATGAACTCCTTACGCCCGTCGCCCTCGGCGGAAACCCAGTCGTAGCGACCGTAGATGGGCACCGCGGCCACGACCGAGGTATCGACATCTTCGAATCCCGGTTGGTACTGCGGATCGCCGTGCGTGAGCGCGGCCAGCGAGCATAGGTGTCCGCCCGCCGAGCCTCCGCTGATCGCGACGAAGTCCGGGTCACCTCCGTAGTCGGCGATGTTCTCCTTGATCCAGGCCAGGGCGCGCTTGACGTCGACGATGTGATCCGGCCACGTGTTCTTGGGGCTCACGCGGTAATCGATCGACACGCACACCCAGCCGCGCTCTGCGAGATGGCTCAGCAGCGGGTAGGCCTGGGGCCGCCGCATGCCGATCGCCCACGCACCGCCGGGCACCTGCAGCAACACCGGCGCCTTGCCGTCGCGGGGCAGGTCGCTTCGCCGCCAGATGTCGGCGAAGTTCACCCGCGGATGCGGGCCGTACTGAACGGTGTTGGTCTTCTCGACGTAGCGGCGGCGGATCAAGTCGTTGGGCCATACGCCGATCATCCTGCGGCGCCTGCCCGGTTGCGATTGGGCCGCGATCTCCTCGTAGTCCTCGCCCAGCGCCTGCCGCAGCGGCTCCTCGAAATAAGGTCGCGACGCCACGTTGCGGCGGTGAATCAACCACAGCAGCGCCCACGCAATTGCCGTGAGCACCAAGGCGATTCGGCCGCGGGCACCCCGGAAGTCGCCGCGTAAACCGCGCCGGGCCGCGTCGAGCATCGAACCGGCGAGGTAAACGGGAGACATCTCGGTCGTCGGCCAGCCGAAGGCGAACACCGGCAAGGTGATGTACCCCTCACGGCCGATTGGTCGCACACCGTTGGCAGCGTTGAGCAACTCCGCGCAGGCGCGCAGCAGCGGATAGCGCCTACGCACGGCCGGCGCGGTCCTGTAGCTCGCTGCGCGCGATCTTGCCAGTGCTGCCGCGAGGCATTTCATCGAGGATCGTAATTTCCCTGGGCACTTTGTAGTTCGCCAAGTTCTCTCGGACGTGCTGCTTGAGTACGTCCGGGGTAGCCGATGCACCGGTATTCAAAACCACAAACGCTGCCAGCCGCTGGCCGAACTGTTCGTCGTCGACACCGATCACCGAGGCCTCTGCCACATCCGGGTGCGCTGCCAGCGCCTTCTCCACCTCGATGGGGTAGACGTTCTCTCCGCCGG
>Ga0126307_10003142_pt1 | contig 11230 bp, 9 predicted proteins | sample Plot28_FD_89955 | JGI IMG/M metagenome (GOLD analysis project Ga0126307, IMG submission 89955) | Serpentine soil microbial communities from UC McLaughlin Reserve, CA, USA - Plot28 | ecosystem: Environmental > Terrestrial > Soil > Grasslands | place: USA: UC McLaughlin Reserve, Lake County...
CGTCGTCTTCGACGGTCATCGTCTCGTCGAGCGAGCGGTCCTCCGTGTAGACCTTCTGGACGGCGAAGCCCTGTATGGGTTGGATCTTGTGGTGGTAAGTCTCTTCCAGGTAGGTCTCGTGCGGACGGTCGTCCCGGTCGTGCTTGTGCGGGGGGTAGCTCGACCAGTGACCTTGAGGCGTGAGGACCTCGACGACCAGCAACCTCTCGGCCGGACGGTCCTCCATCAGGATCGGGTGTATGCGCCGCTCCGCGTTGCCGGAGCCGCGCATCTCCACCTCTACATCCTCGGGCCGCACGAGCAAAGGGTCCGTCCCGTTCCGAGCGGGCGCCGAGGCTACGGCGAGCTCCAGGTAGGTGACGGCCTCGACCCGGTAATCCGTCCTGGGCGGCAGGTAGAGCGCGTAGGGCGGGCCCTCGAAGACGCTGTCGCGCTCCCCGATGCCCCTCCACTCGTCACCGTCGGCGGTGGAGATGGTGCAGTACCCGGAGAGGAGCACCAGGCAGACCTCTTCGCCGTCCGCGCGGCGGTCGATGCTCTGCCCATCCTCGAGGCGCAGGACCTCGAAGCCGACGTACTCCCACCCGGCGGACTCCGGGGTGACCTTGACCACGCTGCCGTCCGCGTCCGGCTGTTCCTTGATGCCGACGATCAGGCCCGCCACGCTCTTATGCCCCTCCCTGGAGGTAACGGCGCTCCGCGCGCCTGTTCTCGGCGTACTCCTTGCGCGCGGCGACCACGGAGTCCATCTCGGAGACCTCGGCCACCGGGACGTTCCAGAAAGTGCCGTAGCTCGGCACGCCCTCGTAGCGGTCCACGGGAATGTGAATCACAACGGTCCGGTCCACCCCCTTGACCTCCGCGAGCGCGGCCCTGAACTCGTCCACTGTCTTCGCCCGGATCACGTACGCCCCGAAGCTCTCGGCGTTCGTCGCGAGGTCCACGGGCAGCACCTCGCCGGGGGCCTCCTCCGTATCCAGGCCGATCGAGCCGTTCTTGCGGTAGCGGTACTGGGTGCCGAAGCCCTGGGAGCCGACTGAGCGAGAGAGCGCCCCGATGGAGGAGAAGCCCGAGTTGTCCACGATGACGATGGTGAGCTTGTAGCCCTCCTGGATCGAGGTGATTATCTCCGAGCTCATCATGAGGTAGGAGCCGTCGCCGACCATGACGTAGACCTCGCGCTCCTGAGCGGCCATCTTCACGCCGAGTCCCCCGGCGATCTCGTACCCCATGCACGAGTAGCCGTACTCGACGTGGTAGCCCTTAGGGTCGCGCGTCCTCCAGAGCTTGTGCAGGTCTCCCGGCATCGAGCCCGCAGCGCACACCACTACGTCCTCGGGCTCAGAGAACGAGTTGACTACACCTATGACCTCGCTCTGCGCCGGCAGAGGACCGTGCCCCAGCGTGTACAGCCGCTCCACTTCCCGGTCCCACTCCCGCGAAGCGTCCCCACCCTGCTCCCTGTATTCCGCCTCGACCTCGTAGCCAGCGAGGGCTTCGGAGAGGGCCTCGAGCGTAGCCCGGGCGTCGCCGACGAGGGCGAGGCCGGCGTGCTTGTGGGTGTCGAAGTCCGCGACGTTAACGTTTACGAACCGCACCTCGGGGTTCTGGAAGGCGGTCTTGGAGGCTGTGGTGAAGTCGCTCCAGCGGGTGCCCACCCCGATGACGAGGTCGGCTTCGCGGGCGGCGCGGTTCGCGGCGAAGGTGCCCGTCGCCCCCACGGCGCCCAGAGCGAGGGGATGATCGTAGGGCATCGAGCCCTTTCCGGCCTGGGTCTCGCCGATCGGGATGCCGGTCTGCTCGGCGAGGCGCCGCAAGGCATCGGTGGCCTCAGAGTAGATGGTGCCTCCGCCCGAGACGATCATGGGCCAACGAGCTTCGCGGATGAGGGCCGTGGCCCGCTCCAGCGCCGCCGCGGCGGGCAGCGGTCGGGTCACGCGCCACCCCTGCTTCTCGAAGAACTCCCCGGGGAAGTCGTACGCTTCGGCCTGCACGTCCTGGGGCAACGCCAGCGTAACGGTGCCGGTCTCCGCCTGGTTCGTGAGGACGCGCATGGCGGCTAGAGCCGCGGGGATGAGCTGCTCGGGCCGGTTTATGCGGTCCCAGTACTTCGAGACCGGCCTGAAGCAATCGTTCACGGAGACATCCCCGTCGTGCGGCGCCTCGAGCTTTTGCAGGACCGGATCCGGGACGCGCGAGGCGAAGACGTCGCCCGGCAGGAGCAGCACGGGTAGGCGGTTTATGGTCGCCAAAGCTGCCCCCGTCACCATGTTCGTCGCACCGGGGCCGATGGAGGAGGTGCAGGCCAGCGTCTGGAGCCGGTTCTTTTGCCGGGCGTAGGCGGCGGCCGCATGGACCATCGCCTGCTCGTTGCGTGCCTGGTAGTAGGTCAAGTCGCCCGAGTACTGCTGCAACGCCTGCCCCACGCCCGCTACGTTGCCGTGCCCGAAGATGCCGAAACACCCGGCGAAGAAACGTTGCTCGATCCCGTCTCGCTCGACGTACTGGTTGGCCAAAAAGCGCACCAACGCCTGGGCCATCGTCAGCCTTACCGTGCCCACTAACGCACCTCCTCCAGTCTGCGCGGTAGCTTCAGTCCCAGAAGACAGCCGCTATTACGCCACCGATCCCCTAACGGCCGGTCTCATTCGTCGACTCTTCTGATCCCGCAGATGCGCCTCCTTGAAGCTCGGTCTCGAGCGTCTCCAACTCCGCGCCACCGGCCATCAGCCTCTCCAGCTCTCCTATGCTGATCTCGCCCTTATCGAAGGTGCCCATGCTTTGCCCATGGTTGAGCACCGTGTATCGGTCCCCGATCATGTAGGCATGATGCACGTTATGGGTGATGAAGATCACCCCGATCCCCTGCTCGCGGGTACGGGCGATGTAGCGCAGGACGATGGCCGACTGCTTGACCCCCAGAGCGCTCGTCGGCTCGTCGAGGATGAGCACCTTGGCCCCGAAGTACACGGCGCGGGCTATCGCCACCGACTGCCTTTCGCCACCCGAGAGCGTAGCCACCGGCTGCGTGGTATCACGGAGGCTGATGCCGATCTTGTCCAGCTCTTCGCGGGTTATGCGGTCGGTTTTCTTTACGTCCATGCGTTTGAACGGTCCTACGCCCGTCGTGGGCTCGCGCCCGAGGAAGAAGTTCCGGCGAATGCCCATCAGCGGGATCATCGCCAGGTCCTGAAAGACCGTAGCTATCCCGCGGTCTATGGCGTCTCGCGGCGATTCGAAGACGACCTCCTCGCCCTCCAGCGCCATGGCGCCCTGGGTAGGCTGGTGGACCCCGGAGAAGACCTTGATCAAGGTGGACTTGCCGGCCCCGTTATCGCCGAGCAGGCATGTGACCTGTCCGGCTCTGACCTGCATAGAGATGTCCTCGAGAGCGACGACGTGCCCGAAGTACTTCGAGACGCCCCTCGCCTCCATGAGGGGTGTGTCGTTCGCCATCATCGTGCCTCCGATGCTCGCTTGCGGATAATGTTGTTGAACATCACGGCCATGAGCAGCATCACACCGACGAAGACCTGGAACCAGTCCGTGCTCACGCCGGTGAAGAAGATGCCCTGCTGCACCATGCCGAAGATGAGCGCTCCGAAGACCGCGCCGATCACCGAGCCGTAGCCTCCGGTCAAGAGCACCCCACCGATGACCGCGGCCGCGATGGCCTGAAGCTCCAAGAGGGTTCCGCGCAGAACGTCGGCGGAGCCCGCGTCGAGCACCTGTATGGTGGCGAGTAGCGCCGCGGAGAGGGCGGTGCAGATGAAGAGCGTGATCTTCACCCTACTGACCGGCACGCCGACGTTGCGGGCTGCGTTTGGGTCTCCCCCAGAGCCGAAGATCCAGTTGCCGAACACGGTCCGCTGCAACACGTAGGTGCCCAGCACGGCCAAAAAAAGCCACCAGATGATGGAGACCGAGAAGTTGCCGATGGAACCCGCGAACAGTGTTTGCATCACGCTCGAACCGGAGTCACCCAGCCCTATCTGCGTACGGCCGGTAAGCAGGCGCGCGAAGCCTATGGTGAGGCCGCGTAGCGCAAAGAGCATCCCCAGGGTAACGATGAACGACGGCAGGCCCGTCTTGATCACCAGGTAACCGTTAAAAAACCCGGCGGCCGCGGCCACTACGAAGGCGAGCAGCACGCCCACCAGCAGCGGAAAGCCGTACTCGGTTGTGGTTATCGCGATGATCATACCCGCGGCACCGACCATCGAGCCCACGGAGAGGTCGAACTCCCCGGCTATCATCAGCAGCGCTACTGGAACGGCGACGATGCCGAGCTGCGCTGCCACCTCGAGGTAGCTCGCCGTGCCTCCCTGGGTGAGAAATCCGCTGTCTCCCGCCACGACGGCGAAAAAGGCGAATACCAGTATGGCTCCGGCGACGGCGGCCAGCTCCGGCCGGGTCAGTAACCTCTTCAGGGCGCCTACGTCGCGGACCGGTTTTTCCGTCCCTGTGGTAGATTGTGCCATCTGTGAATCACACCTCCTTAACGCGTGTTGCCTTAACGTACTCCCTGCTCGGTCAACTCGATGACCTCGTCCGCCTCTTGCTGGGTCACGAACCTTGGGCCCGTGGCCACCTGATTGACGGGTGACACTCCGTACTGGGCGTAGGTGGTCAAGAATTCGACCGGCAGGTACCCTTGCAGGAACGGCTGCTGATCGATGGCGAACAGTATCTTGCCGTCGCGGACGGCATTGAGGATCTCCGGCCCCAAGTCGAAGGTGGCGAACGTTACCTCCTCGTTGCCGCTAGAGTTAAGGGCCTGCAACGCCGGTAGAGCTCCCTGGGGACCGAGCGTCAGCATGCCGCCCAGATCGGGGTCATTCTGGAGTGCCGTCTTGATCGCGTTCTCCGCGGCTGTTGGGTCGGCGCCCTGCACCGCGAGCTCTCTAACGTTACCGCCCAGCCCTTCCGTAAAGCCGCTGCACCTCTCCTCCAGGGCGACATTGCCCTGTTCTTGGTTTATGCAGAGAGCGCTCTGAACCCCCTCCTCCGCCATGCGTCTTCCGGCCTCCATACCGGCTTCGAACTCCGTTTGGCCTAGGTAGGTGAGCGCACCCACTTCCTCCCAAACCTCTAGCCCCGCATTCAACACCACGACGGGTATGCCTTGATCGACCGCTTCGCGAGCTGAACCTGCCAGTGCGTCCGGATCTACGATTGTCATAGCGATCCCACTGGGCTCCGAGGCGATGGCAGCATCCATATTCCTTTGTATATCCACCACGTTAAAGCGTTCTGGGGCACGGTACTCGAAGTTCACCCCTATATCCCTCGAAGCTTGATCGGCGCCGGTTTTCACCACCGACCAGAACGGATCCGCAGCCGACCCGTGAGTCACCATAACGATGCGGATGTCCCCGCGGCTGGTCAGCCCTTCCGGCCCACCGCCCTGGCCGCCTCCCTGCTCCTCATCGCCGCCACAACCGGCGACCCCGAGCAGCGTCGCGCCGGCGATGCCGGCGCCCCCCGCCTTCAGGAAGTCCCTGCGGCTAAACCTTCTGTTGACCATAGAGCCTCCTCCGTTTCCTTCCCTTTCCCTACCCACGCTAGCGTCTCCTTTCCACTTCGGTTGGCCTTTGCAGCTGCCGTTCGAGGTAAGCTAGTTCGCTGGTGAATGCCGCACGGAACCTCGCAAGGGCCTCGGCGTCGTCGCCCGAGGCGTACGCCTCAAGCCCGACAGTCCCGGTGTAGCCGATGCGTTGGAGTGCAAGGGTAACGGCCGGATAGTAGATCTCCCCCGTGCCCGGCTCACAGCGCCCCGGCACGTCGGCTACCTGCACCTCACCGATCGCCTGACCCGCCCGCTCGACCAGGGCGACGAGGTTTCCCTCGCCGATCTGGGCATGGTAGAGGTCGAGCATCATCCGCACGTGCGGGCTGTCGACCGCCTCGACGAGCGCCAGCGTGTCCTTGGCGCGGGCGAGCGGCACCCCGGGATGGTCAAGCACCGTGTTGAGGTTCTCGAGGCAGTAAGTGACCCCGGCCCGTTCGCCGAGCTCGGCCAGCTGGCCCAACGTGCGCTGGGCGGTGAGCCACATGTCGCCGCTGACCCGAAACATCGGCCTGGCAGCCTTGCCTTCGACAAGCTCTGCCGGGTGCACGACCAGGCGTCGGCAGCCCAGCTCGGCAGCCACGTCCAGCGTCTGCTCGGCCGTCTTCAGCAAGGTCCCCGCGGCGTCGGGCTCGACGATGTTGCCGTGGGTGTAGCCGGTCATGGAGGAGAAGGTCACGCCCGAGTCCGCCAGTACCTTGATGTCCTTGTCCTGCCAGCTCCACATCTCCACGGCGAAGCCAAGGTCGGTGATTCGGCGCACCCGTTCCTCGAACGGCAGATCCAGGAACACCATCTCGGCGGAAACGGCCAGCGGGAACGCTGGCTCGGCCGATGGCGTGCGGTCTTGGCGCATCATTTCTCGACCCCCTCGAGTCGGATCGGTCGTCCCGTCTGGACGGACTCGATGGCGGCCAGCGCGATCGCCAGGGCGCCTCTGGCATCCTCGCCGGTGCACTCCGGGCCGGTCCCGTTGCGGACGCAGCCGACGAAGTGTGCGAGCTCGCCGGTGTAGGCATCACGAAACAGGTCGATGTTGCGGTGGACGGTGTCGTGGACCACGCCCTTCTCGCCGTAGAAGGTCATGCTCGTCCGGCGGATGTCGCCGGCTGTCACCATTCCGGCGGACCCGAAGACCTCTCCGCGCACGTCGTAGGCGTAGACCGCCTGGAAGCTGGCCTCGGCCGTCGCCATGGCGCCGTTGTCGAAGCGCACCATCACCATCGCGGTGTCGAGCAGACCGCGGTCCTTCCAGTCCGGGCGTACCAGGGCGTCGGCCGTGGCGTAAACCTCGAGCGCCCGAGCGCCGAGGTTGAGCCAGCGCAACGTGTCGAAGTCATGGATGAGAGTCTCGAGGAAGATCGTCCATGGCTTGATGACCGAGGGATCCGCCAGACCCGGGTCCCGGGTAAGCGAGCGCAACAGCTGGGGCTCACCCAGCTCACCGGATGCGACGAGGTCGTGAGCGGCGCGGAAGTCGGTGGCGAATCGTCGGTTGAAACCGACCTGAAGCGGCACCCCGGCGGCGCGCGCCGCCTCGATGGCGCGGTCGGCGTCGGCTAGCGTCAGTGCCATCGGCTTCTCGCAGAAGACGGCCTTGTCGGCACCCGCGGCGGCCTCGATGAGGTCGGCGTGCACGGATGGGGGTGCGGCGATGACGACCGCCTGTATCGAGGGGTCCGCCAGCAACTCTGCCGGTTCGAGTGTTGCTTGCGGACAGCCCAGCGATGCCGCCAGCCGTTCGGCGACTCCGGGCGCCGGGTCGGCTACCGAGACCAGAGTCGCTCCGGGTACCCGTAAGGCGAGGCTTTCCCCGTGGAAAGAGCCGATTCCCCCCGCCCCGATCAGGCCGACTCGGACGGGCGCGGAGACCGACGATCTGGTATTCATGTCTGCTATTGTCGCCCTCTCCTCATCGCAGCGCCATTCATTAGCCCCTAGGAGCTGAGTCTCAGTCCCGCTCTCGGGCCTCTAAGGCGTTGGGTGTTCAACCGAGTCTCCTCTCTGCCGTTCGAGCGCGCTATCACGCTTACGTCGCGAACCGGCTTGCCCCCTGTAGTCGATTGTGCCATCTCTGAATCACACCTCCTTAAAGTGAGCGGGTCACCAGAGGTCCTAATGGATACCCTGGCCAGCCAACTCGAGGATCTCCCCGGCGTCCTGCTGGGTCACGAACACCGGGCCGGACGGCACCGCGGTGGCGGGAACCAACCTGTTCTGGATGTATTGGGTCAAGAAGACGACCGAGAGGTACGTTTGCAGGAACATCTGCTGGTCGATGGCGAACAATAGGTTGTTGTCCCGCACAGCCTCAAGCACCGCGGGCGAGATGTCGAACGTGGCGACTTGGACCGAATCCTGTCTGCCCGCGGCCTCGACCGCCCTCAGCGCCTGCTCGGCGACACCCGGGCCGAGCGTCAACAATCCTTCGGCGTCCGGGTTCTGGCGCAGCGCCGTCTCGATCCCGTTGCGCGTGGCGGTAGGGTTCTCGCCCGACACCGCAACCTGCTTGACGGTGCCCCCGAGCCCTTCGTCGAAGCCTTGGCACCTCGTCTCCAACGTGAGCTGGCCCTGCTGGTGGTTGATGCAGAGCGCGTTACTCACTCTCGCTTCCGCCATGCGCTCGCCGGCCGCGACGCCCGCTTCCAGTTCCTCCTGCCCTACGTAGGTGAGCGCGCCTTGCTCCTCCCACACATCCAGGCCAGCGTTGAACAGAACGACGGGGATGCCCTCGTTTACCGCTCTTTCGACCAGCGGGCCTAGCGCGTCGGGGTCCGGCATCGTCGCGGCGATTCCGTCCGGATCCGCGGCTATGGAGGCCTCGAAGATCTGCTGGATCGCAGGGATGCTGAACTGCTCCGGTCCCCGGAACTGCGCTTCCACTCCCATGTCGCTGGCCCCCTGCTCCGCGCCGTTCTGCATGATCGCGGTGTTGGGGTCCGGCGGGATCATGTGGGTCGGCATCTCGATGCGGATGCTCCCGCGTTCGACGAGACCGCCCCCGCCTTCCTGCTCCCCATTTTCCTGCTCACCGCCGCAACTGGCGACCCCGAATAGCGTCGCGCCGGCGATGCCCACGCCTCCAGCCTTCAGGAAGTCCCTGCGGCTAACCTTTCCTCCGACCATAAAGCCTCCTCCGTTTTCTTCCCTTTGCCCGCTCACGGGCTCTACACCTTTCTCGTTCAGGCGATCTTTTCGAGTTGCCGTTTCAGGTAAGCCAAGCTTCTGCGAACGTCGGTGACCGGTCCTTCGCCTTCCTCCGGCTCGACCTCAACCACGGTGTCCTGTTCGAGCACGTACCAGCCCCGGTAGTCGGAGGCTTCAAGACAGCCAACCACCTCGCCGACGTCCACGTCGCCGTCGCCCAAAGGCCGGAACACCCCCCGGCGGGCGGCCTCCTTGAAGCTCAACTCTCTCGTGGCGACCCCCCGCGCGAGGTCCCGGTCCACGTCCTTGAGGTGGATGTGATTCACCCTGTTCCCCGCCAGCTCGGCGATCTCGACGGGATCGCTCCCCCCCATCACGAGGTGGCCGGTGTCCAAGCACAGCCCTGTGTTGCAACCCTCCAGGAAGCGTCGGAGCTGGTCGTCGCGCTCGATCACGGTGCCGTAGTGGTGGTGCAGCGCGACCGTGAGGCCGTGCCGGGCGCAAATCTCCTCCACCGCGGACAGGTGCTCGAATAGCACCCACCACGAGTCGTCGTCCAGCTCGGCGACCGCCTCGTAGCTCTCCGAGCCCGAGGTCGCGGCCAAGACCACCACGTCGGCCCCGGCGGCAGCGAAAAATCTCGCGCGCCTTTCCACGAAAGCCAACTCCTTCTCGCGCGCGTCGGCGTCGTGCAGCACGGCCGGCACGAAACCCCCGACCAGGCTCAGGCCGTACCCGGCCAAGACGTCGGACACCTCGGCGGGGTCCCGCGGCAGCAGGTCTTCGGGGCCCGCCTCCACGGCCGCCAGGCCGAGCGCCGCCACTTCGCGCAGCACCCGTTCGGCGGGCATCTGGTAGCCCCAGTCCGGTATCTCGATAACCCCCCACGACACCGGAGCGCCCGCGATGCGCGCCTCTTCGTTCACCGGACCACCCCCAAACCCTCGTTTCGGTAGAGCGTCGGCCGCTCAGGGACTGTCACGCTCTGCGGTGAACCGGAGCCCAAAGACGCGATGCAGCTTTCGGCCACCACGAGGGCCGCGTATCCGTCCCAGGCATCCGGGCCTTCCGGGTGCTCTCCGCTCCGGAGCGCACCCGTCCATTGCTGCATCTCGGTCATAAACGCCGGTTGGAACCTGTCGAACGGGTTCGTGTCGATCCGCTGGTACTGGGCGGCATCGCGGCGCACCACCGCTTCGTCGAAGGGAGCGACGTGCGCGGTCCCAGACTCACAGACCACCTCCAACCCGACCTCGTAGCCGTATTCGGCGGCTACGTAGACCTCCACCGAGGCGAGGAACTCTCCACCGACGGACATCTGGGTCAGCTGCAGGTCATGGGTTCCTTCCAAGGCTGGTTTGGTGCTTATCCCCCGCGTGTAGACCTCGTCGATCTCCCTACCGAACAACCACCTGACCGAGTCGAGGTCGTGAATCATGGAGTCGAGCACGATGGACTCAGACGTCACCAGGGACGGCACAACCTGCGGGTTCCGGTGCCACCCTCTGAAGAGCAAGGGAGCGCCGATGGCGCCCGAGGCGACGGCCTCTTTGACCGCCACGTGCTGGTTGTCGAAGCGGCGCATGAAGCCCAGCTGGATGAGCTTCCTGCCCAGCTCGACCTCGGCCTCCACGACCTTGAGCGCGTCCTCGGCCGTGGTGGCGAGCGGTTTCTCGCACAGGACCGGCTTCCCGACGCGCAGGCACTCCAGGGTTAGCTCGGCGTGGGTGGCGTTCGGCGAGGCGATCACGACGGCCTCGACGCCGTCGTCCCGGATCAGCTCCACGGCGTCCCGGAAAACGGCGGAGCCGCTCCCCTTAGCGATCTTTCCGGCGCGGTCCGTGTCCAGGTCGGCGACGGCCGCCAGCCTCGCGCCCGCGACCCTGGATTGCAGGTTCCGGGCGTGCATGCCGCCCATGCTGCCCGCCCCCACGACTCCGACCAAGATCTGTTCGATGCCTACGCGCTTCTCTGAGTTCTCCACTAATCCTCCTTTGGTGCGCATGTCTCGGGCTTGGCCCACTCCCGGCTCTCGACGCTCCACTTCATGGCGTCGAGCACCCAACGCGCACGCGCTCGTCCGTGGCCATCCCAGCGCCCTGTCCCGTACGGGACCTTCCGATATGCTCCGATGGAGCCGTCACCCCGCTGCACCCTCCTGGGTGCGGCGCTCCGTCCTCTTCTGCCAGAGCGAGACCATGCGCTCGTACCTTTCGGCTACCGAGGAGACGAGTTCTTCGTCCCCTATCTCGCCGGCCAGCCAGCGGCGCGCCGGGTCGCCATAGATCGAGCGCCCGATAGCGAACCCGTTGCAAAGGGGCTCGGAGGCCGCCGCGGCGAAGCTCTCGACGAGTTCCTCCTCTTCCAACGCCTGCCCGAGGATCAGCAGGCCCGCGCAGTACGGGTCGTGCTCTCGGACCACATCCCCGATCCTCTCCCAGACGCCAGGATCGGGGTTCGGCGGCAGCTTCCACCACTCGGGGCGCACGCCGATCTCGTAGAACCGGCCGAGCA
>Ga0126307_10003143_pt1 | contig 11230 bp, 6 predicted proteins | sample Plot28_FD_89955 | JGI IMG/M metagenome (GOLD analysis project Ga0126307, IMG submission 89955) | Serpentine soil microbial communities from UC McLaughlin Reserve, CA, USA - Plot28 | ecosystem: Environmental > Terrestrial > Soil > Grasslands | place: USA: UC McLaughlin Reserve, Lake County...
GCGCGCAGCGCGAAGGCGACCGCCGGCTGCCGGCGGGCGACCAGATCGCGGACCGCGGTGTCGCCTTTGGACTGTCGCAGCTCGCAGGGGTCCATCCCGGACTCCTCGACGGCGACGAAGGTCTGCATGACGAAGCGCTGGTCCTCGGTGAACGCGCGCAGCGCCGCCCGCCGGCCGGCCTCATCGCCGTCGAAGACGAAGACCATCTCGCCGGCGAACTCGTCGGAGTCCAGGAGCAGCCGCCGCAGGACGCCGATGTGGTCGGACCCGAAGGCGGTGCCGCTGGTGGCGACGGCGGTCGGCACGCCGGCCAGGTGGCAGGCCATCACGTCGGTGTATCCCTCGACCACGACCGCCTGTCGGCGCCGGGCGATCTCCTTCTTCGCCACATCGGCGCCGTACAGCACCTGGCTCTTGCGGTAGAGCGGCGTCTCCGGCGTGTTCAGGTACTTGGCCTCGATCGGGTCGTCGTCGAACAACCGCCTCGCACCGAAGCCGACGACGTCGCCGGAGATGTCCTTGATGGGCCAGAGCAGCCGGCGGTGGAAGCGATCGATGAGCGAGCCGCGGCTGGACTGCCGGGACAGCCCGGCCGTGACGAGCTCGGCCTGGGTGAAGCCGCGGTCCAGCAGGTGGGCGGTCACACCGTCCCAGGTGGACGGTGCGTAGCCGCACCCGTACGCGGCCACCGCTGCCGCGTCGAAGCCGCGGCCGGTCAGGAAGTTCCGCGCCGTCGCCGCCTCGGCCGTCGCGAGCTGCGCGGCGTAGTACGCGGCGGCGAGCCGGTTGGCCTCCACAAGCCGGCTGCGCTGTCCCTGCTGCCGGGACGGCGCCGCGCCGCCCTGCTCGTACCGCAGCTGCACGCCGGCGCGGTCCGCGAGCCGCTCGACCGCCTCGGCGAACGACAGCCCGTCGACGCGCTGCACGAACGCGATCACGTCCCCGCCGGCGGCGCAGCCGAAGCAGTGGAAGAGACCGCGGGCGGGCGTGACGTTGAACGACGGCGACTTCTCGTCGTGGAACGGGCACAGCCCCTTCAGGTTGCCGCCGCCGGCCGCTCGCAGGGCGACCCGCTCCCCCACCACGTCCTCGATCGGCGACCGCTCGCGGACCAGCGCGATGTCCTCGTCCCGGATCCGCCCCACCACCCGGCGATCCTATGCCGGCTCACTTCGGGTCGATCGCCGGCACCCAAGCGGTTCGGCCACCGACGAGGACTGGGATGGCGGCTGGTTGCGACTTCCGTGACCAACCCGCTGCACGCTCCGGAGAGCAGTGGGATCGCGGCCGGCGGGCAGAGGAGCTCGGCCGCCGGGTCTCAGACGTCGGTGAGCGGGACGGCGGCGTCGGTCAGGCGGGCGAGGTCGACGGGGGTGCGGCGGCGGACCAGCGCTTGGATGTCGTCGGTGACGTCCCAGACGTTGACGTTCATGCCCGCCAGGACGCGGCCGCCGGACAGCCAGAAGGCGATGAACTCCCGGGTGCCGAGGTCGCCGCGGACGACGACGGAGTCGTACGAGCCGGGCGGCGCCCAGCCCGAGTACTCCATGCCCAGGTCGTACTGGTCGGAGAAGAAGTACGGCACCCGGTCGTAGACGACGCCGGCGCCGAACATCGAGCGGGCAGCCGCCGCCCCGCCGTTGAGCGCGTTCGCCCAGTGCTCGACCCTGATCCGCTCGCCGAGCAGCGGGATGGTCATCCGCGCGACGTCGCCCGCGGCGTACACATCCGTCGCCGAGGTCCGCAGCCCGGCGTCGACGAGGACGCCGTCGTCGACGGCCAGCCCCGCCTGCTCGGCGAGCGCCGTGACCGGGCGGATGCCGATACCGACCACGACGACGTCGGCCGGCACCTCGGAGCCGTCGGCGAGCACGACCGAGGTCGGCCGGTCGCCGGTCACCTCGATGGCGCGGACACCGGAGCGCAGTCGCACGTCGACGCCTTGCTCGCGGTGCAGGCCGGCGAAGACGGCGCCCATCTCGGGACCGAGGACCCGGCCCAGCGGCTGCTCGTCGGCCTCGACCAGGACCACCTCCGCTCCCCACCGGCGCGCGGCCGCGGCAGTTTCCAGCCCGATCCAGCCGGCGCCCACGACCGCGACCCGGCCGGCGGCCCGGAACGCGTCGCGCATCCGGTCTGCGTCCGGCAGACGGCGAAGGGTCAGCGCCGCCGTGGCACCGGGCACGTTGAGCGTGCGGACGTCCGAGCCGGTCGTGAGGAGGAGCTTCGCGTACCGAAGCCGCTCCCCGGACGCCGTCTCCACCTCGTGGTCGGCCGGGCGCAGGGCAATCACCCGAACGCCGAGGCGGAGGTCGACGTCGTGCGCCTCGTACCAGTCCGCGGGATGGACATATGCGGACTCCCGGGGGTCCTTGCCGAGCAGGTAGCCCTTCGACAGCGGCGGGCGCTCGTACGGCCGCTCCTCCTCGTCGCCGAGCAGCACGACCGGCCCGGCGAAGCCCTCCTCGCGCAGCGTCTCCGCCGCCTTCGCGCCGGCAAGCCCCGCGCCCACGATCACGTACGGGTCCACGCGCCCTCCCGCTGGCTGCGCCCAGATCCTAAGCGCGTCCGGGCCACCCGGAGTCCCGATGCGACCGGCCTGCCCTGCGCCACGTTCGCCCGGTGGCTGGGCGAGCGGCAGTGGGAGCGCCGGTTCACCAAGCGTGCGGCGCCCGGGACGTACCTGCGCGTGCTGGAGCCCGGGCCCGTCCGTCCCGGCGACGCCGTCGAGGTCGTCGACCGGCCGGGCCACGGGGTGACAGCCGGCATCGCGTTCCGCGCGATCACACTGGAGCCGGAGCTCCTGACCCGGCTGCTGGACGCCGAGGACGACCTGAGCGAGGACCTCCGGGACATCGTCCGGCGGCGGGTGCCGAGCGGCTGAGGAGGCGGCCGGGGGGTCCCGTCACCGGCGGCCGGTCAGCCGGGCGTGCCGGACCGGGGCGGACAGGTCGGTCAGCGAGGCGACCTGGTCGACGACGACGCGGAGCCGGGCGGCGTCGTCGGCGGCCGCCAGCCAGTCCGGCCGGAACGCCGGGTCCAGCGCCTCCGGAGCGCGCTCCGCGAAGACCTGGACGAGCTCCGTGAGCATCTCTCGCTGCCGGGCCTGCAGCACCGCGGCCTCCTGCCGCAGCATCACGTACCGGGCGGCGACCGCCTTGAGCAGCGCGCACTCGGCGGCGACGCGGCGGGGCACGACGAGGTCCGCCGCGTACCGGGCCAGCGGCCCGTCCCCGCCGAGCGCCCGGGTCGCGGAGACCGCGGCGGTGACGAAACGTCCGGTCAGCTCGCTCGTCGCGCGCTTGAGCGCAACCTGCGCGCCCCGGCTCCCGTCGTACGGGACGAGGTCGCTCAGTGTCGGCAGCGCGAGCAGCTCGCGCAGGACGGTGGCGAGGTCCTCGGGGGCCTCGGTCGAGTACCAGTCGGCGGCCCGCTCGCAGACCGCGGCCCGCTCCTGCGGGTCGGCCAGCACGGCGAGCCGGATGTGCCCGGTGTGGATGCCGTCCTCCACGTCGTGCACTGAGTACGCCACGTCGTCTGCCCAGTCCATCACCTGCGCCTCGAGGCAGCGCCTCCCGAACGCGGCGCCGGCCCGGACCCAGTCGAACGCCGGGCGGTCGTCGGCGTACACGCCGAACTTGCCGCCGAGGTCCGAGCGCGGCCACGGGTACTTGATCGTCGCATCGAGCACGGCGCGGGTGAGGTTGAGACCGGCCGGCGCGCCACCCGGGTCGAGGACCTTGGCCTCGAGCCGGGTGAGGATGCGCAGCGTCTGCGCGTTGCCCTCGAATCCTCCGCAGGCCGCCGCCAGGACGTCGAGCGCGGCCTCGCCGGTGTGGCCGAACGGCGGGTGGCCGAGGTCGTGCGCGAGCCCGGCGGCGTCCACCACGTCGGCGTCGCAGCCGAGCGCCGCTCCGAGCTCGCGGCCGATCTGGGCGACCTCGAGCGAGTGGGTCAGCCGGGTACGCGGGAAGTCCGCCGAGCCGGCGGCCACCACCTGGGTGGTGGCGGCAAGCCGGCGCAGGCCCGAGGAGTGCAGCACCCGCGCCCGGTCCCGCTCGAAGCCCGACCGCTCGGGAACGTGGCCGTGCGGATGCGCCCGCTTCGGCGGCTCCGGCACCCGCCGCTCCCGCTCGTGCGGCCCGTACGCGTCCATCGCGGCCGAGGGTAGGCCGGCCCCGCCGGCGGGGGCGCGGAACTGTCGGCGCGGCGCGGCAGGATGACCGCATGGCTGATGACGACGACTTCGACGGGCTGTCCCTGGCCGACCTTCGGCGCCGACGCAGCTCGAAGTGGGTCACCTATTCCCCGGACGTGCTGCCCGCCTTCGTAGCGGAGCTCGACGTGCCGCTCGCCGACCCGGTCCGCCACGCGCTGCACGAGGCGGTGGAGCTCGGCGACCTCGGCTACACCGAGCCCGCGGGTCTACCGGCGGCCTTCGCCCACTTCGTGGCGGACGCGTACGGCTGGGAGGTCGACCCGGCGGACGTGCACCTCGTGCCGGATGTCATGGTCGGGGTCGTCGAGGTGCTGCGGGCGATGGGCGATCCAGGCGGCGGCGTCGTGATCAACCCGCCGGTGTATCCGCCGTTCTTCGTCGATCTGCCGGAGGCCGGGCGGCGCGTGGTCGAGGTGCCGCTGGCTCCCGACGGCGAGGGGTACGTGCTGGACCTCGACGGGCTGGCGGCAGCGTTCCGCGCCGGCGCGTCCGCGTACCTGCTCTGCTCCCCGCACAACCCGCTCGGCCGGGTGTGGCGGGAGGACGAGTTGCGCGCGGTGGTCGAGCTCGCGGATCGGTACGGCGTGCTCGTGCTCGCCGACGAGATCCATGCGCCGCTCGCACTGCCCGGCGCGCGGCACTTCCCCTTCCCGACGATCGGCGGGGACCGATCGGTGGCGTTCTGGTCGGCGTCGAAGGCGTGGAACCTGGCGGGACTCAAGTGCGCGGTCGCCGTGACGAGCGGCGCGCGAGGGCGCCGGTTGCTCGCCCGGCTGCCGGAGGAGGTGGCGTACCGGGCGGGCATCCTCGGCGTGGCCGCGGCGGAGGCGGCGTTCACCTCCGGCCGGCCGTGGCTGGAGGCGATGCTCCGGCACCTCGACCGCAACCGCCGGCTGCTCGGCGAGCTGCTCGCCGACCGGCTACCCGAGGTGCGCTACCGGCCGCCGGACGCGAGCTTCCTCGCCTGGCTGGACTTCCGGCCGTACGGGCTGGGCATTGACCCGGCCGCGACCCTGCTGGACCGCGGCCGCGTCGCCCTGGAACCGGGGCCGCACTTCGGCCGACAGGGCGCCGGGCACGCCCGGCTGAACATCGGCACCTCCCGGGCCCTCCTCACCGAGGCCGTCGACCGGGCGGCCGCTGCCGTCGGCAAGAGCTGACCCCTAGCGAGAGTCGGAGCCCCCGCTCTCGACCGCGGCCCGCCCGGCCTCGAGGCGGGCGACCGGGATACGGAAGGGCGAGCAGGAGACGTAGTCGAGCCCGACCTCATGGAAGAAGTGGACCGAGTCGGGGTCCCCGCCGTGCTCGCCGCAGACGCCCACCTTCAGATCTGGCCGTGCGGCCCGGCCCTCCTCCGTGGCGATCCGGACCAGTCGGCCGACCCCCTCCGTGTCCAGGGACTCGAAGGGCGACACCCCGAAGATGCCGAGGTCGAGGTACTTGGAGAAGAACGCGGCCTCGACGTCGTCGCGGGAGAACCCCCAGCCCATCTGGGTCAGGTCATTGGTGCCGAAGGAGAAGAACTCCGCCACCTCCGCGATCTGACCCGCGGTCAGCGCTGCCCGCGGCACCTCGATCATCGTCCCGATCAACGTGTCGACCTCGACGCCGGACTCGCGGGCGACGTCGGCCAGCACCCCGACCGCCTCGTCCCTGATGACCTCGAGCTCCTGCACAGCGCCGACCAGAGGGATCATGATCTCCGGCTTCGGGTCGCCGCCGGCCTTCTTCCGCTCCGCCGCGGCCTCCGCGATCGCCTTGACCTGCATGCCGAACAGGCCGGGGATGACCAGGCCGAGCCGGACGCCGCGCAGGCCGAGCATCGGGTTCGCCTCGTGCAGCCGCTGCACCGCCTCCAGCAGCGTCTTGTCCCGGCCGGGGTCCTCTCCGCGGGCCTCGGCGAGGGCGACCTTCACCGACAGGTCGGTGAGGTCGGGCAGGAACTCGTGCAGCGGCGGGTCGATCAGCCGGACGGTGACCGGCAGGCCGTCCATCGCCGTGAAGATCCCGGCGAAGTCCTCCTTCTGGAGGGGCTCCAGCGCGTCCAAGGCCGCCTGCCGGTCCTCGTCGGACTCGGCGAGGATCAGGTCCTCGACCAGCTTGCGCCGCTCGCCGAGGAACATGTGCTCGGTCCGGCACAGTCCGATTCCCTGGGCGCCGAAGCGGCGGGCCCGCTCGGAGTCCTCCGGCGTGTCCGAGTTGGCCCGCACGCCCAGCCGGCGCACCTCGTCGGCGTGGGTGACCAACCGGTCGACGGCGGCGACGAGCGGGTCCACCTCGCCTGCGGAGCCGGCCTTGGGCGTTGCGTTGAGCTTGCCCTCGAAGTACTGCACCACCGGCGACGGCTGGACCGGCACCTCGCCGAGGTACACGGCACCGGTGGTGCCGTCGATCGACAGCACGTCGCCCTCGTTCACGACCACCCCACCCGGCGCCGTAAACTTCCGCCCACGAAGGTCGACGTCGAGCTCCTCGGCGCCGCAGACGCAGGTCTTGCCCATGCCGCGGGCGACCACCGCCGCATGCGAGGTCTTGCCGCCGCGGGAGGTGAGGATCCCCTGCGCGGCGATCATGCCGCCGAGGTCGTCGGGGTTGGTCTCCCGCCGGACCAGGATGACCGGCTCGCCCTTGGCGGCCACCTCGGCCGCCCGGTGCGAGTCGAAGACGGCCTTGCCGACTGCGGCGCCCGGGCTGGCGTTCATGCCCTTGGCGATCTGCTGCTTGTCTGCGTTCTCGTCGAAGGTCGGGAACATGAGCTGTGCGAGCTGCGCACCGGTCACCCGTTTCAGGGCCTCGGACACGTCGATCTGGCCCTCGTCGACGAACTGGGAGGCGATGACGAAAGCCGCGCCGGCGGTCCGCTTGCCGACCCGGGTCTGCAGCATCCACAGCTTTTTGCGCTCGATGGTGAACTCGATGTCGCACAGGTCCTTGTAGTGGCCCTCGAGCGTGGCCATGATCTGCAGCAGCTGGTCGTACGCCGGCTTGTCGATCTTCTCCAGATGCTCCAGCGGCACCGTGTTGCGGATGCCGGCGACGACGTCCTCGCCCTGCGCGTTCTGCAGGTAGTCGCCGTAGATGCCCTGCGCCCCGGAGGCCGGGTCGCGGGTGAAGGCGACGCCGGTGCCGGAGTCCATGCCGAGGTTGCCGAAGACCATCGACTGCACATTGACCGCGGTGCCAAGGTCCGCCGGGATGCGCTCTTGGCGGCGGTAGAGGACCGCGCGGTCGGCGTTCCAGGAGTCGAAGACCGCGTGGATGGCGAGGTTCATCTGCTCGCGTGGGTCCTGCGGGAAGTCCCGGCCGCCGTGCTCGCGGATCACACCCTTGAACTGCTCGACCAGCTTCTGCAGATCCGTCGCGTCCAGATCGAGGTCGTTCTTGGTGCCCCTGGCCTTCTTGGCCTCGTCGATGGCGTCCTCGAAGTGGTCGCCGTCGATGCCGAGCACGGTCTTGCCGAACATCTGGATCAGCCGGCGGTAGGAGTCCCATGCGAAGCGGTCGTCGCCGGCCTGTCTGGCGAGCCCCTGCACGGACTCGTCGTTCAGCCCGATGTTGAGGACCGTCTCCATCATCCCCGGCATCGAGAACTTGGCGCCCGAGCGGACGGAGACCAGCAGCGGGTCGGCGGGGTCGCCGAGCCTGCGGCCGATCGCCCTTTCCATCGAATCGAGATGGTTGCTCACCTCGGCCGCCAGCTCGGGCGGCTCGCTGCCCGTGGTGAGGTACGTCGTGCAGGCCTCGGTCGTGATCGTGAACCCGGGTGGAACGGGAAGACCCAGGTTCGTCATCTCGGCGAGGTTGGCCCCCTTGCCGCCGAGCAGGTCCTTGAGATCCTTGTTTCCCTCGGCAAAGTCGTAGACGTACTTCGGCACAGTGAGCTCCTCCGCGGCGATCCTGCGCCGAGCCTATCGGGGTCGGGGCAGGAGCCGGCCCGCCGCCGTCCGCCCGTCCCGGAGCACCGCCCGCAGCCGCCGCCGGTCGGGGCGGCTGAGCACGGTCAGGTCGGCGTACGGGTCGCCGTCGAGGACCAGCAGATCCGCCCTCGCGCCGGGCGCGACGACACCGAGATCGTCCTCACCCAGCAGCTCGGCGGCGTGCACGGTCCCCGCCCGCAGCACGTCGGCGACGGGCTGCGCCTGGGCCCGCAGCTCTAGCTCGCCGAGCTGCTCGTCGTGCATCGGCCCGAGCAGGTCGGTGCCGTAGACGAGCCGGACCCCGGCGGCCGCGGCGAGCCGGATCGACTCCAGCCCCGCGTCCCGCACCCGCTGCAGCTTCGCGATCTGGTCTGCCGGCATCCCGGAGTCGGCGCCCCGTCGGGCCAGCGCCTCGTACGTGACCAGCGTCGCGACCATGAACATTCGGCGCTCGGCGAGCAGGTCCGCGGTGGCTCCGTCGATCAGGTTGGCGTGCTCGACACAGCGGAAGCCGGCCTCGGCAGCCCGCCGGATCGACGCGGCCGTGTACGCGTGCCCGGTGACGTACCGGCCCGCGTTCGTCGCCTCCTCGACCGCGGCCCGCAGCTCACCGGCGCCGTACTGAAGCGAGTCGAGCCGGTCGGTCGGCGAGCTGATCCCGCCGGAGACCATCAGCTTCAGGAAGCTCGCGCCCTTGCGCAGCTCGTCCCGGCAGGCGCGGCGCAGCTCGTCCTCGCCGTCGGCGATCCGGCTCAGCCCCTCCCCGCCGCCGGCCGCGTGGTCCTCGCCGGCCGCGCGCCCGTCGCCGTGGCCGCCGGTCTGGCTCAGCGCGTGGCCGCAGTAGAACAGCCGCGGCCCGGCGAGCAGGCCCTCTTCGACGGCGCGAGCCAGCCCGCCATCCGCCCCGCCGGCGTCCCGGACGGTGGTGAAGCCACGGCTCAGCATCCCCGCCAGGATCCGGCCCGCCCGGACCGTCGTGTACGACGCCGGCTGCCGTGGCACCGCGGCCAGGTCGGCGGTCCACGCCTTGACGTGCACGTGCGCGTCGATCAGCCCTGGCATCACCGTCGCCCCGGCCACGTCCGGGCGCTCCCCCCTGGAGTCGGCGGGCGCGCCGGCATCCGTGACCGCCGCGATCCGGTCGCCATCGACGACCACCTGCCGGTGCGGCACGGTCCTCCCGGCGACGACGTCGACGACCGACACGTCGTCCAGGACGGTGACCGGCACCTCGCGGCTCAGCAGGGAGGAAGGCGCTCGGCGAGGTACGCGTGGACCTTGTCGATCGCGATCCGCTCCTGCGCCATCGAGTCGCGGTCACGGACGGTCACCGCGTCGTCGATGAGGGTGTCGAAGTCGACGGTCAGGCAGTACGGCGTGCCGATCTCGTCCTGCCGGCGGTAGCGGCGGCCGATCGCGCCGGCGTCGTCGAAGTCGACGTTCCAGGACTTGCGGAGCTCGGCGGCGAGGTCGCGTGCCTTCGGTGAGAGGTCCGCGTTCCGGGACAACGGCAACACCGCGGCCTTCACCGGGGCGAGCCGGCGGTCCAGCCGCAGCACCGTCCGCTTCTCGGGCTGGCCCTTCGCGTTCGGCGCCTCGTCCTCGGAGTACGCGTCGAGCAGGAAGGTGAGCACGCCGCGGGTCAGCCCGGCGGCGGGCTCGATCACGTACGGCACCCAGCGCTCGCCCTTGTCCTGCTCGTAGTACGACAGGTCGACGCCGGAGTGCGTGGAGTGCGTGCTCAGGTCGAAGTCGGTCCGGTTCGCGATGCCCTCCAGCTCACCCCACTCGGAGCCGCCGAAGCGGAACCGGTACTCGATGTCGACGGTGCGCTTCGAGTAGTGGGAGAGCTTCTCCTTCGGGTGCTCGTAGTGGCGCAGGTTGTCCGGGGAGATGCCGAGGTCGACCCACCACTTCGTCCGCTCGGCGATCCAGTAGTCGTGCCACTCCTCGTCGGTGCCGGGCTCGACGAAGTACTCCATCTCCATCTGCTCGAACTCGCGGGTCCGGAAGATGAAGTTTCCCGGGGTGATCTCGTTGCGGAAAGACTTGCCGACCTGGGCGATGCCGAACGGCGGCTTCTTCCGGCTGGACTGCAGGACGTTCGCGAAGTTGATGAAGATTCCCTGCGCGGTCTCCGGCCGCAGGTACGCCAGGCCGGACTCGTCCTCGACCGGGCCGAGGTGGGTCCGCAGCAGGCCGTTGAACATCCGCGGCTCGGTGAAGGCGCCGCGGGTGCCGCAGTTGGGGCAGACCACGTCAGCCAGGCCGTTCGCCGGGGGGCGGCCGTGTTTGGCCTCGTACGCCTCGATCAGCTGGTCCGCCCGGAAGCGCTTGTGACAGGACTGGCATTCGGTGAGCGGGTCGACGAATTCGGTCACGTGCCCGGAGGCCTCCCACACCTCCCGGGCGAGGATGACGGAGGAGTCGATGCCGACGATGTCGTCGCGGACCTGCGCCATGGCTCGCCACCACTGGCGCTTGATGTTCTCCTTCAGCTCGACGCCCAGCGGGCCGTAGTCCCATGCCGACCGCTGCCCGCCGTAGATCTCGCTCGACGGGTAGACGAAGCCTCTGCGCTTGGAGAGGCTGACGATGGTGTCGTTGCGGTCGGCTGGCATCCGGAACTCCCCCGGCTGGCGGTCGGTGAGGCTGCCCAGGCTACCGGCGCTGCGGATTCCGCCGCCGCCGGATCCCCGGGCGCCGCTCGTCGGGCCGCGGCACCGGCGTAGTCGGTTATCGGCCGGTCAGCCGCCCGGCGGGTTGAGGCTGCAGATCTTCTGGCCGCCCTCGTTCCAGATCCCGAGGTCGAGCCGCACGCCCGAGCCGGAGTCGTACGAGATCGTCACCGGGATCAGCGTCTCGTCCTTGCCCTCACGCTTGCGCGTGCTCTCGGTCCCGAGCGTGTAGCTGGTGACCGTGCGGTCGTCGAGGTCGAAGTCCGTGCGTAGCTCCTCTTTCGTCTCCTTCTCCTGGCCGTCCTTGCACAGCAGGCTGTGCGCCTTGTCCACGTCCTTCGCCTTGATCGCGGCCATGAACTCGTCGGCGGTGTCGCGGGGGTTGCCGACGAAGGCGCCGCCGACGACCACGAGGA
>Ga0126307_10003144_pt1 | contig 11229 bp, 8 predicted proteins | sample Plot28_FD_89955 | JGI IMG/M metagenome (GOLD analysis project Ga0126307, IMG submission 89955) | Serpentine soil microbial communities from UC McLaughlin Reserve, CA, USA - Plot28 | ecosystem: Environmental > Terrestrial > Soil > Grasslands | place: USA: UC McLaughlin Reserve, Lake County...
CGACGAGTGGGGCCGGTCACAGCGGGCCCGCGACCTGCTCCGCCGCCTCTACGACCCCGTCTACGAGCATTGGTTCCGCGTCGAGTGGGAGGGCTTCGACCGCATCCCCGGCACCGGCGGCGCCCTGCTCGTCGCCAACCACGCCGGCGCGATCCCCGCCGACGCCCCGTCGATCATGCACGGCATCGAGAAGGAGCTCGGCCGCCCCGTCTATGGCCTCGCCGACGACATGTTCAAGCGCATCCCGGTGGTCAACATCGCCTGGGCCCGCCTCGGCGGGGTGCAAGCCCACCCCGACAACGCCTACCGGCTGCTCCGCCGGCAGCAACAGCTCGTCGCCGTGTTCCCGGAGGGGGCGAAGGGGCCGGCCAAGACGTTCGACCAGCGGTACCAGCTGCGCCGGTTCGGCCGCGGCGGGTTCGTGAAGCTCGCCATGCGGGCCGGCGTGCCGATCGTGCCGCTCGCCGTGGTCGGGGCCGAGGAGGCGATGCCGACGCTGTTCACGTTCCCGACGGTCGCCCACCTGCTCGGCCTGCCCTACCTTCCTGTGACGGCGAACATGCTCGTCGGCATGGGGATCGTGCCGTTCCCCGCCAAGATCCGCATCCGGGTGCTCGACCCCGTGGTCCTCGACGTGGCGCCCGACCAGCCCCGCTACTCGCGCAGCCGGGTCATGGAGACGGCCGAGGACATCCGCCACCGCATCCAGGAGGCGCTCGACGACATGCTCGGCCGGCGGCGCAGCGTGTGGAGGGGTTGATGGGCCGGCGCGTCCTCGTCACCGGCCTCGGCACGATCTGGGGCGGGCGCATCGCCCGGCATCTCGAGGCGGATCCCGACGTCGAGGCGGTCGTCGGGCTCGACACGACCGAACCGACCGTGCCGCTCGATCGGACCGAGTACGTGCGCAGCGACCCCAGCTACTCGATCTTGGCCCGCATCGTGAAGGCCACAGGCGTCGACACGATCGTGCACACCTCCCTCGTCGTCGACGGCGCCCGCACGTCGGGCCGCCGCGTCCACGACGTCAACGTCATCGGCACGCTGAACCTGCTGGCCGCCGCCGCCCAGCCGGAGAGCCGGGTGACGACGGTCGTCGTGAAGTCCTCGACCGTCGTCTACGGCGCCCACCACCGCGACCCCGTGTGGTTCGACGAGGACACGCCTCGTTCGTCGTCTCCCCGCCACCGCATCGAGCGCTCGCTCGTGGAGGTCGAGTCGTTCGTGCGCGACTTCGCCGTCGACAACCCGCATGTGACGCTCACGCTCCTGCGCGTGGCCAACGTGCTCGGGGCCGGCATCACCACGTCGCTGACCCGGGCGCTCGAACGGCGGCTCGTGCCGTCGATGGCGGGCTTCGACCCCCGGGTGCAGTTCGTCGACGAGGACGACGTGGTCCGCGCCCTCCTCTTCGTGCTCGAGCGCCAGGTGGGCGGCGTCTACAACGTGGCCGGCGACGGGCTCGTGCCCTGGAGCGAGGTGGTCGCCGCCTGCGGGCGCCGCCGCCTGCCGCTCAGCCCCGCCGGCCGGCACATGCTGCCCGGCCTGCTCGGCCGCTTCGGCATCGACCTGCCGCCCGAACTGACCGACCTGCTCACCTACGGCCGGGGCGTCGACACCGGGCGGCTGGCCGCCGCGGGCTTCACGTGCGCCCGCACCTCGGCTGCCGCCGTGGCGGCGTTCGCCGAGACCCTGCACCGGCGCCCTACGCCGGGCGCTGCGCCCGCCGGCAGTGACCTGCGTGTCGACGAGCGGGTCGCCCGCCCCGTCCCCGCCCTGGTGCCGGACCGGCCCGAGCCCGGGTGAGCCGTTCGGCCGCGCCTGAACGCCCGGCTACCGCCGGGCCGCGGGCGGTGGTCGATGACCTCGTAGAACGCGATCTGGGCGTGGGGATCGTCGCGATGCAGGGGTGGCGGGCCAGCACACGCGGGGCGCCCGGCCGCCCCCGGGAGTCGCGCGTGGCGCGGGACCGGCTCGGGCAGCCGCACGGGCCTCAGGTCCCCGTGGTCGACCAGTGCCAGGACTCGCTCGGGAGGTTGTAGAGGCCGAAGTCGTTGGCGTTGGCCACAAGGAAGTTCCAGCACGAGTTGCCCCGCACGATGGCGCCGCCGCCGTTGCAGGTGAAGTCGATTGCCAGGCCGACCTCGTGCTGGGAATGGCCGGGGCGGGCGGTCGGCGGGCTGCACTGCGACGAGGGCATCTCGTAGATCGCGTAGTCGCTGGTGCCGCAGTGCTCGGCCCGGAGCTCGATCTGGCGTTGAGCGTCTCGGTAGCCGCTGCCACAGAGCGACACGCCCTGCTGGCCGGCGAGGTTCAGCAGGCCCTGCACGTTCTCGGCGATCGAGGAGGCGATCGTGATCGACCCGCCCGACGGGCACGACACAGTCGACAGCGCGCCCGCCGACCGGATCGTCGACGACCCGCCGCCGCTCGGCGCCGACACGGCGGCGGCGGACCCGGCCTCCTGGGCGGCCGCCAGGCGGGCGGCCTCGGCCCGGCGGGCGGCCTCGAGCTGGCGCGCCAGCTCGGCCTGTTGGGCCTGGATCTGGCGGGACAGCTCGGCGTCGATCGCCTTCAGCGACTCGGCCTCGCCGAGGCGCTGGTCCATGGCGTCCTCGACCCCGGCGGCGAACTCCTGCTGCTGGCTGAGCGCGGATTCGAGGTCACCCAGCTCCGCGGCCGCGGTCTCCTCGGCCTCCGCAGCCTGGGCGGCGGCCTCCTCCTTGTTGGTCTTCTCGATGGCCAGGTCTTCGTGGGCGGCGTCGAGCTGGTCGAGCAGGTCGGCGTCGCCGTCGGCCTGGAGGTCGAGCAACGCCTGGGTGACGGCGGCGTCTGAGAGCGTCTCGGCGGCGAAGGCGTCGAGCGCCCCGGAGCTGGGCCCGCTCATGAAGGCCTCGGCCACGACATCGTCGGTGGCGGCATCGAGGTCGGCGATGCGCTGCTCGGCGTCGGCGACGGCGTCTTTCGCCTCGGCCACGTCCTCGCGGGCCGCCTCGGAGGCCCGTTCGGCCTCGGCCAGCTCGGCCTGCTGGGTGGCCACGTTGGCCTGGAGGTCGGCGATGGCCCGCCCGATGTCGTCGCCCTGCGCCTCGAGGGCGTCGACCTCGAGGTCGATCTGCGCTTGGCGCTCCCGCACCTCCTGCTGGCGCTCGCTCGGATCCTCCTGGGCGGCGCTGACCGCGGGGTGCAGGACGGTCGCCCCCACCACGACGGCCAGCGCGGCCTTGGCCAGCGTTGCTCGACTGCGGCGGGCGGACGTCAAGGTGATGCCCTCCATCAACGGACGGTGTCGGCGATCGACGACCCTGCGACAACCAGGGCGCCGCGACCTTAACGAGAAACTACGTAGGTGTCATTCACCACCGGTCAGTTGCCGTCCACCGACCAGTGCCAGGACTCTGCGGGCAGGTTGTACAGGCCGTAGTCGGCGGCGTGCGCGGTGAGCCAGTCCCAGCACTGGTCATAGCGGCTCACGGTACCGCCGCCGCCGCACGTGAAGTCGATGGCGAGGCCCTGCTCGTGCAGCGACATGCCGGGCCGGGCGGTCGGCGGGCTGCACGCGGACGAGGGGGCCTGGTAGATCGCATAGGTGCTGGTGCCGCAGTTCGCGCGCCGCAGCGCGATCTGCTCCTCCGGGTTGCGGAAGCCGCCGCCGCACATCGACACGCCGTCGGCGAAGCTGTCGTCGAGCAAGCGCTGGACCGCCGAGGAGATGTCGCCGGCAACTTCGATCGACCCGCCCGCCGGGCACGTGACGGTGACGACGCCGCCGGGCGGCTGCTTGATCGTGCCGTAGCCCTTGTTGGCCTCGGCCTCGGCGGCCAGGCGGGCGGCGTCCTGGCGAGCGGCGTCCGCCCGCACCTCCGACTGCATGGCGGCCACGCTGGCGGCGAGCGCCTGCTCCCGCGCGGCGATCTGGGCGGCGAGCGCCGGGTCGAGGCGCGCGAGCGACGCTGCCTCGCTGAGGCGCTGCTCGATGCGCTCCTCGACCGCCACGGCGAACCGTGCCTGCTGGCTGAGGGCGGATTCGAGGTCGGCGAGGGCGGCCTCGGCGGCCGAGCTGGCCTCGGAGGCGGCGGCGGCGGCCGCTTCCCTGTTGGCGGTCTCGACCTCGAGCTGCTCGCGGGCCTCCTCGTACATGCCCAGCGTCTCGGCGTCGGAGGTCGCCTTGGTGTTGAGGATCGACTGCTTGACCGACACGTCGGTCAGCGAGCTGGCGCTGAAGGCGTCGAGCGCCCCCTCGGCCGGCGGGTTGATGAAGGCGTCGATGACGACCTGGTCGGTGGCCGCGCTCAGGGCGTCCATGCGGCCCTGGGCCTCGGCCACCGCATCTTGGGCCTGGAGCAGCGCGGCCTCGGCGTTGGCGAGGGTCGTCTCCGCCTCGTTCAGGGCCGTGGTCTGCGCCTCGACGTTGGCGGTGATGTCGCCGAGCGCGGCCTCGATCTCGGAGTTGTCCACGCGCAGCACGTCGATGTCGACGTCGACCAGGGCATCGTCGCGCCGGCCCTGGTCAGCACCGCCGGGGTCCTCCTCCTGCGCGGCGGACGGCGTGGCCGGCGCAAGGATCGCTGCGGCGATGGCCAACGCAACTGCGCCTCGGGCAACGACGACCGAGAAGCGGGCTGACGTCACGACACTCCCGTGGGTGGCGGCGGAACACCTGGAGGCGGCCTCGACGATCTCTTCCCCAAACAGGAGACGTCGGCCGACGGAAATGTAACGAACCCGGCGGCGCCGTGTCACGTCTCTGCCCACCCTCGGGGCACGGGTGCCCTGGTCATGTGCCGTCGTTCGACCAGTGCCAGGGCTCGCTGGGCAGGTTGTAGAAGCCGTAGGCGGCCGCGTACGCATCGAGCCACTGGAAGCAGGTGCTGCTCTGGCTCTGGATGATGCCGCTCCCGTTGCAGGTGAAGTCGACGGCGAGGCCGAGCTCGTGCTGCGAGGTCCCGGGACGGGCGGTTGGCGGACTGCACTGCGACGAGGGCATCTCGTAGATGGCGTAGTACGACGTGCCGCAGTTCTGCATGCGCAGGTTGATCTGCTGTTGCGGGTCGCGGTAGCCGTTGCCGCACAGCTCGATCCCGTCGTCGGCGGCCGCCGCCAGCATCGCAGCGAGGTTGGGCGCCATCGCGCCGTCGACGGTGATCGACCCGCCTGCGGGGCATGGCACGGTCTCGAGCGATCCCGACGCCGCCCCGATGTCGCCGTTGGCCGCCTGAGCCGCCGCGGAGGCGGCGGCGATGCGCTCGGCTTCGGCCTGCGCCTCGGCCTCGGCCTCGGCCTGCGCCTTCGCCAGCGCGTCGAGGGCGGCCGCGTAGGCGGCGTCGTCGCGGATCTCCTGGACCTTCGAGGCCAGCTCGCCCTCTCGGCTGCGGATCTCGGCGGCCAGCTCGGGGTCGGACTCGGCCAGGGCGTCGGCCTCGGCCAGGTTGCGCTCGAGGCGCTCCTGCACCTGGGCGACGAACAGCGCCTGCTGGGACTGCGCCGACTCGAGGTCGGCCAGCTCCGCCTCGGCCGCCTGGGCGGCGCGCTCGGCCTCGCCCGCGACCTCCTGCTCCTCGGCCTGCTGGACCTCGAGCTCCTCACGGGCCGTCGCCAGCTCCTCGAGCACCACCGCGCTCTCGGAGGCCTGCGTGTCGAGGATCGACTGCTTCACGGTCGCCTCGGACAGCGAGTCGACGCTGAACGCATCGAGGGACAGCTCGGTCGGCGGGTTGATGAACGCCTCGACGACGACAGCATCGCTGCGGGCCGTGAGGTCGGCGATGCGGCCCTCGGTGGCCTCGACCGTGGCGTGGGCGGTCTCGACGCCGTGCTCGGCGGTGACCAGCTCCGCCTTCGCCTCGTCGAGCTGGGCCAGCTGGCCGTTCACGTTGTCCGCGAGGTCGTCGAGCGTGTCGTCGACCTCGCCGCCCTGGTCCTTGAACGCGTCCGCGTCGATCTCGAGCTCGCCACCTCGGCCGGCGTCGTCAGCCTGCTGGTTCGCCGCGCCGGACGGCTCTTCCTGGCTCGTGGACGCTCGGCCGACGGCGGGGTAGGCCAGCGAGAGGGCCGTCACGATGACGGCCACGAGACGCACGCGCGCGGCTCGCGACGAGCGATTGATGGACAAGGTTCTCCTCGGGCGGGCGGCGGTCCCTCGTGTCTCCCTCCCCAGTGGGGAGACGACACGGAAATGTAACGCGTCGTCCGGGCCCTGTCACACCATTGCCGCCTCGCGCGGACACCGGTCGACGACGGACTGGTGGCGTCGGGGGCCGACGGTCAGACTGCGGCCATGGCCGAGGTCCGCACCGACATCGAGGACGGCGTCGCCGTCGTCACGCTCGACGCCCCCGCCCGCCGGAACGCGCTCACCCTCGATCTCAACGATGAGTTGATCGCCGCGCTCGACGCCGCCGAGGCCGACCCAGCGGTGGGCGCCCTGGTCGTCACCGGGGCCGAGCCGGCGTTCTGCGCCGGCGCCGACCTCTCGCACCTCGGCACCAGCCGACGCGACGGTCTCAAGCGGATCTACGAGGGCTTCCTGCGTGTCGCCGGGTCACCGCTGCCCACGATCGCCGCGGTCAACGGACCGGCCGTGGGCGCAGGGGCGAACCTGGCGCTGGCCTGCGACGTGATCGTGGCGGGGCGCTCGGGCCGCATCGACACCCGGTTCCTCAAGCTCGGTCTGCATCCCGGCGGCGGCCACACCTGGATGCTGCGGCGCCGTGTCGGACCCCAGACCGCGGCGGCGCTGGTGCTCTTCGGCCAGGTGGTCGACGGCGCCGAGGCCGAGCGCATCGGCCTGGCCTGGCGCTGCGTCGACGACGACGCCCTGCTCGCCACGGCCCGCGAGCTGGCGGCCGCGGCCGTGTCCGCGCCCCCTGAGCTCGTGGCCCGCATCAAGCGGACCCTGTCCGACGTGGCCGACATCGCGACCCACGAGGCCGCGATCGAGCGCGAGCTCGACGACCAGGTCTGGTCGCTGGACCAGCCGGCGTTCCAGGAGCGCCTCGCCGCGATGCAGCGGCGGATCAGCTCGAACTGACCGGCACCGGCCCAGGCGACCCGGTGGCCCGAGCTGCTCTCCCTGCTCGGCCGCGGGCTACTCGGCGGGCCGGGCGAGGACGAGCGTGTCGACGATGTCGGCGGCGACCTCGGCGGCCAGGCCCGGCACCTCGCTGGTGACGATGGCCGACCAGACGACGCCGCGCGGTCCGAGCACGAGGGTCTCGGTGCCCTCCATCGCCACGGTGTCGCCCTCGGCGGAGGTCGCCTCGCCGGTGAAGCCGATGCGGACCGTTGGGCTCGGCGCGCCGTCGACCGGCGCGACCGTGACGTCGGCCAGGCCGCCCCGCTCGGCGAGCGCTTGGCCGTAGGCGGTGAGGTCGTCGACGTCCTCGACGCCGGACTCGGGGGCGGCCCGGATCTTGAGGTCGGTGACGCGGTCCTGGTCGTCCGCCCCGGCGGCATAGAGCAGGGCGCCCGACTCGGCGGCGGCGTGGGCGGCGTCGAGGAAGCCGGGCACGGCGGGCAGCGAGCGGTCGAGGCCCGCGAGCACCTCCTCGGAGAGCACGGCGACCTCCCACCCCGGCGGCACGGCGACGCCGAAGCCCAGGTACGGCACGGGCGCGGCCGTCCAGCCGTCGGGGGCGTCGATCTCGATGCCGCCGGCGTCGACGGTCGTGGTCGGCAGCTCGGGGATCGGCTCGGCCGCCCCTCCCACGCCGGACCCGTCGTCGCGGGCCGACCAGGCCAGCCCGCCGCCGATCGACAGAGACACCACGGCGACGGCCGCCGGCACGAGCACCCGAGGCTCGCGCCACGCCGCCCGCCGCCGGGGCGCGCGGTCGCCCCTCTCGGCGGGGGGTGCGTCGCCGTTGCCGCCGTCCCCGTCCGCCGATCCGGCGTCGGTGGCCGGTGCGGGGCCGGCCGCCTCGTCGGCGTCGGGCCGGTCCGCCGCAGGCGTCTCGATCTCGCTCACGAGATCCACTCGCCGAACTCGTCGCGGCGCTCGTACCACTCCTCGAGCGTGAGCGCGTAGCGGACGTGGTCCTCCCACACGCCGTTGATCTCGAGGTAGCGCAGGGCGACGCCTTCGTCGCGGATCTTCAGCTTCTCGACGACCCGCCGGCTGCGCTGGTTGCGCGGGATGATCGAGATCTGGATGCGGTGCAGGTGCAGCTCCTCGAACGCGTACCGGGCGGTGAGCAGCAGCGACTCGGGCATGTAGCCGTTGCCGGCGTGCGCCTGGTCGATCCAGTAGCCGACGTAGCAGGACTGGAACGGCCCACGCTGGACCGACGACAGGTTGATCTCGCCGGCGAAGCGTCCGGCCACGAAGACGCCGAAGCCGAAGCCTGTGCCGAGCTGGCGCTCGCGCTCGCGGGCGCTGCAGCGCATGGCGAAGGCCTCGCGCGACTCGACGACATCGGGCAGACCGGGCGTGCGGGCCGGTTCCCACGGCGTCAGCCAGTCGGCGTTGCGCCGCCGCACCTCCTGCCAGGCCAGGAAGTCGGCCGCCACCAGGGGACGCAGCGTGACCCGCCGTCCGGTGAGCGTCGTCATGGCCTCATCACCCTCTGCACCGGGTGGACGGTAGCTAGGCGCACACGCTGAGGGCGAGGCCGTCGAGGATGTCGGACTCGGACACGACCATCTCGTCGAACCCGAACCGCCGGAAGATCGCCACGAGCACGCAGCAGCCCGCCACGATCACGTCCGCGCGGGCCTCCTCGAGGCCCGGGTTGTGGATGCGGTCGGCCCGCGACTCGGTGGCGAGGGTGCGGAACACGTCCTCGGCTGCCTCATGGGTCAGCGTGAAGTGGTGGATGCGGTCGCGGTCGTAGGCGACGAGCCCGATCTCGACGGCGGCCACGGTCGTGACCGTGCCGGCCAGGCCGACCAGCGTGCGGGCCTCGGCGGCCCCGGGCACCTCCCGCACGACGTCGTCGAGGTACGCGTCCGTGAGGCTGATGCATGCCGTCAGCTCCTCGGGGAGCGGCGGGTCGTGCTCGATGTACTTCTCGCTGAGGCGAACGCATCCCACGTCGATCGACAGGACGCCCTCGACCTCGGTGGTGCCGGCGACGAATTCGGTCGAGCCGCCGCCGATGTCGACGACGAGGAAGGGGCCGTCCGCAGGGTCGAGGTCGGCGGTGGCCCCCATGAACGACAGGCGGCCCTCCTCGTCGCCGCTCAGCAACTCGGGCCGTGCGCCGACGATCTCCTCGACGGCGTCGAAGAACGCCTCGCGGTTGGCGGCGTCGCGCGACGCGGAGGTCGCGGCCACCCGGACCCGCTCGACGCCGAGGCCGTCCATGACCTCGCGGTAGGCCCGCAGGCACGCCAGCGTGCGCTCGATCGCCTCGGGCGCCAGCCGCCCGATGGCGCCGACGCCCTGGCCGAGCCGGGTGATCCTGTTGCGCCGGTCGAGCGTCTCGAGCGTTCCGTCGCCCGTCGGGCGGGCCACGAGCAGGCGGGTCGAGTTCGTGCCCAGGTCGACGGCGGCGATCGTCATGGCGTCCGACGCTATCGGGGTCGGCGCGATGGTCCCGACGCCGCTGAGTCGGTCCCGCACCCACCGCCCGACGGGGTCGTCACCCCCGGCGAGGAACCAGGCGTAGTGCGCGTGCAGGCATTTCACGCCCGCCCGGGTGCCCCCGACCCCGCCAAAGGGTACCGGGCCGGCGTGCCCCGGCGGCAGAGCGGCGTCGCGCTCGGCGGCGTACCGGTCGTGGGCGGCGGCCAGGTCGGCGGGATCGACCGCGGCGGTGGCGGCCGCCACCCCGCCGGCGGCCTCGAGCCGGCCGACCCGGGTGCGCTCGGGCTCCCCTACCAGCCACCAGCGGGTGGGCATGGGCGTGCCGTCGTCGAGCAGGGGAGCGTTGCGGATCACTACCGGCGAGCCGTCGTCGTGGCGGACCACGACGGCGAACGCGCCCCGGGGCGGGCGTCCCAGCAGCCGCTCCACGGCCGCCCGGTCGTCACGCCCGGCCCGGTCGTCGTCGCCGGCCGGCGGGTGGTGGGCGGCGCGGTCGTCGTCGTCGACCGGCTCGTCGTGACGGGCGCGGTCGTCGTCGTCGACCGGCTCGTCGTGGCGGGCGCCGTCGTCGTCGTTGACCCACTCGTCGTTGCGGGGCTGGTGGCCGGCCCGATCGTCGTGGTCGGCCCGGTCGTCGTGGCGGCGGGGCCGTTCGTCGTCGCCGGCGCCGTCGGCCGACCCGCCCGGTGCCGGCGTCACTCCCAGGTGACGGTGTGGACCCGCCACGTGCGCGACATCCCCTTGAGGTCGGCGTCGCGTCCGTCCTCGTAGTTGAGATCGCCGCTGGCGTCGGTGATGTCGTGGGTCAGGCTCGACACGAGGATCTCGTCGGGCGCTGCGGCGTCGGCCACCCGCACGGCGACCACGACGTTCTGCCCGACGACGTCGCCCTCGTCGATCGTGACCTCACCGGTGTGCAGGCCGATGCGCACGTGGAGATCGCTGTCGGGGTAGGCCTGCCGGTGCCGGGACAGCGCCCGCTGGATGCCCATGGCGGCGAGCACGGCCTCGCGGGCGCTCGTGAACGTGACGAGGAAGCCGTCGCCGAGGGCCTTCACCTCGGTGCCGTGGTGGCGGACGACCTGGCTGCGCACGAGGGCGTCGTGGGCCTGCAGCACGCCGAGCCACCGCTGGTCACCCAGGGCCTCGGCCATGACGGTCGACCCGCAGATGTCGGTGACCAGCATGGTCAGGACGCTGCCCTGCGGACCGTACCGGAGCGCGGCGCCCGCTCCCCCGTTCTCGCTGCGCTCGGTGCGGCGAGCGGCCATGCTGTCCGTGGACGTCTCCCCGCCCGGCCCCGTCTCGCCGCCGGCCCCGGTGCCGCCGGGTGCGGCGCGGTCCATGCGGGTCGATGCCCTGGCCTCTGCCTCGCCGGCGGCGGCATGGGCGGCGTCGATGGTCCCGCCGGCCTGGGACGCACCGGCGCCGGAGCCGGAGCCACCGGAGGCCGCGGTCGAGTCCCCGCCGGGGCCCGGACCACCTGAGGCCGAGGTCGCACCGGCGCCGGGGCCCGAGCCACCGGAGCTCGCGATCGACTCCCCGGCGGGGCCGGAGCCACCGGACGCCGAGGTCGCACCGGCGCCGGGGCCCGAGCCACCGGAGCTCGCGATCGACTCCCCGGCGGGGCCGGGGGGACCGGAGGAGGGGGTCGAATCCCCGCCGGGGCCCGAGCCACCGGAGCTCGCGATCGACTCCTCGCC
>Ga0126307_10003145_pt1 | contig 11227 bp, 9 predicted proteins | sample Plot28_FD_89955 | JGI IMG/M metagenome (GOLD analysis project Ga0126307, IMG submission 89955) | Serpentine soil microbial communities from UC McLaughlin Reserve, CA, USA - Plot28 | ecosystem: Environmental > Terrestrial > Soil > Grasslands | place: USA: UC McLaughlin Reserve, Lake County...
CGTAGCGGTTGCGCTGCTCGGGGAACAGCTCGACGTCCTTGGCCTGGGCGTGCGGGATCCGGTCGACGTAGGGCCGCACGGCCGCGACCGGGTCGATGCCGATCCACACGAGGTGGGAGGGGTCGAAGTTGAGGTACAGCCCCAGCTCGAACATCCACTCCCACAGCTCGGGCGAGTAGGCGAGGTTGCCGGGGTAGCCGTCCGGGTGCCAGCCCTCCATCACGCAGTTCTCGACGATGACCTTCACGCCCCGCTCGCCGGCCCGGTCGACGATGGGCCGGAACACCTCCTCGGCGTGCGTCAGGTTCTCCCGGACGGACAGGCCCGGGTGCCGGCCCACGAACGTGCCGACCGTGGGCACGCCGAGCTCGGCGGCGGCGTCGATGCAGGCGAGGACGTGGGCGTTGATCGCCTCGCGCTCCTCCGGGTCGGGGTGGAGGTTGTTGTCGTAGAACGCCAGCGACGACGCGATCAGCCCGTGCTTGTCGAACGTGGCGCGGAAGGCGTCGGCGCCCCCACCGGACGACAGCGCAGTGACGTCGACGTGCGTGGCGGTGAACGGGCGGTCGCCGAGGGCGGGCCAGGCGGCCACCTCGAGGGCGGCGTAGTCGTGGGCCGCCGCCCAGGCGGCGATGTCGTCGAGCGAGCGCTTCGGCAGGCAGGCGGTCAGGAACCCGAGCTTCACGGCGGCACCTCGATCCAGGAGAGGGAACGGGCCGACGCCAGCACGGCGTCGGTGATGGTGGCGGCCCGTACGCCGTCACCGACCAGGGGCAGGCCCTCGGGCGCCACCCCGGACACGGCGGCGTAGGCGTCCGCCACGAACAGGTCGAAACAGTCGTGGTAACCCTGGCCGTGGCCCGCCGGCAGCGTGGCCAGGCGGGCGGCGTCCGGGGCCAGGTGGGCGGCGTCGCGGGGCACGAGCGTGGCGCCCTCGCGCCGGCCGACCCAGAGCAGCTCGGGCCGCTCCTGGTCGAAGGCGAGCGCGGCCTCGGTCCCGTCGAGCTCGAAGGCCAGGTGGTTCTTCCGCCCCGCCGACACCTGCGAGACGACGACCGACCCGCTCCCCCCGGCATCCGTCTCGAACAGGACCAGGGCGACGTCCTCGGTGGCGACGTCCTCGGTGGCCAGGGCGCCGGCGCCGGACCGGCCCGGTGCGCTCGGCGCCGGGCCGCCGCCCCCGGCGGCCGCGAACGTGGGCCGGTCGCCGGTCGCCCGGGAGCTGACCGTCGTGGCCGTGTGGGCCAGCAGGCGGGTGATGCGGGCGCCGGAGGTGAACTCGACGAGGTCGCACCAGTGCGAGCCGATGTCGGCGAAGGCCCGGGAGGCGCCGCCCAGGCCGGGCTCGACGCGCCAGTTGGTGTCGTCGGCGCCGAGCAGCCAGTCCTGCAGGTACGTACCGTGGAGGACCCGGACGGGCCCGAGCTCGCCGGCCGCCACTCGGGCGCGGGCCTCCCGCACCAGCGGGTGGAACCGGTACACGAACGGGACGGCGACGACCCGGCCCGCGTCGGCGGCGGCCGCAGCGATGCGCCGGGCGCCGTCGCCGTCGAGCGCCACTGGCTTCTCGCACACCACGTGCTTCCCGGCGGCGAGGGCGGCGAGGGCGAGCGGTTCGTGCAAGTGGTTGGGGGTGCAGAGATGCACGACGTCGATGCCGTCGGCCGTCACCAGTTCGTCGGCCGAGGCGAAGGCGCGCGCCGCGCCGAGCTCGGCGGCGGCCCGCTCGGCGGACTCGGGCGACGACGCCGCCACGCCCGCCAGCTCCGCCCCGGCCAGGCGGGCCGACCGGGCGTGGACCCTCCCGATGAAGCCCGTGCCGGCGACGGCGATGCGCAACCCCATGTCGGGCACCGTATGCACGGCTTAGGTCGGATGACAAGCAAAGATCTTCATCTTTCGTCGTTGACCGAACAAAGCCTGCCGTGTTACGACCGTCGCATGCCGGCCGGGCCGACACCACATCGCCATGCCGCCGCCAGCCGGGCGTCCACGCCCCATGCGGTGACGCCCGGTGCGCTGTTCCAGCTCGTCCGGGACGGGCACGCCGACTCGCGGGCCGGCCTGGCGCGGGCCACCGGCCTGGCCCGGTCGACGGTGTCCCAGCGGGTCGACGAGCTTCTCCTCGCCGGCCTCCTCGTCGAACGCGGCGACGGCCCCTCGACCGGCGGTCGCCCGCCCACCCGCCTGGCGTTCGACAGCCACGGCGGGGTCGTCCTCTGCGCCGACCTGGGCGCCACCCACTGCCGGCTGGCGGTGAGCGACCTCGACGCGTCGATCCTGGCCGAGCGCCCCGACGAGATGGACATCGCCAACGGGCCGGACGTGGTCCTGCCCTGGGCCCAGGAACGCTTCGCCGACCTGCTCCACGAGGTCGGCCGCAGCCCGGCCGAGGTGCGGGGCATCGGCGTCGGCCTCCCCGGGCCGGTGGAGTTCGCCGCCGGCCGGGCCGTGAACCCGCCGATCATGCCGGGGTGGGACGGGGTCTCGGTCCCCGAGGCGTTCGCCGCCCGCTACCCGGGCGTGCCGGTCCTGGTCGACAACGACGTGAACGTCATGGCCATCGGCGAGTACTGGACGAGCTGGCGCCACGACGTCGACGACCTGCTGTTCGTGAAGGTCGCCACCGGCATCGGCTGCGGCATCGTCAGCCGGGGCGCCCTCCACCGGGGCGCCGACGGCACGGCCGGCGACCTCGGCCACGTCCAGGTCCCCGACGCCGGCGACGCCCTGTGCCGCTGCGGCAACCGGGGCTGCGTCGAAGCCGTGGCCAGCGGCGGTGCCCTCGCCCGCCGGCTCACCGCGGCCGGCATCGACGCCCACGACAGCCGCGACGTCGTCGCCCTGGTCCGGGCGGGCAACGTCGAGGCGTCCACGCTGGTGCGCCAGGCCGGGCGGCTGGTCGGTGAGGTGCTGGCCGGGGCCGTCAACTTCTTCAACCCGGCGGTGATCGTCCTCGGGGGCGACCTCGCCCACGCCCACGAGCAGTTCTTCGCCGGCGTGCGCGAGATCGTCTACCGGCGCTCGACGGCGCTGGCCACCCAGCACCTCCAGGTCGCCCGCAGCCGGCTCGACGACCGCGCCGGGGTCATCGGCTGCGCCGTGACCGTCATCGAGGATGTCCTCTCCCCCGCCGCCATCGACGCGGGCCTCGCCGCCCACGCCGCCCAGGAGGCCACGGCATGACGCTGATCGACGCCCCCCGCCTGTCCGTACGGGGCCTGGTCAAGGAGTACCCGGGCGTCCGGGCGCTCGGCGGGGTCGACCTCGACGTCGCCGCCGGGCAGGTCCACTGCATCGTCGGGCAGAACGGCGCCGGGAAGTCAACGCTGATCCGCTGCGTGGCCGGCCTCGTCACCCCGAGTGCCGGGACCGTGGCCGTGGACGGCACGCCGCTGCCGCACGGTGACCCGTCCGCCGCCCTGGCCGCCGGCGTCGCCACCATCTACCAGGAGCTCGACCTCGTCGCCGACCTGGCGGTGGCCGACAACCTGTTCCTGGGCCACGAGCTGCGGCGGGGCCCGCTGATCGATCGCCGCCGGTCGTTCGCCTCGGCGACGGCCCTGCTCGAGCGGCTGGGCCACGCCGACATCGACGTCCGGGCCCTGGCGGGGACGCTCTCGCCCGCCGCCCAGCAGATCGTGTCGATCGGGCGGGCGCTGTCGCGGGAGGCCCGGGTCCTCGTCATGGACGAGCCCTCCGCCGTGCTGGACGGGCCGGAGGTCGAGGCGATGTTCGCCGTGGTCCGCCGCCTCGCCGCCGAGGGCGTCGGCATCGTCTACATCTCCCACCGGCTGGAGGAGGTCGCCGCCATCGGCGACACGATCACGGTCCTGCGCGACGGCGAGACGGTCGCCAGCGGCCTGCCGCCCGACACCCCGCGGGACGACCTGGTCGCCGCCATGGTGGGCCGCCGCCTCGGCGAGCTGTTCCCCGACCGGCCCGACGGCGACGGCGACGGCGCCGGTGCCGAGCCGGGGCCGGTCGTGCTCCGGGCCGAGGGCCTGAGCCGCCAGCCCGCCGGCGGGGGCGCCGAGGGCGTCCCGGTCCACGACGTGTCGTTCGACGTCCGGCGTGGCGAGGTCGTCGGCCTCGGGGGGCTCGTCGGCGCCGGCCGGACCGAGGTCCTCCGCCTCATCGCCGGGGTCGACCGGCCCGACGCCGGGACCGTCACGGTCGAGGAGCGCCGGCTGCCGCCCGGGCGCCCCGACGTCGCCATCCGCGCCGGCGTCGGCCTCGCCCCCGAGGAACGCAAGAGCCAGGGCCTGTGGCCGGGGTGGGACCTCGTCCGCAACGTGACGGTCGCCGACCTGCGCCGGTTCCGCCGGCGGGCGCTGCTCGACCGCCGGTCCGAGCGCCAGGCAGCGGCCACCCAGCTGCGCGAGCTGGGCACCGTGCCCGACGACCCGACCCGGCTGGCCGGCGAGCTGTCGGGCGGCAACCAGCAAAAGGTCGTGCTGGCCCGCTGGCTGCTCCACGACTGCACGGTCCTCCTCCTCGACGAGCCCACCCGGGGCGTCGACGTGGGGGCCAAGGCCGACGCCTACCGGGCGATCCGCACGCTGGCGGCGTCCGGCCTGGCCGTCGTGATGGTGAGCAGCGAGCTGGCCGAGCTGGTGGCGCTGTGCGACCGCATCGTCGTCATGGCCGACGGCCGGGTCACCGCCATCCTCGACGGCCCCACGTCCACCGAGGCCGACATCCTCGCCCATGCCCTGCCGTCCGCCGGCGCCGCGCCCGCAGGCGCGGCCACCGACGGCGGCGCACCCGACCGCCCGGAGCCCGACCCCGACCGCACGGAGGCCGCCGCCCCATGACCGTCACCCCCGCCACGCTGGGACCGGACGCCCCGGTGGCGCCCGTCACCCGTGCCCGGCGCCGGGTCCGCCTCCAGGAGGCGGCCCTCCCGGTCGTCGTCCTCGCGCTGATCATCGCCGGGGCCATCGCCGACCGCGAGGCCTTCCTCACCCGCGACAACCTCCTCACAGTCCTCACCCAGGCCAGCGTGGTCGGGGTCGTTGCCGTGGGCATGACGTTCGTCATCGCCACCGGCGGCATCGACCTGTCGGTGGGCTCCATGCTCGCCGCCGCCTCGATCGCCGGCGGGCTGGTCGGCGAGGAGCAATCGCTGCCCTTCATGCTGGGCGCCCTCGGGTTCGGCCTGCTGCTGGGCCTGATCAACGGCCTGGCGATCAGCTACCTGCGGATCGTCCCGTTCATCGCCACGCTGGCCATGTTCGCCGGCGCCCGCGGCCTCGCCATCTGGATGAGCGACCGCACGCCGATCAGCCTCCGCCAGCTCGACATCGTTCGGGATATCGGCCGGGGCGAGCTCGTCGGCCCCATCCCGAACGCCGCTCTGGTGTTCCTCGCCGTGACCGCCGGCGGGTGGGTCCTGCTCAACCGGACCCGCTACGGGCGCCACGTCGTTGCCATCGGGGGCAACCGCGAGGCGGCCCGCATGGCCGGGATCCGACCCGGGCCGATCGTGACCAGCGTCTACGTGCTCTCGGGCCTGTGCGTCGGCATCTCGGCGATCCTGCTCAGCGGCCGGCTGGGCAGCGCCTCGCCGGTGTCCGGCAACCTCCTCGAGCTCGATGCCATCGCCGCCGTCGTCATCGGCGGCACGAGCCTCGCCGGGGGACGGGCCACCGTGACCGGCACCTTCCTCGGCGTCATCACGTTCGGGCTCGTGTTCAACCTGCTGAACATCCTCGATATGCCCGCCGAGCTCCAGCAGCTCAGCAAGGGCGTGATCATCCTCGCCGCTGCGGCCCTGCAGCGTCGCGACAACTGACCGGCGACCGGACCGCCGGGCGCGTCAACCCACCGGAGGGGGACGGAATGACAAAGACACGATGGATGCGCTTCGCCGGCATGGCCACGGCCACGATGCTGGTACTCGGAGCCTGTGAGAGCGGAGGTGACGACGAGTCGTCCGACGACGAATCCACGGCCGACACCGCGGCCGTGGAGGGAGAAGGGGTGGTCGAGTCGGGCGAGACGATCCGCATCGCCTTCAGCGCCCCGGGCGCCGACCACGGCTGGCTGGCGGCGATCACCGCCAACGCCGAGGAGGAGGCGGAGCGCTACGACGACGTGGAGTTCGTCCTGCTGGAGGGCACCAACGACTCGGCGGCGCAGGTGTCGCAGGTCGAGCAGCTCATCGCCGAGGACCCCGACGTCCTCATCATCCTCCCGCACGAGGGCGAGCCGCTGACCCCGGTGGCCCTCGAGGCGATGGAGGCCGGGATCCCCGTGGTGAACGTCGACCGCGAGTTCTCGACCGAGGGCGCCTACCGGACCTGGATCGGCGGCGACAACTACGGCATCGGCGTCTCGGCGGCCAACTACCTCGCCGAGCAGCTCGACTGCCAGGGCAACGTGGCCGAGATCCAGGGCGTGGCCGGCATCTCGGTGACCGAGCAGCGCAGCGCCGGCTTCGCCGACACGATCGAGCAGCTGTGCGGCGACGGCATCCGCATCGTCGCCCAGCAGCCCGCCGACTTCCTGCCCGACCGCGGGCTCGAGGTCATGGAGACGATCCTGCAGGCGGAGCCCGACCTCGACGCCGTCTACACCCACGACGACGACATGGCCATGGGCGTCGTCTCGGCCATCGAGAACGCCGGCCGCGAGGACGAGATGATCCTCACCGGGGCCGGCGGCTCGCGGGAGGCCATGGAGATGATCCAGGACGGCGGCCTCTACTCGGCCACCTTCCTGTACAACCCGTCGATGTCGGCCTCGGCCGTCCGCGTCGCCCGCCTCATCGCCCTGGGTCAGGGCTTCGAGGAGCTGGTCGAGCCGGGCGTCCCCAGCCGCATCGAGCTGCCCGCCAGCACGGTCACGGCCGACAACGTCGACGACTACCTCGACCTGGCCTTCTAGGCCCACCTGACCGGGGCGCCCGCGCCCCACCCCGTCCGCCGCCCCCGGTCCCGCCCGGGGGCGGCGGCGCGTCGGTCGAACTCTGCCGCCTCGACGACCAACCGGTCAGCTGAGGTCGTCGACCACGTCGGCGACGGTGTCGAGCCAGTTGTGGAGTTCGGTGGCGGTGGGGGCCAGGTCGTAGGCGTGGTGGTGGCAGGCGGTGGAGAGGGCCGCCCAGGCCTCGAAGGCCGCGGTCGCCACCTCGGTCGGGACGTAGCTGCGCAGGCACAGGAGCTGCGTGGTGAACGAGCCGGTGACGGCCTCGGGGACCTCGCGTTCCCAGAACCCGGCGATCGCCGCCTCCAGCGCCTGGCGGGCGAGGAGCGCCGTGCTGCGCGCCCACGCCGACCCGGGCAGGGCGTCCGGGCGGTCGAGGACCGTCCGGGCCGCGGCCACCAGGTCGGCCGGGGTCTCCAGCCCGGCCGCTGCGGCCGTCACCGGGACCCCAGGGCGGTGACGAGGGCGCGGGTGTCCGCCACGAGGTCGAGGGGGTCGCCGGGGCAGACGCCGTGGGCGCCCTGCTGCAGCTTCTTGAACGTGTCGCCGTGGACGCGATCGACCTCGTTGAGCGCCCGCATGACCTTGTCGGCCTCGTCGGCGGTGCCGAACAGCGCCAGCGCCGCCTTCGTGGTGAGGCGCTGCGCCGACGCCAGCGTCTCCTCGACCTCGTCGTGCCGGGCGCCGGCGTCGAGCAGGGCGCGCTGGGCCATCGAGGTCAACGTGGCCTCCAATGCCAGGCGGCACAGGCCGGGGACGACCCGCCGGCGCACCTCGACCGGCGTCCGCAGGCTCTTGGCCACGACCCGGGCGTCCCGGAGCGCCTGGGCGGCGGGGTCCGCGGCCGGGACGACCTCGACGACCGAGTCGCGCCGGCGCTGGACCTGGACGACCCGCGCCGCGATCCCGAGGCGACGGACGGCGGCGGGCAGCCGGTCGTCGTGGGTGAACACCACGACCTGGCGCGCCCGGGCCGCGCGGTCGAGCGCACGGGCGAGCCCGTCGACCTTGGCCGGGTCCATGGCCTGGACCGGGTCGTCGATGACCACGAACCGGAACGGGCTCTCGGGCAGCATCGCCCGGGGCAGGAAGATGCTGAGGGCCAGGGCGTTCACCTCGCCCTGGCTCATGACGCCGAGGGCGTTGCCGTCGCTGCCGTCGACCTGGGCCGCCAGCTCGACCCGGCGCTGCGTGGCGCTGCCGGTGAGCCGCATGACGCCGAGCGAGACGTTGCTCTCGTGGCGGAGCAGGTGCCAGACCTCCTGCGCCTGCTCGGCGATCGGGCGGAGCCGGTCGTTGCGGATGTCGTCGTGCGCGGCCCGGAGCCAGGTGGCCGCCGCCTTGAGGTCCTTGACCAGCGGCTTGTCGGCCTCGACCGCCCGTGCCCGCACCACCCACGCCGCCACCTGCGCGGCCACCGGGGCCCAGCGGTCGTCGCGGGCGGCGAGCGCCTCGGCCGCCGCCTTGTGGACCGGGCCGACGAGCGCCGCCAGCCCGGCACCCGAGACCACGTGGTCCGCGAGCCGGCGCAGGTCGGCGGCCACCGCCCGGTCGGTGGCGGGCGGGCTGGCCCACGCCGCCCACGCCTCGACCAGCTCGCCCGTGGCGAGATCGTCGCCGGGCACGGCCGCCGAGCCGGCGAGCGCCTCGCCGGCCGGCGAGGCGGGGCGGGAGGCGGCGATGAGGGCCGCCGGGACCGGGCGGAGGGCGCCGATCGCGTCGGCCCGGGCGGCCCCGGCCTCCTTGTGGGCGCGGTCGGCCTCGTCGGACTCGGCCCGCAGCCGGCCGACCTCGCCGGCCGCCTGACCCTCCCACGCCGCGTCGAGGGCGCCGGACCGGCCGCACACCGGGCAGTCGGCCTCGTCGGGGTGGGCGGCGTGGTGGTCGAGCGCCCGGTCGAGCAGGTCGGCGAGCGCCCGGGCGCGGGCGGCGGACGTCCCGGCCACGGCGTCGAGCCCGGCGGCCGCGGCCCGCAACCGCTCGGCCGCGGCGACGAGGACGGGGACCGGCGGGGCGTCCAGCGCCGCCAGCTGGCGGAGGGTATCGAGCGACCCGCCCGGCGCCGGACCGGTCGCGCCCGTGACTACCTGCTCGACGGCGTCGAGGTCGGGCTGCCGGGTGGACAGGGCCCGGGCCACGGCGGCCGCCCGCTCCTCACCGGCGTCGCGGTCGAGGGCGCCGAGTGCGGCGGCCAGGCGCTTGCGCTCGGCGTCGACGTCCTTCGCCTCGGCCTCGCGGGACCGGCGCTCGCGGCCCAGCCGGTCCTGCGCCCCGACCAGCTCGTCCAGCCCGAGCACGGAGGCCAGCCGGTCGTACAGCCTGGTCGGGCTCGTACTGAGCACCGCGGCCAGCTCGGAGTGGGCCAGGAACGGCCGGTGGCTCACCAGGGCGTCGGCCCACCCGAGCCGGTCGAGGCCGGGGGCCCGCCGCTCCCCCGCGACCTGGACCGACACCTCGCCGTCCGCCAGGCCGGCGTCGTCGTCCCACCGGCGCTCGACGGTGGTGGTGCCGGCCGCGCCGGCCACGTGGAAGTCGGCGGCGACCCGGGCGCCGGTCGGGCGGTGGAGGTTGCGCCAGCCGTCCCGGAACACGGTCTGCTTCTCGAACCGGTCGGTCGTGCCCGTGAGCAGGACCTCGAGCGCGTCGGCGAAGCTCGACTTACCGGACCCGTTGCGCCCGACGACCACGGTGAGCCCGGCACCCGGCTCGAGCTCGAGCGTCGCCTCCGGGCCCACGCCCCGGAACCCGGCCACCGTGATCGACCGCAGGTAGGCACCCACCGGCGCCCCCGCGCCGGGCGCCCCGGGCGAGCCGGGCACTCCCGACGACCCGTCGGCGCGGTCGCCGGCCGCCGCGGCCGGGGCGGCGCGCCCGCCGGCCAGAGCCGCCGCCAGGGCGTCGTCGCCCCGGCAGGCCGCGAGGACCAGGTCGCGTGCCGCCTCGGCGAGTGTGCCGTCGCCGTCCACCCGACCGAGGACGACGTCCACCAAGGCGTCATCCATGCCGGACGATCGTAGGCCCGCCCTGTGACACCCTCGGCACGAGGGGTCCGGCCACGCCTACCCGGCCGCCGAACGCAGGCGGTCCAGCTGCGCCGACGACCCGAGGGCGATGAGCACGTCCCCCGGCGCGAGGATCGTCGCCGCCGGCGGGTTGACGTCGTAGGTGCCGTCGGCCCGCTTCATGGCGATGACGGCGGCCGTCGCCCCGCCGCCGTCGGCACCAGTGACGGTCCGGAGCGACGCGCCGTCCGCCCCCGAGCCCGCCGCCACCAGGACCTCCTGGATGTCCACGTCGTGCTCCTCGGCGTGGATCACCTCGTCGAGGAACTCGGCCACGTGCGGGCGGAAGGCGATCGCCGCCATGCGGGCGCCGCCGATCTCGTAGGGGTTGACCACGTGGTCGGCTCCGGCGAGGCGGAACTTGCGCTCGTTGCGCTGGTCGGCGACCCGGCAGACGATGACCAGGTCGGGGCGTAGGGACCGGGCCGTCAGCGCCAGTGCCCGGTTTTCGCTGTCGGTGGCGAGGGCGGCCACGAGGCTGCTCGCCCGGCGGCCCACGCCGCCCCGGTCACCTGGCGCCTGCGCCGCCGCACCTCCACGAGGAACGGGGTTTTAGCAGCCTCGGGTGGGCCCACGGCCGTGGCGGCCGCACCGCCGCAGGGACGTCGCTACATTCCCGGCCGATGACCGTCCTCAACGACGCCGCCCGCGCCCTGCTCGAGTCGCCGACCATCGTCCACCTCACCACGCTCGACCCCGACGGCGCCCCGCAGGTCAGCGCCGTGTGGGTCGGCCTCGACGGCGACGACATCGTGAGCGGTCACATGCGGCGGACGAAGAAGGTCCGCAACGTCGCCCGCGACTCCCGGGTGGCGCTGTCGCTGCAAACCGACGTGGTCAACGCCTACGGCCTGCAGGAGTACATGGTCGTCCGCGGCACCGCCCGGGTCGAGGAGGGCGGGGCCGCCGCCCTGCTGCAGCGGCTGGCCCACGTCTACATCGGCCCGGACGTGACGTTCCCGCCGCCGGGCGTCGAGGGGCCCGGTTACGTCATCCGGACGACGCCGGAGAGGGTGACGGGCGTCGGGCCCTGGGTCGGCCCGGACCGGTAGGTTCCCGGCATGGCCGGCGACTACGCGGACGTCCCCGAGGACGTGGTCGCCCGCGTGCGGGCGCTGTGCCTGCGCCTGCCCGACGCCTACGAGGAGAAGGCGTGGGCCGGCGTGCGGTGGATGGTCCGCAAGCGCACGTTCGCCCACGTGCTCGGCGTGGAGGACGGGAACCCGAGGGCGTAC
>Ga0126307_10003146_pt1 | contig 11225 bp, 14 predicted proteins | sample Plot28_FD_89955 | JGI IMG/M metagenome (GOLD analysis project Ga0126307, IMG submission 89955) | Serpentine soil microbial communities from UC McLaughlin Reserve, CA, USA - Plot28 | ecosystem: Environmental > Terrestrial > Soil > Grasslands | place: USA: UC McLaughlin Reserve, Lake County...
AGTAGTCGGCGTCAATTTCGCTTCCACGTATACCGGTCATGAAGGAGATCGTCAACACGTAGCGAAAACTCCGCCAGTACGCGAGGCTTCTGAATTTGCGCAACGAATCGAGAGAATCGTCGCCCCGCATTACAATGAGCTTCTTGTCCTACGGTTTCGGGCAACTAACAACCCACCCTACGAGTTCGAGTGGGTTAACCTCAAAGATACTGAGCAATTATATGGAAGTATTTTGGTTCGCCTAAGCGCCCTTTACGAACAACGTTTCCACTAGGTCTGTTCAGCGTAAGTTCGCAGTGCCCTAGTTATAGGTTTGGCTTATTCCCGAATCGGCAAACGAAAGTCATACTCTCGTGGTTCGTGCTTCTTTACCCACCACGATAACCGTTGCTCCACCTAAATCAATTACTCCCGGCATAAAGCAGACGCGGAAGAGCACGCGATATTTCCGACCCTGATGACTTTCGGTGCGATTGATTGCACCATAGCTACCCGCACTGCATCGTCGAGACCCATTTCTGGATCACATCACGTTCAAACAGACAGCTCAAGGATGTTTGCGTGCGCCTTCTTGCCGGCGATTTGCAGATGGGCCAGGCTGACGGGCAGCGTGAATCGACGCGGGCCGGCGCTGCCGGGATTTACGTAGAGAACGCCGCGACGTTCTTCAACCGATGGTTTGTGGGAGTGGCCACTCACGACCACGTGAAAGCCGGCTCCGGCTGGGCTGATGTCGATCTCTTTGACGTCGTGCAGCATGTAAATTGATACGCTGCCGACTTCCACGACCTCCCAGTCAGGAAGCGCATGCGCCCAGTGGCCCTTGTCGTTGTTTCCGCGCACTGCCACAACCGGCGCGATGTCTTTGAGCGTGTCGAGTACTTGCTGGTTTCCGATGTCGCCTGCGTGAAGGATCATGTCAACGCCCGCAAGGGCCTCAATCGCCTGCGGCCGCATCAGCCCGTGAGTGTCGGAAATGATTCCGATTAGTTTAGAGTTCTGGTCCAATTCTTTCGGCCGCTTCCTTCGACAAGATGACCGAGAACACTTCGAAACTGACAATGTCGCTCCACTTCGAGATCCATTCGTCGAGCAGACTGCGATCGTTTGTCTCCATCAGTTGAAAACATCTTTCGAGTTTCTCGTCGACCCAACTCGAGACGTATTGCAATCCTTCAGGAGCCAGGCGACCGTGATCACGGAACCTTCGGTATACCGGCAACGGGTCCTGATTTATGAAATGTTCCACGACCATGTAAAGCATAACCCTTATTCCTTCGAGCTTTTCCTGAGACCGAGATAATGGTCGCGCTGCTTCTTGTCGAGTTTTTCGATTGAGTAGCGCAAGGCCACGCGCGGCATGGTCGCGGCATGCTGGTCCAAAAACTTCAGTAGCCGCGGGCGATCTTTGTCGCCCGCAAAGCGGAGCATCCAGCCGGTAGCCTTGTGAACGAGGTCTTCCGTTTCGCCGAGCAGCAGCTCAGCAATGTTGTAGGTATCGTCCAACTCACCTTTACGAATGAAGTACGCAGTGCTGACGATCGACGTGCGACGCTCCCACATGTTTCGGGAGCGCGCGAGCTTGTAAAGAATCTTGCGCGGCTTGTCGCACAGGTAACCGCCGACGACATGAATGGAACAGACGTCGACCAGATCCCAATTATTGATACGGTCGTGTCGCCTGAGATAAAGGTCGTACAGTTCTTTTCGCCGTTCCGGGGTGGTCTTCTTACTGCGTGCCTGCTTATCCATGATGCTACACGCGCCCGCGCGAACTTCATGGATCTTGCTTTCGAGTAGCTTCTCGATCTCGTCCGGCGTTATCGTGATGAATTCTTTGGCGAGCGCAAAGACCTGGCCCATGCGCACGCCGATGAACTGATCGGGCTCGCCGTTAGTCGGAGTCTTGAAATAGCGCAGAGTCTTCTCGCGTTCTGCGGCCGATTGGTAGGTTTTTAGTCGTTCTATAAAACGTTTGGCGGTCGGGGTGCTGTTCTTGATCGTCATCGCTTTGTTTAGAGTGCGGAGCACATCTGGGGATTAGCGTGCACGAGATCCTGGACCTGCTTCAACATCGCATCACATATAGGCTGTAGCTGCGCGGCGCGATTTCTGAGAGGGCCAAACTCACCTCTGCGGCCGCCGTGAACACGCATCAGCACGGCCGCATATTCAGCGGCGAATGCCGGACACGTTTTTGTTAGTTGTTGCCAGCGAACACCTTCGCCCTCGCCGAAATTTTCCGCGTTGTGAGCAGCGCAAGAAATCCCACGGTTGAATACGTCGAGCAAACATCCGCTTTGGTCAGCTTTATATTTTTCGTAGAGAGCGACCATTGTCGCATGCCTTCTGCGTGCGCCGAAGGATGTTTGGAAAAGACCGGCCTCTGCCGAATCGGCAGTGGTGAAATCTGCGCTTCGGTCTCTACCCTCACAAAATTTTCCTGAGGATTCGCGCATACCCAGACCTATCAACAACGTGTAGGCATGACGAAGCGTATCGACGCCGTCCGTCGCGTTCGACATGCCGAGTTCCGTGAACTGTCCTTCATACCAGGTCAGTGCATCGGTGTTGTTGTTCTGCACGATGGGCGTCGCGCGCGCCTTCGCAACGACGAGAACATCGGTACGATCGGCCTGACATGCTGCCCGCGCGAAAACGAGCGCCATGCCACGCATATAGGCTTTGGGTGCCACACCTCGATCGGGCCAGTTCACTCGGGCACAGGGCGAGTGCGCCGCGATCGTTTCTATTTGTTCGATGACGGATGGTGCTTGAACTGACGCGCTTGAAGTTACGATGGAAAAAAGCAAACTCGAACAGGTAAGCAGTAGCGCGATTCTACGAATGGCGTTCTTCATTAGTTGTTCGTCGGGGTTACCAGACCCAAACCCATCGGGGTTCATTTCCCCTCACCATACAACCGCCTAACATCACTTCACCGTTTGCACTTTGTGTTGTAAGGCCCATTACAAGAGGAACAAAGCGCGGCGGCCCGGGAAAGTTTTGCAGCGACACGTCGATCGGAAGAAATACTGCGATGAGAAAACTCACAAAAATCAACCTCATCTATGTCGTCCGCGAGCTAAGGAGAAAATGAAAATAGGAAATAGCCAGTGCAACCAACAAAACCAAAGCGGTCAAGCGAAACGAGCTGCGCAAAAGAACGACGGCAACGAGGAACAGAGTGGGACAAAACATAAGTCTGAAGAATTCGGTTTTGGTTAACTTCATGATCAATCACCTCGGATATAGGCTCCTCTAACGATGTCGCTATTAGGGAATCGGCAAATGAAAGTCATATTCCCGCGGTCCATCTTCATTACCAACGACGATAACTGTTGCACCGACTACATCACTCACCCCGGGATGAAAGAAACGCGGGAGCGCGGGTTCTCTCTGCCTCCCTCGTGACCGGGGCATGAGGATCTCCTAATTAAAGACTAAAAGTATCCACAGATTACACCGATTTGGAGTGAACGCAAATCTACCGACTCATACCAACTTTGATAAAGTGGTGATACTTTCTGCCGATCATAACTTTAGAGGCCCAATGGTTATATTGCCTGAGACGGACGAAGACTTGTTGCGTGAGTGCGAGGTGGAGACCTTTCGCTCAAGTGGGCCAGGCGGTCAGCATGTCAACAAGACGGAAAGCGCGGTTCGGCTGAAGCACGTTCCCTCAGGTATCGTTGTGACTTCGCAGCAGGAACGCAGCCAACACCGAAATAAGGCGCTGTGCCTGCAAAAGCTGCGTAAGAAGATCGAGCAGTTGAACTATCGTCCCGCGAAACGCATCCGGACGCGTATGCCGCGTAGTGCGAAGAACCGGGGCCTTGAAGAAAAAGCACGCCATTCACAGATCAAGCGATTGCGTGCGAAGCCATCGACCGATGAGTGAATAAGAAGTGCTATCCTAGACCAGGAGCAAAGGGGAACCGCGCCATGATAACTGTAGCAAATCGGATTTATGTAACACCGGAATATGCCGAAGCCTTCGAACAAAGGTTTCGTGAGCGTGCAGGGCTGGTGGACCAGATGCCAGGTTTTATTTCGAACCAAATCCTTCGGCCGGTTAACGAAGGAGATCCTTATGTGGTTTTTACTCTATGGAACAGCCGTCAGGATTTTCTCAACTGGGTGCGCTCTGATGCGTTCGTGAAAGGACACGCACAGTCCGGTTCGCTCCCAAAGGAGGCGTTTTCACGGTCGAACGTGTTGGAGATGCATGAGGTGGCCCAGGACTCTGGTCGTCCTGATTTAGAGCCGGAGCCGCATGGTGGCCCGTTCAAGATGCATTAGGTACTTGTAGAGCCCAGAAACCGCAGTTCTGAAAGCGAATAACGGTCGGGTTACGCAAGCGCTTCACGCATTACCACCGCGAGATCGCGAATAGTGCGCGCCCCATCGCCGGTATAAGCTGAGCCGTGCATCGGCGCAAGTGTTCGTGGGTTGAGCGCTGCGAGCCTTTGCAGAATGCTGTCGGTGTGCTTCGTGTACGGCATGTAGTTGGCGAACGGTCCGGCCTGATACTCGATCAGCGTCTTTCGCGCGCGCTCGACAACGTCCGACTCCGTCGATGGCTCGACGTTGCCATTCTGGTGAAAGAGGTCGGAACAAAGCAACGTACCCGTGGTTTCTTCGAAGAGCAGTCCAGCCTCCCAACAATGCGGCACGTGAGGCGTTTGAGCGAAGCGGAACCGGCGTTCACCCGTATTCAGAACTTCACCATCGGTCATGCCCTTCGCCGGACGAAGAGAGAAATCGTTGACGCTTACGAGTGCGCCAACCATGCTGCACACGGGTTGTGCGTCGGGAGCGATTTGCAGCCACTCGTTAAGCGAGCCACACTCGTCCGCCTCGAAATGACTGAAGCTGATCCACCGTATCTTCGAAGGATCCATGATCGTTTCCACTGCCTCACGCACTGCTGGGAACAGCACTCTCATGCCGGTGTGAAACAATAGCGGCTCGTCATCTTTGATCAGAAACTGATTGAACTGTAGATCGATTTCCGGAATGTAAGTTGAAATGCGATAGCAGTCAGCGGCAATCTCTGTAACAGGCACACTCATTGCTCCTTAAGACTTGTTTCATGGGCGGAGTTTAGCTCTTTGCTTTAATGAAGCCAACTGCTCGTGCCGTTCACGTCGTTGTTTTTGATGGTCATCGTCACATTCCTGATTGCATCAGTGTTCAGACTCGGGTTTACTTTGTGCATAATAGCCCGTATTGAAGAGGCGGACTCACCATGTCACTAACAAAATCCTCGAAGCTTGTAGCGACGAGCAACTTGCAAAGTTCCGAACACGCCGGTCGCTCGAAACCGGCAACACCAGCCAGCGAAACAGAATCTGAATCGAGTTCAACGTGGCAGATACTTGCGTTGCGACCGGGCGGCGTCCAGGCAAAGCTCACCGTCAGCCAACCCGATGATCCTTTCGAACAAGAAGCTGACCAGGTTACCGATCGCGTGATGCGAATGGAAGTTCAGCGCAAATGTGCCGGATGTGAAGAGGAAGAAGAAAAGTTACAACGCAAAGAACAAGGCACAGGCAGCAAAGCAGTTGCAATGGCGCCTTCACTTGTCCACGAGACGCTGAACTCTCCCGGTGCTCCACTCGATTCGACTACCCGCACATACATGGAACAACGCTTCGCGCACGACTTCGACAACGTGCGCGTGCATACAGGCGGCCAGGCTGACGCCGCAGCGCGCCATACCAACTCGCTCGCGTTCACCCTTGGTAACGACGTCGTATTTCGTGAGGGACAATATGCGCCGCACTCAAATGAGGGCCGGCGACTTTTGGCGCACGAACTGACCCACGTCGTCCAACAGAGCGCAGGCTCCGCGAATCCCGCGATTCAGAGACAGGCCGCGCAACCGTCCGCCCCGGCCGCGCCCTTGCGCCCTGATCCAACTAAGCTCGAGCCCGTCGCGACGACCGGCGTCTCCACCGCAATGCCGACCTTCATCTTCAATACGCGCGGAGAAATCATCGCCGTGGTCAACCAGGGCACTCAGCTCAAAGTCACCGGCAAGCCGAAGGACGAAGATCTGAAGTTGATACAGAAGGGTGACTTCTGGACGAAGCCAGACGTCAGGCGGCCGGAACTCTTTTACGAGGTCGAGTACTTTGGGAGGATGCGTGGCGGAGCAACGGACAAATTCGGCTTCCTCATCCCGCTCAGCCAAATCAAAGCGAACATTAAGAAGTAGGAGTTTGCGAGCCTCTGCTTTGGTAATTCCGTACATTTTCGTAGAATAGGCGTCCCCCAATGTAGCTTCCCTGATTTGCCGGTGGGTTCCCGAGCTTGCTAAATCTTAACTGAAGTGTGTCTCCCGAAGTGTCGGACGAACTCAAGACAAACAATATCCTGGTGGTTGACGATTCGCCCACGATGAGGCGGATGGTGATTACGTCGCTGGGCTCCCTGCGAAGCGTTAAGTCCACGCAAGCGGGCAGTGGTTTGGAGGCCATCGAAAGACTGGCGATAGAACCGGTGGATCTGATGGTGCTCGATCTGAATATGCCGGACATGCACGGCATGGAAGTGATCGATTTCGTAAGAAAGCACCAGGCCTATCGACACATTCCCATCGTAGTGCTGACGACGAAAAGCGAGGAAGCCAGCCGTAAAGAAGCCCTAGCCGCAGGCGCAAATCGTTACTTAACAAAACCTTTCGATCCGCGGCAGTTGGCGGACATGGTGGGCTCACTCCTAAAGGCGCGCTGATGGATACCTCAAATCCCGACAATCATGGTGAGTTTTTCGATCAGTTCCTCGACGATTATTACGCTGAGTGTGACGAACACCTGATCTCGATCCGCCGCGCGTTAGTTACGCTTGAAGACGCGGGTACCGTCGATCGCTCGATACTCGATAATCTCTTTCGTAGCTTCCACACTCTCAAGGGAATCTCCGGCATGGTCGGTCTGGCCGCAGCCGAACAACTCGCCCACCATCTCGAAAGCTATCTGCGGGAATTGCGTGAAGGAACTCTGACGTTAAGCGAACCGGGCATTCAAGCGCTCGTGTCCGGCGTTTCTCGGCTCGAAGGCGTTATTAACGCGCGTCGCAACGATCAGCCTATTCCCTCAATAGAAGAGATTGTGGAGCGACTGCAAGCCGTCTCCTCTGAGACGAGGAGCAAAGAGAGTCCGGCAGCTTCACCGTCAAAACGTGAGAACGATGCTACTGCTACGCGTTGGCTGGTGGAGTTTACGCCCACCGCGGAACTTGCCGAGCGCGGAGTCAACGTGAACAGCATCCGCTCACGGTTGCAAGGGCTTGGCCAGTTGGTCCAGGCAAAACCAGTGGTCAAAGGTGCCGGCGAGATTGCCTTTGAGTTTATTGTCGCGACGGACGCGGACCAAACAGCGCTTGCAGGTTTTGAAGCCGATGGTTTGACGTTCAAGCCTGCTCCAATTGAGCCCGCGCCACAACCTCGCGACCCACAGCCTGTTGCGACGATCGCTCCGGCGAGCGTTGTGCGCGTCGATCTCGATCGCCTCGATGAATTGATGCGAATCATCGGCGAACTCGTGATCAGCCGTACCCGGCTCGAAGACCAACTGCTGGAGTTGAAACGAACGACGCCGGCTGCCTGGCGTTCGCTCAAGGAAACAAGTCAGAGCATGGGGCGGCAGTTAAGAGATTTGCGCGAGAGCGTCATGCGCGTGCGCATGGTTCAGATCGGAGAAATCTTCGAGCGCATGACGTTCGTAGTTCGCGACCTCGCGCGTGAGAGTGGCAAGAAGATCATCGTGCAATTCAGTGGCGGTGAAACGGAGATCGACAAGTTTTTGGTGGAGCGGATGATGGATCCGCTCATGCATCTGGTGCGAAATGCTGTTAGTCACGGACTTGAAACTGTGGCGGAGCGTGAAGCACAAGGGAAGCGAAGCGAGGGTTTGTTATCTCTGAGCGCAATGTCCGCTGGCGAAAGGATAGTTATCAAAATTACCGACGACGGACGCGGTATCGATCGGAATCTCGTTCTCGCAAGGGCAAATGCTTCTGGTATCACCGACGGAAACTCTGAGATCAATGATGAGGCTTTACTGGATCTGATTTGCACTCCCGGACTCTCCACCCGCGAAGAAGCTGATCGAGAGAGCGGTCGTGGCGTGGGAATGGATGTAGTTAAAAAGGCCACCGAAGAGCTCGGCGGACGAGTGTCGTTGGCGACGAAAGTCGGAGAAGGCACTACTTTCACGATCGAGTTGCCGTTAACACTCGCCATCGCGGAGGCGCTGATTGTTAGTGTGAATGGACAAAGGTTTGCGGTGCCGCAGTCGGCGGTGACGGAAGTTCTGGAGGTCGAATCAGCTTCAACCAGGGTGTTGGAGAATAACGAGATCATTTCTTATCGCGGAAAAGCTCTTCCGTTACTTCGCCTGGCGCGTGTTTTCGAGATGAATTACCAGCGTGGAAACAACTTTCATGTGTTGGTGATTGGTGAGGAAACGAACGCGGTCGGTCTGGCGGTCGATCGCATACTCGGACAGCGAGAGATCGTGGTGCGCGCCATCAAAGATCCGCTCGCGCAAAGCGAAGGCATCGCCGGAGCCACCGAACTCGGAGATCAACGAGTGGTGCTGATTCTGGATATAACCGAGTTGCGACAGTTGGCCATGCAGGGCCGACACTGATTTCTCACAGAGAAGAATAAGGAGACCTTACGTGAGTTTGGAACCATTCATACTTTTCGAGTTAGCGGGTACGATTTACGGTGTTCGCAGTCGCTTTGTGCAACAGATCGAGGTGATCGACGACGTTGCCTCAGTTCCGAATGCTCACGCCGCGGTCGAAGGAGTGGTTCTTGTTCGTGGCCAGGTGATTCCCGCATTGAACCTGCGCACACGTTTCGGGTTCGACAGAATCGATCGCGATCTGCGTTCGCGATTGGTGGTTATTAACACGGGAAACAGGGTGGTCGGGCTCGTTGTCGATACAGCCCGTGAGTTTCTGAAGATTCCAGCGGAGTCGATCGAGCCGCCGCCCGAGGCGCTCACCGGATTGAGTGGTCACTACCTCGAAGGCATCGCCACGATCGGTGAACGCATGATTCTGATTTTGAATTTAGATGCAGTGCTTGATTTGGAATACGAAGTCGAGCCAGAGATTTCACAGATGATGGATGGGAGATAAGGCTATGGCCCAGGTACTAGAGAGATCGGGCAACCACCTCGATAAAGATATCGGTTTGGTTCGCCAGCAAGCGATGCAGGTCGCCGAATCGGCGAGTCAAATCACGGTAACGGCCAATGAGGTGGCTGAAGGAGCGGAGGTACAGCTACGCATACTCGAGACAACGGTCGCTACCGCCAATGAGATGACTGCATCCATGGGCGAGACCACGACGCAACTCGAGTCGATTGCTACTTCAACCGAACAACTCGCTTCGTCGGTTAACGAAAGCGCCGCTTCTATCGAAGAGGTCAGCAAGAATGCTGAGTCTCTTTCCGCCTCGATCACGCAAATCTCGGCTGCCGCCGAGCAGAACGCACGTTCGACCGAGGTTGTCAGCAGCACGATCCAAACCATGGCGACTTCCACTGAAGAAGTTACCGGCGCGATAACCGAGATTGCCAGTTCCATTAAGTCCGTAAGCGCTGACACAGACGCACTCACTGCAGCGGTAAATGAAACCGCGGCCAGTATTGAAGAGGTGACAGCGTCGATCGTGAGTCTCTCCGGAAATGCCGACGACCTCACGGTCGCGGCGGAGGAGACGTCCTCGTCGATCAACGAAATGGCTGCTTCCATCGAAGAGGTCGCAGCGATGACGGAGAACCTCGCATCCTCAGTTGAAGAGGTGTCGACGTCGATCGAGCAGATGGCGCGATCGGTGCAGGGAGTGGCGCTGAGTGCGGAGCGCATCAACGAAGCCGCCGGCGGTGCTGCCGACAGTGCTAATCAAATGGACCGTTCGTCACATTCGGTAGTCGCGTTGACCAAGCGTGCCGAGGAAGCCACCACACAGCTATCCAGGCAAGCCGAAGAAGGCGGAGCCGCCGCACAGAGATCGATGCAGGGAATGCTGCGCGTGCGCTCCGCGATGGAGCAATCAGCCGGCGTGATCCGCGAGATGGGAAAACGTTCTGACGAGATTGGCGGCATCGTCAACACCATCAACGTTATTGCCGAACGCACCAACATGCTTTCGCTGAATGCTTCGATTGAGGCTGCTCGCGCCGGCGACGCCGGCCGTGGGTTTGCGGTGGTTGCGGAAGAGATCAGAAATCTCGCCGATCGATCTGCGCAGGCAACCGCCGACATTGCTGCGATCATTAGGTCGCTCCAGGAAGTCGTCAGAGAAGCGGTGACTGCTGCAAGCGACGGTATGCGCATCGCCGATGAGAGCGGACAACTCGCGGAAGAGGGCACAGCAGGTCTCAGGAAGATATTGACCGGGATCAATCAAACAGCCGAGCTGGTTGGACAAATTGCTGATGCAACCGAAGAACAACTGACCGCAGGTCAACAAGTGGTTGCAGCAATCGATACTACTGCCACGCAAACGAAATACGTTTCCAACGCAGTAATAGAGCAAGTGCAAGCCACGCAGCAGATCGTCAAGTCTGCGGCTGAGATGCGCAAGACGGCAAAGGAAGTCAGCAAGGCAGTGAATGAGCAGGGTCGCGCGGCAAGGGAGATTATCAAGGCGGCGCAGAGTACCAGTGGCGCAGCGAAGCAAGTGCGCAAAGCTTCGAAGGAACAAGCTACGGCTGCAAAGGAGATCACAACAGCCGTTGAATCAATGCGCCGTGGAGCAGTGTCTACTGCGCGCGCGGTGAGTGAACAGGCAGTTGCCGGCAATCAGGTTTCCAGGGAAGCGATGCAACTCGCGCGGCAAGTCGGTGAGATAAGCAAAGCGATGAATGAGCAGGCAAAGGCGGCCGCGGAGATTACTATGGCGACGCAGGATATGCGTTTGCAAGGCGAACAGGTATCCAAGGCTATGCGTGAACAGGCACGAACCTCGCACGAAATGAGTATCGGCGTCGGAAATGTTTCTAAAGAAGCGTTGCGGATTACGAGCAGCAATCGCAACCATCTCGAAGCGGCTGACAGAATTCGTGAGGGCGTCAGCGAACTGCGCCAGATAACCGCTCGCAATGCAGACGGTGTGAAAGCCACGTTAACCAGTACATCCGGGCTGGCGGACCGCGCGCGCCAACTTGGTGAGATCATGGACACCATGACAGGCGGCA
>Ga0126307_10003147_pt1 | contig 11224 bp, 12 predicted proteins | sample Plot28_FD_89955 | JGI IMG/M metagenome (GOLD analysis project Ga0126307, IMG submission 89955) | Serpentine soil microbial communities from UC McLaughlin Reserve, CA, USA - Plot28 | ecosystem: Environmental > Terrestrial > Soil > Grasslands | place: USA: UC McLaughlin Reserve, Lake County...
CGTCGTCGCTCAGTCCGTCCACGGCGGGCGGCGGGCCGGACTCGTCTCCGTGCTAGGGCTGCACGCCGGAACGCTCGTCCACATCGCGGCCGCCGCCGTCGGACTCTCGTCCTTGCTCGTCTCCTCGGCGACGGCGTTCGAGATCGTCAAGTACGCCGGCGCCGCCTATCTGATCGCGCTGGGCGTCCGGCGACTGGTCGACCGCCGCGATCGAACCACTGCGGTGGCCCCTCGATCCGCACCGAGGCGGCGCTTGTTCGTGAACGGCATCGTCGTCAACGTCCTGAATCCGAAGACGGCGCTGTTCTTCTTGGCCTTTCTCCCGCAGTTCGTGGATGTGTCCGCCGGCTCGGCGGCGCTGCAGATGATCGTCTTCGGACTGATCTTCCTCGCGTTCGGGCTCGTCACCGACAGCCTGTACGCGCTCGTCGCCGGCACCGCGGGCGGGTGGTTGCGGACGAAGCCGCGCTCGGCGGCGGTCGAGCGCTACGTCTCGGGCTCGGTCTTCCTCGGCCTCGGCCTCGCGACCGCCCTCTCCGGCTCGCGGAAGTCCTAGAAAGCCTTTAGTTCGGAACCTCGACCTTGACGGTGCCGTTCTCGACATGCACCGGAAAGGTCTCGACCGGCTCGAACGCGGGCAGCGTCAGCGGTCGCCCCGTCCGGATGTCGAAGCGGGAGCCGTGCCGCGGGCAGACGACGACCGCGTCCTCGGGTTCCCAGTCGCCCTCGACGAGGGGCCCGTCGTCGTGGGAGCAGCGGTCCTCGATCGCGTACAGCTCGCCGTCGACGTTGTAGACGCCGACGAGGATTAGGCCCGCGTCGACCAGCTTCATCGTCCCCGGCGGCAGCTCGTCCAGCGGGCAGACGTCGATGGTCATCCGGACACCGGTCCTCGTTCGAGCGTCGCGAACGTCCCGATCTAGCTCAGGTCGAGCTCGTTGGCCATGCCGGCCCATTCGTCCGGCAGCGGCGTCCCCTTGGCCTTGTGCAGCGCCAGCTTCAGGGTGGACAGCCCCAGCAGCGCGCACTTGAGCCGGATCGGCGTCAGTGGGATGCCGATCTCCTCGAGCAGCTCGTCGCGGGGAAGCTCCGCGATCTCCGTGGCGCTCCGGCCACGCACCATCTCGGTCAGCATCGACGTCGCGGCCTGGGAGATCGCGCAGCCCCGCCCCACGAACTTGACCTCGTCGAGCGTGTCGCCGTCCGCGCCGAACGAGACGTAGATCGAGACCTCGTCGCCGCAGAGCGGGTTCTGGCCATCGGCCGCGATGTCGGCGTCGTCGAGCTCCCCGTGCCCGCGCGGGTTCTTGTAGTGGTCGAGGATGACCTCGCGGTAGAGATCCTCGAATTCGGTCACTGGAAGACCTTTCTCACGCGCTCGAGCCCTGAAACGAGGCGGTCGATCTCGTCGGGCACGGTGTAGAGGTAGAAGCTCGCGCGGTTCGTCGCGGCAACCCCGAGTCGCGCCATCAGCGGCTGGCAGCAGTGGTGGCCGGCACGGATGGCGACGCCCTCGAGGTCGAGCACCTGCGCGACGTCGTGCGGGTGGACGCCCTCGACGTTGAACGAGACGATGCCGGCTCGCTGGTCAGCGGGCGGGCCGTAGAGGCGGACGCCCGCCAGCTCGCCGAGCCGCCCCAGCGCATACGAGACGAGCTCGTGCTCGTGCCGCTCGATCGCGTCGAACCCGACCTCGGTCACGTAGTCGATCGCGGCGCCGAAGCCGACCGCCTCCGCGATCGGTGCCGTGCCGGCCTCGAACTTGTGCGGGAGCTCGCCCCACGTCGTCGTCTCGCGCCGCACGGAGCGGATCATGTGCCCGCCGACAAGGAACGGCTCCATGCGCTCGAGCAGCTCGGCACGCCCCCACAGAGCTCCGACGCCGCTCGGGCCGCACATCTTGTGCCCCGAGATCGCGACGAAGTCCGCGCCGAGCGCCTGTACGTCGAGCGCCCGGTGCGGGGCCGCCTGCGCCGCGTCGGCGACCACGATGGCTCCCTGCTCGTGCGCCCAGGCCGCCAGCCGCTCGACCTGGTTCACGGTGCCGAGCGAGTTGGAGACGACACCGGCGGCGACGACGCGAAGCCGACCGTCACCGACGACGCCGTCGAGCGCGTCCAGCTCGAGCTGGCCGTCGTCGTCGAGCGGGATCAGCCGGAACTCGGCGCCGGTGCGCTTCGCGATGTACTGCCAGGGCACGAAGTTGGAGTGGTGCTCGAGCTCGGTGACGACCACGACGTCGCCGGGGCCGAGATTCGACAGCCCCCACGCGTACGCGACGAGGTTGAGCCCCTCGGTCGCATTGCGGACGAAGATCACCTCGCGCGCGGCGGGAGCGTTCAGGAGCGCGCGCACCTTCTCCCGCGCGTTCTCGAGCCCCGCTGTCGCCCGCTCGGCGAGCTCGTAGACGCCGCGGTGCACGTTCGCGTACGACGTCTCGTAGAAGCGGGTCATCGCTTCGAGCATCTGCCGCGGCTTCTGCGAGCTCGCCGCGGAGTCGAGGAAAGCGAGCGGCTTGCCGTGGAACGTCTGCTCGAAGATGGGGAAGTCGGCGCGGAGTTTCTGCGCGTCGAGCCTCTGTTCGGCAGTTACGGCCACGAGGTCATGGTACTCAGGCCCTTCTGTCCGACGTTGGGGACGAAACGCTCGTCGGTGAGCATGAGGCCCGCGATCGCAAGCCCCGCGCCGAAGGGGATCGCTACCCAGCCCCAGAAGCCTGGAACGACGAGCTCGAAGAACTCGCGGGTGCCATCGAAGGCCAGCACGGCGACGTAGACGACGAGGAGCGCGGCGCAGAGCGCGCCAACGGCGATCGCGCGCCGCCTGCCCGACGCCTCGAGCGCGAGCACGAGGTAGAGACCGACGAGGACGAGTACCGAGGTCGCGACGGTCCGGGCTTCCTCCAGCGGCACGCCCGCGACGTCGAGTGCGAAGCGGTAGGCGGCGAGCACGCCGAGGCCGGCAGCCGTTCCCGCCGGGATCGCGAAGCGGGCGATCTCGCGGAGGAACCGCTCCGTCCGCCAGGGGCCTGTGCTCGGCGCCAGGGCCAGGAAGAAGCCCGGTACACCCACAGTCAGGCCGGCGGCGAGCGTCAGGTGGCGCGGCAGCAGCGGATACGGCGTCTCGGGTGACGTCCCGATCAGCAGGATCAGGAAGGCGGCGAAGGCCGACTTGGCGACGAAGAGCTTGGCGACGCGCTGGATGTTCCGCAGAATCTTGCGCCCCTCCGCGACCATCGCCGGGACGGCGGCGAAGTCGCCCTTCACGAGGACGACGTCCGCGACACTGCGGGCCATCTCGGCCCCGGATCCCTGGACGATCGCGAGCCGAGCCGCCTTGAGCGCGGGCACATCGTTGACGCCGTCACCGACCATGGCCACGTAGCGTCCCCGAGCCTTGAGCTCCTCCACGAGCCGGCGCTTCCCCTCGGGGGAGATCCGGCCGACCACGTTGGCGTCGGCCGTGGGCTCCTCGCGGCTCCCGTCGACGAGGCGCTCCACCGGGATCCCTGCGTCGCGGGCGATCGCGGCGACCGTGTCCGGCGCGTCGCCGGAGAGCACCTTCAGCTCGACCCCCTCCGCGCGGAAGAACTCGACCGTGGCCCGCGCCTGTGGGCGGAGCTGCTCCGACAGGACGACGATCCCGAGCGGGCGCAGCTCCCCCGGCGAGCCGTCGCCGTCGGGTGAAAGTGGCTGCGAGGTCGTCCCGAACGCGAGCACGCGGCGGCCTGAATCCGCCTCCTTCGCCGCGCGCCCACTGAGGATGAGGTCGAGCGGAAACAGCTCCGGAGCCCCGAGCACGTAGCGGTCCTCGCCGAGCCGAAGACCGCTCCAGCGCCGGCGCGACGAAAACGGGACGTGCTCGGAAGGCTCCTCGCCGTCAGCCGCGTGCGCTTCCGCGATCGCCTCGAGCGTGGTGTTCCTGGCCGGAGAGCTGGCCGCGAACCGGGCGAGCGCGTCGGCGAGCTGCTCCGGCTCGACGCCGCTCGCCGGCTCGAGCGCGACAACCCGGAGCGCGGGCTCGGTCAGCGTGCCGGTCTTGTCCAGACAGATCACGTCGACCGACGCCAGCGACTCGATCGCATTGAGCTGCTGCGCGAGCGCACCGCGGCGGGCGAGCTGCAGGGCGGCCGCGGCGAACGTGAGGCTGGCCAGGAGGATCAGCCCCTCGGGAACGAGGGTCACGATCCCGGCCACGGCGACCGTGACGCCGTCCTCGACGTCGCGCTCGCGGAGCGAGTAGACGAGGATCGCGCCCAGCGGGATCATGATCCCGACGAGGATGAGCAGGAGGCGGTTGATCGCGCGCTCGAGCGGGGAGCGCGGATGGCGGAATTCCCGCGCCTCACCGGCGAGCTGCTGCGCGTAGCTGTCGTCGCCTACCGCCGTCACCGCGTACTCGCCTGCGCCCTCGGCGGCGAACGAACCGGAGCGCACCTCCTCGCCGGGATCGCGCACGACCGCCCGCGACTCCCCCGTCAGGATCGACTCGTCGAGCGCCAAGCCTTCGCTGCGGACGAGCGGCCCGTCGGCGACGATCTGGTCGCCGGCCTGGATGCGGACGAGATCGCCGGGCAGTACCTGGTCGACCGCGACCTTCCGTGCGTGTCCATCCCGGACGACCGTCGCGCTCGGCGCGACAAGTGCGGCGAGCTCGTCGAGCGCCTTCTTCGCCCGTAGTTCCTGCGCGATCCCGATCCCCGCGTTCGCGACGATGATCCCGAGGAACAGGGCATCGCGCCAGTCGCCGAACACGAGCGTCAGCACGCCGAGCACGAGCAGGATCGCGTTGAAGACAGTGAAGACGTTCGCGACGACGATGCTGCGGGTCGAGCGGCTCGTGGGCGGTGGCGGGGGAGGGCCGCGCTCCGCCAGCAGCCGACGCGCGTCGGCCTCCGTCAGTCCCGCCGGAGAAGCCGGCGGTGTACGAGAGACAGTCTCGGTCAGACGACCGAGGCTACACCCGGGTCCCGCTCGAGCGCCGTGATCCGCCACGGCCAGCGGCGGGATGCAAAGGCGTGCCGCAGACCCCTTGCCTCCGCTTCGGCGAGGAAAGCGCGTGGCGGGTGGATGTAGGAGCGGTACTGCCGCCTGCGAACGCGCATCGCCGCGTTTAGGACGGCGGCGAACGTCCGCGTCCACCAGGCACGCGGCGGATAGCTGAGCATGAGCGTGCGGCGAGCGTGCGCCGCGCTCTCGCCGATGAGCTGCTGTGCGTTGGGGTAGCAGCACACGACCCGGTGGAGGACGACGACGTCGGCGACGCCGACTTCCGACGGCTCGACCGCGAGATCGACGACCCGCCGCTCGATCCGGTCCGAGACGCCGGCGTCTCGGGCGAGCTCCGCGGCGGGGCCGTCGTACGCCCCCGTCAGCTCCAGGTTGATCGCACGTGCCGCGCCCGCTCGCAGGAGCTCGAGCTGGATCGAGCCGATGCCGCCTCCGATCTCGAGCACGGTTGCGCCTTCGACCCCGCGCTCGAGGAGGAAATCCACCATCTCGCGCGCCGTCTTGTCGAGACCCTTGCGGCGGTAACGGCGCGCGTCGCGCCGTGCGACACGCTCGCCGAACAGCTCATCGCAGCCATGCGGGTTGCAGCACCGAACCACGGACCGACGCTACACGAGGACTGCCAGGGCGAGGTAGCAGGAGCCAGCGGGCGCCGCGAGCGGGAGCTGCCGCGCCAACTCCTCCAGGTAGCTGTCGATCACCTCGTCACCGCCTCGACGGCGCGGACGAACGCGTGCCACGACGTCCTCTCGCGCGCGAGCTCGGAGCGTCCCCGTCGGGTAAGGGCGTACACGCGCCGCCGACGCGGCCCCGCGTTCTGCCAGCGGCTCGACACCAGTCCGCCGGCTTCGAGCTTGTGCAAGCCGGGATAGATCGTGCCTTCGGGGTAGTCGAAAGCGCCGCCGCTCCGGTCGCGGAGACGCTCGATCAACCCGTACCCGTGCGCCGGGGCCGTCGCGAGCGAGGCGAGGAGCAGGAGCTCGAGCTGGCCGCGATGCTCCACGTCCGAGACCCTATACCTAGACAGACTAGGCGTCAATCCGCCGCTATGGTCGCGGTGGATGAGCGACTACGTCTTCACGATGTACCGGGCCGACAAGTTCTACGGGCCCGACCGGCAGGTGCTCGCGAATATCTCGCTTTCGTTCCTGCCCGGGGCGAAGATCGGCGTGCTCGGCCCCAACGGCGCCGGGAAGTCGACGCTGCTGCGGATCATGGCCGGCCGCGAGGAGCCGTCGAGCGGGATCGCGCAGCTCGCGGCCGGGGCGACCGCCGGCCTGCTCGAGCAGGAGCCGGAGCTCGACGCCACCAAGGACGTGCGCGGGAATGTCGAGGACGGCGTCCGCGCGATCCGGGACCTGCTCGACCGCTTCAACGTCGTTTCGGCCGCATTCACCGAGCCGGATGCCGACTTCGAGGAGCTGCTCGCCGAGCAGGCGCGCGTTCAGGAGGCGATCGACCGCGCCGACGCGTGGTCGCTCGACGCGACGCTCGACCGCGCAATGGACGCGCTCCGCCTCCCCGACGGCGACCGCGACGTGACGACGCTTTCCGGCGGGGAGCGCCGGCGCGTCGCGCTCTGCCGGCTCCTGCTCTCGGCGCCCGATTTGCTGCTCCTCGACGAGCCGACCAACCACCTCGACGCCGAGTCGGTCGCGTGGCTCGAGCGCTTCCTCGCGGAGTACCAGGGCACGGTCGTAGCCGTCACCCACGACCGCTACTTCCTCGACAACGTCGCGGGCTGGATCCTCGAGCTCGACCGCGGCCGCGGCATTCCGTTCCAGGGCAACTACTCCTCGTGGCTCGAGCAGAAGCAGGCGCGGCTGGCCGCCGAGGAGAAGCAGGAGTCCGCGCGCCGGCGCACGCTGGCGCGCGAGCTCGAGTGGGTGCGGATGAGCCCCCGCGCGCGGCACGACAAGTCGAAGGCCCGGCTCGCCGCCTACGAGCGCCTGTTCGCCGAGGAGCAGACGAAGCGGCTCGACCGCGTCGAGATCCACATCCCGCCGGGACCGCGCCTGGGCGACCTGGTGATCGAGGCCGACGCCGTCGCGAAGGGCTTCGGTGACCGCCTGCTGTTCGAGGGGCTCACGTTCTCGCTGCCGCCGGCGGGCATCGTCGGTGTCGTCGGCCCGAACGGCGCGGGCAAGACGACGCTGTTCCGGATGATCGTCGGAGAGGAGCAGGCGGACGCAGGAGCGCTCAGAGTCGGTGACACGGTCGAGGTCGCCTACGTCGACCAGGCGCGCGCCGACCTCGATCCGACGAGCACCGTCTGGAAGGAGATCAGCGGGGGCCACGACACGCTCGAGCTCGGGAGGCGCGAGGTGAACTCGCGGCAGTACGTGTCGTGGTTCAACTTCAAGGGGCCCGACCAGCAGAAGCGGGTCTCCGACCTCAGCGGCGGCGAGCGCAACCGCGTCCATCTCGCGAGGCTGCTCCGCTCCGGTGGCAACGTGCTGCTGCTGGACGAGCCCACGAACGACCTCGACGTCGACACCCTGCGCGCGCTGGAGGATGCGCTCCTCGACTTCGCCGGCTGCGCAGTCGTGATCTCCCACGACCGCTGGTTCCTCGACCGGATCGCGACCCACGTCCTCGCGTTCGAGGGCGACTCCGCGGTGACGTGGTTCGAGGGCACATGGCAGGAGTACGCCGAGTGGGTCAGGGAGACGCGCGGCGCGGACGCGCTCGAGCCGCACCGGATCAAATACAAGCCGCTCGTGCGCGCATGAGCGAGCTCGCGAGCCGCGACGGCGCCGTCCTGCGTCATGCGCGCGCCACCGACCTGCCGTCGATCGACGAGCTGACGGTGCTCGGGTACCGAGCGATTCAGGAGAGCTACGTGGCGATGCTCGGCGAGGAGTGCTACGACGCCGTGCGGAACGAGCCGCAGCTGACGTGGGACGAGCGCAAGGCGACCCAGAACCGGCGGCTGTTCGCCGAGCACCCGGAGCAGCTGTGGGTGCTCGACGACGGCCAGGTCTTCGGCTACGTGTCCTTCTGGCTCCTCCCGGAACAGCAGTACGGCCACATCGACAACAACGCAGTGCATCCGGATCGAGCGGGACGTGGCTGGGCGACGTTCATGTACCGCCACCTGCTCGAGCACTTCCGCGCGCTCGGCTTGCGTTTCGCGCACGTGGACACCGGCCTCGACGACGCCCACGTCGCGGCACGCCGCGCCTACGAGGCTGTCGGGTTCGACCGCACCGTCCCGATCGTCGAGTACTGGCAGGACCTGCGCGCGCGCAACGCCGGCTCGACGGCGTAGGCCGCCGGCATCTACCCTCGGACGGGATGACGCTCGTACGGCGCGCTCCGCATCCGGCGCTCGCGCGGCACGTCCGGGATTACTACGGCTTCGAAGAGGACACCGGCGCGCCGCTGCTGCGGCGAGAGGGGCCGGGATCCAGCGTCGTGCTCATCATCAGCTTCGGGCACGAGTGGCGCATCGGCGACGCGCTGCGGCCGTCGGCGCCGTTCGAGCGGCTCACGTCGTTCGTCGGCGGCCTGCGTGCATCGTCGGTCCTGTCGCAGCATGCCGGCCGCGCGAACGGCATGCAGGTGAACCTCACGCCGCTCGCGGCGCACACGCTGTTCCGGGTTCCGATGCACGAGCTCTCGGGTGCGGTCGTCCCTGTCGACGCGCTGCTCGGCGACGACGCGAACCGGCTCGTCGAGCGCCTGCACGACGCACCCTGCTGGGACGAACGGTTCGCGCTCCTCGAGGCCGCGCTCGCGACCCGACTCGCCGCCGCGGCGCCGACGCCTGGCGCCGAGTGGGCGTGGCGGCAGATCTTCGAGACGCGGGGGCGCGTCCGGATCGGTGCGCTGTGCGACGAGCTCGGCTGGAGCAGGCGGCGGCTCGCAGCGACCTTCCGCGAGGAGATCGGGCTCCCGCCGAAGGTGGTCACACGGCTCGTCCGCCTCGAGCACGCCGTGGAGCTCGCCCAGTCGGGTCGGGGGTGGGCGCAGGTCGCCTACGCGTCGGGGTACTACGACCAGTCGCACCTGGTCAACGAGTTCCGCGAGATCACCGGCGCGACACCCGCGGCGTTCGTCGCCCCGACTATCGCGGCGTAACGTTTTTCCAAGACAGCGCGCGCCGCCGCTCGTACCCTCGTCTCCGAGCGAACGAAAGGGGACGGACATGTCGACCTGCATCACGCCGTACTTGCTCTACGAAGATGGCGCCGCCGCCATCGACTTCCTCGTGCGAGCGTTCGGGTTCGAGGAGGTCCTCCGCTACCAGTCGTCTGAGGGTGGTATCGGGCACGCCGAGCTGAGCCTCGGGGGCGCCAAGGTCTTTCTTGGCGAGCCCGGCCGCGATTACCGGAGCCCGAAGCGGCTCGGCGCAACAACCGTCGGCATCCACGTCTACCTCGACGACGTGGATACCCACTACGAGCGGGCACGAGCGGCGGGCGCCGAGATCGAGGACGAGCCCGCCGACCAACCGTACGGCGACCGGCGCTACTCCGCACGGGATATCGAGGGTCACCACTGGTTCTTCGCGACGCGCGTGAAGGACGTCGCGCCGCAGGAGTGGGGCGCGACCGTCGCCTCGTGACTTCGGGCGGCGTGCATAGGAGGTCACGCACCCGGGAAAGGGCGCTGTCGTGGACGCGGACGCCGTGGAGATTCGCGTGCTCGGCGCGCTGATCGAGAAGCAGCGGACGACTCCCGACGTCTACCCGCTCTCGCTGAACTCGCTCCGGCTCGCGTGCAACCAGTCGACGAACCGCGATCCCGTCGTCGACTACGACGAGCCAACCATCCGTGAGGCGCTGCAGCGGCTGTCGCGCCGCGGGTGGGTGCGCCTCGCGAGCGGTGCCAGCAGCCGGGCGATCAAGTACCGGCAGCTGCTCGACGACGCGCTCGGGCTCGTCCCCTCGGAGCTCGCGGTGCTCGGCGTGCTGATGCTGCGGGGGCCGCAGACGCTCGGCGAGCTGAAGAGCCGGAGCGAGCGCCTGCACCGTTTCGGCTCGCTCGACGACGTCGCGACCACGCTCACGCGCCTGAGCGATCGCGAGCTCGTCGCCCGGCTGCCTCGCCGGCCCGGCCAGAAGGAGGAGCGATACGCCCATCTCCTCGGGCCGGGGGGCGAGACGTCGCCCGAGCCGGCCGCCGGCGAGACCCCCGACGCCGACGGCCGCCTGGACGAGCTCGAGCAGCGAGTCACGCGGCTCGAAGAGCAGCTCGACGAGGTCCTGCAACGAGTTCGGGCGTGAGCGCTACCTCCTTCCCCGACTGACTTCGAGCCGGATCCGCGCGCCGCCCGCGAGCGACTTGCCGGCCGACGGTAACTGGGCGAGAACACGTCCGCGAGCGACGAGGAACGACGGCATGCGCCGGATCGGGCCGACCGCGCAACCGCGCCGCTTGATCGCCTGCCGCGCGTCGGAGAGCGTCGCGCCACGAACGTCCGGGACGTAGCAGCGCACGATCGCCTTCGGCGGCGGTCCCCACTCCAGTCGAAAGGCGCCCGTCGCGCCGTGGTAGCCGTCGACCGCGATCGAGTATGCGACTCCGCGCTGCGCGTCGAGGACCGCGACGCTGCCGCCGCTGCAGCCGCCGGAATCGGACGCAACGCCGGTCAGCGCCCCGACGCTCGTGCCGGAGTACACCGCGACGAGCGAGCTCACGCGACCACCGCACGTCGAGAAGGCGACGCGAGCGGTCCGCGGCGCCGTCCAGCGGAACCAGACCGATGCGCCGCCTCGAGTGTCGGCGTGGGCGGGCTCATCAGCCTCGCTGGTGGCGCCGACGTTCGTGGCCTCGAGCGCACCGCGCGCGCCCGGCAGCGGCGTCGCAGCCGCGAAGTCGTCGTTGGCCGGACGTTCGCTAAGGGTCCAGGTGAGCGTCATGTCGCCCGCTGCGCGCCGGAACCCGTCGACCGCGATCCGGTACGTCGTTCCTGCCTGTACGACCGTTCGGAGGAGCGACCGCGTCTCGTCCTCGTCATCGCCACACGCGTCGTCGCTGCGGGCCACAAGCGAGCTCTCGGCGAGCGAGTCGCCGCCGTAGATGCTGACGATCGTGTCGTACGCGCTGGCGCAGGTCTCGAACACGACCGTCCCCGCGGCCGGCGCCGTCCACACGTACCAGATGGACGCCCCGCCGATGCGGAAGCGGTCGACCGGCTCGGCGGCCTCGTGCGTCGCGCCCAGGGTCGAGCCCGTCGCTCTGCCACTCGTGCCCTCGAGTTGCTGGGC
>Ga0126307_10003148_pt1 | contig 11223 bp, 9 predicted proteins | sample Plot28_FD_89955 | JGI IMG/M metagenome (GOLD analysis project Ga0126307, IMG submission 89955) | Serpentine soil microbial communities from UC McLaughlin Reserve, CA, USA - Plot28 | ecosystem: Environmental > Terrestrial > Soil > Grasslands | place: USA: UC McLaughlin Reserve, Lake County...
CCGTCGAGGTGGAGCTCCCGGCGGTGATCTCCGTCGGCGACGCCATCAACGAGCCGCGCTACCCGTCGCTGAAGGCGATCATGGGCGCGAAGAAGAAGCCGCTCGACACGAAGTCGATCGCCGACGCCGGCATCGAGGCAGAGCGCGTCGGGGAGCAGGGTTCGCGGACCGCGGTCCTCGACATCAACCCGCCGCCCGAGAAGGCTGCCGGCGAGATCATCGAGGACGAGGACACGAACGACACCGTCGAGCGGATCGTGGCCTGGCTCGAGGAAAGGAAGCTGCTGGCATGAGCGTCCTCGTCTACGCACTCCACTACGAGGGCGACTTCAACAAGAACTCGCTCGGGGCCGTGTCCGAGGGCGCTCGCTTGGCGCAGGAGCTGGGGGGCGAGGCGGCGGCTGTCGTCGTCGGCGGCGACGACCTGACCGACGACCTCTGTGCCTCCCTCGGCCGCTACGGCGCCTCGAAGGTGTACCGCGTGAACGGGCCCGAAGGCCTGGCGCAGCCGGTGGTCGACGCGATGGCCAAGGTGATCGGCGACAACGGGTTCAGGTACGCCCTGTTCGGGGGCGGCCTGCTCGGCTTCGAGATCGGCGCCGGCCTGACCGCGCGCCTCGGCGCCGGCGTGACCATGGAGGTCACGGCGGTGAAGGCCGACGATGGGAAGCTCGTGGCCGAGCGTCCGATACTCCAGGACTCAGCTGTCGTGGACGTCGGGTACGTGGACGAGCCGGGCATCATCATCGGCCGCCTGAACGCGTTCGACGTGCGCGAGGCGGCGGATGGCGCATCCGCGGAGGTCGTGGACGTGGACGTCCAGTTCGAGGCCCACTCGACCAAGGCCGTGATGGTCCAGCGCGGCGAGCAGCGCGGCGCGGACGTGAACATCGAGGACGCCGAGATCCTCGTGGCCGGCGGGCGCGGCCTCGGGAAGGCGGAGGGCTTCGAGCTCTGCACGCAGCTCGCCGACGCGCTCGGCGGCGCGGTGGCGGCCACGCGCGCCGTGGTCGACGCGGGCTGGTACCCGTACGCCGCGCAGATCGGGCAGACCGGCAAGACGGTCGCTCCCAAGCTCTATCTCGCGGCCGGCATCTCGGGCGCGATCCAGCACAAGGTCGGGATGCAGGCCTCGGAGAACATTGTCGCGATCAACAAGGACTCGAACGCGCCGATCTTCGAGTTCTCGGACCTCGGCATCGTCGGCGACCTGAACAAGATCCTGCCCAAGCTGACTGAGGCAGTGAAGGCGAAGAAGGGCTGACGCGCGCGATGTCGACCGCTCCCGTCGAGTTTCCGCCGCCGGTCGACTCCGCGAAGGAGTTCATCGGGCCGCCCGTAGATCCCGAGGACGAGCGGATCGAGGTCGGCGTCGCGATCGTGGGCGGGGGTCCGGCGGGGCTCGCCTGCGCCGTTCGGCTCACCCAGCTGCTCGCCGAGGACGAGGCGGTGATGGAGTCGCTCGGCGAGGTGCCGGTGGCGCTCGTCGAGAAGGGCAGGGGCCCCGGCTCGCACCTGCTGTCCGGGGCGATGATGAACCCGTCCGCGATGCGGAAGCTGTTCCCGGACCTGCCGGAGAGCGAGTGGCCGACGTTTGGCCCGGTCGATCGCGACGCCGTCTACCTGCTGCCGAACTCGAAGCGGGCGATCCCGCTGAAGCCCACTCCGCCGCCGTTCCGAAACCACGGTAACCACGTGACCTCGGTCGCGCGGCTGGGTCGCTGGCTCGCGGAGCAGGCCGAGGAGGCGGGCGTGTACATCCTCGGCGAGACGGCCGCGGCGAAGCTGCTCGTCGCGGACGGTCGCGTGGTGGGCGTGCGCTCGGGCGACAAGGGCCGTGGCCGCGACGGCGAGGAGCTGTCGAACTTCGAGCCCGGCTCCGACCTGATCGCCAAGGCGACGGTGCTGGCCGAGGGGACGCAGGGGCACCTGACCGGCGCCACGATCCGCCACTTCGCGCTCGGCGCCGAGGACCCGCAGCAGTGGGAGCTCGGCGTGAAGGAGGTCTGGGAGGTCGAGAAGCCGCTCGACCGCGTTATCCACACCATGGCCTGGCCGCTCCGCTACGGCGCCAGGTACCGCGAGTTCGGCGGCTCGTTCATCTACCCGATGGGCGATGACCGCGTGTCGATGGGCTTCGTCTGCGGGCTCGACTACCGCGACGCGACCTTCTCGGTGCACGACGTGCTCCAGAAGCTGAAGCTGCACCCGCTCGTGGGCGGCATCATCGAGGGAGGCAAGCGGGTGGCGTGGGGCGCGAAGACGATCCCGTCCGGCGGCTACTGGGCGCAGCCGAGGCGCTTTTGGGCGCCCGGTGTGGCGATCGCCGGCGACGGCGCCGGCATGGCGAACATCCCGACGCTCAAGGGCGTCCACTACGCCATGCACGCCGGCATGTTCGCCGCCGAGGCGATCTACGAGCGGCTGAAGGCGGCCGGCTCCTGCGACGACCTCACGAACTACGAGCACAAGGTGCGCGGCTCCGAGATCGAGAGGGACATCCGCCGCTCACGCAACATGCGCCAGCCGTTCTCGAAGGGCTTCTTCGTGGGCGGCGCGCTCGCGAACATGATGGAGATCTCGGGCGGGCGCTTCCCGGGCGGGCGCTGGCGCACTCACGATGACGCGACCGTCGACGTCTTCATCGGTGACGCCGGCGAGTCGTATCCGAAGCCGGACGGCAAGCTCACCTTCGACAAGCTCTCGTCGGTGTTCGCGAGCGGCAACGCCACGCGGGACGACGCGCCGAACCACATCCGCATCCAGGACAATGTGCCGCTCGAGCTCGCGCTGATGTGGCAGAACATGTGCCCGGCCGCCGTTTACGAGGTCCCGGAGGAGGAGCTCTCGGCCGCCCGTGCGGACGGAAACGGAACGCTCGATGCGCGGCGCGCGGTGAAGCTGCAGATCACCCCGTCGAACTGCGTTCAGTGCGGGGCGATCACCGCGAAGGGCGGACGGCTTACGCCGCCTGAGGGCGGCGACGGGCCCAACTATCAGGTGACCTGAGCGGCGCGCAGTGTCCGGTACTCGGCCCGCGCGGCGAACGTCGAGTGCATCTCCGCGGTGAGCTCCGCGAGGAACTCTTCGCGGTAGGTCGAGTCCGTGAGCACGGCGATCGCGTAGTAGAGACCCGAGAACGCGCCGATTCCGCCTGAGACGCGCAGCAGCGCCTCCGTCACCTCGATGTGCTCGCCGAACAGCGTGAAGCTGAGAATCGCGGAGCCCTCGTGTACGGCCCACGCCTCGCGGACGACCGGACCGATCGCGAGCGACCCGAAGACGACGAAGAAGCCGGCGATCGCGACGCTCACGACCAGGATCTGGAGTCCCTGGCTCACGAACAGCACGACCCCTACGTTCGCGCGCTCGCGGCGCTCGAGCGGCGGTCCGGCGCCGGCCTCGCGCTCGAGCTGCCGCACCTCGCGCGGCAGACGCACCAACACGAAGACCGACCCGGCCACCACGAACAGCGCGCCGACGAGCGCCAGGAAGGCGTCCGGCATCTCGGAGAACACCTGCCACATCTCGGTGTTGATGAACAGCACGAGCGCGAACACGAGCAGCAGCGGAACCGCGCGCGAGAGCACGCCGACCGCCGCGCCGAGCTGGGCGACCAGCCGCACCGTCGCCCAGCGCAAGATCGCGAGCAGGCCGTACGCGATCACCGCGTATGCGAGCGCCAGCAGCAGCAGGTTGGCCCCGGCGGTGACGACGGCGCTGCCGACCTGGCCCCCGAAGATGAGCGGCAGCGCGGCCGGAACGAGCACGAACGCGGCGAGCTCGGCGTTGCCGACGTCCTGCGGCAACGACCAGAAGGGCCGCCCGCGCGCGATGTTGAGAACGCCGAACGCTCCGACCAGGATCGCGAGCCCGCCGGCCAGGGCACCGAGGTTCGCGAGCAGCGGCCAGTCGAGCTGTATCGCCCCGAGAGTCTCCCCCACGAACACGACCGCGAGCAGCGGAGCGGCGCGCGTCCAGACGTCCTGGCGAGCGGTGGTTCCGGCGATGAAGAGCGGCAGCCCGGCGCTCCTGAAGCGGCGCTCGTAGGCGGCGAGGTCGCTCACACCTTCGCATTTCAGTGGCCGCGGCGGACGGTGCCCCGCCGTGGAACCCACTAGCGTGCCGCCATTCGCTATCCGGGCCAGCATCCGCGCCGCGCGACCGTGATAGGGGCCGGCTCCTTCGGCACGGCGGTGGCCGTGCTGCTGGTGCGCGCCGGCGTGCGAACGACGCTGCTCTGCCGGACCGCCGGCCAGGCGGAGGAGGTGGGCGGCGCGCGCTTGAACGAGCGCTACCTGGCGGGCGTCGAGCTGCCGCGCGAGTTGAAGGTGCGGGCGCTCGGGCTGCGCGACGATCAGTTCAGCCGCCCGGACCTGATCTTCATGGCGGTGCCGTCGAAGCGGCTCGCCGAGGCCGTCGCGGAGCTCGACCGGCTCGGGGTGGGGGAGCGCGCCGGCATCGTGTCGCTCGCCAAGGGGCTCGCGCCGCCCGACGGCGCGGCGCCGACCGCGCTGCTCGAGACGCACTTCGGTATCGAGCGCGTGGCCTGCGTTGGCGGACCCGCGCACGCGCGCGAGATGGTCGAGGCGGGCGCCGGGCTCGTCTGCGCGTCGCGCTCAGAGCCGCTCGCTCACCGGGCGGCGGAGGTGTTTCAGCGCGCCGGCGTCGTCTGCGAGGTCTCCGACGACCCGGTCGGAGTCGAGCTCGCCGGCGTGGCCAAGAACGTGGCAGCTGTGGCCGTGGGCGCGACCCAGGCGCAGGGCCTGAACGCCGCCGGCATGGCCGCCGCCGACATCTTCCTCGAGGTGTTGGCGCTGGCGGCGGCCCGCGGCGGGCAGCCGCGCACGTTCGTGGGACGTGCCGGCACCGGCGATCTCGTTGCGACCGCGCTCGCGGCCACGTCGCGCAACCGCAGCGCCGGCGAGCTGCTCGCCGAGGGGGTGTCGGCCGCGGAGATCCCGGGCCGGATCGGCCAGGCCGTTGAGGCGCTCGAGACCGTGCCGCTGCTGGCGCGCTCGATCGAGCGCGCGGGCCTCGAGGCGCCGGTCGTATCGGCGCTCGCGCACCTGATCGACGGCTCGCTGCCGCTCGCCGACTGGGTCGCACTCGTGAGAGCCAAACAGCCGCCGCCGGCGCGGTTCGGGCGCCCGCCGCGCTGGTGGGTCAGGCTGCGCGACTGGCTCCGCCGGGCGCTCCGCAGAGCGTGAGTACACTCGAACGAGTCATGAAGCCGGACATCCATCCCGAGTACGTCGCAGCGCACGTCCGCTGCACTTGCGGAAACGAGTTCTGGACCCGCTCGACGAAGCCGGAGCTGCACGTGGAGATCTGCTCCAACTGCCATCCCTTCTACACCGGGCGGCAGAAGCTCGTGGACACCGGCGGAAGAGTCGAGCGCTTCCGCCGCCGGGCCGCTCGCTCCCGCTCGCGCGGGTAGGCCTGCGCAACCTTGCGGCGCGGCGCATGTTCTCTCGGCACATGCGCCGGACTCTCCTAGCTGCAGCCGTCGCCCTCGCCGCCTGCGTGGTGGCGGGCCCCGCCGCGGGCTCCCCACCGGTGGCGACCGTGAAGCTCGTTCGCTGCTCGCTCGACGACCACGACGCCGTCTTCCAGGCGCGCGCACGGAGCGTGCCGGGCGCCGAGCGAATGGGCGTGCGCTTCACGCTGCTTCGGCGCGGCGGCGATCAGGCATACCTGCCAGTGAAGACGCCTGGGCTCGACCGCTGGCGCCGCTCGCAACCGGGCGTGGGCGTGTTCGCGTACAGCCAGACGCTCAAGAACCTGTCCGAGAACGCCGCCTACCGCGTGCGCGTCGCCTTCCGCTGGTGGGACGGCGAGGGCTCGGTGGTGCGGCGCGACTCGAAGCGCTCGCCCGCATGCCGCCAGTACGTCGACCTCCCCAACCTGCGTGCCAGGGTCCTCGGTGCGTCGACCACGACGGTGCCCGACGTGCTGCGCTACGGCGTCCGGGTCGTGAATGCCGGGAGGGTGTCCGCGACGGCTGTTCCGGTGCGGCTCACGGTCGACGGCCACGTCGTCGACACCCTCACAGTGGCCGCGCTCGAGCCGGGCGAGGACAAGCTGCTTGGCTTCCGCGGGCCGGCGTGCCGCCGCACCGTTCGGGCGGAGGCGGATCCGGACGGCGTGATCGCGGAGAGCTCCGAGGCGGACAACGCCGGGGAGGTCGGCTGTGCCGACCTGTCGCGGCGCTGATTGCGACCGGACTCACAGCACTTCGCGAATCCGCCGATACGATGGACACGGTGAGCTCAGCCCCCTCCACAAACGGCTCCGCCCCCGACCACCTGCGCGAGGCCGTGAAGGACGCCCCGATCGGCGGCCAGGCCGTGCTCGAAGGGGTGATGATGCGCGGCGTCTCCACCTGGGCGGTCGCGGTCCGCAAGCCCTCCGCCGAGCAGCTCGCCGCCGGCGGCGCCGATTCGAAGGAGGGCGCGAAAGGCGACATCGAGGTCACCTCGGAGCCGCTCGTCTCGTGGACGAAGCGGCACCGGCTCCTGCGGCTGCCGATCATCCGCGGCGTTGCGGCGCTCGGCGAGTCGCTCAAGATCGGCTTCAGGGCGCTCGGCATCTCCGCCAACGCGCAGGTGGCGCCGGGCGAGGATGGGGACAAGCAGGAGATCGGCGGCGGCATGTGGGCCGGGACGATCGTGTTCGCGCTTGCCTTCGCCGTCGCGCTCTTCTTCCTGCTGCCGGCCGGCCTCACGAACATCTTCCAGGACGAGATCCCGAACTCGGTCCTGTTCGTCGTCATCGAGAAGCTCGTGAGGATCACGATCTTCCTCGGCTATCTCGTGCTGATCTCGCGCATGCCCGATCTCCAGCGCGTGTTCGAGTATCACGGCGCCGAGCACAAGACGATCTCGTGTTACGAGGCCGGTGAGCAGCTCACCCCTGAGAACGCGCAGCGCTACTCGCGCTTCCACCCGCGCTGCGGCACCAGCTTCCTGCTGTTCGTGATGGTGGTCGCGATCGTGGTGTTCGCGCCCCTCGGCAAGCTCGACTGGCACTGGCTGTTCATCTCGCGAGTGCTCGGCATCCCGATCGTGGCGGGTCTCGCCTTCGAATTGATCAAGTGGTCGGGCAAGCACCGCACCAAGAGCTGGGCGCGCGTTCTCATCTGGCCCGGGATGCAGCTCCAGCGGCTCACGACGCGCGAGCCCGACCTTCCCCAGCTGGCGGTCGCCATCGCCGCGCTCGACGCCGTACTCGCCGTCGAGAACCCGCGTGCAGCGCCGGAGGAGGACCGGGTCGGCATGGAGGTCGTTGCCTAGACCGCCTCGGCGGGCGCGCCGGCATCGCCACCCGGGGGCTTGTGGCGTCTTGGGCCGGCGTTGCCGAGCCGGACAGCGTGATGAGCGCGACCTCTCCCGTGGCTGGGACGCGCGTCTCGCTTCGGCACGGCAGCGGGGTCGTGAGAGCGGCGCCGTTGATGCCCCATCAACTTCGCGCGCGACCAGCTTCCGTCGAAGCTCAGCGCCTTGACGAAGCCGCTCGGCCCGGCTGGCCCGGCGGGCCCCGTGGGTCCGGCGGGCCCTTGAGGCCCGGCAGGCCCCGTCGGCCCGCGCGCGCCGGCCGCGCCCGCCGCGAGCTCGCCGGCCTTGAAGTCCGCCGCCTGCAGCGACCCGTCGCGCACGCGGGCCGAGTCGACGGCGCTCCGAGCGAGGTCGACGCGCTTGACCTGGGCGTTCTTGATCTGCGGCGAGCGGACGCTGTTCTTGCTGAGCGTGACGGCCGCAGGGTTTTCGGAAGGTCAGCGCGCGAGCGCCTGCGGCTCAGATCGACGTTGTTGCCGAGCGCCTCCGGCAGCTGCGTGCACGAGCGGATGCCGAGCTTGCCGTACGCGTTCGCCAGGTGCATCTCGACGGTCTTGATCGTCACGAACAGGTCCTCGGCGATCTCTCTGTTCGTGTTGCCTGCGGCGGCGCGCTGCGCGACGCGCAGCTCGCTAGGAGTAAGCGAGTCGACGCCGCGGAGTGCCACGCGGCGCGGACGTGCGCCCGCCGCGACGGCCTCGTCGAGCGCCCTCGCGGCGAGGATCGTCGCCCCGCAGCTCGTGGCGAGCTCCTGAGCGCGCGCCGCGGTGTCTCGAGCCTTCGCCCGCCGTCCGGCGCGGCGCTCCGCGGAGGCGAGGTCCGTGAGCGCGTCGCTAGATCGAGCTGGGCGGGCGAGGCCGACAGGGTCGCGACCGCCGCCTCGAGCCGCGGCACGGTCGTCTCGTCGTCGGCGACGAGCGCAAGCGCCCGCTGCGCTAGCCCCGCGGCCCGCAGCGCGCCGAAGCTGTCGGCGAGCTCGAGCTCCTCGGACGCGAGGCGCACCGCCTCGTCGCGGTCGCCCACGCGAGCCAGCGCCAGCGCGGCGTCCGAGCGCCACGGGACGGTCGTCGGATTGCCGGAGCCCCAGGCCACGCTTACCCGCCCGCACTCCAGTAGCGAGTCGATCCCCCGCTCGAGCTCGCCGCGCGCGATGCGCACGAGCCCGCGCGCGCGGAGAACAAGGTGGTAAGGAAGGGCGTCCGGGTCCGCGCCCTGCTCGAGGACCTCGCTTTCGATCGCGGCGAGCTCCTCGTCGTCCGCGGCGCGCCGCAGCGCCACGAGCGCCTTGACCGCGCGTGCGGCGGTGGTCAATGGCGCTTCCGGGCCGTGAGCCTGCGCGCCGAGCTCGAGCGCCATCGCCGCCTCGGACTCCGCGTCGGCGAGCCGCCCGAGGCGCCAGTTCACGAGCGCCTGCATCGACCCGGCGGCCGTGCGGACGATCAGCGACCCGCGCCGGCGCGCCTCCACGATCATGCGCGCGTTGATCCTGCTCGCGTCGTCGAGGCGATCCGACCACATCGTCGCCACGCCCGCCATGAGCATCCCGTAGCCGCCCTCCATCGCGTCGACCGGGACCAGGTCGCCGGCGAGCGCCCGGGACGCCAGTTCGGCGGCCTCGCCCGCGGGACGCAGCCCGCCGGCCGCAGCGTCGAAGGCGAGTCCCGCCAGCACGAACGCCTCGAGCGGCGTGCGGGGCGGGCCCGCCGGCTCGCGCAGCTTGGCGGTGCGGCGGGCGAGCCGCTCGCGAGCTCCCTCGCTGATGTAGGCGAGGCCGATGTGCTCGATCTCGACCAGCTCCCGAAGCTCGGGACGAACCGCGGCGAGGTCCGGCTCAAGGCCCTCCAAGACGTCGACCGCCTGCACCGCCTGGCCACCGAACTTCAGCGCGCGTACGAGCTCCACGGTGGCGTGCACGCGCGCCTCCGGTTCGGTCGACTGGGAGATCGCCTGGCGCAAGTGCGCCGTCGCCTCGGCGAGCCCGGCCCGCGCCTCGGCACGGCCGAGAGCGATCAGCACGGCGCCGCGACTCTCGCGCCTCGGCGGCTCCGCCAGCGCGCGCCGCAGGTATGCGGCCGCGGTCGACGGCGCGCCTAGCCGCTCCGCGTTCTCGGCTGCGCGGCGGAGGCTGGCAACGGTCTCCTCGTCCGCGGACGGCTCGACGTGCAGCAGGTGAGTGGCGAGCTCCTCGGGCTGGGCCTCGCGCTCGCGCAGCATCGCCGCCGCCGCGGCGTGCAGGCGCGTGCGGCTGCTCGGCGGGATCCCGTGCAGCCGGTGGTGCGCACCACGGGATGCGCGAATGCGAGCCCTTCGCGGTCCTCGAGGATGCCGCTGCGTACGAGCGCCTCCTCGGGCGCCACGCTCGCCGAAGGCTCGATCTGCGCGAGCTGGGCGGCCGCCGCCGCGCTCGTGCCGTCCCCGAGGATCGCGACGGCCTCGGCCAGCGGACGGGCGCCGTCCGGCATCTGGGCCAGCCGCAGCTCCACAACCGCCGACACGCCACCCGGCGCGAGCGACCCCACGCGCCGGGCGGTCTCGGCCGTCGGCGGCAGCCGCTCTGCGCGGACCTCGCGCAGCAGCTCCGAGAGCAGGAACGGATTGCCGTGCGTGGCCTCGAGGCAGGCGCTTGCGAAGTCGTCCTCGGCGCCCGCGCCGACGGCGTGCCGCACGAGCGCGGTGACCGACCCGCCGCTCAGCGGCGCCGGCCTCAGCACGGTCGCTCCTGGGTCCGTCACGAGCGTCGCGGCGAGGTGCCCGGGCGACTCCTTCACCGGTCGGGTCGCAACCGCCAGCAGCACTGGAAGGCCCTCTATCCGGCGCGCCACGAAACCGAGGAACTCGATAGAGGGCTCGTCGGCCCACTGCACGTCGTCAACCACGAGCGCAAGCGGCCGCTCGCGCGCCAGCGTGCTCGCGAGCCAGAAGAGCCCGTTGATCTGTGAGTAGCGGTCCGCCTCGGAGGGCTCGTCCACGGCTGTGCCGACCGTGAGCACGGCCCGAGCCAGGCTCGCTGCCCCCGTGAAGAGCTCTTCGCGTTCGTCTTCCGTGAGCTCGAAGACGAGCGGCTCGAGCAGCTGGCGCACCACCCCGAACGCGACGTGGGTCTCGAGCTCCGTTCCGCGCGCCGACAGCGCGCGGGCGCCGGCTACGTCGGCGAAGGCGGAGCGCACGTGCTGCAGCAGGCGCGTCTTGCCGATTCCGGCGGGTCCCTCGATCACGACGAGCTGCCCGTCGCCCGCCGCGCCCCGCTCCGCGGCCGCCGTCAGCGCCGACAGCTCAGCACCCCGCTCGACGAGCGACTCCGTTGCCGGTTCCGCCATCGCGGCGATTGTATGCGTGGGCGGAGCGGCCAGGTTTCGGCTGCCAGAGTCACGGAGAAGGACCTTGCATGGGCGCCGTGCTGATCACCGGCGCTACGGGATTCGTGGGCGGAGAGGTGCTGCATCGCTTCCTTGAGTTGAGCGAGCGACCCGTCCGCGCGCTCGTACGCGCTCGAGACGACGAGGCCGCGGCGGCGAGGCTGCCGCGCCACCCCCGCCTGCGCGCGCTCGCCGGTGACATCGAGCAACCGGGCCTCGGCCTCGGGCCGCACACCAGCGAGCGGCTGGCGGACGAGGTCTCGGTGATCGTCCACTGCGCCGCATCGGTGGCCTTCGACCTGCCACTCGCCGAATCCCGCCGCATCAACGTCGACGGCACCGCGCACGTGCTCGATTTCGCCGAGCGCTGCGCCGAGCTCGACCGACTCGCCTACGTATCGACCGCCTACGTGGCCGGCGAGCCGCGCTCGCTGTTCCGCGAGGACCAGCTGGACGTGGGCCAGCGCTTCCGCAACGCCTACGAGCGCTCGAAGTTCGAGGCCGAGCGGCTGGTCTACGAGCGCGCCGAC
>Ga0126307_10003149_pt1 | contig 11222 bp, 12 predicted proteins | sample Plot28_FD_89955 | JGI IMG/M metagenome (GOLD analysis project Ga0126307, IMG submission 89955) | Serpentine soil microbial communities from UC McLaughlin Reserve, CA, USA - Plot28 | ecosystem: Environmental > Terrestrial > Soil > Grasslands | place: USA: UC McLaughlin Reserve, Lake County...
AGAGACCGAAAGCGGTAGCGAGCTGCAAATTTTGCATTGAATTGCGCGGGGGGCGGTGTAATAATTATTTTTAACCTGATCAAACCAGCTACAGCATTCTCTGGAGGTGCTGATGGACCAGAAGACGACGATTGTATCTATCACCGATAAGGCGGCCGAAAAGGTCAAGGCTCTTATGGCCGAGGAGGGCGAGGAGGATCTCGCGCTGCGTATCGGTGTCAGGCCCGGTGGCTGCTCGGGGTTCCAGTACTCGATCTACTTCGACGACGAGACCAACGATGATGACGAGGTTATCGAGACCAAGGGCGTAAAGATACTCGTAGATGCCATGAGCGTTCCCTACATAATGGGTAGCGAGTTCGATTGGCAGGAGAGCCTCATGGGAGCCGGCTTCGCCGTCAACAACCCGAACGTCGCGGGCGGCTGCGGCTGCGGCAGCTCTTTTACCTGCTAGCTTAGAGAGACGCGAGAAAAGAGAAGCCCGGAGCCCGCGCAGGCCCCGGGCTTCTCTTTTGCTTTGGCAGTGCGCTGGTTTCTCCGTAACCTGCTGGTCTTCATGACCTTGGTCGTCCCGGCTTCTTTTGCATCCTTGGGGCTCGCCGAGGCTTTGGCATCGACCTTTGGTGGTTCTCCGAGCGCTTCAGCGTTAGGGACGCTGGAGCTGGTGCTGTTCTTCTGGATCATTCTGCTCCCGGCTAACCTGGCCCTGGTGGCGGTTCATTCGCTTGTCCTGGTTAGCCTCGAAAGGATTTGGGGAGGCGCCGTAAAGAGGAGGGCGTGGCTGTTGTCCGTGGCCGTATTCCCGCTGATAGTTTTTGTGATCTCCCTGGTCGCGTACGGCAGCGTGGGAGCCGCCAACATCTTGTTTTCATCTATACCCTTGCTGCCTTTTATGCTGCTCTACAGCAGGTTTGCCGCCTTACCATACGGCGCATCACAGCATCTCTCTTGGCGAGCTAAGTTAGCGCGCTTCGTAGTCTACGGCGGTATCGCGGTAGTCCTCACCGTGCTGTTGGCGTTCGCGTTCTTTTTTCTGGCGCCTTCTTGAGCGCCGCCGACGCCTTCTGAATGCTACTACCGCCAAGAGGGCGAGCGTTGCGGCGAGCAGCGCGAGGGCGTCGGGGATGCTGTTCGCGAAGGAGCTTCCGGCGATCACCAACAGGAATCTCGAAGGCCCGACCTCCTACGAGCAGGACCCCCCGACCAACAGGGGCCACTCGCCGTCCTGGCAGAACTGCGGTTTCTACAGCTTCCCTGTTCAGAACGAGAACGCGGTTCACTCTCTGGAGCACGGGGCCGTCTGGACCACCTAGCGACCTGACCTGCTGGCCGAGCAGGTCGGCATCCCGCGCGGGTTGGCCGGGGAAGAGTACGTGCTGGTCAGCCCGTATCCGGACCTCTACGCACCCGTGGTCGCAACCGCTTGGAGAAACCAGCTCGCTCTCGAAGGGCTGATGATCCCCGCCTCCTGCAGTTCGTAGGCCAGTTCCGGCTCAGTGAGACGCGCCATTTCGGAAATTGCTACACCGGCAGCATAGGAGAGCCCGAGCTCTGATCAGTACCCGGGAATAGGCACGTTCTCGAAGTCCTCTTTGTCCGCGCCGCAGTCGGGACACTTCTCCGGTAGATCACCCTCGACGCTGTAGCCACAGATGGTGCAGGCCCAGTTCATGTGCTCGACTTCTCCTCGGGCTTCGGGATCGGGCTTCTCGCCGCCCACCCCGCGTACTTCGTCGGTCATAACAAGCCTCCTCTCGATGTGAACAGATAGGTCATTATGTCACCGAAGGGACATCTTAGGGTTTCGGAGCTCTGGGTTCGCCGGTCGGTTTAAGGGCGCATCAAGCTTCTCGTCACCTTTTTGTTCCGCTACGACTACTTGCTCCACTCGTGTGAAATAGCAACCTCTACTTCGACCGGGACCTTTTTGAGGATTGCTGCGCCAGCTTTTTTCATGGCCGCCTTTGCGCGTTCGGCGACCTCTTCGGCGATGTCTTCTTTGCACTCGACGACGAACTCGTCGTGTATACAGTTTATGAGACGGGCGTCGATAACCTTCAGCTCCTCGCGAATGTAGTTTAGAGCGAGCTTCGCGATGTCGGCGCTCGCCCCTTGTATGGGAAAGTTCATCGCCTCTCGCCGCAGTGCCCCTTTCGTCATCGAGTCGAGCCCGGAGACATCCCCGAACTTCCTGATCCGACCTGACAGCGTTCGTAGAGTGCCCGTCTTTATCGCCTTATCTGCCGTAGTCTGCAGATAGCGCTGCACCTTGGGGTAGTTAGCGAAGTACTCGTCTATGAGCTCGCGCGCCCGCTCCTCGTCGGTGCCAAGCTGAGCCGAGAGGCTCTTTGCTCCTCGGCCATAGGCAAGTCCGAAATTTATGCGCTTGGCCGCCGAACGCTGCTCCTTCGTGACCTCTTTCTTCTCCACACCGAACATCGTCGCCGCCGTCACCCGGTGCAGATCCTCACCCTCCTGAAATGCCTGCACGAAGCCGGGATCGTCGGAGACCTCAGCTAGGATCCTCAGCTCTATCTGGGAATAGTCCGCGATCACGAGCACGTTACCTTGTTCTGCGACGAAGCAACTACGAAACTCATCTTCGTGGGGTACTTGCTGAATGTTCGGGTTCGTGCAGGCGAGCCGGCCCGTAGGGACGCGGCATTGCAAGAAATTGGCGTGGATGCGCCCGGTCTTTGGGTGGATAAAGCTTGGGTAGGGCTCTAAATATGTGCCGAGCTTTTTCTGGAGCTCGCGGTACTCGAGGAGGAGCTTGGCGGCCGGGTGATCCACTTTGATAAGCGTCCAAACTCTTGTGTCAGGAAGGTCTATACCTAAAGAGCGAAAGGCGTCCGTGATCTGCTGCGGGCTGTTCAGGTTTAGCCGCGGGCCCAGTCCTTCCAGTGGCAGGACCCCGTCCGGCGCTGGGAACTGCGCGTCGAGCGCCAGAGCCACTTCGTCCCGCCGCTTACGGATCGTTTTTTCGAGTTCCTTCCACTTAGCGACGTTTAGCTTGATCCCGGCGAGCTCCATCTCCGCTATCGCCGCAACCGCATCAAACTCTATCTTCGCGACGCGCAAGAGCTTCTCTTCTTGCAGCTCCTCGGTAAGGCGTTCGCGCAGGGGCAGAAGGACCGCGGCATCCCTTGCGGCGTACTCGATCTGGGCCTCTGAGAGTTCCCCAGACCAGTCCTCTCCCCTGGCCGACTTGTCCATCTCGATCCCGGTGTGCCGCTCGGCCACCGCCTCCAAGGCGTAGGACGGGCTCTGGTCTCCCCCGGCCAGAAGCTGCGCGGCGAGCATCGTGTCGAAGAAAGGGGAGACCGAGATGCCGTACTCGGCCTTAAGGAAAGAGTAGTCGAATTTGCCGTTTTGCAGCACCTTCACTGGTCCGCTCTCTAGAACCTCCTTGAGCGGCGTGAGATCTTCAGTCTCGAATACGTCTACGACGAAGGTCTCCTCAGGGGTGGCGAGCTGGAGCAAGCGCACCCGGCCATCCCGGGGCGAGAGGTCTGTAGTCTCGATGTCCACGCCTATGGCCTCTACGCCTCTAAGGGTGTCCGTAATATTGGCGAGGTTTGAGGCTTTCCTAACGAGAGTGTAGTTTACAAGGCGCTCTTCCACGAGGAGATTCTAGCAAGGAGCGGCGGTGGAGGCTGCGAGATATAAAACGTATCACATAGGATAGTTGACGACGGGGTAAACTCTAAGGTATGGGTGGTTCGTTCAGTGTAGGACGTGCTTTCGGTATAGATATTAGGGTTCACTGGACCTTTTTGCTGCTCCCGATCTTCTTCGCATTCTATAGCTATCAGAATACAGGGAGCTTGGTGGCCGCACTCGTCGCCGTAGTCGTGATTCTGGCTCTGTTCGTCTGCGTGCTGCTGCACGAGTTCGGACATTCTCTCGTGGCCCAGCGCCTTGGGCTTGAGGTTCCGGATATAACGCTTCTGCCTATAGGAGGGCTCGCGCGCTTAAAAGTTCTGCCGGAAAAGCCGGTCGACGAGGTAAAGATCGCCATCGCCGGACCATTAGTAAACATAGTCTTGGCCCCCATCTTCTTCGCCGTGGCGTTTCTGCTTGGAACAGACCAGTCGGTTAACGTCCTTGAGAGGGGTGGCTCCGCTGGGCAAGTCTTGTTTTTCCTCGGGCTAATCAACGTCTTTCTCGCCGTATTCAACCTGATCCCCGCCTTCCCCATGGACGGCGGAAGGGTCCTACGTGGCCTCCTCGCGACCCGCGTAGGACCGGTACGGGCGACCGACATCGCCTCGGCAGTCGGCCAGTTCTTCGCGTTCGTTTTCTTTATCTTTGGGCTCCTGAGCGGCAACCTCTTACTCGCCCTTATCGCAGTCTTTATCTTCTTCGGGGCTAGCGGTGAATCCCAGATAGTCCGCCAGCGTGAGCTTATGCGGGGGCTAACCGTCTCGGACGTGATGGGCACCAAACGCCGTACCGAGACCGTCACCCCGTACCACAACTTCGGGCAGGTTCTGGATTCCGTCATCCACGGGTACCAGGAGGACTTCCCGGTAGTGGACGAAAGCGGAAGGCTCCTCGGCATGGTCACGCGCAACGAGATCTTGGCCGCCGCCCACTCTCCAAACCGCTATGGCACGGTCCGCGAGCTGATGAAGACGGAGGTCCCGACCATCTCCCCACACGCCGACCTCTTTGCGGACGGCTACCGCATCCTGCAGGAGAGTGGATTGAGGGCTCTTCCTGTTGTCGAGAGTGGCGAGCTCGTCGGCATGCTCACCGTGGACGACGTCGGCCAGGCGAGCCTTCTACGCGACCTCCGCAAGCAGCAGTTCTAAAGGTAAACCTCTTGCGCATCGTCTCCCTCCTTCCGAGCGCCACCGAGATCGTCCACTTCGTCGGCGCTAAAGACGCTCTGGTCGGTGTGACCCACGAGTGCGACTACCCGCCCGGTATCGAGAACCTCCCCAGACTCACCGGTACCTCAATGGAGCGCCATACGCTGACTAGTGCCGAGATAGATGCCGCCATCGGAGAGCGCCTCAGCGATGCGGGCAGCATCTACTCCCTCGACACCAGGCTCCTTGAGGAGCTTGAGCCGGATCTCATCCTTACCCAGGGTCTCTGCGAAGTGTGCGCCGTCTCTTTGAGCCTCGTCGAGCAGGCCGCGGCCTCGCTTCCGAGAGCGCCCCGCATCCTCTCTATGAACCCGACCTCTCTTAGCGAGGTGCTGGACGTCACGAACGAGGTCGGCTACGCTATAGGGCATGGCGTAGAGGCGCGCCCAAAGGTTGCTGGTCTAAGGAAGCGGCTTGCCCGGATCGAAGAGGCGATGATGGGGCTGCCTCGCCCTCGGGTTGGCTGCCTGGAGTGGCTCGGCCCGCCGTTCTCGGCCGGCCACTGGGTGCCTGAGATGGTCCATCTAGCGGGTGGCAAGGAGCTCTTCGCCAAAGCCTGCGAGCCCTCTAGGCGTCTCTCCTGGGGAGGAGTCTTGGAAGCTGCGCCGGAGGTGCTCGTTCTTATGCCCTGCGGCTTCGACGTGGGACGCACGTTGCGGGAGGCCGACGCCTTGCCTATGCTTCCGGGGTGGGAAGACTTGCCGGCCGTAAAGGATGGGCGCGTGTGGGCGGTAGATGCCAACTCCTACTTCAGCCGACCGGCGCCCCGGCTCGTGGAGGGAGTGGAGATTCTGACCCGTATACTTCACCCCGAAGTCTTCCCCGACGAGCCGGAGTTCGCAGGAGCGAAACACTTCTCACGCGCTTTTGTTTAGGTTGAGGACCGTACGTACAGGGCTCTTTGCCACCATCTCACCCTAGCAAAGCTACGTTCCTCTGTTTCTGATAGCGCGATACCCTGTCTGCTACACTTCTGTGCTTGTGAAGGCGATCGTCGAGGAAATAGAGACCCTCGTTGCGCGGGCCGGGGCGCACCCTATCTGGGGCTACATCCATTGCCTTAGGGTGTTCGCTCTGGCCGAGGAGCTGGCGGAAGCGGAGCGGCTCGACTACGATGCCGAGATTCTGCGCCTCGCCGCGCTCCTGCACGACATTGGTCTGTATAAAGCCTATGCGTTGCGGGAGGGTACGGACCACGCCCGCCGCTCGGTGGCGGTCGCTGCGCAGCTCCTTCGCGACGGGGATTTTCCTCCACAAGCGTCGAGGGTCGTCCTTGACGCCATAAAACACCACCCGCCGGGTGCTCCCGCCGGCCGATACAAAGAAACCGCCCTCCTCAAGGATGCCGTCGCTCTCGACTACCTCGGCGTCGTGGGCATCAGCAGGGTCTTCGCGATGGTCGGAATCGAAAAAGACGTCCCCGATCTCGCGGCGGCTACCCAACACGCCCTGAACCTCCGTCGCAACATCCCGGACCTACTCTGCTACGACGCCTCCCACCGCCTCGCCCAAAAGCGCGTCCTCGAAATGGAGGACTTCTTCGAGAATCTGGAGAACGCTACCGCTAATCTGAAGCTGCTATAGCAAGTTGAGAGGCTTATTCCCCTGAGACGCCCATGCGGGAGAGGAGGGCGCGGAATTTGGGGTGGTTGCGCAAGGGCGCAAACTCTAAAGCCTGCTCGAAGTGCCCCCGGTCCCGTTCCCCGGCGGCGACGGCCTTCTCGAGGTAGTCGAGTGAAGCGGTGTAATCACCGCGGCGGGCCCTTATACTAGCCAGTGCCGAGAGGGCGGGGGAGTAGCCGGCATCAATAGCGACGGCCCTCGCGAGGAGCTCTTCTGCGGTGTCGAGGTCGTCGGTAGCGTAGTAGAGGCTCGCGTAGGAGTACAGGGCGCGGGGATTACCGGGATCCTGTTTTAAGGCCTCCACGAAATGTTCCTCGGCCTCCCCGATCTCGCCACGCCGCTCGTGATAGAGACCTATCTCCAGGTGCGCATTTGGGTCTTCGGGGTCGAGTTCGAGAATCGTCCTGTAAGCTTTGGCCGACCCTTCCTCGTCGCCCAGCGCCAGGCGAACCTCGCCTAAAGTGTAGAGGTGGCGGATCTCGTCTTGCCCTAATGCCACGGCTTCCTCGGCCAACGCGAGCGCCTCTTTCAGGTTCTTGTTCTGGGCGAGGAGGTGTGCGGCTAGTTCGTCCCTTATCTCCGGCGAACCTGGACAGTACTCAAGACCCCGCCGGAAGGCCCTCTCGGCTTCCTCGGGATGTTCGTTGCGGGCGTGGCAGATACCGAGATTCGCGTGGGCCTCCCACCACTCCGGAGCATACTCTATTACCCGCTCGTAGTCGGCGACCGCTTCAGGGTAGCGACCGAGCATGTCTAAAGAGTTGGCCCGGAAGGTGCGAGCCCCATTCTTCTGCTGGTCGTCCCCTGCAACCTCTAGCGCCTTCTCGAAGAACTCTAGAGCCTGGGTGTAATCAGCGGCGTCGAAGGCGGTGAGGCCGGCATTGATGAGCATGTCCGCATCCTCGGGATGGGCGCGCGTCCACCGCTCGAAGGTCGCACGCGCCAAGCCCGACTCCCCCAGCATACCATAGTAGCGTCCTAACTCGCCAAAGGCTTCTGCGTACTCAGGGTCCAAGGCCGTGGCTCTCTCCAGGTGATGCACCACCTTGAGCGGTTCGTCTTTACGCATGGCCAAAGAGGCGAGGCCCATTCTCGGGGCGACCCAGTCGGGGTCGAGCTCCAAGGCATCGAGAAAGCTTGCCTCGGCCTCTTCGAACCGGTTCAGGCCCAGGAGGGTGCGGCCTACGGCCTCTATCACCTCTGGGTCATCCGGAGCGAGGGCCAGCGCCTGCTCGAAGCGTGAGAGGGCCTCGTTTAGAAGTCCCTCGCTAGCGAGCGTCTCACCCTTCTCCAGAAGCTCCTTGAACTCCGCCATCGGGCGAATTAAACCAGATAGGGGCGCTCTGTATTGTAGAATCCGCCGCGCCGAAGCTCCCGAGGAAAGGTGCGCCCTTGAAAAACCCACTCGCGGTCGAGAGGATCCCCATCCGCTACGCGGATCTCGACCCCTACGGGCACTTTAGCCACGCCGTCTACCTGAGCTTCTTCGAGCCGGCGCGTATCGTGTACCTGAGGGCGCTCACTAAGAACCTCGGTCTCGGGTCTCTGGAGACGGGTGATTTGCCCGGAGTGCGCTACATCATTGCAGAGGCCACAGCTCGTTATAAAGATTCCGTCTACCTCGACGATCCCTGCTATAGCGCCGCCAGCGTCCGCTCGGCCGGGGAGCAGTACTTCGTCATGGACTACGAGCTCTGTACCGGGGAGAGCGTCGGTGAGGGTCGCACGTTTGCCGAAGGCACAACTGCCCGGGTCTTCTACGATCCCAAGATTAGGAGTATACGCCGTTGCCCCGAGTGGTTCCTCTCTGCCGTTGCAACCCTGAAAGGATGCCCCGAAGAGTCGTTCGTGCCGAAGGGGAAGGGCCGCTGAGCGTGGAGCGTCGCCGACTCGGACGTAGCGGTGTGGAGGTCTCGGTTGTGGGGCTTGGTACCTATCAGGTCCTCGATGTGCGTGGACGCGAGGAAGAGGCGCGCCATGAGGTCGTACGGACCGCTCTCGAGGTCGGCATAACCCTCTTCGACTCCTCCCCGATGTACGGCGAAGCCGAGCGCGTGCTCGGAGACGCCCTCCGCAAGTATGGGCGAGACAGGGCGACGGTGGCAACAAAGGTTTGGACCTCCGACGACAGGGCGGCACAGCTCCAGATCGAGACTGCTTTAAACTTCTTTGGCGGCCGGGTCGAGCTCTACCAGGTTCACAACCTCATCGCTGTCGAGAAGCGGCTCGGTATGCTTGAGGAACTACAAAATGAGGACAAGGTTCGCTCGATTGGAGCTACGCACTACTCGCACTCGGCCTTCCCTAGTCTTATGAACGTGATGCTTAGTGGGCGTGTAGACTTCGTGCAGGTGCCCTACAACGCTGCCGACGTGGCGGTTGCTGAAGAGGTGCTGCCGCTGGCAGAAGAGCTCGGACTAGGCGTGATTGCGATGATCCCTTTGGGTAGCGGCCGCCTCATCCGTAATGCTCCAGCGGATAAGGATCTCGAACCCTTGAAAGAGTTCGGTATCGAGACCTGGGCGCAGGTGCTTCTCAAGTTCGTACTCTCTGACGAGCGGGTGAGTTGCGTCATCCCCGCAACCAGCAGCCCCGGGCGTGCCAGAGAGAACGCTCGCGCCGGCGAGCCGCCCTTCTTCGGCGAGGAAGAGCAAGAGTACGTTAAGAGGCTGGCCCAGCGTCGCTAATTTCTCCCTTCCTTAAGGGTTGGAAGGATTTGATACCCCGTCGGGTATATGCCCTGCGTGAGCACCGACCCGTTCTCTCAGAGTTGCAAACACGGCCTGGCTGCGTTTCCACACTCGGGTTCCCAGATCGGTAATCTCGGCGAGACCGTGTGAGTCAGATCCTGCATTGTAAGCTTGGTACCCGTCGCGCTTGTCTGGTCTTTTTGGACTGGTGCCCGTACGCTTTGACCTGATGCGCAGGCCCCCGCGACTGCCGCCGCGCCCAACATTGCCAGGGTACCGCGCCGGGTACGCTTGGACCGGACCTTTTCCATCACCTGCGGTGAACATGTACAGCTTTCTCCTATACCACTTGAGGCTTATGTTGTGCATTCTATAGAGTGGAGTAGAGCGGGATTTACTCCCTCCCCACCGCTGGTTAGTACGTTCTGGAACTTCGAGATCAGCGAATACGAGTTGGGTGCTTCTCTGTGTTCAGGGCGTTCAAAACTCTTGCGGGCATTCTCATAGACTTACAGGAGCCCGTACCTTTAGCCCTCTTCTCGTGCAATTCCTCTTTTAAACAGTCAACCTTTCCTTTTGCTCTGCTATGCTGGCAGACGTGTCACCTAGCGGGCGAGACAAGATGATGGCGCTCCGAGAGGAGGTCCGACGGGTGTATGGAGACTAGAGCCTGAGCGCTTAGAGAGGGGCTGCGAGAAGCCCGCTAGTCAGTCGTTTTTGAGCAGCTATTAAGGGAGGAGCAAGTGAGTAGGACGCGCAGTAGGATATACGGGCCGGGTGATACGGTTAGGATGGGTGTCGGCATTCAACACGCCATGCATCTTGATGAGGCAGTCGCAGTGTTCGTGCATGAGCAGCAGGATGGGGCTGAGCTTCATCTAGTCGGGAGGCCTATGCTCTATGAAGAGCAAGATCTTGAAGCGCTAGAGGCTTGGCGCAGCGAAGCAGAGATGAGCGTTACAGTCCCACCAGGAGCCGTTCCCGGAGTCTATACGCTCGTCCGCTTGGCTTTACATACCTACGGCGGTAGGTTGTTTCGCTACGACAGGGAAGAGCTGGGCGAGAATGCTGCAGTTGTTAGCTTTGAGGTGGTAGAGGAGCCAACGGACAGGCCGATTATTGAGGGTATAGGCTACATGAAGCAGTAGAAGCCAATAGTTCCGCCCTTATGGGCCAAGGACAGGCGGGAGTAATGAGCGAGCGGTATAGTACGAACTACTAGCTAGGGGGCCGGGAAAGACGTTGGTGGGGAGGAGTGACGTTGTAGGAAGGACCCGACCCTCTAGCTAGAGGGCAACAAACTCGCACAGCCCCTTGGCTAAGATAGGTCAATCGGGCTGAGGTCAAGGGTGGTTACGGTTGACCCGTAGCTCTTTGACGAATTAGGGTAATCTCCTCTAGTTTGAGCTTTAGAGCAACTCTTGCTGACAGATTAAGTAGAAGGCTCGCTACCGATTGTTGGCTTGCCCTAGCCTGCGTCGAGCCTCTATATAAGCGGCCTCCGTCATAGCCAGCGTCATACCTACGCGCTGGGATAAGTCCCTATAATTTGTCTTGCACGCTCCTGGGAGCGTGCGGAAAGCCTATCCATAGCAGCTCTCTCTGCCAGGTGCACTTCGAAAGCTGAGGAAGCTGCCCCGCCAAACCAGCCCACAAGCTGCCCGCCGTCCCTATAGGAGAAGCAAATTTAGCTCCTCCAAAACCAACCTTGGCCCTTACTACATACGCTCTCGGACTCTACTGACCTACAGGCGTCTATCCAGACGAGCGGGACAAGGGATTCTTTAGGCGTTTGCTCGGCGAATAGGGGCAGCTCGGATGCCGCTACCCCTACCCCCGATTTGTGCTCTGATCTACCGGAAGATTCTGCGTGCTAGTAGCCCACCGGCGATCAAAAGGGGACCAGCACTCAGACCCAGTAGCGCGGCGCCACTGATGGAGAAGCCGCCGGTCCTCGGTAGCTGTCCCATAGGCGCGGCTGCCGGCCGACTGGCTATAGGCTGACGACCGAGCACAGGCTGGCTGCCCATGA
>Ga0126307_10003150_pt1 | contig 11219 bp, 10 predicted proteins | sample Plot28_FD_89955 | JGI IMG/M metagenome (GOLD analysis project Ga0126307, IMG submission 89955) | Serpentine soil microbial communities from UC McLaughlin Reserve, CA, USA - Plot28 | ecosystem: Environmental > Terrestrial > Soil > Grasslands | place: USA: UC McLaughlin Reserve, Lake County...
CCAGGTGTCATTTCATGCATTCGATTCAAGCATCTAATCAGCGTAGTTTTACCACAACCAGAAGGACCTATAAATGCAGTTACAGTATTTCCTTCTATGCCTAAGTTAATGTCTTTAAGAACATGTTTATCCTTAAAGCCAGCATTGATATTATTTATAGTCAATTTAGATTTAGTATCAACTTTATTGATTTCATTAGAGAGATTGGTAAATTTAATATGAGAAGCAATATTTTCATAGGAAGACATATTTTACCATACCTTTAATGCTATTTTAGATAGATAAGAGAAGCGTATAGTTTGGATATAGACTTATATAGAACTATAGTTTTTTTAAGAAAATATAGTTATTATTATTTTCCTATTTGGCATTTTATTTTACTAAATTCTTGTAATAATAAATTTTCAGCTTTTAGATTAAGTTCTAAAAGATATATACAAGTTAGTAGTAGAATTTATTGCATAGTAAAATTTAATAGAAATTATTATTATTATTATTATTATTTATTATGATTATTATTTTTATTTTTATACGTTCAAGATTAATCAATCATATAGTCTTTAAATCAAGTCGTTAATTATAAAATTATTACTTCAAAGAATCCTTGTTAAACACCAAGAGATTCTCTAAAAATTTTATATTATACATTATTTCTAAATTAATATTGTTTCTATATGTATATCCTTTTTTCTACAATTATAACAATGATTAATATTATTGATTTTGTTTTTTACTAAAATAGTAGCAATCCAATAACATGATTCACAAAATGCAAATTTACAATTGTATTTATCATAATAATATTTTTTGTCTATACTAATAATAATTTGTTTATTAGACATTTTTTCATACATCTCCCTATGACAATATAGGAAAGTAAACTACGTTAACCTATCCACTATATTTAATATAGAACTATATAATATAGATATAATAAAAATTCAATATTATTTAAATATAATTACGGGATATTCAAAAAAATTAATAACAATATAGTCTAAATACCATAGAAAATCAATATAGAGATACAACTTTTATAATAACCAAATTTTAAAGTTATAAAAAATAATTGACATTATGCAAAAAGAAAAAAGAACTTTTGAAGAATGGTGGAATAATCTTCCCGATAATTTACGTAAAGATTCTATGAGAATAGTAGAAAATGATAATATAGATGCTTATAGTAAATCAATAAAAAAAATTAACTATATCCTTCTTCAACTTGATTTGATGCCAGAAGAGAATAAGAATAATAAACTTAAATTTGATGAATTTAAACAATGGTTCAATAGTGGCCAATTGGTTATGAAGTGAATAATAACAAATATGTTACTTTTCTTATTGTTATCTTTATTTTTTTACAATTATAAATAGGATAAGTAATTCATATTAACTCTATAAAATTACAAAATGTTAAAATGAATTTTATATAACAATTAAAGTAGTAATTATTTTATTTTTTTATATTTAGTATCTATATTTACTATATATTACTTTATGTGACTAAAGAGATTTGTATTGATAAGTGATCTATGATCATGTCACTTTTATCATCTATTTACTATATTACATTAGAGATGTTTAATGATAAACACTACAAAAACAATGTTTAGTTCAATACTTTGTTTTACCATGATAATAAGTATGGTAAGTAATTTTTCTCCTAAATTATTGTATGCTGAAGATATTAATAGTGATTCTTTGATCATTGAAGATGTAGATAAGTTAGAGGCTACAAAGAATGATTATACAGATATTAACCATAGCCATGATTTCAATTTTGTAGCAGTAGGAGATTGGAGTTGTAATAAAGAGGCAAAAACAACTACTCTTAATATCTTAAAAACAGATCCTGAAATAATGCTTGGATTAGGAGATTATTCTTATGAGAAAAATGCGCAATGTTGGAAAGCTATTACTGAAGGAATAGATTCTAAAAAAATTAAAATTTCTTTTGGCAATCATGAATTTGAAGATAAATCATTATTAAAACAATATATGGACTATACTAATCTTGAAAAACAGTATTATTCTTTTGATTATAATAATGTACATTTTATCTCTATCTCCACAGAAACACCTTATGAAATTGGATCCGAACAATACGAATTTATCAACCAAGACTTAATAAAAACAAAAGCAGATTCTTCCATTGATTGGGTAATTGTTTACTATCATCAACCTATGTATACTTCAAAAACAAATCATGAAGGTTTAGAATCATTGAGAGATATTTATCATACTCTTTTTACTGATTATGGTGTAGATTTGGTATTACAAGGACATGTACATAACTATCAAAGAACATATCCTTTAATTTATAATAATGAGAATCCTTCAAACCCAACAATAGTACAAAGTGCAGTATTAGATAATGAAAACGAAGTAGAAAGGGAAGATATATACGTTGATTCTCCAGGTACAATTTTTGCCATAGTTGGTACTGGTGGAAGAGATCTACACGAATTGGATGATCAATCTTATTTTACCATACAACAATTTGAAGACTATGGTTTTTTGGATTTAGAAGTTACAAATAATGGAAAAAATCTTGTTGGAAAATTTTATGCTAACGACGGTTTAATTAAAGACAATTTCATTATAGAGAAATCTGTTGATAAAAATTTTGATAGTGAAAAAATACTTATAATGGGGCACCTAATTTGAAAACAATTTCTTATAGTAAAAAAATGTAATCCTATTAACTTTTACCAAAAATTATATAATTTTTTTTAATTTTGTTATTATCCAAGCTAAAAATAGAAGACAACAATTTTAAGCAATATAACGAGCCCATTCTATTCTTACTAATAATTCTACAAATAAATCAAGTTATCAGATTTTACTAATTTATTTTTTATTGGATGCTAAATTTTCTTTATATTCATTAATTTTGAATAAAAAATAAAAGTTATATTCAACTAAAAGGTGAATTCATCGTAAATTTAATAAAATTTTTGTATAATATTTGTATGTATGAAAGAAATTATGATGTTGGCCCCTTATATCCCGATCCATGTAAAAAACATAAATTCATAAAGTTTAATTAATCAAAAAAATTTTTATTAACATTTTTAAGTAACATATATTTTTCATACTATATCATTTTAAATTTTGATACATTATGTACAGATTTTAATAAAAATACAAAATTACAAAATAGGTGATAGTGGTAATGAAGTGAACTTTATTGTTACTTTGGTATAAATCCCATTATATCCAATTAGCAAAAATCAATTACAAAATCATCAATATAACATGAGTTTGACGATTGAGTGAATTTTAAAGAATAGTTATCATAACATTAGATAATGATATAGTAATTAATGAATTAATAACTTATTGTTAAAGGTTAGATAAATACAATAAATAATAATTTATAATTATTGGAGTTGAACAAGACACTACTTTTATCTTAGAATTGATATAGTATCAATCGTTAGTTAATATTATCTTACTATTTTTCACATGGAACTGACATAGATACAATAAATTCGTTTTTGCCTGCATCAGGATTACCATCTGTATTAGCATCGTCAAAGAATTGAATATTGTATTTTCCCTCAGCTAATTTTCCTTCTTCAATATATACAGATTCAGAAAAACCACCTGTACTATTTGTTGAAAAATAACCAAATTCTGAAGTTGTTTGCGTTTCTGGTTGAATTAATTTCCAACCAACAATACTATCAGGTTCAAATCCGTTTATATGTAAATTCATCCCATATCCCGTAGCATCACCACAAGTAGGTGAGATTAGAGCATTTGGTTTCAACTGTGCATTTGCATTAATAAATACAGATAAAGAGGAGGAGAGAAGTATTGCAATAAGTAAAATGCTAGGGACTATAATTTTCATAATTATTTAATACACAGCTTAATTATTTAATTTTGCTATGGATATTTTCGTTAAAATAAAAATAGAAAAAAAATTAGATTTTATATATAGTATATTTATCTATTTTAAGAATTTTGTGTTCTGTTGATTTTCCGTTGTAACCATAAAACCGAGAAATTTGGAATAATAGACATGTCAACATTAAGCAATTAAAATTAGTTTTATATTTATTTATGGATAAAAATGCTAAAATCTAAAAAAGCAGAGGACACACAACGATAAAGATTTACTATTTTCCATAATTTTTTATAATTAACAATATACAATAAAAGTTAAATTATATAAAAAATAATCTGAAATTAAGGAAAGGTATAAACAAAAACATTCAATTTCTTCATTTCATATATAGATTTATTGTAATTTTTTATCATTGCATTAAAATAGTATAATATTTATGCAATAAATTTTGTTTGTTTCTATCTACAAAGAATCGTATAAATTTACGACTATAATATAAAAGGTTAAAGTACAAATATACTTTTATTCGCTAAAACTAAGATCTTATTGGCTATAAACAAAACTTATTAAGACTAATTAGTTTAAAATCACAAAATAATATTGATAAACTATATTGATAAGAATAGGAATTAATGATAAAAATATCCGTATCTATTTGTCTATTTATTAAAATTTAATTAGATTATGCCGTTACTAATAGAAATGAAATGAAGTGATAGAGAATTTTTAATTAGTAACAACACATATCTATTTAATAATTATTTTTTAAAAGACAATACAAAAAAATAACTTAGTAGATGTAAATAAAAGTATATAGATAAAGTGATATTAACCTTATTACAAGATATAGAATGATGAATTTACGTTGACAGAAAACTCTGTCAGGCATATCGACACAATAAAAGAAATGGAAGCTATGAAATTGGAATATCAAATACGTTGCAGTCATTATGAGCTTGAATTTTTACCTATTGATAAAAAAATAACTTGTGTTATTTGTAGAAAAAATTGGTTATTTTTAGAAGATAGAGGATATTCAAAAATAAAATCAGCGTACGTAGCAGAAAAAAACAGTTTTTCATCATCTGAATAAAAGAATTAGAATGGATCATCTAAAACATGACCTTCGACTGTGATGTTTTCTTTTACATATTTTTTAATCTGTTCAACTGAAGAAATATTAAAAAATCGATTATTCCATTTATTAATAACTGCATCAGTAGTATTGTATTCTAAAGATAGTGCTTTTCTAGATCTACAAAAAGCCTTCCATAAATTGACAATATATTCTGCATCAGTATTTGATAAATTCGCATCTAAAAGGTCCATTATAATAAGCTTTAATACAATTAGGATTTTAATTTATTGAAATAATAATATAATAAAAGTAGATTACTATATATTTAATTTTTTTTGAATGTAAAGTTTCTTTAAATAATTCAAGAAAACTATTAATATTAATACTATCGTTATAGCTATTGTAGCCTGTAATATCGACGTAATATACAAATCTAATCTGTTATTAAAAATTACAATATCGATTGGTGCAATAAAAATTACTAAAAAGGCAGATATTGCTAAAAGTGTACACCAAATTACTCCAATAAGCAAAAATAGATTAGACATTTAAATTCTTCCACCCATGACAAAATAATATTGAATAACAATTGAAATCAATGCTAAAATCGATGAGAAAATTGCAAGTTTAAAGATTTTGTTAACTAATTCATTTTCTGAAAGTGGGCCATCAACTAGAAGTAGTCTTAAGAGTGTAATTGGAGCTTTTTTATCTTTAGATGCACCTAATTTAAAATCATCAGTTAAAAATGTAGGTCTTGCTGTGATTTTTCTATGTTCAACTATCTTTTTTACACTAGAAAGAAATAGAAACGAGTTAAATATTGCAGGAAGTAATGCAATAATTGCAATAAGTTCTGATTTGCCTGTTATGGCTATTGCTCCGTACATTGCACCTAACAGCAAAGTACCTGAATCTCCAGGAAATATTTTACTTGGAAATTTGTGAAATTTGTAAAAAGCAATAGTTCCAAAAAATAAAGAAAGCGATGCTAAAAAGACTTCTATACTTCCAAATATATAGACACTAATTATCAAAGGAATACAGGCAATTAATATAAAACCGCTAGCTACACCATTCAGTACATCAATAGAATTAATAGTATTTCCAATTACAGGAATAGCTATTAGAATAAGTGGTATATATAAAAGCGGAATAAAAGCATTACCAAATACAAGATTTAGATTAGTATCATATGCTCCTAATATTAGAATCGGCAAAGCAGAAATCACTAATGCAACAGGTTTGAACCAACCTGGCATTACTTTTCTATCATCTATATAGCCTACTAAGAAGGCAATAATTGTGGTAAGTAGGATAGCAAGACTTTTTTCATTGAATGTTAAGAGATAAATTACTATTAACGATATTGTAATTCCTATTATTAAAATTGGACCTGCGGGTCTTGGAATTGTTGGTCTTTCAGGTTTATGATAATCTTGTACTATACTACCTTTTTCTCGTAAAGATGTAATTGCTTTTGGCATAGCAAAATAAACAGTCAGAAACGAAATAGCAGAGGCAAATACTCCATAAATAAATACCATAATAAGTGAATTGACGTCAGAAAATATCATATAGTTAGCCACTAGTTTGTTTTCATTATTATATGTATATTTTTACTAAACGCATAAAAAATTTATTTTCACAATATAAGTAAATGGTCTTAACTTGATGATCTTGTTAATTGTCTTTTGATTTTTTTTGCAATTGACGGTCCAATTTTAGATATGTTAGATATAGTTAATTCAGGAGTAGATTTCAATATTTGAATATCAACAAACCCAGCATCATATAGTGCTCTGGCTCGTATTCTTCCTACACCTTCTAACTTAATTAGCGAAAGTAATTCTTGTTTAACTCCATATTTTGTCCTAGTTCGTAGATTGAATAAAGTTTCAAGAATATCATCCCTATTGAATAATTTAGCAAACTCATATAATGCATATAATAGCCAATCGGACGATTCCACAATTCTATGCATATCACCAGGTTCAACTCCTAGTCTATCACTTAGATTTCTTTCACTACTCTCATTAATCCATTCGTATAGAGCCAAAAAGCTCCTTGAACAATTATATTCATTTAGGTCAAATAATAAATCTTCATCAACATATTTATTGACAAATTCATAAAAATAATCCATATCCTTCTTTCTTAATGAAAGCTTTGGATAAAAGTCTGAACATTCAGAGATAAGATGTAAAAATTTTATAATGAGATTATCGTATTTATTTTGTGTACTTTGAGTTATTGTCTTTAACGATTCATTTATATTTATTTCATTTAATCTATCTAATGCATTTTTAAATTCTATAGCTGTAAGAGGATCTATATACAAAATAGAAGTTTTTTTTCCAAAATCAGTTGAAATATACCTCTCGTTTTTTGATTTAATAAGATCCCATTTCTCAAGGGATTCTAGTGCAATATCTATTTTAAAAATTATGGTAGAGTTTCTATAATCTTGGGCAAACAATGTATTTAAAAATAAATTATATAATTCCGATTTTTTCATACCTGGAATAGTAGAAATAGTACTGAGGATATGAAAGCATAAGGCCTTTTCATTAAAAAGTTTTGAATTAACAGGTTCTGGAGTTCCAAGTATATAATGATCATATAATTCTTCAGAATTCATACCAGATTCTGGTATAATTATGGCCTCTCCAAAGGTATCATATTTTGGTCTTCCTGCTCTACCACAAAATTGTTTGTATTCTAAAATACTAATTGGAATATTTGTTCCAATATCATAGTCATATCTTAAAATACTTGATAAAACTACTCTTCGTGCTGGTAGATTTACTCCAGCTGCTAAGGTTGGAGTTGCAACTAATAATTTGATTGTTCCTTGTTTAAATGAATCTTCAATTATTTCTCGTATGGATTGATTCAATCCTGCATGATGAAAACCTACACCTTTTGACACTAGACTGATAAGATTTTTAGTAATATCAGTATCATCGGAAATTTTTGATATCCGTAGTGATAATTTTTGAGCTCTTTCTTTTTGATCTTTATCTAATAATCTAAAAACACCCTCGACAGACTTTGTAGCAAGTGATACAGCACGCTTGCGAGTCTCAGCAAAAATTATAGCTTGACCTCCACTTTCCAAAGAATCAATTGCAATTGCAACAGGGATAGAATGAAAATTATAGTAAGTTTTTATTTTTATACTGGTATTATTATTCATACGTACTTTACCATTATCATATACACCTTCAAGAAGTTCAGTTGGTCTCCAATTATTCTCTATTAATTTACAATCTAACCATTCAGATATATCTTTGGAATTGGAAACTGTAGCGCTTAATGCTAGGATTTGGGCTTCTTGATAAAACTTCTTAATTTTTGTTAACATCATCTCAAGAGTTGGACCACGATCTTTGTCTCCTATCACGTGAACTTCATCTATAACAAATAATCCTACATTGGATAATAATTCACTGTCATTTCTAATTAATGCATCCAATTTTTCATTAGTTAAAATTACTATATCTGCATTAAGAAGATCATTGCCGGGGGAATCATAATTCCCCATTGCAAGTTTTACAATAATATTTTTCTTTTTGTCTCCTTTTTTCTTTTTTAATAAAGAATCTTTTTCAATATTTGTATTTTTAGTAACAGTTGTTAAATTTTTATTGTTAACAAAATTAATAGAGTTTAATTCTAAAAAATCATGATATTTTTCAGTTGCTAGAGATCTAAGAGGTGTCATATAGATCACTTTCTCTTTTTTATCTATTTTCTTTAGAGCAGCCATAATTGCTATGAGTGTCTTCCCACTGGCAGTAGGAGATGTAATAAATAAGTTTTTGCCCTTTAAAAGCCCATTAGAAATAGCTTGTTCTTGAATTGGATAAAGTGAATCATATCCAATCTCTAAAAGAATTTTTTGTAGATTTTTGTCTTTTAATAATGATAGCGCCATCCTTGCCTTATCAAATCATACAATTTTTGTTTATTATTTGTTATTTTGGCTTATATTATATATTGTAATAAAATAAATTTAAGTTAATATGTCTTATCCAGATATAATAAACATATTGTCTATTTGAAAATAATGAATAAAAATGCAATAAAGCAATAAACACTTAGAAGGCATTACTATAAAGTGAATTATTTATTAATAGATATTAAAATATAAGCTTAAAGAAATATTTTAATGGATTGCCGGGGTACCCAAGCTAGGTAAGTCAAATGACCTTAAAAGGGGTCAGCCTCGAGATCAGGAAATTTAAATTGACGTGCTAGCTGATGTCCTCTTGGACTCGTGGGTTCGAGTCCCACTCCCGGCGCTTCGGATGTGGGTTCAAAGGCAAACAATATTTACGTGAAACGCAAAGTCATTTCGGAGAAGAAAGTATTTTATAAAAATGAAATGACTCTGCAAGAATCACAATCACCAAAAGTAGTAGCATCAGATAGTAAATATGTAGAATTAGAGAGAAAGATAGATTCTATAACAAATGGATTATCTAGACCATATTTCAATAAAATATTAAAGGAATTAGCCAAAAAAAATCTTGAAAATGCAATTATTATTTGTGATTATATTATTGCAGAACAGGTAGAAATAAACATTCAAAACTCAACTAAAGAAAGTAAAATAAAAGTTCTGGCATGGTTATCTAATCATTTTCAGGATGAGAAATTGTTTAGAGACATGACAAAACATGACATTCTAGATTTTCTCAATAAACTTAGAAAATCAGTAACAGAAGATCCTGCAAGTAAATGGATTGGATCCTACAATGGAAGACAGATAATTTTAACAAAATTCTTTAGATGGTTATACAATCGTAGTGAATCAGAGCATAGAAATAGAACTACTCCTCTATGCATGCAAGGTATAAAACGACTTCCCAGAAAAGAAAAGACATCATATAAACCCACAGATATTTGGGAACGAAGAGATCATGCATTATTTTTGAAATTTTGTCCTAGTAAAAGGGATAGATGTTATCATTCATTAGCAAATGATATGTCTGCAAGACCTAATGAGATACTAAACCTCAAAGTTAAAGATATTAAATTTCATGTTAATGAAGAAGGAATACAATTTGCTGAAGTCCGGATCACTGGAGGCAAGACCGGTTCAAGAACAGTTCCACTAATTGATTCTTTGCCATATCTAAAAGAATGGTTGCAGGAACATCCAACTAATTCAAATCCTGAATCTTGGATTTTTATTTCTCAAGGAAATAATCATGGAATAAAACTTACCTATGAAGGTCTATCAAGTCATTATGAATATTATAGAAAACGATATTTTCCTTCTTTGTTAAAAGATGAAGCAATTTCAGAATATGATAAAGCATTCATAAAAAATATGCTAACTAAACCTTGGAATCTCTATGTATTTAGACATTCAGCCTTAACAGAAAAGAGCCAATTTTTGACAGAAGCCGTTCTGAGATCTCATGCAGGATGGACAATGTCAAGTAAAATGCCTCAAGTCTATGTTCATCTCAGTAATGAGTCATCAAAAATACTCCTTCAAAAAAGAGGAATTATTAGAACAGAAGATAAAGAAATGTCATCTTTACAATCAAAACAATGCCCTAATTGTTTAGAACCTAACAAGCCTGATGGCAAATTTTGTATAAAATGTAAAATGGTATTAACATATGATTCTTATAATAAGACTTTGGAAGAGAAAGGAAAACAAGAAAATAGAATTAACCAATTAGAATTAGAAATCCAACAGGTAAAACAAGGACAACAAGAATTATTAGAACTTTTAAAACATCCTGAACAATTAATTAAAATTGCAAATATGGCTTAATTTTTTATTATTAATATATTTAAATACATCTAAGAAAATACATTAAATGTTATTATAGATTAATTTACCTACATAAGTAGTAAAGTTCTTGGTCATTTAATACCAAAACTATATTTACGGTATATGTTTTAAAGGAATATAATGCAGAAATTTAAACACATAGCAGTTAATCAAGAAGTATATAAAAAATTAAAATATTTAGGGACCGCTGGTGATTCTTTCAATGATGTATTAATCCAAATACTACGAGATATAGAAAAAAGAAGAGAATGTAGTAAACAATTGTCAATGTCTAATTCTCGAGTGGGGACCCGTGAGTAAACATTGACAATTGATGCACACCAATTTAATATCATGAAGATATTAAAGGAGGTACAGTATCACGAATAGTACTAAATCACATATAAACTCTACACAGGATGATATTATTAAACCACTTATAACTATAGGTACTCAAACTATTACAATTATCGATAAAGAAATAGTCA
>Ga0126307_10003151_pt1 | contig 11218 bp, 3 predicted proteins | sample Plot28_FD_89955 | JGI IMG/M metagenome (GOLD analysis project Ga0126307, IMG submission 89955) | Serpentine soil microbial communities from UC McLaughlin Reserve, CA, USA - Plot28 | ecosystem: Environmental > Terrestrial > Soil > Grasslands | place: USA: UC McLaughlin Reserve, Lake County...
GCCATCGACCTCTACACGGGCGACCTCTTGCCCGAGGACCGCTACGAGGAGTGGGCGGAGAAACACCGAAGGCAGCTGCGCGATACGTACCTCTCTCTGCTGCTGGGGCTTGCTCGCCTCCACGAGGAGCGCGAGGAGTACCAGCCTGCCATCGAGGCGCTAAGAAAGGTTGTGGCGGAGGAGCCCGCCCGTGAGGAGGCTCACACAGGCTTGATGCGCCTCTACACCCTCTCGGGCAGCAAGGGGGAAGCACTCTCGCAGTACGGCCGGCTCAAGGAGGCTCTATCTACGGAGCTGGACACCGAGCCTGTCGCTTCGAGCCGCATCCTCAGGGAGGAGATAGCGGCGGGCCGCTTGCCGCCCAAAGAGGCACATCTGTCTAGCTCGCCACCGGAGGGACTACCAGGCACCAGCAAACACAATCTACCTGCACCGAGGACCAGCTTCGTGGGCCGAGAGCAGGAGATGCTTGGGATCAAACGCGAGCTGGCGATGACGCACGTCTTGACCCTCACCGGCGCGGGTGGCTCTGGCAAGACCAGACTCGCTTTGGAGGTGGCCAAAGAACTCGTCGGTGCCTACCCGGACGGAGTGTGGTTCGTGGAGCTTGCGGGGCTCTCGGAGGGGACGCTGGTGCCCCAGGCGGTAGCCGCGGCACTGGGAGTGCAAGAGCAACCCGACCGGCCCCTTACCCACACGCTCGTGGATTTCTTGCGCGAGAAGAAGATGCTGTCGGTCTTGGACAACTGCGAGCATCTCCTAGACGCCGCAGCGCGCCTGACGGACACCCTTCTCGACTCGTGCCCGCGTTTGCGGGTACTGGCCACCAGCCGGGAAGCCTTGAACGTAGAGGGCGAGACACGCTGGCAGGTAGGTCCCCTCTCCGTACCCGGTGAGCAAGAGCGGCCAACGGTGGAGAAACTAGAAGGCTACGAATCCACGCGGCTGTTCGTAGAGCGAGCTCTGTTCGTAGAGCAGGCCCTGTACGGGTCATCGGGTTTCGCACTGACCCCCGACAACGCGTCGGCCGTGACGGAGGTATGCAGGCGCCTGGAGGGCATACCGCTGGCCATAGAGCTCGCGGCGGCCTGGGTCGGGACGCTCACCGTCGAGCAGATATCTGAAAGGCTCAAGGCTTCGCTCGGGCTTTTGAAGGGTGGCCGGACTCTCACGCGCAGGCAGCAGACCCTCCGGGGTGCCATGGACTGGAGCTACGACCTCCTGAGCGAACCCGAGCAGATAACCTTCGGTCGGCTCTCCGTGTTCGCGGGAGGATGGACTCTGGAAGCGGCCGAGGCGGTCGGGGCAGGCGACGATGTCGAGGAAGAAGAGGTGCTGGATTTGCTGTGGCGGCTGGTGAACAAGTCGCTGGTGGTGGCCGAGGCAAGGGAGCAAGGCGCAGCGCGTTACAGGATGCTGGAGACAATCCGTCAGTACGCATGGGAGAGGCTCGAGGAGAGCGGGGAAGCCGACGAGGTGCAGGGCCGGCACGCCACCTTCTTCCTCACATTGGCAGAGGAAGCCGAGCCTGAGCTGTCCGGACCCCAGCAAGGGCTATGGGTGGAGCGCCTGGAGGAGGGACACGACAACATGAGGGCAGCACTCTCGTGGGTCCTCGAACGGGGTCAGGTCGAGTTGGCGCTGCGACTCGGGGGAACGCTCTGGCGATTCTGGTACAACCGTGGATACCTGAGCGAGGGGCTGCGGTGGATGGAGCGAGTACTTGCGGGCAGTGACCCTGCAGCGACACCAGCACGGGTAAAGGCGCTCGAGGGGACGGGCTGGCTGCTGCAGTTGCAGGGCGATTTTGAACGAGCCAATGCGACGTACGAAGTAATGCTGCGTTTATCCCGAGAGTTGGGTGACAAAGGGAACATGGCAACGGCCTTGAACAGCTTAGGGACATTGGCGACTTACCAGGGCTATTACGAGCAGGCGGGAACACTGCTCGAAGAGAACCTGGGGGTGCTCCGAGAGCTGGAGGAGGAAGGAAACACCGCCACGACGCTCAAGAGGTACCACGCACTCAACCTGCTGGGGATTCTGGCGATCAACCAGGAAGACGACTACGTACGGGGGGCAACGCTCTGGGAAGAAAGTCTGGGGTTGGCCCGGGAGGCCGGGGACACCTATCTCATCGGCATCACACTCTCCAACCTCGGGCACGCGGTACTGCTGCAAGGTGACTACGCGCGGGCGAGGGCGCTATGCGAAGAGGCCTTAGCACTTACCCATGAACTCGGGAGCACGGGCATGGAGCTAGCCCCCGCAGCTTTCGTCAACTTGGGCCTTGCGGCGCTGGGCCAGGGTGATCACGAACGGGCGAGGGCGTCCTTCGAAGAGACCCTACGGAGGGGCCAGAACCTAGGAACAAAGCCGCAAGTCATCGATACCCTAGAGGGTATGGCCAGCCTGGCAGAGGCCCTGGGGGAGGCTGCCCGAGCGGCACACCTGTGGGGGGCAGCAGAGGCAGCGCGGGAGGCCACCGGCATCGTGTTGTCACCCGGCGAGCGGGCGCTGCACGAGCCCTATCTGGCCTCAGCACGTTCCCAGCTGGGGGAGTCGGCGTGGGAAGCAGCTCTGGCCGAGGGGCGGGCGATGTCGCTCGAAGGGGCCGCCGAGTACGCCCTCTCCAAAGAGGTGGAAACCGCAAGGCCTACATCCCCCGCGCCGCTCGAGGAGCCCTCGCCCGACCGTGCGCCCGTTGTTACCCTAACACCCCGCGAGAACGAAGTGGGCATCCTGGTGTCCAAGGAGCTCACCAACCGCCAGATCGCCTCGCAGCTCATGCTCTCTGAGCACACCGTTGCCACCCACGTCCGTAATATACTCAAGAAGTTGGGGCTACATTCTCGAACCCAGATCGCTGCCTGGTTTACAGAGCGACCGCTGCCCTAGGGGCTTCAGGGATCCCCCCAAGGACTGTTGGCGCTAGCCATCTAGCCAGGCTTTCAGAGCCAAAATATCTTCAAAAATACCTAGATTAGGTATGCCCTTAGCCCTTCTAATTAACGCCCAGCTAACGCCCGCCTCCTATTCTAAATCCCGTAGCCAATAGAACGCAGCTCCCCAAAGAGAAGTAGGGGTTGCGGCAGAGGAAGGAGGTTACGCGTATAGAAGCACATGGCTGTTGGTTTAGGCATCCGTAATCGTAGAGTGGCATGATCGATGCGCGAATACGGATAAACATACAGGAGAGAGAACACTGAAATGAAACGAATGATCCTTGTGGCGGTCAGCCTTCTTTTAGCGCTGACCTTAGCCATGCCTGTGGCCTTCGGCAAGGCCGGGCAAAGCGAAAAGGCATCCGGGGCAACTGAAGAGTTAGTTACTGCTTGGTGGCAGTGGGCGTTATCTACACCCGAAGAAGACAACCCGTTGTTCGGAGGCGACCCCACCTACACCGATGAACAATGCGACGGGACACCCCTGCCCGACACGGTGGACGACACGTGGTTCCTAGCTGGGACACTCGACAGGAGCGAGGTGGAGCGCACCTGCACCGTGCCGGATGATACGACGCTTTTCTTCCCCGTCTTTAACGTAGCCGTCTTCCCTGACCCTGACGAGTCCGAGGAGGACGTGCTCGCCCAAGCTAATGCGTTCATAGATAGTGTGCTGGACGCCTCCGACTTCAGCATGGTCGTCACGGTCGACGGGAAGGCAGTCCCGAAGGGAAAGATACTTCGCGCAGAGGCTCCACTCTTCAGCGGAGAGTCTCCGCTACTCGGTGGTTCTTACGAGGCAGTGGCCGATGGGCTCTGGGTAACGCTGCCACCCCTATCGGAAGGCGAACACACGATCCATGTCGAGGTGAGTGCCGAGAGCGTTGACTTCGCGCAGGACACCACCTACTACCTCACGGTAAGTTAACTGTCAGCTAGCACCGTAACACTCAGGCGCAAGGATAAAGGGCGAAGGGCCAGGGTACGTTGACTCCGGCCCTTTTATGCCCGATCTTCTAACACCAATTTCTCCGAACTTCGGTAAATGAGCCCGCTCACGGCCGCCAGGCGGGGATAGTGTCGTCTGCCGGGTCGCCGGTCAGCCTAGTGAGGCCCTAGAGGTTCGAGTTCATCACGTAGATCTTGGAGTACACTTCTCTGACTCATTAGGGCAATCTTACTCGTGGCGCAACATACTCAAGAAGTTGGGGCTGCATTCTCGGACCCAGATCGCAGCGTAGTTTACAGAGCGAGCGCTGCCGTAAGTGCATCAGGGACTTCGCTGGGCCCCTTGGCTACCGCCGTTCCGCCGCTACTCTAGCCTCACATACTTGAACTCTATGGTCCCGGTGGGGTGCTGCACCCAGTTCTCAACGGAAGGCCTCACGAGCACAGCCGAGCCTTGGTGGTACACGGGTGCCACTACAACATGGTCTTCGATCAGCAGCCTCTCGGCCTCGATCAGGTTGTCCATGCGAACCTGCTCATCCGGCTCGACCTTGGCCTCGTTGATTAGTTGGTCGTAACGCTTGTTTTGATAATTCGAATAGTTCAACGGCGTGTCGGAGAGCCAGAGGTCGAGGAAAGTCATCGGGTCGTTGTAGTCCGCGATCCAGCCGTAGAGGCTCATCTGATATTCCCTGTTGTTCATGCGATCGACAAACTGGTTGAAGGGCTGCACATCGATCTCGACGTTCGCCTCCAGGTTCTTCTTGAGCTCGGATTGCAGGAACGTAGCGATGTCCCGCGACACGCTGCTGTCCTGGCTCAGGTACGTCAGGGTAGGCTCGTGGCCGAGCTCCTCGATGCCCTGCTGCCAGAGTTCCTTGGCCCGCTGGGGATCATACTCCGGCGCCGTTCGACCTACCGCCTCGCGAAACGTCTGGTCCTGCGGTCCGGTCATCCTGGGCGGGACTATCCCCTCGGCGCCCACCGAGCCGTCGTTGAGTAACTTGTCGGCCAGAGCATCCCGGTCAAAACTGACCTGGATCGCCCTGCGGATGTTCTCGTTCTGGAAGACCCCGTCTTCAAAGTTCATGACAAACCACCACGTGGCGAACTCAATGATGGTCTGTAATGCTGGAGTATCCTCGTACTGATTCACGTACTCCGCCGATATCCCGATCACGTCGAGTTCCCCGCCCTCGTAGAGGTTGACCGCAGTGGCCGTATCCTTGACGACCTTACAATCGACGCTCTGCACGGCGACGTTATTCTTATCCCAGTAGTCCTTGTTCTTTACGAGTGTTGCGCCGCGGGTCGGTTCGAGCTGGGTCATCGTGAACGGCCCGTTGTAGAGCAGCGCGTCCGCGCTCTGAGCGTACTTTTCACCCTGTTGCTTGACGAACTCCTCTCTCTGCGGGTAGTAGGTTTGGAAAGCGGTGAGGTTGAGGAAGAAGGGAGTCGGGTTCACGAGCGTTACCCTCAGTGTCTTGTTGTCCGGTGTCTCGATAGCGACGTCCTCGGCGCTGCCCTCCCCCGCGTTGAACTCGGCGCCGCCCTTTATGTAAGGCGCGATTATGTAGGAGTACTGGCTTGCCATTTCAGGATCCATGGCCCGCAGCCAGGCGTACTTGAAGTCTTGTGAGGTAACGGCGTGGCCATTGGACCACTTTATGCCGTCACGCAGAGCGAAGGTGTAGGTTAGCTCGTCGGCGTTGATCTCGACGCCCTCGGCTTGCGCTGGCTGGGGCTTCTCATTCTCGTCGATCCGGTAGAGGCCCTCCATTACGTTGGTGATTAACCTAAACGAGTTCACATCCGTCATGGTAGTCGGGTCCATGTCTGGGATCTCGGCTCCCAGGTTGTAGGAGAACGCATTCTGGCCTCCCGAGTCGTCGCCTTGCTGGCTATCTTGCTGGGAGACGCCGCAACCTGCGGTTCCCAGCAGGACTGCCCCCGCCAGGCCGGTACCGCCTATCTTGAGAAAATCGCAGCGAGTTATGCCGACGGCGCCAGGCATCTTACCCTTCTCGAGTAATGCTTTCCTGGTATTCATATTCTCCCATCCTCAAGCCCCTGCACCCGGTTTTCCCGCTTACCCATTATAAGCATGTATACAGACTCATGCGTTCGGATGCCCCACACAGAGAGAAGGTCGGCACACCTTCTGAGGGTCGCTCAACACCCTCGGTCAGCATCGCTCGGAAGCGTAGTTCTAGGGACTGGGTGTTTCTGGGGTCGCGTATCTATCTTGGCCCCTTCGACCTTAGTGAGCCCGGAACCTGAGCGCTGAGATTGTCGAATTCTTGTTGTTCTATCCTATCCACTGGCCACGCGAACCCGTGAACCCAGGCACGGGCATATGGTAGATTGGTTACATGAGCGGGCGTGAGCGCGGCTCCGTGGGTGGGAAAGAAGCCAGGGCCGTAAGTGTCAAGCTGCTCGGTGGCTTCCAGGTCTCGGTGGGGACTCGAACCATCGAGGAGGACGCCTGGCGCCTGAGAAAGGCAGCGAGTCTCGTGAAGCTGCTCGCCCTTGCACGGGGCCACCGCATGCACCGCGAGCAGGCCATGGACTTGCTCTGGCCAGACCTCGGGAAGAAGGCCGCTTCCAACAACCTGCGTCAGACCCTCCACGCGGCGCGCCGAGCCTTGGAGCCCCATCAGGTTGCAGACTACCGCTACTTGAACCTCCACGAGGAGCAGCTCGCGCTGTGCCCCGGAGGACGACTGTGGGTAGACGTCCACGCCTTCGAGGAGGCGGCGGCAACCGCCCGTCGCGCCCAGGATCGTGCGGCCTACCGGGTGGCCATTGAGCTGTACGACGGAGAGCTGTTGCCGGGTGACCGCTACGAGGAGTGGGCTGAGATTCGTCGGCAGGAGCTCCGGGGCACGTTTCTCTCTCTACTGAGCGAGCTCGCGGAACTCTACGAGAAGCGTGGAGAGTTAGCCAAGGCCATAGAGACCCTACAGAAGACGGTGGCAGATGAACCTATCCTAGAGGAGGCGCATGTTAGGTTAATGCGCCTATACGCCCTCTCGGGACGGCGGGGCGAAGCCCTATCTCAATACGAGCGGCTCCGGGAGGCTCTCTCTGGAAGGCTGGGTGCAGAGCCCAACGCGGCCAGCGCCCACCTCCGCGAGGAGATCGCTACCGGAACTCTCTCGCCGACACAGCTGACGCCGACCGTTAGCTCCTCCGGTGAGGAGTTCGCAGAAGATGGTAGGCACAACCTGCCCACCCAGAGGACCAGCTTCGTCGGGCGTGAGCAGGAGTTCGTGGAGGTCAGGCGCGCCCTATCCGAGACGCGGCTCTTGACCCTCACTGGGGCGGGAGGCTCGGGCAAGACGCGGCTTGCCCTGGAGGTGGTCAAAGACCTCGTAGGTGCCTACCCGGACGGGGTGTGGCTGGTGGAGCTGGCTCCCCTCTCGGAGGAGGCGCTGGTACCGCAGGCCGTGGCTGCCGTGCTCGAGGTACAGGAACAACCCGGCTACTCCCCCACCGATACGCTCATCAACGCTTTGCGTCAGAAGAACACGCTGTTGGTACTGGACAACTGCGAGCACCTGATCGATACCACATCGCGCCTAACAGAGGCATTCCTCGACTCATGCCCGCGTTTGCGGATGCTCATCACCAGCCGGGAAGCCCTGAATGTGGATGGCGAGACTCTCTGGCAGGTAGATCCCCTCTCAGTACCCGATGTGCGAGACCGGCTAACAGTGGAGGAGCTAGAAAGCTACGAGTCCGCTCGGCTGTTCGTAGAGCGAGCCCTGTTCTTCGAGCGGCTCCTGTACGGGTCATCAGGCTTCGCTCTGAGACCCGACAATGTATCGGCCGTGGCAGAGATATGCCGGCGCCTTGAGGGCATGCCGCTGGCAATAGAACTCGCAGCCGCCTGGGTCGGGACGCTGTCTGTCGAGCAGATATACGAAAGGCTCAAGGTTTCGCTCAAACTCTTGAAGGGTGGCCGGACTCTCACACGCAGACAGCAGACCCTCCGGGGTGCCATGGATTGGAGCTACGACCTCCTGAGTGAGCATGAGCAGACACTCTTCGGGCGGCTGTCTGTGTTCGCGGGAGGATGGACGCTAGAAGCGGCCGGATCGGTTGGGGCAGGCGACAACGTCGAGGAAGAAGAGGTGCTGGAGCTGCTGTGGCGGCTGGCGAACAAGTCGCTTGTAGTGGCTGAGGCAGGGATGGGAGGCGTGGCACGCTACAGGATGCTGGAGACGATCCGTCAGTACGCCCGGGAGAAGCTTGAGGTGAGCGGGGAATCCGACGAGGTGCAGGGCCGGCACGCCGCCTTCTTCCTTGCCTTGGCCGAAGAAGCCGAGCCAGAGCTCGCCGGACCGCAGAAGAGGCTGTGGGTGGAGCGGCTGGAGGGGGAACACGACAACCTGCGGGCAGCGCTCTCGTGGGTCCTCCAACGTGGGGAGAGCGGACTTGGGCTGCGGTTCGGCGGGGCGCTCTGGCAATTCTGGTATGCTCGGGGCTACCTGAGCGAGGGGCTAAGGTGGCTAGAGCAAGCACTCGCGGACAGCGACCCGGCACCGGCACGGGTGAAGGTTCTCGAGGGGATGGGGTGGCTGGTACAGTCGCAAGGTGATTCTGAACGAGCGATAGCGACGTACGAAGAGATGCTCGAGCTGTCCCGGGAGTCGGGCGACAAGGGCAGCGCCGCGACCGCCCTAAACAGCCTGGGAACCCTGGCCCTGACGCGGGGCGACAACGAGCGGGCGAGGGCGCTGCTTGAGGAGAACCTGCAAGTGCTCCTGCAGGTGGAGGAGGAGGGACACACCGCCACAACGCTCAAGAGGTACCACGTGCTCGCCCTAATAGGGTTCTTGGCACTCAACGAGGAAGGCGATCCCGCGCAGGCGACAGCACTGCTGGAGGAAAGCTTAGCATTGGCCCGTGAAGTCAGAGACGACTTGCGCATCGGCCAAACTCTCGCCAACCTGGGTTACGCGGCACTGCTGCACGGCGACTACGAGCGTGCGCGGGCGCTTAGCGAAGAGGCCATAGCGCTCGCCCATGAGCTAGGGAGTGCAGGCATGCAAATTCTTACCGAAGCTTTGGTCAACTTGGGCCTTGCGGCGATGGGTCAGGATAAGCACGAGCAGGCAGCCACGGCGTTCAAAGAGGCTCTGGCGATTGCTCAGGAGGTGGGGATAAAGGCGAGCGCCATCAACGCCATGGAGGGGATGGTCACCCTAGCCGGGGCCATGGGGGAGGCCACTCGAGCGGCACACCTGTGGGGAGCTGCGGAAGCGTTGCGTGAGGTCACCGGCATCGCGTTGCCGCCCGGCGAGCGGGCGCTGCACGAGCCCTACCTGGCTGCTGCCCGTTCCCGGCTGGGGGAGTCGGCGTGGGAAGAGGCGCTGGCCGAGGGGCGGGCGATGACGCTCGAGGAGGCTACCGAGTACGCCCTCGCCAAAGAAGTGGAACCCGCCGTACCCACGACCCCCGTGCCGGAGACGCCCTCGGTCGGCGCACCGATAGGTGAACTAACCTCCCGGGAGGAGGAGGTCGCGGTCCTTGTCGCCCAGGGCTTCACTAACCTCCAAGTCTCCACCAAGCTTGGCATTTCCGAGCGCACAGCTGGCAATCACGTTGCCAAGATCCTCCGCAAGTTAGGGGCCAGGTCGCGGGTCCAGATCGCCGGCTGGGCGACCGATCGCCGGCTGGTTACGCCTGACCCGGATTAGGACTCTCCTCTCCCTCAGAGCGTTCGGAAAGCGAACCACTTTTTTCTCAGGTTCGGCCCGAAAATGAGTAGAAATACTCACGCTTTTACCCCTCCCAGCTAACGCCCAGCTAACACCCCCCCGATACGCTGGGTAGTCGAATGGTGAACATTGGCATCTCAACGGAGAATGCCGGACAAAGGAGGTAACGCATAGTGAAACGCCTAATGGTTGTGTTAATGGTGGCAGGGATGCTGGCCGTGTTCGAGGGAATGGCGCTGGCACAGTCGGCTCCCCAAGGAACAGAGCAGACAGTTTTTCAAGGAACTGAACAGACAGCTCCCCAAGGAACGCTCGACGCTAAGAGTCTGGATGACGATGCTTCGGTGGGGCCAGGAGTGGCGGGACGTGGTGAAACGGAGCTGCCTGGGAATGGCAAGATACTGTGCAACAGTCGCTGCAGCGGCACTTCGGGGTATGAACTACAAACTATGAACCCCGATGGATCCAACAGAGCTTCTTTCACTCCCCCCATAAATGGGGTACTTGCAATGTGGTCGCCCGATGGCACCAAATTCGCCTTTAGGGTCCTACCCGGCTTCTCAATTGCGATTGCGAGTGCAGATGGGACAGGGCAAACCGATGTGCCCAATATAGCAGATGAATCTACCCAATTTATCGCGCAATCTACCGGGCGCCCTATTTGGTCACCCGACGGTACTAAACTTGCTTATCTGAGGGACGGCATTGGGGAGATATTCGATGAGGATACTAACGAATACCGAACCATACATCTCCTCAACGACATCTACACCATAAACGTCGACGGCACAGAGAAGGCAGGCCTTAGGAAAGACTATCCCATCGACCAAGACACGGGTGCTGGAGCGTTCAGTGAGCCGCTGTCTTGGTCACCCGACGGTGCCAAGATAGCCTTCACGCTCCACAATCCCGACTCTTTATGTGCCAGCCGACGGGAGATCTACACCATAGATGCGGATGGCACCGGGCAGCCAACGCGCTTACCTAACCCCGCGTGTGGGCCCGCCCCCTCATCTCCCGCAGGTCTCGCTTGGTCGCGTGATGGCTCAGAGATCGCCTTCATTGGCTCCAATCAAGAGGTCAACGTCATGAACGCGGACGGAACCGAGCAAAGGAGGGTCACCACCGATGGAACAGCGGTGAGAGAGATTGCACCCCAATGGTCACCCGACGGGACCAAGTTAATTTTCTCTGGGCGGATCTCGAGTCAGTTAACCTCGGGTCAAGTCGATATCTTCACCATCAACGTTGACGGCTCTAACCGAACTAACCTCACAAACACCCCCGGCCTCTCGGTGGACGAGGTGGCCCCGACTTGGGCTCCTGCCCCCCCTGACTCTACCAAGCCTATAACTACCGCTACGCCGTTGCCACCTCCAAACGATAGCGGGTGGCACAACAGCGACGTGAAAGTGACCCTAAGCGCAGAGGACCAAGATGGGTCCGGCGTCGAGAAGATCACCTACTCGGCCTCCGGCGCCCAGACCATCGAGCAGAAGGATGCATCCGGTAGCTCGGTTGAGGTCACACTCGACCAGGAGGGCACAACCGCCCTCAGCTACTTCGCCACCGACAAGGCCGACAACGCAGAAGATCAGA
>Ga0126307_10003152_pt1 | contig 11218 bp, 17 predicted proteins | sample Plot28_FD_89955 | JGI IMG/M metagenome (GOLD analysis project Ga0126307, IMG submission 89955) | Serpentine soil microbial communities from UC McLaughlin Reserve, CA, USA - Plot28 | ecosystem: Environmental > Terrestrial > Soil > Grasslands | place: USA: UC McLaughlin Reserve, Lake County...
CCCCAGACTTTGCCGGGCGTCACGGGCCTCTCGAACTCGCTGCTGAGGCAGTCCATGTAGACCTCATCCCACAGCTTGCCGCCCATCATGCGGCATTCGCGCCGCCGCCCTATCTCATTGAAGCCGGCCTTCTGGTAAGCCTTGATGCCTGCCGGATTCCTCATCTGCAAAAACCGCCTTCCAGTTCCGAGTGATTTCGTCCTCTGGTACTGCGGTGGAGAGGTTAGAATTGGCGAGAGTTTAGGGGTGTCACTTGATCGGCGCGTTGCAGCAACTGTGCGGCAACGCTACTCACGGAGTGGGGCCATCCATGCCTCGAGCACTTCTTCGGGTCTGTGGGATCTGACCAGTTCCGTTAATTGATTTTCGCTCAGAATGTACTGTGGTGGCGTAGCCTTCTTGCCTCGCTCGAAGCTCATGCGAAAGGCTTGCCAGTTCTCGAACGGCTTGGTCCACTCGAATGACGCGGCCCAAGGGAGGTCATTCCACCGTTTCGTGAGCACTTTCCACGAGGGCCGTCTGCCATCGTATTGCTCCTGCTCCCATACGAATTTTGCTACCTGGAACGCGCGCTCGGTTGTCTTCGGTGGGCGCTGCTCGGCGAGTAAAGTGTGCTGGCGGTGACGATACGCTTCCTTTACTTCTTCAGCCGGTATCCAGGCTTCCACCGCCATTACAATTACCCACTGCGGAATAGTGCCGTCTATGCCGCCACGCGGAAATCTGCTCGAGTGGATACGAGCTCTCCGCGTCCGTATATCTCCGGCGCGGAGTCTATTGAGCGCCGAGAGCGCACTCGAACGAGCAGAGGTGCGGTCACTGAGAGTGGGAGGATCATAAGGGGCGGGAGCAGCCACTTCCCCACCTGCATCAATGTCGATCTCTAATTCGCCTTTTTGTTCGAGGCGCACACGCTCATCATGGAGCCGCGATGCGGCGAGCCTCTCTTTGACCCACCCCACGAACTCAGCCCAAGGGTTTACCTCATATTCGAGTTGAATGGCGGCGTCCCTGAGATCGAGCCACTCGGCCACACTTATGGGTCCTACTGATTTCTCAAGTTTCGCTTTCAACTCCGCTTCGGTCATGGTTAACACTTTCTTCGTCGTTTCTGTTCAGTCTATTCTCTCACACAGGAACGCTCAGGAACACCCAGAGAAGGAGGCGAAGTGTTAAAGGAGCAATCCAGCAAGAATGGGTCAGCTACCCTGAGGCGGAACGCTACTCAGGCCTCTCGCACACGACGTTGTGGCGCTACGTGATTAGCGGAAATCTCAAAGCTGCTAGGGTGGGTAGGAGCGTGCGGATACATCTTCCGAGCTTACGTGAGTTTATGGAGCGCGCCTCCGCTAGTTGATGCGATCAGCGCAGGACATCTCCGTCCAACCTCTGCCGCGCATCACCTACGCCCAGCGCCCCGAGGCCGGACCAGAGTCGGAGCGGTCCGCGCTCGCAGCTGCCTACCGATTCATCATGGATACGCATGCAAAGAAGAAAGAGGCTACCCACCCCGGTAGCCCCGACGCCGCGAAGGAGTCAAAGAATGTTTCGCGACCTAAACATCATAGCAAACGAACCTGACCTGCTTCCCTTGGTTCGTGAAGTGTACAGCCGCAGGCCAGAGGCTTGCTTCCTTGAGCCGTGGGAACTCCAGAGTTTGCTCTACCTACTCAACTATAGTGATGGCCTTATCCCAGAGGCCGACATAGCCGCTGCCGTGGAGGTAGCGCGGACTGACCTCAACCCGGACGTAGGCGCAGCGTGAGCACGGAGAGCTGTCGGCGTGCTGCCGCCGCCCTAATCCGCTGCGGAGTGGCGGTGATCCCGGTCCCCGCTCGCAAGAAGAATCCTGGCCGTCCGGGATGGGAGACTCTACGGATCACCGAGGAGGAGATACCTGACCATTGGACCAACGGCCAGAACGTCGGCCTGCTGTGCGGCGATCCTTCGGGCGGACGCGTAGACGTAGACTTGGACGCAGGCGAGGCGGTAAAGATAGCGTTCCGGTTCCTACCAGCAACTCTAACAAGCGGTCGGAAGAGTCGCCCACACTCTCACTGCTGGTACGTTGCTCCCGGCGCAGAGAGCTTGGATTGGAAGGATCTAGACGGCAAGAAGCTCGTCGAGTTGCGTTCAACCGGTCGGCAAACCTTAGTAGCACCATCAACACACCCAGATGGCGATGAGTACGTCTGGCACTCCGAAGCTGGTCTAAGAATGGCCGAGATCTCAGCCGCTGAACTGAGACGGCGCTGTCGAGAGCTGGCAACCGCCGCGCTCATAGCCCGCCATGTTCCTCCTGAGGGCAGCCGCCACGACTACGCAATGGCCCTCGCCGGGTTCGTGTTGCGAGACAGTCGCATGGGGATGGATCTCGCGCTCAAGGTCTTCAAAGCCGCCTGGCACGCAGCTGGCGCCGATAGTAGGGAAGCACTCCGAGACCTGGAGGGCATCGTATCCGATACCGCAGAGCATCTCGATGCCAGAGAGCCCGTCGTTGGTGGTCCTACGCTGGAGGAGTATGCACCCGGTATCGTCCGGGTGTTGTGCAAGTGGTGGGGCTGGGAGCGGAAGGCCCAGACAGAGGACAAACCGGAGGAGAAAGAAGTGAGGCGCAACCAAGCAGACCGACTTATAGGCTACGCCCTGGAGGACGTGCAGGAGCTCTTCGTGGACCAGCACGGCGCTCCTCACGCCCTGATAGAAGGCGAGCCCGTGCCGCTCACGAGCCGTTGCTACTCGTGGCTCAGGCGCCTGATGTGGGAAGAGGAGGGTCGCTCCGTAAGCGGTGAGTACCTCAAGATGGCCGCTGGTACGCTCGCAGCGCATGCGGAGTTCTCCGGCGAGTCGAGGGAACTGTACACTCGCGCAGCTTGGTATGAGGGCGTCCTCTACTACGAGTTCGGGCCCGGCAAGGTGGTGCGGGTTGATCCCGGAGGTTGGACCTTCGAGGCGAGTGCTCCGGTCCTATTCAGACGCTACGTAAACCTGAAAGCGCTACCGGACCCGGAGGCGGGCGGCTCGCTGGACGTGCTAGACGAGCTGGTAAACCTCAAGAGCGAGCGGGACCGCAGACTCTTCAAGGCGTACCTGATTACATTGCCGCTCGAGCACGTTGGACGGCCGATCTTCAACGCGAGCGGGGCGATGGGCTCAGGCAAGACGAGCATACAACGCCTCATAAAGCGCCTACTCGACCCAACGGCGCCGGAAACTGTGCGCTTCGACCCTCGCGACTTCCTGCAGAAAGCCATGCACGCCTATATCGTCATGCTCGACAACCAGAACACCATCCCTGAGTGGGCGGCCGATACACTGTGCCGCCTCGTCACCGGGGAGGCCGACTCAAAGAGACGCCTCTACACCGATGATGAGGACGTGATCATTGAGCTCAGGCGGGCCGCGCTGCTCAACGGCATCAACGTGCCTACTGAGCGTAGCGATGTTCTCGACCGCTCCCTAGTGGTGGAGCTCGAGCGCATTCCGGACGGAGACAGAAAGACAGACAGAGGAACCGATTTGGGAGCGTTTCGACGCGGAGCATCCCGGCCTGCTCGGCGCTCTCTTTGACGTTCTCAGCCAAGTGATAGCCCTCAAGCCGTCCATCAAATTGTCTCGGAGGCCTAGGCTTGCCGACTGGGGAGAGTACGCTGCTGCCGTCTACGAGGTTATGGGCTGGGGAGCGGAGATGTTCCTCAAAGACTGGGATGAGGTGGTCCGGGTACAGAACCAAGCCACCCTCGACGGCTCTCCTGTGGCCCAGGCGATCATCAAGTTCATGGAGGACGAGGTGGAATACACCGCCACCTCTTCCGAGATGCACAGCAAGCTCAAAGTCGTGGCTGCGCAGCTCGGCGTAGATGTAGAGAGGGACAAGGCGTGGCCGAAATCGGCTCGCTGGCTCTGGAGGCGCATCAAGGAAGTGCTGCCCTTGCTCGTGGCTGCTGGTATCGAGGTCAATCGCAGCAGGGACGAATCGGCCAATCAGATAACCCTCCGAAGATTCCCCACAAATGATGGCAGTGATGGCAGCGGAAGAGAATTCCGCGCAGGCAAAGGCGAAACTCATGCCAACACCGCTCAGGATGACGGCAGGTCTAATGGCAGCGGCGACGCTAATGGCATGCCTGATGGCAGCGAGAATCCCGCTGATAGCACGACTTCTGCCAACACTGCCGACAATGCCGACAGATTTGGGACCTCTTGGGAGAACGATCCCATGCGCCATTACAGGAAGGGAGCTTAGGTGGACATAGCACGCGGCGAGATGGTCGAAAGGGAACTCAACACCATGATCGAACGCCGATCTCGAAAGGGGGAGGTGGACCCCGCCGAACGGGAGGCGTCGTGGCAGGAGTCTGTGAGGCGCTACAACGCCCGCAGACGCAAAGAGAACCGCCTCGCGTGGTGCGGCTACTTCTCCCATCTTGCCAGTGCTCTAAGAACCAGGGCGGAGGAGTACGACCATAGAGCGCAGGCTTTGCTAGAGGACCGGGGGGAGGGCCGTACTTGATGGCCGTTTGCTCCGGCATCAAGAGGGACGGCTCGAGATGTACGGCAACCGTAGAGCCGCCGCAGGAATACTGTTGGTGGCACGATCCGGCATACGCCGACAAGCGTCGCCGAGCAGCATCAAAGGGGGGCAAGGGCGGTGGAAGTAGGGAGATACGTGACCTCAAACGACGCATCTCCGATGTGGTAGACGCCGTGCTTGAAGGCTCCCAAGACCGGGGACGTGCAGCGGTTGCCATCCAGGGATTCAACGCCCTACGCGGCGTCATGGAGCTGGAGCGCAAGATCCGCGAGTTGGACGAGCTGGAGGCCAGAATCGAGGCTCTGGAACGGCCACAGGAAGGAGACAGTAGATGGCGAGCTTAAAGAGGAGACTAGAACTCGTGGAGGCCGAGAGGGAGGCGCAGGAGGCCCAACTCATAAGAGAAGCACTCAGCCGCCTCTCGGACGAGGAACTGTTGTCCCTGGAAGAATCAATGCTCGCAGAAGCTCGGGCAAGAGGAGAGCAGCCCCCACCGAACGAACTTCTGGAGAAGATGAAGCGATGGGAAGCCGAGGAGCTCGGACGTGGGTCTTAATGGCCGCTTGAAGCGCCTAGAGGAGCGTGCCTCCGCTAGCAAAGGTTGGAGGAGCCCACGCTACCTGGATGCCTACTTTCGGGCCCTGGACGAGCACGAGAGGAAGGAAGTCGGCCTCCCTCCGCTGCCCTACACCGAAGAGGATCGCAAAGACGATGAGGCGTTTCTGCGAGAGACACTCCCCGTTTTCAGGGCGAGCTTGGGCTGGCAAACAGAGGAGGCGCAGCATGCCCTAGACATTTGGGAGCGAGACACCATCGAGAGGCTACGGAAAGGAGCATGAGCTGTGGGCAGAAGCAGATCGTTCGAGAGGCGCGCCCGAGAAGAAGTAGAGCGCATCAAGGCTCAAGAGGTCGCGGAGGAGGAGCGCAAGCAAGCGAGGATGAGGGAACTTGCCGAGCAGGCAAGGGAGCGTAGAGAGGCCGAGGCAGCCGAGCAGAGGAGGCGCAAGGAGGAGCGAGACGCCAAGCTCAGGCACTCTCAGGAGGAGAAGGCCGAAGGTGAGGAGCGGCTGGCCAGGGATAGCGCTAGACGCTCGTGGAAAGCCAGCGGCGGGACGGAGGCCGCTTTTGATCGGGCGTGGCCGTCGATGTGGGAGGAGATGCTCAAGCGACGCACCGCGGACGCTGATAGGCGGGCGCGTGAAGTGATGGCCCGAAGCAGCGTCAGCCGCATTTAGAGTAATGATCAGTGTTATAGAGAGCTAACCTGGTCGCGGTGGGAGTGCGCATCCGAAAGGACCGCAGGGCGTTTCGGTCACAACCTCCCCTTTCTCCTCCCCCCACCTCCCGCTTGTAGCGAGCTTGACGGCTCCAGGACGAGTAGGTTTTCAGGTTCTACGAGCGAGAGAACGAAGATAGGGCTAGGTTCGCCAAGGCGCTTGGGAGAGTGGCGGGACGTAGGTTGACCTACGACGAGCTTACGGGCAAGAACGCTTCTGTGTAAAGAGCAACTTTCGAGCGAAATAGACGTATTACTAGAAAGGTTTGCGTGTTAAGCTTGGGCTACGTGTTGTCGCTGATTGGGAAGTTAGCGAAGGGGAGAAACGAGATGGGCGTTAGAAGAAAGAAGAAGGTACGCGGCGACGCGTCCTACGTTCGGACTTTGTCATCCGATGGCAGGAAGTACATTGACCCGGACGCGTTCATCGAGTCTGCAAGGGTGCAGGATCGTCTGGAGCGTTTGCGTAAATCTTTTGAGTCAAACGGACACGAGGCGAAGTCTCGGTAGCATAACCAACCTACAACCCATCGCCTGATGAACGCTGCGGCGGTATCAGCCCTGTTTCTCCTCGCCTTGTCGGGCGGGTTTCTATTCATGCACTGGTGCCACCGCTTTCGCTTCGCGGCGTCACGGCAGGAAGGGCAAAGACTACTGTTCTTGTCCGTGTGTTGGGCAGTGCCGCTGCTGGCGTGGTCATGCCTGTTCCTGTGGGTCGCAAGTGGCGCGTTGTCAGAGTCTCGTCGTGAGCAGATTGGGGCGTGGTGGAGCGATGTTCTCGGTCCTCTTGCTACGCCTGTAACCGCTATATTCGTCGTCGCGTTTGTGTCAGGTCCGGCTTTCGCTTTGCTTGTAAACCTGTTCTACCGGAAAGGGAGAGCCTCCTGATATGCTCTCAGCAGGTTTGGCAGTGAGCTAGAACAGTTCTTATACGAGTCCATGAACGAGGCGCTTCTTGTAAGCGTTACGCTCGAGAACCGGAAAGTGTATGTGGGCTGGCCGACTTCCACAGGCGTTCCGCTCTTACGCGAGCGCAAACCAGAAGAGAAAGACCAATTGAGTCTTCTGCCAGCCTTGAGCGGGTATCGGGACGAGATAACCCACAAAGTGAAATTTACCACCCAGTACTGGGAGGTCTACGAAAAGGTATCCGACCCTAACTGGGAGTTCGCGGGGCAGCTAGGCGCTGGAGATTTTGAGGTCGTAATACCATGGGAGGCCATCGTCTCCGCGCAGCGATACTCACCAGAACTAAAACAGGAGATCTTTGAGATGACTCCCGAACAGCCAGAACAGACAAGAGATACAGGGTTTCTGCACACGCTGCTTATCCTATTAACAGTTTGGAGGATTATCCGTATGCCGAAGAAAGGCTAACCCGCTCGCTTCTCCTGCTCACGCTTCTGCTCGTACTCAGCCCGCCTCTTGTCCAGGTCCTCTTTAGGAACGGATAGCCTGCTATGACGACCAAAAACCAGCCCAGGGGTACACTACTCTTAATGGAAGAGTAAACAGGCGAATAAGCTGCCAAGCTCTACATGCGCGGGGTGAAGGGGAGATAACAGAGACTCGAACCACTACAGGAGGGGCTCAGGAGGCTACAGAGAGGCCACAGGAGCGGAGCTGGTCACGGAGGAGGATGCGGCATGCCTCATTACGTCATCGCTGGACGCTACACCGACCAATGGAAAGCCTTACCTTTCAATACGGAGGGCGGCTTGGGTATTCCAGTTTTCGAAGATGAGGAGAGAGCCCAGGATTTTATTGAGGCCAACTGGAAATCCTTGGGCCCAGGGTGGGAATCGAAGTTGTTGTGGGCCAATCAACTTGCCTACGTCCTTGAGAGATACGCCGCCGAAGAGGGAGTCCACTTGGTGGTTCTCGACCCTCCGCCCGCACCTATAGCGCAGTTAGTCGGAGTCCAGGAGGTGGAGGTGGTGGAGATTGGGCAATTCGTCAGTCTGCTCCGGGACCACTATGGGTTGTGAGGTCCGTCGGCAGGTAGATGGGTCCGCAAGACCCGAAGGACGTAGCCAGGGACACGGCCCGAGACCTCTCGGCGCTGGTCGGTGAGCTCGCAGCCTTGAAGGCAGACGCTACCCACTGGCTCACCGACCCAGAGTACGCCGCTCTGCGTCACCGCCTTGAGGCTGCGCACGCAGCGGCAGAGGCGGCGCTGGTGGAAGCTAGGCGTAGGGTGAGGCTGAATGAGGGGTAGGCGAGTAAACGCACCCTCGCGCTAGTCCGTGCGATGCTCCATACTTCTCTTCGTAGGGAAGGAGCGAAGGGTGGAGCAGGGACCGACGACCTCTCGCGAGCGAGCATCTAAGTTCATAAAGGACTTGGTACCCGACTGGAGGCCGTCCAGGGGACAAGTGCTGTGGACGATCAGGATCGTGCTTATGCTCATCATCCTCCTAGGCATCTTCACCCTCATCGGCTTGCCCTTCGGGATCACGCTGTGGGCGTGGGTGCAGCTCTTGATCGTCCCAGTAGTAATCGCAGGCGGCGGCTTGTGGTTCAACAGGCAGCAGCGAGGGCGCGAGCTAGAGATCGCGCAGCGGCGTTCCCAAGACGAGGCATTACAGGCATATTTGGATGAGATGTCGCAGCTACTAACCGATAAAGAGCGGCCCTTACACAAGGCGCAGCTCGGCGATAGCTTAAGCGTGGTATCTCGTGCGCGAACGCTAACGGTTCTGCTAAGGCTGAGTGGCATGCACAAAAGGAGCGTTCTTCGGTTCCTGCATGAGGCGAACCTCATTAAAAAGGGGCACCGCGTCATCGATCTCAGTCAGGCAGATCTACACGAGGCCTACCTGTCCGGCGACAACCTGCAGCAGGCCGACCTGAGCGATGCCTTTCTAATGGAAGCCGTCCTGAGCAGGGCTAATCTGCGCGAGGCAGACCTGCGCCAGGCCTTTCTCTGGCGGGCCAACCTAGGCAGTGCCGACTTAAGAGAGGCCGATCTGAGTAAGGCCTCCCTGTCCGAAGCGGACCTGAGCGAGGCCGTCTTGAGCCAGGCTAACCTGCGCGAGGCCGACTTGAGCGAAGCGGACCTGAGCGGGGCCGTCTTGAGCCAGGCTAACCTCCACGAAAGTAGGCTGAGTCAAGCGAACCTGAGCGGGGCAGACCTTAGTCAGGCCGTTCTATGCGACGCTCCTGCCAGAGGAGCTAACCTGAGCGAAGCTAACCTGAGCGAAGCAGATCTAAGGAAGGCTGACCTGCAGGATGTCAACCTGCGCGGGGCAGACCTGAGTAGGGCAAACTTCCATAGCGTCTACCTAGCTAATGCTGATCTGAGCAAGGCTAACCTGAGAGAAGCCAACCTCACAGAGGTTTTTCTGTACGAAACAGACCTGCGCGGGGCAGACCTGCGCGGGGCTGGTGCAATATTTCCCGAGCTGATCCAGGGCGACGAATATATGCTCCGGCAAGCCCTCAGGGACAGCAGCGAGGAGTTAGAACAACAGGCCTCCTTCCTCGAAGGCGCAACCATGCCCAATGGCCAGAAGTACGAGGACTGGCTCAAGAGCAGGGACCGCGAGGGGGATGGGTAGAACGACGGTTCCTCATGTCCTCTGAGAGCTGCGAGGATGGCGTCTGAGCACCTCCACACTGGCAGGGCGACTTACAGGGTGCGAATTGGGAAGCGAGTTATTAATTCACCGTGGTTTCATCGGTGGTTAGCTATGATGGTGGCTGGAACGTGAGGGATAAGGAGCACCGAGTGGAACACAAGACCCAACCAGGCTGGAAGCCGTGGATACCACCCAAGAAGCGAGACCGGTGGGAACGGTGGGGCCTGCGCGGGAAGACAGTTTGGGATTGGATAAATCTCTTGGTTGTTCCCGTAATGCTGGCCCTCGTCGCGGGCCTGTTCACCACTCTGCAAATCATCTACCAGTCCGCTGCCGAAAGTCAGCGTGAGCAGGCGCTTGCAGATCAAAATGCGCAGTTTCAACGTTTCATAGAAGAGTTCCGGGTGCAGGAAGCCTCGCTGCAGGCATACCTCGATTTGATGACAACTCTGCTACTTGAACACCATCTGCGGGAGTCGACCGTCGGCAGCGAGGTGCGCGCTATAGCACGAGCGCAGTCACTGTCCACGCTCAGGAAGCAAGATGCCGAAGGCAAAGGGACGGTCGTGCGCTTCCTGTACGACGCAGAGTTGATCCAAAGCTCGGGCACCGAAGGCGGAGAGGAGCCCATCGTCGATCTCGGTACAGCCGACCTAAGTAATGCCGACCTTAGCAGCGTCATTCTGAGGAATGCAGACCTTGGCGGTGCCTACCTTAGCTATGCCAACCTGAGCTACGCCGACCTAAGCCACGCCGACCTGAGCAATGGCGACCTGACTGGTGCCAAAGGAGTTACTTACATGGAACTGCAGCTGCAGTCTGTAAAGCTAGAAAATACCATGATGCCCGATGGAACGAAGCACGGCTAACAACGTAAGGCCCGATGGGAGGATGGGAGAGTACGGCGGCCCTTAGTAGGTAGATTTTACCTGGGAACTTCGGGACTCCCTACCCCTCCTCGCCGGCTCGTCCAGGAGTCCTTGCGCTGCGAGCAGCCGGATCTCCTCGCCGTACTTAACTGAGGAGGTTTTCTTCGTCATTGGTTTCTCCTTGCTCGTAGACTTTCCAATCGCTCGTAAATTGTCACCACGTGGTGACAATCGCCCTGGTGGAGCCCTCGCTCGTGGTAGCGGCATAGGCTATCGCGGTGCGGCTATCGGCTATCCGCGCAGCGGCGACACCGGTAGGAGGCTTGTCTCTCCTCGCCGTCCTCGTCTATGTAGCCGACGAAGGCCCAGCCGCTCGTGCAAGCGTGGGGCGCAGGCGCTCGCGGGAGAAGGCCGAACAATAGGGTGATCGGAGGATGCCTGCTCGTATACTTCCCTCATGGCCGACGAAGACACCGTCCTCGAAGAGGCGATGGACAACCTCAAGCAAGCCGGACAGCGCATCAGGGCGACCCAGAGCCTCATGCGCTCTGAGGGCATGAGCGATGACGAGAACTACCGTGACCTTCTTACGCGCCTTTCTACGGTGCTCGCCATGACCGAAGCGGCGTACCTAGAGGCCAGGCGTCGGAGATCTTTAATCCCCTTAGCACCGCCTAGCGCCTAGCTCACTGACCCTGAGTACGCCGCCCTCACAGCGGATTGCGTTGACCTTGACCCGTTGGCACGCGTCTCCCCGTGGCTACGCGCTTGTACACGACTCTGGAGCACAACCGGTAGACGACTACCAGTTCTGCTCATGGTGAGAAACTGTGCGTTTGAGGTATACCGCACAATCCTTCCAGGCTAAGATGGTCCTGACAAGCAGGAGGTGTAGGTCCATGGCTACCAAAGCCGGAGTCGGCATGAGCTACCATCATAATCCCACCGTAGCAGGTCG
>Ga0126307_10003154_pt1 | contig 11216 bp, 10 predicted proteins | sample Plot28_FD_89955 | JGI IMG/M metagenome (GOLD analysis project Ga0126307, IMG submission 89955) | Serpentine soil microbial communities from UC McLaughlin Reserve, CA, USA - Plot28 | ecosystem: Environmental > Terrestrial > Soil > Grasslands | place: USA: UC McLaughlin Reserve, Lake County...
CAGGCGCATCTTCATCGCCTCGGACGGGGGCACGCTCTACTCGCTGAACGCGAAGACGGGCAAGTTGATCTGGACGGGCCAGCCGCGAGCGCACGAGTTCTTCTACGCGACCCCCACGGTCGCCTACGGCCGCGTCTACATCGGCAGCACTGACGGCACGATGTACGTGTACGGCGCGAAGAGCGGCAGGCTGCTGTGGGCGCGCCCGCTCGGCACCTACATCTACGGCGCCGCCGCCGTCTACAGGCGGAAGGTGTTCGTGGGCACCTACGACGGGAACTTCTACGCGCTCGATGCGGCCACCGGGGACGTGCGCTGGCAGATCGACGCGCGGGGCGCCGTGCACGCCGCGCCGACCGTGATCGACGGCCTCGTGTACTACGCCGTCTGCTCGACCTGCGGCTCCGAGGCCTCGCGCTCCGTGGCTCGCGGCGCGGACGCCACCTACGCGGTCCGTGCTCGCGACGGCAAGCGGGTGTGGCGCTTCCCGGCCGGGAAGTACGCGAACCCGGTCGTGGCCGACAGGGAGCGCATCTACCTGACCGGCCGCGCGGGCGAGTACGCGCTCGCCCGGAAGGGGTCCAAGGTCGTCAAGGACTACCTCGGGCGCAAGCGCGCCGCCGAGCGCCGCAGGGCCCACCGGGCGCGCGAGGCTAGGCGAGCCGATCGAAGAAAAGAGCGACGCGAGCGGTCACGTCGCGCAAGGCGCCGAGAGAGGCAGGAGGATCGGCGCTGACCTGAAGCGAATGGTCGAGGCCCGGGAGCTCCAGCAGCTCGAGCGCCGGGTTGTCCGGGACGGTCCCCTCGCGCCAGGTCGGGTCCGCGGGACTGCCCACGAGTAGCGTCGGAGCGCGTGTGGCGCCGAGCGCCTCGGCGATCTCGGGCTGGTTCAGCAGCGGCGTGAGCCACACCGCGGGACCGCTGAACAGCGTCGCGGCCACCGATCCGAGCGACTTCCCGACCACGACGGTGAGCTCGGCATCCGCCGCGTCGAGCGCGCGCTTCGCCTGCTCGCGCATCCACCGGAAGGGCTCCTCGCCCGCGGGCGCGCGCTCGTCCACCTCGAGGACCGACCAGCCACGCGCCTGCGCGGCCTCGCGCGCGAACCAGAGGAGCGGCGCCTGGCTGAAGTAGCGGACGCCGGGCAGGACGACCGCGCAGCGGGCCGGGTCACCCTCGTGCCGGATCACGCGGCGCCCCCAACGCCAGCAGCGCCGCCACGAGAGCGCCGGTCATCGGCCACACCAGGTAGTAGTTGTTGAAGGTCCGGCCGATGAACATCAGCCACAGGATGGAGATGCTGAAGGCCGCGGCCCCGATCCAGAGCTCCTGGGCACGGCGCTGGGCGAGCATGAGCCAGACGGTGAGCGGCGCCCACGTGAGGAGCGCGAGCAGGACGAACGGATAGCTGCCGTCGCGGTCGTCGATCACGCCGAGCCGGACCAGGATGGCCGAGAGGCCGTACCCCACGATCCTGTACGTGCCCGCGCCGTACTTGACCGTGTCCTCGTAGAACGCGACCGGGTCGGCGACGAGGAACGGGAGCACGCCCGCCGCGAGCACCCCGCCGAAGACGAGGCCGGCGCGCCTCCACTCCTCGCGCGGCACCATCAGCGCGAGGAACGGCAGGCCGACGATCGCGAACTGCTTCAGCAGGATCGCGCCGGCGAGCGCGGCAGCCGCCCAGGCGAAGCGGCGGCGCGAGACGAGGGCGAAGGCGAGCACCAGGAGCAGCAGGCTCGGCGCGTCGTTCTGCCCGAACCAGGCCGAGCGGACGGCGATCGGGTTGCACACCAGCACGGCGCCGAGCACCAGCCGCCAGCCGAGCGGCCCCCTGAACGCGAGCGCTGCCGGCAGCAGCGCCAGCGTTGCGAGCAGAACCAGCAGGCGGTAGTCGTCGAGGGGCTCCGGGAGCACGCGCCAGACCGCCGCGGTGACGACCGCGCCCGGGAAGTAGGCGAAATGCTCGAGCGCCACCTCGCGCTCCCGCACACGCTCCGAGACGCTGCCGTCACGCGTGTAGAAGCGCTCGAGCCCGGAGCGGCTGTAGTCGTGCCCGTATGGGTTGTCGAGGTCGAGCAGGAGCTCGCCACCGAGCTCCGCCTGGTAGGTCGAGTCGTTCGTGAAGAACCAGGGCGCCGTCGAGTCGCGCAGGCCGAGCTGGAGCAGCGTGGAAGGCGCGGCGAGCAGGACTCCCACCGCCAGGACGAGGAGGATGCCGGTGAAGCCGGGGAGCCCGCCGCGGCGGCGCGCCAGCAGGAAGACGCCCGCGGCGCCGCACAGCAGCGCGGCCGCGAACGCCGCCGCGCGCGCGATCCCGACGTCCCACTCCTCGCCGGCGGCCCTCACGAGCGGCGCGAGCGGACCCTGCGGGTCGACGCTCCCAGGCCTGAAGTGCCAAGGATCCGAGCCGAGCTCGGGGAGCGTGATCGCCACGAGCGTGAGCAGCACGCCCACGAGCGCCCATGCCTGGCGCTCGGTCACGCGGGCGCCCTCGCCGGCTGGGCGCAGTACGCGGCGGCGATCCCGAGCACGAGCCAGGTGAGCGGGTCCTCGAGGAAGCCGCTGTAGAAGAGCGCGTGCACGAACAGGCCGAGGAACGCAGCGCCGAGCGCGAGGCCGAGCGCCTCGTCGCGCTTCCGGAGCCGCAGTATCACGCGCGCGCCGCCCACGAGCAGCCACGCGTACAGCACGAGCCCGATCGCCCCGAGCTCGGCGAACACGGTGAGCGGGGTGGTGTGCGACACGAAGTTCGGGGTCGGCCTGTCGCTTCCGGCCAGCCTGCGGCTGGCACGCGGCTGGCCCGCGATGCCGACTCCGGCGACCGGGTGCTTCTCGATCACCCGCGTGGCGTCCTCGACGCGCTCGGTCCGGTCGCTCGTGATCCTGTTCAGCGACCCGCCGTCCGCCACCTCCACGGCCACGTAGGCGCACGCCGCGAGCACGGCGAGCGCCGCGAGCAGCACGACCGCGCGGCGCACGCGCGCGTCGCCGGTCGCGACGGCGAGCGCGAGCGTCACCACGAGCAGCGCGACCATGCTCGACTGCGAATAGGAAAAGAGGAGGCCGGCCCACATCAGGAGCAGCAGCGCTATCAGCGGCCAGGTGCGCCAGCGCCGCGTGGCGAGCAGCGTGAGCGCCAGCCCGATCCCGAGCATCACGTGCCGCCCGTAGAGGCTCGGGTCGCCGAACAGCGACGTGACGCGGAAGTAGTCCCTGTTCGCGTTCGACACCGCCAGGTTCGGCGCGTAGAAGAAGAGCTCGTGCGTGGCGGCCTGCCACAGCCCGACCGCGGCGAAGACGCACGCGAGCGCGAGGCCGGTTGCCGCGAGGGCGCGTGGCGCCCACGCGGGGAAGTCGGCGCGGGCGACGGTCGCGGCCAGCGCCGCGAACGGGAGCGTGAAGAACAGCAGCAGGTTCGTGCCGGCCTCGACGTCGTCCGCCCACAGGAGCGAGCAGCAGGCGAATGCGAGGAACGCCGCAGCGGGAAGCGCGATCTCGAGCGGCAGCGCCCGCACCTCGCGGCCGCGCAGCGTCCTCCACGCGAGCGCCGTGGCCGCCGCGGCGAGCACGAAGTAGAGCGGCAGGAGCCTGCCGAGGCGACCGTCCTCCGCGACCCGCACCAGGAACGTGCTCGAGCTGTCGAAAGAGAGCGGCGGGCGCAGCGGCGCGGCCACCAGCACCGCGAGCGGCAGCAGCGAGGGGCGGCGCGCGAACAGCGCCGCGGCCGCGCCGAGCGTCACGACGCTGATCGCGACGGCCGCCGCGCCGGATGCGCCGCTCAGCCGGTCGAGCGGCCCCCCGCCGAGCGCCCACGCGAGCCCGAGCTCGGCGGCGGCGAGGAGCGCAAGGCCGGCGAGCAGCAGCGGGCGCGCGAAGCGACCGCCGGCGAGCAGGGACAGCGCCGCTCCGAGCGCGCCACCCACTGCGGCCAGTTGGGCGGTGTCAGCGTGCTCCATGGCGTGCGGGCACGTTATTGGCAAGTGCCCGGTTGTGGGCCTCGGCCGCCTCGCGGATTCCCTCGCCGCGTCCCGGGAAGAGCTCCTGCCGGGCGTGGAGCAGGTAGCGGCGCGGATCGCGGCGCGGCATGAGCGCCGCGGCGCCCGCGCGCACGAGATAGGCCCATGTCCAGCAGGCCCTCCACACGATGCGCGTGAGCCGCATCCCGTGCTTGCGGAAGTAGAGGTCGCGGCCTCGATGGAACTCCACGATCCGGCGCGTCATCGCCGCGGCGTCGGTCGCGAGCTGGTCGTGGTGGATCGCTTGTGCACGCGGCACGAAGAGGATTCGCCAGCCCGCGTCGCGCAGCCGCTTGAAGAAGTCCGTCTCGTCGGAGTAGACGAAGAAGTCGCCGTCGAGCCAGCCCACCCGCTCGGCGGCGTCGCGCCGCACCAATACCGCGCTCGACTGGACCCAACCGACCTCACGCACGCTCGTGCCAGTGCTCTGCACCGCGACGCGGTCCTGCATGAAGACCGCCGCCGCCAGCGCCCACGGGATGTCCGGCAGCCGCCAGGCGCAGGCGGTCCGCCTGCCCTCGCTTGTGAGCAGCTGCGCGCCCGCGGCCGCGGCGCGCGGATCCGCCTCGAGGGCGTCGAGCAGCGCCCGCGTCGCGCCGTCGCGGAGCTCCGAGTCCTCGTTCAGGAGCAGGCAGTAGCGCCCGCGCGCCTCGCGGAGCAGTAGCGAGTCGTTGTAGGCCTTGCCGGTGCGCCGGTCAAGCGCGAACAGGCGCGCACCCGGATGCCGCTCTCTCACGGCCTCGGCGGACCCGTCGGTGGACGCGTTGTCCACCACGAGCAGCTCGTGGTCCACTCCGGGAGGATGGGTGCGCTCGATCGCGGCGAGGCAGTCGAGCAGGAGCTCACGGCCGTTCGTGTTGACGACGCAGTACGAGAGCTCGGTCAGCGCGCAGCCTCCTCCAGCACGGACAGGACGCGTGCGGCCAGCTCGTCGCGCCCGAACTCGCGCTCGGCGAGCGCGCGCGCGTTACGGCCCATCTGCTCCGCCCGGTCGGGGTTGTCGCGCAACCAGGCGATCATCTCGGCCAGGTCGGCGGCATCGCCGGCGCGCACGTAGAGGCCGGCGTCGTTTCGCTCCACGAGCTCGCGCATCCAGCCGTCCATGTTCACGATCGCGGGGCGCCCCGCGGCGAAGGTGTCGAAGAGCTTGTTCGGCGAGTTCGTCGCCAGCACCGGGACGTCCTTGAAGAGCGTCAGGCAGGCGCTCGACTCGGCGGCGAGACGCGCCACGTCGGCTTTCGTGCCGCTCCGGAAGGTCACGTTGGGAGGGGCGGAGCGCTCGAGCGCGGGGCGGCGCTTTCCGTCGCCCATCAGCACGAACCGGACGTCGGGAAGCAGTCGCGCCGCTCCGATCGCCGCGCTGAGGTCGTTGGCCTCGCCCATCGCACCGAAGTAGGAGATCTGGAACGGCCCGCGATCGGCCACGGGGTCGAACAGGTCGAGGTCCGCCGAGTTCGGCACGAGCACGGACCTCCCGGCCGGGAGCGCGGCCTGGATCCCGGGCGAGAGCGCGACCAGCATGGTGCTCCGCGCGTACACGATGCGCTCGAGCGCGCGCGCGAGCCCGCGCGTGAGCGGGTTGCGGAGCGCGCCCATCTGGATCGGCGCCTCCGGCCACAGGTCGCGTACCTCGAACACGAGCGGCGCGCGCCATCTGAGCGCGGCGGCGAGCGCAGGGATGGCCATCGTGAGCGGGGGCGAGCTGGCATAGATCACGTCGGGCCGCGGCCCGCGCAGCGCCGCCACGGTCGCGCCGGCGGCGAAGCGGGCGAACGCCGCCATGCGGCGGAGGTTCGACATCGACGTCGCCCGCATGTAGTCGGCATACGCGCCGCGCACGCCCACGACCTCGATCCCTTCCTCGTTTCGAGTGCCCTTGCCTGCGGTTACCATCCGCACCGCGTGGCCCTGCTCGACGAAGCGGCGGGCGAACTCGTACGAGCGCGTGCCGCCCGCCCCGGCGCGCGTCATGAAGAACTGATGCAGGTACAGAATGCGCAACGCAGCCATCCTCTCGCGCCGGAACGGTAACCAGCGGGTGAGCCGCGCCCTGGACGTCGTGCTTGCCGCGGGGCTGCTGGCCGTCGCGTCGCCCCTGCTCGCGGTGGCCGCGATAGCGATCCGGCTGGAGAGCCGCGGGCCCGTCTTCTACCGGCAGCTGCGAGTGGGGCGTGACGGTGACCCGTTCGAGCTGTGGAAGCTTCGCACGATGGTGCCCGGGGCCGAGTCGATGGGCGCGGGCATCTACGTGATCGACGGCGATCCGCGCATCACGCGCGTCGGCCGGCTGCTGCGGCGCTTCTCGCTCGACGAGCTGCCGAACCTCGTGAACGTGCTACGCGGGGAGATGGCGATCGTGGGCCCGCGGCCGACGGTGCAGGAGCAGGTGGACCGCTACACCGAGCGCCAGCGCCGCAGGCTCGAGGTCAAGCCGGGCATCACGGGCTGGGCGCAGGTCAACGGCCGAACCTCGCTGCCCTGGCCGGAGCGGATCGAGCTCGACGTCTGGTATGTGGAGCACCGCTCGCTCCGCCTCGACCTGCGCATCCTCGCGCGGACGGCGCGCCTCCTCGCGACCGGCCATGGCCTCTACAGCGAGGACCTGAAGCAGGGCTGGTAGCTCAGCGCACGCGCAGCTGCGCGAGCGGGGAGACGCCGCGGTCCGTGTCGAGGTCGGTCCTCGCCGCCGCGTAGTAGCGATAGCGCGCCGCGAACGCGGGCGTGAAGGAGGCGGAGAAGCGGCCGCTGCGGGCGCGCGCCGCGCGCGTCCCCACGACGCGCCAGCGGCCGCGCACGAGCTGCTGGAACACGACGGTCACGAACCGCTTGCGGGGCGCCACCGTGCCCTCGACGGTCAGCGGCCTGCCTCGTCTGGCGTGCGCCGGCGCCTTCGTAAGCGCCACGAGCGGGCGCAGCCGCAGGAGTAGTCGCGCCGAGGAGACACCGCGCAGGTCCGCGCTGCCCGGGTAGCGAACGCGCACGTACATCCGCTTCGCGGGCTTCAGGTCCGTCAGGAACGAGCCGTCCGCGCCGGTCGTCACGCGCCGCGCGGTGCGCCAAGCGTTGTCGCTGTTCACCTGCACCTCGACGGCCTGGCCGGCGAGCGGGGCACCGTCGGGACCGGCGAGCGCGCCGGTCACGGGCACGACCTCGGGATAGTCGGCGGTGTAGTCGGCGAGCGCGGCCGTCACGCGCGGCGAGAAGGTCGTGAGCGGCGCTCCGCTCGTCACGAGGCCGCGAATGTCGCCGAGCTGCGCATAGAGCGCCTCGCCCGGGCACGCGGTCCTGCCGGTGTCGCGGTGACCGAGCACGCGGCCGACCGTCACGTGCGCACCCGCCGGATAGCGGCTCTCGGGACCGCCCGCGCTCGTGAGCGTGACCGGACCGGACAGCGGCTGGCCATGCACGCCGAGCTTCCAGCGGATGTAGTCGGCGGTCGCCGTCAACGCGGCGTCGCTTGCCGGGACGGTCGAGTAGTCGCCGATGTTCGAGACGCCGGCCGTCTGCGAGTTGAAGCCCTGGGCGTGCGCGCCGATCACCGCCCGGTCGAGCCCGCCGGCGCGGCCCTCGTAGATCGTGCCGTACTTGTCGACCAGCGCGTTGTAGCCGATGTCGTTCCAGCCGTTCGAGTTGCGGTGATAGCGGCAGATCGCGAGGACGATCTGCGGCGCCTCCTCCGGGGTGTAGTCGTTCAGCGAGACCGTGTGGTGCACGGCGACCGCCCTGACCACGCCGTACTCGGGAGCGGCGCGCGGGCGGCACTGGTCCGCCCCCCACTCCTCACGCGAGACGTACGGGAACGGCGTGCCCGCGCTCTGGCTCACGTGGGCGCGCACGCGCCGTTCGCCCACCGACACGAAGTGGAAGCGGAGCCCCGGCACCCGACGACTCAGCCTGTACTGGAGCGCGCGCCCACGGCCGACCCAAACCGGGTCGCTGCCGCCGGCGCCGTGGACGCCGACGTGCTGCCAGCGGCTCCACCGGGAGCCCCGCCTGACGCGGATCTCGGCGTCAGGGGCAATGCTGCCCTTCCAGTGCAGGCCCACCAGGTTGAAGGCGCGCGGTGCAACGACTCTTGCAGCCGTCGCGTCCGGCGCCCTCACTTCGAAGTCCGCGGCCGGGGCCGCGGCGGCGGCCGAGGCCAGGCAGAGCGCGCAGAAAAGCACCGCTGCTGAGAGGAGCAGCTTCATCACAGCCCCAACACCTATAGCGGGGGGCGGTTGCGGCGCTACGGGATCGGCTCGGGGCCCTGTGAGCGGTGCTCGTCGCGGAAGGAGGCGAGCGCGTCGTAGGTCTTGTCGTTGACCTTGTCGCACAGGAGCAGCCGGCCGGTGCCACCGGGCGGCGGATCCGCGTTCCAGGCGGTGGCCGCGACCGCGTACGGCATATTGCTCCGCGGCACCAGGAACATCTGGTACGGGTCGTCGTCGACGAGCGCCCGGATGTCCGCGCGCTGGTCCTCCGGCAGGCTCGGCTTGACCCAGAAGATCACGCGCCCGTGCTCCATGCCGTGGACGAGCTCCTCGTCCTGCGGCGCCTTGCCGTAGACCCCGTCGTCGGCCGGCACCTGGTAGTGGCGGCCCGTCGTGGGCGGGTTGGTCTTGTACTTCACGCGCTCGTCGAGCGAGGTCGTATGCGTGGCCACGCCGCTGCCCTTCACGCTCTTGAGCGTGCAGCCGGCGGCCTTCGCCGCCGGTGCCACGTCGAAGACCTTCTGCTCCGGGAAGCTGCCGCCGTCGGGGAAGACGGACGACGCCTGGGCGTCGCCTCCGTCACCACCGCCCGTGGCGAGCACGATCAGCACCACCACCGCGGCCACCACGAGCAGCCCGCCCGCGCCGTAGCCGATCAGCTTCTTACGCTGCTCGGCAGCACGCGCCTGGCGCTCGCGCTCCTCACGCTCGCGCCGAAGCGCCTCCTTCTGCTCTCTACGGTGCGACACGGCGGCGAAATGTAGCGGGCCAGGAGCTAGGCGGAGGGGCGGCGCGCTCGCGTCGCGCGCTTGACGCGGGCGGGCTTGCGGGCGCGCGATCCGCTCTTCGGCTGGGGCTTGAAGCAGTCCTCGACGAAGCGCACGATCTCGCTCGTCAGCCGCTCGGGAGTCAGCCGCAGCTCGAGGATCGAGGAGGCCTGCACGAGCCTCGCGTTCGGCAGCTCGCGGACGAGCATGTCCGAGTCCGAGAAGGGGTGGATCGGGTCGCGGTAGTGGCCGATCACGAGCGTGCTCTGGGTCATCGTGGCGCGCACCTCGCGGGGCGGCGCCACGCGTCCGTAGAAGAGCCCCTGGAGCACCGACGCGGACGGCTTCGGGTCCTGGCTGACCCAGTCGAGCACCATGTCACCGAGGAGCCAGTTGCCCCTGGGCACGAGCCGGGTGGCGGCGCCCACGGCCCGGGCCACCGGCGCGCCGAAGGTCAGCCCCACGAGCAGCGGCGTGAAGGCCAGCGCGCAGCCGAGGAGCGCGTTGTCCAGCACCGGCATCTCGACGAGCATGCCCCTCACGCGCTCGGGCGCGGCGGCGGTGGCCTCGAGCGTCACGTTCGCGCCGAGCGAGGTGCCGCCGACCACCGCCTGATCGATACCCGCGTGGTCGAGCAGCGCGATCGTCTGGTGCCCGAAGGCCGTCATCCCGTAGTTCCACATCTCCGGCGGGCGGTCCGACTCGCCGTGCCCGAGCAGGTCGAGCGACAGCACCCGGTGGCCGCGGTCGGCCACCTCCTCGGCCAGCGGGCCCTGCATCTTGCGGGACAGGAGGAGGCCCGGCAGGAGCACCACGACCTTCTCGCCTGAGCCGTACTCGTCGTAGACCAGCCTGTGCCCGTCGTACTCGAAGGACTTTGTGACCATTGCGAGCCACAATACCCGGGCAATAGCATCGGACGAGCAGCTTGCGATCTCGACCGGGAGGAATTGAAATGAGCGCCACCGTCCACGTTGAGGTGACCGTCAACGGCGAGCGGCGGCAGGCGGACGTCGAGGCGCGCCTGCTGCTCGTGCACTGGCTACGCGACGAGCTCGGGCTCACCGGCACGCACGTGGGCTGCGACACCACGAACTGCGGTGCCTGCACCGTGCACATGAACGGCGAGGCGGTGAAGAGCTGCACGATCCTCACCGCACAGGCGGACGGCGCCGAGGTCACGACGATCGAGGGCCTCGCCGGAGGCGACGGCCTTCACCCGGTGCAGGCGGCCTTCATGGACAAGCACGGCCTTCAGTGCGGCTTCTGTACGCCCGGGATGATCATGGCCGCGGCCGACCTCTTGGCGCGCAACCCGAATCCCTCGGACGAGGAGATACGGCACGGGCTCGAGGGCAACCTCTGCCGCTGCACCGGCTATCACAACATCGTCGAAGCGGTCCGCTCCGCGGCGGGCTCGGAGGTGCCGGCATGAGCGCGATCGGCCAGCCCATGCGGCGCAAGGAGGACCCCCGGATGATCACCGGCCGGGGCCGCTACACCGAGGACATCAACCTGCTCGGCGCGCTGCACATGGTCGTCGTGCGCTCGCCCGAGGCGCACGCGGCGATCACGTCGATCGACACGTCGGCGGCGCTCGAGCGCGAGGGCGTGATCGCGGTCCTCACGGGCGAGGACATGGCGGGCGACTTCGCCGGACCGCTGCCGATGGTCTGGGTGCCGCCGGGCGTGGAGATCAAGACGCCGGAGCACTGGCCGCTCAAGCGCGGCGAGGTCAAGCACGTGGGCGACCCCGTCGCGGTGGTCGTGGCCACGACCCGTCACCTCGCGGTCGACGCGGCCGAGGACGTGATCGTCGAGTACGACCCGAAGCCGGCGGTGGTTGACCCCGAGGCTGCGCTCGAGGCCGGGGCCCCGCTCGTCTGGGAGCAGTTCGGCACGAACAAGACGCACGAGTGGGCGATCGGCGGCGGCGACATCGACGCCGGCCTCGCCGAGGCCGAGGTCACCGTCGAGCACCGGTTCGTCAACCACCGCACCTCGGGCGCGCCGATCGAGCCGCGCTGCTCGGTCGGGGAGTACCGCGGCGACAAGCTCACGCTCTACTCGACCACGCAGATCCCGCACATCGCCCGCTTCGTCTTCTCGGGCATGCTCGGCATCCCCGAGGACCAGCTGCGCGTGGTCGCGCCCGACGTGGGTGGCGGCTTCGGCGCGAAGCTCCAGACCTACGCCGAGGAGGTCCTCGTCTTGGCGCTCGCCAAGCGGCTCGGGCG
>Ga0126307_10003155_pt1 | contig 11214 bp, 13 predicted proteins | sample Plot28_FD_89955 | JGI IMG/M metagenome (GOLD analysis project Ga0126307, IMG submission 89955) | Serpentine soil microbial communities from UC McLaughlin Reserve, CA, USA - Plot28 | ecosystem: Environmental > Terrestrial > Soil > Grasslands | place: USA: UC McLaughlin Reserve, Lake County...
ATTCCACTCACCTCTGGGGCGGGGTACTCGAACGAGCACTGGCCAACGTACTCGAGACGATCGCGCTCGACGACGAGATGGGCGCGGAGGAACGCCGTAATCGCCTTGAGCTTCACTACCGGTTGATTGACGCCCTAAGTTGAGAGGTGGTCAGCGATGTTGAGAGATCAGGAATGAAGATCGCAGCGACAGTCGTCTTGAAGTTTCAGGCAGGCTCGCTCTCCGAGGCCGGATCCGTTCTCGACGATGTGCTGGGGCGCGCCTCGGAGCGCGGTGACGTCGAGGTCGAGCACGTCTCCGTGACGACGCCGCCCGCGGCCACGGCGGTGAGCCTGCCGGCGGTGTCCACGCCACGCGAATATCCGCCGGGTGTCCCTCGCCCGGGCAGCATCAACCGGACATAGACGAGGGGCGGCCCCTGAGGACGAAGCCGCTCTCGCCTCGCTGCCTCACACCCCGATCTCGGCCACGGGGATCTCCTCCCAGCCCTGCTCCCTAAGCAGGTTTCGACGGTCCGCGTGTCGAATGCAGAGGGTGCCGATGAAGATGCCGCGCTCGCGCTTTCGAAGGACGGAGTACCACATCGTCGAGGCGTCGCTCGGCCCCTGGATCTTGTGCCAGGGCCGCACGGGCTGCTCCTGCTCGTCGGCGAGCCCCGCCTCGACGAGCTGAGTCCGCGTCGCCACCCGCCCGTCCTCCGTGTTGACGAAGAAGACACCCACTCCGGTCGAGGCTAGCTGGCAGGACGCCCTCGCCGGCTTCGACGACTGGCAGCTCGCCCGGGGCATGGGCGAGAAGACGCGCCGCGCCTACGGCGTGGACCTTGCTCAGCTCGCCGAGTGGGCGTCCGCGCGCGATCTCTACCCGCACGCGCTGACGCACCGCGAGTTGCGCCACTTCGCCGGCGTCGTCTCCGAGCGCGGCGCGATGAGGTCCACGGTCGCGCGCAAGCTCGCGGCGATCCGCACCTTCTACCGGCAGCTGGTCGAGCGGGGCGAGCTCGCGGCCAACCCCGCCGAGCTCGTGTCGAGCCCGAAGAAGGACGCCTACCTTCCCAAGGTGCTGAAGCCGGACGAGGTGGCCGAGCTGCTCGAGCGCATCCCCGGCTCGACACCGCTGGACCTGCGCGACCGGGCGTTGCTCGAGCTCGCGTACGCCGCCGGGCTCCGTGCGGAAGAGCTCGTGAACCTCGACCTGGGGAACCTCGATGCCGACGCCGAGGAGGTGCGCGTTGAGGGAAAGGGTGGCCGGACCCGCGTCGTGCCGGTGGGCGAGCACGCGTGGCGCGCGCTCGAGCGCTATCTCGCGCGCGGCCGGACCGTCCTCAACACCGGCGAGAGCGAGGCCCTGTTCCTGTCGAAGACCGGCAGGCGGCTCTCCACCTCGGACGTCAGGAGGAGGCTCCGGCTCCAGATGCGCCGCGCCGGCGTGTCCCCGCACACGCTGCGCCATTCCTTCGCCACACACCTCCTCGAAGGCGGAGCCGACCTTCGCACAATCCAGGAGCTACTGGGACACTCCAGTATCAGCACGACCCAGACATACACTCGGGTAGAGTCGAAACGCCTCAAGAAGGCGTACGCGCGCTCTCACCCACGTGCGTGAATCAGGACTCGTATGGAGACAAATCTCAAGGCGATCGAGCTCAAGGACCTCTGGCGCCGCTACAAGGACGAACGAGATGAGAAGGCCCGCGAGCGACTTATGCTCGCCTACGCGCCGCTCGTCAAGTACGTAGCCGGCCGGATGTCCAGCGGTCTGCCCTCCCACGTGGAGGAGGCGGACCTGATCTCGTACGGCCTGCTCGGGTTGATCTCCGCGATCGAGCGCTTCGAGCCCGAGCGCGAGATCAAGTTCGAGACGTTTGCGATCACCCGCATCAAGGGCTCGATCATCGACGAGCTGCGGTCGCTCGATTGGGTGCCGCGCTCGGTGCGCACGAAGGCGCGCGAGATCGAGCGGGCGAACGCGAAGCTCGAGCACGAGCTGCACCGCGCCCCCACGGACCAGGAGATGGCCGTGCAGCTCGGCGTGGACGTCGAGGAGTTCCAGGAGTCGCTCGTCCGCATCTCCAACTCCTCCGTCGTGGCGCTCGACGAGCTCTGGACTGTCTCCGACGCGTCGGGCGACCAGGTCTCCCTGCTCGACACGATCCAGGACCCCCAGGCGCTCGATCCCGCCACGGAGATGGATACGACCGAGATGAAGGACCGGCTCGCCGACGCCATCGCGCGGCTGCCGGAGCGAGAGAAGCTGGTCGTGGCCCTCTACTACTACGAGAACCTGACGCTCAGGGAGATCGGCGAAGTGCTCGGAGTGACGGAGTCGCGCGTCTCACAGCTCCATACGAAGGCCGTGCTGCGCCTGAAGTCGCGCCTCCAGGGTGACCCCATCGGCGAAGCCGACTAGCGGCCGCGCGGGCAGGATGCTCGGCCGCCGCGCGCACCGCAAGGGTGAGGAACTGCGGGTCAGGGCGAGCCAGCAGGCCGCTGTGGCCGATCTCGCCCGGCGGGCGCTCGAGGGCATGGAGCTCGATCGCCTGCTGGAGGCCGTCGCGGCGGCCGCCGCACGAGAGCTCCGCGTCGAGCACACGGCGGTGCTCGAGCTCACCGGCGACCGGAAGGGGATGCTGGCGCGCGCGGGCGTGGGCCTGCCCAACGGCGTGCTCGGCAGCGTCCTTCCGGTCCAGCCCGCCGACGGCAGCTGGCCGTCGCCGCTCCAAGACGACCTGGACGCCGCCAGTACGAAGGCCGTGCCGATCCACGTTCGCGGTGGGCACTTCGGCTGGCTGGAGGCCTTCAGCCGCGAGCCGCGCGAGTTCACGCCGGACGACGGCGAGTTCCTCCGCGGCCTAGCGGGGGTCATGGGCGCGGCCGTGGAGCGGACCCATCACGACGACGTCGTGATCGACAGCGAGGCGCAGTTCCGCGAGCTGGCCGACACCACGCCGGCGCTGATGTGGATGACCGATGCCGAGGGTGACGTGACGTTCGTGAACGACGGCTGGCTGCGGTTCACGGCCGGCAAGCCGGATTTGCAAATCGGCGGGTCGTTCGGGGACAGCGCTCATCCCGAGGACCGCGACGAGCTGTTGCGGTGCTGGAACGAGGCCTCCCGCCGGCGCGAGGAGTTCCGCTTCGAATACCGGCTCCGGCACGCTGCGTCGGGTGGCTATCGCTGGGTGCTGGAGCTCGGAACGCCGCGCTACTCCGGCGGCGAGTTCGTCGGTTACGTGGGTACCGCCACCGACATCCACGAGCGGCGCGAGATGGAGGAGGCGCTGCGCGAGTCGGAGGCCAGCTTCCGCGAGCTCGCCGACACCGCCCCGGCAATGATGTGGACCACCGGCACGGACGGGCTGGTCACCTTCGTCAACGAGGGCTGGCTGCGCTTCACCGGCACCACATTCCAGGAGGAGATGGGGGCGAGCTGGGCGCTCGGGGTGCACCCCGACGATGTCGAGCTCGTGCTCTCGAGCTGGGACGACGCGCTCGCCGAGCGCCGCCCATGGGAGGGCGAGTACCGGCTGCACCACCACTCGGGTGACTACCGCTGGGTAGACGACCGCGGCGTGCCGCGCTACGTGAGTGGCCACTTCGTGGGCTACGTCGGCACGGCGATCGACATCCACGAGCGCAAGACGATGGAGTCGCGCCTGTTCGAGGTGTACCAGCGCGAGCACCGGATCGCGGAGACACTCCAGCGCAGCCTCCTGCCCGAGCGCCTGCCGCCGATCGAGGGCCTCGAGTTGGCGGCGCGCTACCTGCCGGGCGCCCGCGGCGCCACGATCGGCGGCGACTGGTACGACGTGCTCGAGCGTCCCGACGGCAGGGTCGCCCTCGTCGTCGGGGACGTGGTGGGGCACGGGCTGCGCGCGGCTGCCTCGATGGGGCAGCTTCGCAACGCCTTCCGCGCCTACGGGATGGTCGAGGCCTCGCCGGCGGAGGTCGTTGCCCGCATCAACCGGCTGGTGATGAGCGGCGTCGAGCAGGTGATGGCGACCGTGCTCTACCTCGTGCTCGACCGCGAGACGGGGGAGGTGTCCTTCAGCGCCGCGGGCCATCCGCCGCCGCTCGTGCTCGCTCCCGGCGGCCCGTACTTCCTGGAGGGCGGCCGATCCGTGCCGGTCGGCGCCGCCGACCCCGCGGTGTTCCGGGAGTCCACCGCCATCCTGCCGCCCGGCTCGTCGCTCGTGCTCTACACCGACGGGCTCGTGGAGCGCCGCGACACGCCGCTCGACGAGCGCCTCGAACAGCTCGCGGCTGCCGCCCGCGCCGCCGCCGACGATATAAGCGGCCTCTGCGAGGACATCCTCAGCAGCGTGCTGGGCGACGCCGAGCCCGGCGACGACGTGGCGCTCCTAGCGGTCCGCCCGCTGCCGGCGACCGACGCGCACATGAGCCTGACGTTGCCCGCCGAGCCGGGCTCGCTGGCGCAGCTGAGGCGACGGCTCTCACGCTTCCTGCACGCGACGGGGGCGTCGGAGGTCCAGCAGTACGAGATCGCGCTCACCATCTGCGAGGCGGCCGGCAACGCCATCGAGCACGCCTACGGCCCCGGCGATGCGACCTACGAGGTCGAGGTGCGCTTCGACGGCGGCGAGCTCACCGCCAGCGTGCGCGACACCGGCAGCTGGCGCGAGAAGCGCGGCGAGCACCGCGGGCGCGGGCTCCGCATCATCGAGGACCTCATGGACGAGGTGGCGGTCGAGCACGACGAGGGCGGCACGCTCATCCGCATGCGGCGGAGGATCCGCGAGGACCGCGCCGCGTGAGCTCACCAGCGGAGCTCGTCCTCGACCGCCGCGGCGGTCACGTCGTCGCGCGCCTGAGCGGCGAGGTGGACATGTCGAACGCCTCCTACGTCCGCGAGCAGCTGCTCGCCTCGATGCCGAACGACGCGCTGGTGCTGGTGCTCGACATCTCGGGCTGTCGCTATCTCGACTCGGCGGCGATCGAAGTGCTGTTCGACGCGTCGCGCCGGCTGGCGCGGCGCCGCCAGGAGTTGCGGCTCGTGATGCCCCCCAACTCGCCGCTGCGGCGTGTGATCGAGCTGACGGAGGTACACACCGCGGCGCCGGTTTATGAGTCGCTCGACGCAGCTCTTACGGAGTAGGCTCCGCCCCTCGCACCTCGAGGGAAGGGAGACGGGATGGCGCACGAGTCGCCGAAGAGGATTCGCAACGTGGCGTTGGTCGGCCACCGGGGCAGCGGGAAGACGTCCGTGAACGAAGCGCTTCTATTCGAAGCGGGCGCCATCAACCGCCTTGGCTCGGTGGCAGACGGAACGACGGTCTCGGACTCGGCGTCCGACGAGAAGGCACGCGAGATGTCGATTTCGGCGAGCCTCTCGTCGTTCCGCTGGGACGACCGCAAGATCAACCTGATCGACACCCCCGGCGAGCCCAGCTTCATCGCCGACGCGCTGGCGGCGCTGCGCGTCGTGGAGGGGGCGGTGTTCGTCGTGAACGGCGTGATGGGCGCCGAGGTCACCACCAGCCGCCTCTGGGAGCGCGCGTCCGAGCTCGGCCTCGCCCGCATCCTGTTCGTGAACATGCTCGACCGCGAGCGCGCCGACTTCTTCCGCGCGCTCGAGTCGCTCAAGCACGCCTTCGGCCAGCACGTGGTGGCGACTGAGATCCCGATCGGCAGGGAGCACGAGCTCCAGGGCGTGATCGACCTCATCGACATGAAGGCCTACCGCTACGACGGCTCCGGCCGCGAGAACTGCGGGGAGATCGAGATCCCCGAGGACTTGCGCGCGCAGGCCGAGGAGTACCGCGAGAAGCTGATGGACGAGGTGGCCGAGGTCTCCGAAGCGCTCATGGAGCGCTACCTCGAGGGCGAGGAGATCTCCCACGACGAGACCGTCGGCGCGCTGAAGCAGGGCGTGACGGAGGGCCACCTGTTCCCGGTCACCTGTGGCGCCGCCACGCGCAACCTCGGCATCAACCGTCTGCTGGACGCGTTCGTGGAGGATCTGCCGTCGCCGGCGAAGCGCGGAGAGATCGACCTCGACGGCGTGGAGCTCGTGCCCGACGAGTCGAAGGACATGGTCGCTTTCGTCTTCAAGACGCTAGCCGACCCCTACGCCGGGCGCGTGAACCTCTTCCGCGTCTACCAGGGCGTCCTCAAGCACGACTCGCAGGTGCATAACTGCCGTGCGCACGTGAAGGAGCGAATCGGCCAACTGCTCGTGCCGCAGGGCAAGGAGAACGAGCACGCCGACGAGTTCGGCCCGGGCGACATCGGCGCCGTGGCGAAGCTGAAGGAGACCCACGCCGGCGACGTGCTCGCCGGCAAGGACATGGAGTGCCCGCTGAGGCTGCCGCCGATGCCGCGGCCGGTCATGGCGTTCGCCATCGAGGCGAAGGCGAAGGGCGACGAGGAGAAGATGGGCCAGGCGCTCCGCCGCCTCCAGGAAGAGGACCCGACGATCGACTTCCACCGCGACGCGGAGACCGGCGAGCAGATCCTCGCCGGGATCACGCAGATCCACGTCGAGGTGATCGTCGACCGGATGAGGGAGCGTTTCGGGGCCGAGGTCGAGCTGCACTCGCCGCACGTCCCCTACCGCGAGGCCATCAAGGGCTCCGCGAAGGCGCACGCCCGCTACAAGAAGCAGACCGGCGGGCGCGGCCAGTTCGCCGACTGCCATATCGAGATCGGGCCCGCGCCGGACGGCACCGGGCTCGAGTTCGTCAATGCGATCAAGGGCGGCGTGATCCCAGGTGGGTTCATCCCGGCGGTCGAGAAGGGAGTGCGCGAGGCGATGCGCTCCGGCACGGTCGCCGGTTATCCGGTCCAGGACGTGAAGGTCACGCTCTTCGATGGCCAGCACCACTCGGTCGACTCGTCCGAGATGGCCTTCAAGATCTGCGGCTCGATGGCGTTCAAGGACGCCATGGAGCAGGCGCAGCCGACACTGATGGAGCCGATCATGACCGTCACCGTCACGGTCCCGGAGGAGTACGTGGGCGACGTGATCGGCGACCTCAACTCGCGGCGCGGCCGGCCGCTCGGAATGGAGCCCAAGGGCAACGTCACCGAGATCAAGGCGGAAGTGCCGATGGCGGAGATGCTCGACTACGCCCCCGACCTGCGCGCGATCACCGGCGGCCAGGGCGAGTACTCGATGGACCTCGCCCGCTACGAGGAGGTGCCCGGCCACGTGGCGCAACACGTCGTGCAACAGGCCCAGCAGGAAAAGGAGGCCGTCAAGGCCTGACTATCCTGGGGGCCGTGAAGAAGGAGCTCCGGCCCGTCCATGACGCCATCAGCTGCGACGTCTGTGGGCGCACGATCCTGAAGGGCGAGCACGCCGAGTGGTATCTCGCGCCGGGCGGCGACCGTCGCCAGGTCTGCGACCTCTGCGCCGTCCGCGCCCAGCATCACGGCTGGATCCGCGAGTCCGGCGCCGGTGACCTGCCCGCGCGCGTCCCGCGCCACGAGCCGCGCCGCGGCGTGCTCGGGCGGCTGCGCAGGCGGCGCTCCGCTCCCGCACCGATCGAGGACGAGGCGCGGCTGGCGGAGCAGGAGGCCATGTACGGGGCCGGGAGCGGAGTAGAGCCCGCGGAGCATCCGGAGGAGCAGCCCGCTGCCCCGCCTGCCCCCGCGCCACGCACCCGCTCGCGGCCGCAGGCGCCGCGCCACGTGCGCGCCGTGCCCACGACCGCCGAGGTCAAGGTGGAGCGAGCGCTCGAGCTCTTCAACGGGTCGGTGCACCAGCGCACGGTCGCCGGCCTCGCGCGCACGCTCGGGCAGCCGTGGGTCAGCGCAGTGCCGGACCCGAACCAGGCGAGCGCGGTCTCCGTGCTCGTGGCCTGGGAGCTTTCGTGGTATCGCTATCGCGTGGACCTGGGCGACGAGGCGGACGCGGTGATGATGCTCGACAAGGGCGAGCAGCTCGACGAGATCGAAGAGTCGCTTCGGACCTGGAACGCCGGGCTCGACTCCGACGGCCGCGTGGTGGCCGGCCAAGCCCAGAACGACGGAGGTTCCGAGGAGTGATCTACTGCGTGGTGCCGCAGGCGCTGGCCGACGAGCTGTACGACAAGCTCGCCGACTACTACCGCGACGACCCACACGTCGAGGTCATCATCGACCGCCGCGCCCAGGGCGGTAAGCCGGGCGATCACCCCGCGTTCGAGGACAGGCGCCGCCAGCGGCCGAAGGGCTCGTTCCCGAAGATCGAGCCACCCGCTTAGGTGGTCGCCTCCGGAAATACGCCCGCCTTCGGCGGCTGCGAACCTTCGCCTGACCGCACCCGCGATGCGCGCCAATGCGCTGCATCGGCCGCGCTCGCGTGCACGCCGAGGCTCGGTTCTCGGTCGCCGGGCCACGGCCGTATTTCCGTCGGAGACCACTAGTGAAACTGGTCGTCCACGTGGACGGCGGCGCGCGCGGAAACCCCGGCCCCGCCGCCGTCGCGGCGGTCGCCAGCACGCCCGACGGCGACCAGCTCGGCGAGCGCAAGCTCTACATCGGCGAGGCGACAAACAACATTGCGGAGTACCGCGCACTCCTATTAGGACTGGAGTTGGCTCGCGAGCTCGGAGCCGAGGAGGTTGAGGTCGTGAACGACTCAGAGTTGGTCGCCCGCCAGATCGGCGGGGAATACAAGGTGAAGCACGCCGGCCTGAAGCCGCTGTTCACGGAAGCCATGAAGGAGCTACGCGGCTTCCACAAGTGGGCCGTCCGCCCGGTGCGCCGCGAGCAGAATGCGCGCGCGGACGAGCTCGTAAACGAGGCCCTCGATGAAGCACTGGCTTAAGGCGATCCCACTGGTTTGGCTGCTACTGGCGGCACCCGCCGCCGCGGTGCCGACGGTGACGGAGTTCCCACTCCCGACGGCGGCCGCCGTGCCCGAGGACATCGTCCTCGGCCCGGACGGGAAGCTCTGGTTCGCCGAGAAGGACGCGGATAAGATCGGCAGGGTTACTCCGGGCGAACCCCCGCTCATCGAGGAGTTTCCCCTGCCCGTCGGGTTTACGGATCCGTTCAACATCACGGTCGGTCCCGACAACAAGATCTGGGCGAGTGCGAGCAACGGGGCCGGTGCCGTAATCCGAATGGATCCGGCGAATCCTGCCGACACGCAGGGGAAGGGCGGCTACGGCGTGACCACTGCCGCAGGGATCGCCAGGGGTCCGGACGACAGGATCTGGCTCGGAGACCAGGCGGGCAAGTCGTCCGGATCGACCCCGCGACCATGAACGAGGAAACCGTCTCGGACATCGATCTGACCGGCTTCAACGTCCGCAACGTCTCGCCTGGTCCCGATGGGAATGTCTGGGTCACGGACTTTGGCGGAAAGGTCGCGCGAGTTACGCCCGCGGGCGTCGCGGATCCATTCGACATTCCCGGTGACGGTGCCTGGGACATCGTCGTGGGCCCGGATAACAACCTCTGGTACACGGCTCCCGCGGGCAACAACTCGAAGATCGGCCGGATCACACCCGCCGGCGAGTTCGGCACGCAGTTCGACGCGGCCGATGCTGGCGACCAGCTCGGCATCACAGTCGGCCCGGACGGCGCGCTGTGGTTCGCGCAGGCGGTGGCCAACAACATCGGACGGATGACGCTCGGCGGGCAGCTCACAGAGATCGGTGGCCTCACTGCGGCCGCGCGCCCCGAGTACATTGCTCCGGGTCCGAACAACACGCTGTGGTTCACCGAGAAGGACGGCAACCGGATCGGGCGCATCACCGGGATCGAGGTGCCGAGCGGTGGTCAGAATCCGCCGCCTCCACCGCCTCCACCGCCTCCGCCGCCCCCGGACACGACGCCGCCAAACATCACGAAACTCCGCCTCAGCCGCACGGTGTTCCGCCTCGGCGGACGCGGCACGGTCATCAAGTGGTCGCAATCCGAAGACGCCAGGGTGACGATTCGGTTTGCGCGGCGTGCCAATGGGCGCTTCCGGCGGCTCCGGCGCAAGATGACGTTCCAATCGACCGCCGGCGCGCATCGGCTTCGCTTCCGTGGCCGGTTCGATCTCAAGCACCCGCTGAAGCCCGGGCGCTATCGGATGACCCTCACGGCGCGTGACGCCGCGGGCAACGTCTCGACGCCGGACCGGGCCCGGTTCAGGCTGTTGCCGCGCCGCCGCTAGATCTGCGGGACAGGCTCCTCGGGCGGGCCGCCGGGGTCGGGCACCGGTGCGGGCGGAACCGGATCGCCGGGGTCGGGGCCCGGAGACGGGCTCGGCCCGGGGCCCGGGCTGGGCGTTTCTGGATGCATTGCCGTTCTGTACCCGGGTAGCGGAAGCGCATGAGTGATTTGTTGATCGCCGCGCTGGTGATGGCAGCCGAATCTGGTCCCCGCGGGGACAACCCCGACGGACCCGGCGGTGTCCTGATCATCATCGGGATAGTGCTCGCGGTCGCGATCGGTGGGTTTCTGCTGCATGCCCTCTTCCATCGCTTCGGCCGCTCGCGGCGTGAGGCGATGACGCGAACGCCCGCGCGCGACGGTCGCGTCGGCCGGATCTCCGAATTCCGGGACGGCTAGCGGTGGGGAAGAAGATCCTTGCGCTGGTCGCCGAGCCCGTCTCGGGCGAGGCGCTTCGCTCCGCCCTCGGCGACGACGCGCACGGGGCCGAGGTCATGGTCGTGGCGCCGGCGCTCGACAGCAGGACGCGTTTTTGGACCTCCGACAACGACGATGCGATCGCGCGCGCCGAGGACGTCCAGCAAGAGACCGTGGAGCGGCTGGCCGAGGAGGACGTCGACGCCGTCGGCGACACGGGCGAGACCGATCCGCTGCTCGCACTCCAGGACGCGCTCGCCACCTTCCCGGCCGAGGAAATCGTTATCTTCACCCATCCGCAGGGCGAGCAGAACTGGGCCGAGGCCGACCTGGTGGAGGAGGCGGAGGACCGGTTCGACGTGCCGGTGCGGCAGATGGAGGTCGGCGGGCCGTGACGACGCACCAGATCACCCTGGAGATACTCGATTCCGACCAGCACACCGGCGAGGAGACCCGCGCCGAGCTGGCGCGGACACTGGAGGCTGACGTGGGCGCCCCCGATGAGGGCGGCCTGTTCGACGTACGGGTCGAGGCGGGCTCACGCGAGGAGGCGCTCCAGCGCGTGGCCGATGCCTTGGCGGCGCTGGGCGTTGAGCAGCACTTCACGTTCCCCTCGACGACCGGCACCGACTACCACCCACCAGGCCACCGCGGCGTGCCCGTGGACGAGCGGCCCGACGATGAC
>Ga0126307_10003156_pt1 | contig 11208 bp, 12 predicted proteins | sample Plot28_FD_89955 | JGI IMG/M metagenome (GOLD analysis project Ga0126307, IMG submission 89955) | Serpentine soil microbial communities from UC McLaughlin Reserve, CA, USA - Plot28 | ecosystem: Environmental > Terrestrial > Soil > Grasslands | place: USA: UC McLaughlin Reserve, Lake County...
CCCGCCGCCCACTCGGCGACCTGCTCCAGCGTCAGGTCCGGCAGCGCAGCCGTGAGGAAACCGAGCTTCACCGCTGCACCTCGATCCAGCGCTCCTCGGCAGCCGAGCGGGCGATCGCCTCGCCGAGGAGGATCTCCTCGTGCCCGTCGGCGAAGGTCGGGAAATCGGGCCCTGCAGGCATGCGTCCCTCCTCGACGGCGGCGTAGACCGCCTTGTAGAGCTGCTTGAACGTGTCCGAAAAGCCTTCGGGATGCCCGCCCGGATAGTCCGTGAACGCGCGTGCGCTCGCATCCAGCTGAGTCGGGTCACGCAGGAGGACCTCGTTCGGGCGGTCGCGATGACCGAGCCAGAGCTCCTCCGGGCGCTCCGACGACCACGCCAGCGAGCCCTCGGCCCCGTCGAGCTCGAAGACGAGGCGGTTCTTCCGGCCCGCCGCGAGCTGGGAGATCGTGACGTTCCCGCGCGACCCGTCCTCGTACCGGAGCAGGACGTGAGCCATGTCCTCGGACTCGATCGTGCGGTCGACGCGCTCGACGTCGTCCTGGTCACCGGCGAACGTCTCGACCGGAGCAGTCGGGACGCGCCGAGTCGTGTGGACCGTGTGCAGGTCGGCGAAGACGGTCGCGACCCGCTTGCCGGTGACGAAGCTCGTCAGGTCGAGCCAGTGGGTGCCGATGTCGGCGACAGCGCGCAAGGACCCGCCCTGCTCCGGGTCGAGCCGCCAGTTCCAGTCGGTCGGCTTCAGCAGCCAGTCCTGCACGTAGGCGCCGTGAACGGCGTGAACCGTGCCGAGGTCGCCGCCACGAACGCGGGCACGAGCCTCGCGGCAGAGCGCGTAGAAGCGGATGTTGTAGTTCGTGCAGTGCACGAGCCCGCTCTCCTCCGCGAGCCGGAGCAGCTCGCCGGACTCCGCCGAGGTGAGCGCCAGCGGCTTCTCGCAGACGACGTGCTTGCCTGCCGCGAGCACGGCCTTCACCTGCGGGTAGTGGAGGTGGTTCGGCGTCGTCAGGTGAACGACGCGGACGCGATCGTCGTCCAGCATCGCCTCGAAGCTCTCGTACGGCTCCGGCAGGCCCGGCTTCTGGCGCGCGCGGCCGGGCGACGAGCCGACGACGCCGGTCACGTCGACGCCGAGCCGCCGTAGCGCCTCCACGTGGACGACCCCGATGAACCCCGTGCCGACGACGGCTGCCCCGATCCCGCTCATCCCTCGGCGAATCTAACCCGCGTGAGAGGATCGCTGCGCCGTGCAGCTCTCGGGGAAGGTGGCAGTCGTCACCGGTTCGGCCGGTGGGATCGGCGGCGCAGTGGCGGCGGCGTTCGCACACGCAGGCGCCGAGGTGATCGGCCTCGACCGCGAGCAGGCCGATCTGGCTCGTCCGGACGAGGTGGCGGCGTTCTTCGCCGGTCTCGCCCGCGTGGACGTGCTCTTCAACGGTGCGGGGATCAGCGGCCGCTCGCTCGGCGACGGGCCGGTGGACGAGTGCACGGTCGAGGGCTGGAACGCGGTGCTCGCGAACAACCTCACGAGCGTCTTCCTCTGCTCGAAGCACGCGATTCCGCTGCTGCGCGAGGCCGGCGGAGGCGCGATCGTTAACCTCTCGTCGGCGATGGCCATCACCGCCGGCGACGACGACTTCGCGACGCACGCCTACCAGGTGAGCAAGGGCGGGATCATCACCTTGACCCGGGCCATGGCCCATCACTACGGCCGCGACGGGATCCGCGTCAACGCGATCGCCCCGGGTCTGATCGCGACGCCGATGAGCCTGCGGGCACAGTCCGACCCCGAGATCGTGGCCCGGCTGCCCGAACTCCATCCACTCACGGGCGACTTCGGGCGCCCCGACGACGTCGCCGGCGCGGCGGTCTATCTGGCGACGGCGCCGTTCGTGACCGGCGCCGTCCTCATCGTCGACGGCGGCTGGTCGATCCGGTGAGGCAGCTCGGACTGGATCTCGGCGCCACCTACATCAAGTGGGTCGTGCTCGAGGAGGGCGGCGTCGTGGCGGACGGCAAGCTCGACACGCGTGGCGCCCTGGGCCCCGACGCGGTGGTCGAACGGCTCGTCTCGGTCGGCGCCGCGGCCGGTGCGGTCGACGCGGTCGGGATCGGTGTGCCAGGCCTCTTCGACGCCGAGCGGGGCGCTGCGACGTTCCTCCCCAACATGCCGGGAGACTGGTCGCGGATCCGGCTGACTGCGCGCGTCGGCGACGCGCTCGGCGCGCCGGTGGCGCTCATCAACGACGCTCGCGCCTTCGCCCTCGCGGAGTCCGCCCTCGGGGCGGCGCGCGGCTGCGACACGGCCGTCTTCGTCGCGGTCGGCACCGGTGTCGGGGGCGGGCTCACGGTCGGCGGACGCTTCCACGAGGGGCGTGAGGGTCGGGCGGGCGAGATCGGCCACCTGACCATCGCCGAGAAGGGGCCGCTTTGCACGTGCGGCAACCGCGGCTGTCTCGAGGCCTTCGTGCGGGAGGCGCTCGGCGCGCGCCGGCTCCGGCGAGCGGGTCAGCTGCTCGGGATCGGCATCGCGAACGCGATCGTCCTGCTCGCCCCCGACCGCGTCGTCGTCGGCGGAGGCGTCGGCTCGGTCGGCGAGAAGCTGCTCGCGCCGATCCGGCACGAGGTCGCGCGCAGGGTGCACGTGTCCGTGCCGGCGGAGATCGTCCAGGCGGAGCTCGGCGTGCTAGGGGGCGCCATCGGGGCGGCGCTACGCGGCGCCGGCCGCGGCTAGCGCGGCCTTCCGGGCCTTGAAGTCCTCGAGGATCGTCTCGGTTGCCGTCGCCCCGATCCGGGTGACGCCGACGGCCATCACCTCGAGCAGCGCGTCGAGCGTGCGGACGCCGCCGGCCGCCTTGACCTGCACGTGCGCGGGGCTGTGCTCGCGCATCAGCTTCAGGTCGTCGGTCGTGGCCCCGGATGGAGCAAATCCCGTGGACGTCTTCACGAAGCCGGCGCGGGCCGCCGCCGTGAGCTCGCACGCGCGGATCTTCTGCGCGTCGTCGAGATAGGCGTTCTCGAAGATCACCTTCACGAGCCGGCCGTCCGCGGCCTCCACCACCGCACGAATGTCGTCCTCGACGAAGCGGTCGTCGCCCGAGATCAGGCGGCCGATGTTCAGCACCATGTCGATCTCGTCCGCGCCCGCGGCGACGAGCTCCTCCGTCTCCGCCGCCTTCGTCGCGGTCGTCTGGCTGCCGTGCGGGAAGCCCACGACCGTCGAGATCAGGACGTCGGTGCCGGCCACGAGCTCAGCCGCCCACGCGACGTCCGCCGGGCGGAGAGTCGCCGAGGCGACGTCGTAGCGCAGCGCCAGCTCGACCCCCTCGCGCACGGTGGCGAGGTCGAGCTCGGGCCGCAGCAGCGAGTGGTCGATCGTCTTCGCGACGTCGCGGTACTCGAGACTGTCGATCGCGGCCATGCTGCGAGGATACGGCAATGCCTCCGCTGCGCACGACCGTGATCGGCAGCTACCCGTTCCCCGGCTGGCTCGAGCACGCGGCCGCCGATCTCGACGCGTTCGCGCCCGACGACCTGGCCGAGCTGCAGGAGGACGCCGTGATCGCCGCCGTCCACGACCAGGTCGCCGCCGGCCTGGACGCGATCTCGGACGGCGAGCAGACCCGGCTCGACTTCAACCTCGGCTTCTACGGCCTCCTCGACGGGATCGAGCAGGGCGAGCCGACACGCCGCTTCGGCCCGCCCGCGCACGACCAGCGGGCGAAGCACCGCGTCGTCGGCGAGCTCGTCGCTCCGCGCGGACTGGGCACCGTCTCGGAGTTCGAGCGGCTGCGGCGCGTGGCGCCTCCTGGACCCACGCTGAAGGTGGCCGTCCCCGGCCCGTACACGCTCGCGGGCCGGCTCGACGCCGACCGCTGGGAGACCGCCGAGGCACTGCTTCCGATCGTGCAGGCGGAGCTGACCGCGCTCGCCGACGCCGGCTGCGAAGAGATCGCGATCGACGAGCCCTCGATGAGCTGCTACGCCCACCGGGAGGATCCGGAGCGCCTCGTCGACATCTTCAACCGCACCGTGGCGCCGGTCGCCGGACGCGCGCGGCTCTCGACCCACCTCTGCTTCGGGAACTACAAGGGCCGCGCCGTCGCACCGCGGAGCTACCGACCGCTCTTCCCCGCCTTCCTCGGCGTCGACGTCGACGAGATCCACCTCGAGATGGCGAGCCGCGAGCTGGCGGAGGCGGAGGTGGTGGCCACGATCGCTGAGGTGAAGGACGTCGCCGTCGGCGTGATCGACGTCAAGAGCTATTACATCGAGACGCCGGACGACGTCGCCGACCGCGTGCGCGCCTTCACGGCGTTCGCGACCCCGGAGCGCCTCGTCTTCTCGACCGACTGCGGTCTCAGCCAGACCGCGCGCTGGGCGGCGAAGCGGAAGCTCGAGAGCCTCGTCGCCGGCGTCCGGATCGTCCGCGGCGAGCTGTGATCGAGCAGTCCACCGCGGGCACCCACGTCTGGTGGCTCGGGCAGAGCGGCTTCCTCGTTGGTCACGAGGGTCGGCATCTGCTGGTGGATCCCTATCTCTCCGACTCGCTGACAGCGAAGTACGAAGGCAGCGAGACGCCGCACGTCCGGATCCACCCACGCGTCGTCGCGCCCGAGCAGCTCGCGTTCGCCGACGCGGTGCTCGCGACCCACGGCCACACCGATCACCTCGACGGCGAGACGCTGCGCGCGATCGGGGCCCCCGTCGTCGCGCCGGCCGGCATCGTCGAGCTCGCGCGGGACCGCAGCGGCGGAGAAGTGATGCCCATCTCCGAAGGCGAGACCTTCGAAGTCGGTGGCTTCCGGGTCGAGGCCGTCCCGGCCTCACATCCAGGCGAGCACTGCGTCGGCTACGTGATCGGAGCGGGAATGCGGCGCCTCTATCACTCCGGCGACACGACGTGGCTCGACCCGGGAGTGCGCGGCGTCGACGTCGCTCTCCTCCCGATCAACGGCAAGCTCGGCAACCTCGACGGTGCGGAAGCGGCCCGGCTGGCGCAGCTGGTCGAGGCCGCCCTGGCCGTCCCCTGCCACTACGACATGTTCGAGTTCAACACGGCGACACCGGATGTGTTCATCGCCGAGTGCGGGCGGCTCGGCCAGCCGTACCGCGTGCTGCGGCAGGGCGAGCGGCTCACGCTGGACTCAGGAACCTGAAGAGCGCCTCGGCCACGCAGGCCGGCTTCTCCTGGCCCTCGAGCTCGATCGTCACGGCGACTCGTGCCTGCTTGCCGAAGGCGACGTCCTCGACCTCCTCGACCCGAAAGTGGCCGCGGATGCGGGCGCCCGAGGGGACCGCCGAGGTGAAGCGGACGCGGTTGAGGCCGTAGTTGAGCGTCAGCCCATACCCCTCGAGCGGAGGGAGAGCCTGCTCGAACATCGGCACGACGAGCGAGAGCGTCAGGAAGCCGTGGGCGATCGTCGTCCCGAAGGGGCCAGCCGCCGCGCGCTCGGGATCGGTGTGGATCCACTGCGGGTCGTCGGTGGCGCGCGCGAACTCATCGATCCGCTCCTGCTCGATCGCGCGCCAGTCCGAGACGAGCTCCTGGCCGACGAGATCCTCGATCACCATCTGAGCACCGCACCCGCCCACGTGTAGCCGGTCCCGGCGGCCAGGAGCAGCACGAGGTCGCCGTCGGCGAGCTCGCCCGCACGTGCGGCGCGATCGAGCGCGAGCAGCGAGTCGACGCCGCTCATGTGCCCGGTGTCGTCGAGGTAGGCCGCGCGCGGGCCGCCGAGCGCGTGGACGATCGCGTCGTGCATCGAGCGCTTCATGTGGATCCCGCAGAGGTAGGCGACGTCCTCGAGCGAGGCGCCGGATCGCTGAACCGCCCCCCGCGCCGCGGCGACGAAGTTCGGCAGGCTCACCTCGTCGAGCCCGCCCTTCATCTCGGCCGGGTCGGCGACATCGAGGAAGTGGCGGCGGCTGGCGACGCTCTCCGCCGACGCCGGTTCGACCGACCCGCCCGCCGGCACTTTCACCTGAAGCGAGAAGGAGCCGTCGGTGAGAGCGTGGCAGCCGAGGAGCTCGTGGCCGCCGTCCCGCGTGAGCAGCCCTGCGACGGCGCCGTCGCCGAAGTTGAACATGAAGCGCGAGCGCTCGTTTCCGTAGTCCAGGAGGTGCGACTCGCGGGCGGCCGCGACGAGGAGCACGTTGCGCAGGTCGGGCTCGCCCAGGAGGAAGTTGCGCGCGAGGCGCAGCGCCACCGGGGTGCCGCACGAGACGTTCGCGTACTCCAGCGCGTAGGCGTTGTCGCAGCCGAGGCGGTGCGCGATCCACGGGGCCGCCTGCCAGACCGGATAGTCCTTCCAGAGCGAGCCGTAGTACATGACGACGTCGATCTCCGCCGGATCGAGGTCCTGCTGGCCGAGGAGCCCCGACGCCGCTTCGACCGACATGTCACTGACATGCTCGTCGGGTCCGGCGATGTGCTTTCCGCGCAGGCCGAACTTCTCCACGATCACCGGCTCGGGGATCCCGCTGGCGTCGGCGATCTCGGCGGCGGACATCCACCGCTCCGGCAGGTACGTTGCGGTCGCCGCGAGGCCGATCACAGGTCCAGATCCTTGGAGCCGAGCGCGCGCACGATGATTCGAGCCAGCTCGTCGAAGACCCGTTCGGGCATTCCCTCCTCGCCGTTCCAGAGGATCCAGCGCATCCCGCAGAGCTCGCCGATCCCCATCAGGCTCCACGCCAGCACCTCGGCGTCGCCGCGCTCGACCTCGCCCGCGTCCATCGCCTGCTCGAGCCCGGCCGCGTAGGGGCGCATCAGCCGGTCGTAGTGGACGACGAGCGTCTCGGGCGAGACGAACTCCGCCTGGCGGATGATCCGGTAGAGCGCCGGGTGCTCCGCGGTGAAGCGGAAGAACGCGCCGAAGCCGAGCAGCTCGCGCTCCGCCCTCGTCGTGCCTCTCTCGGCGGCCTCCGTCATCGCGTGCCGGACGCGGATGTTCAGGTCGAGCACGACCTCGTCGAAGACCTCCTTCTTGCCCGTGAAGTAGAGGTAGAACGTGCCCTGGCCGACGCCCGCCGCCTCGGTGATCTTCACGATCGAGGCGTCGTGGTAGCCGAGCTCGGCGAAGATCCGCTCCGCCGATTCGAGCAGCTTCTGGCGCGTGCGTTCGCCGCGGGCGGTCAGCTGCTTCATCGCACGAGCTCCACCAGCTCGGACTTGACGACCTTGTCGAGCGCGTTGCGCGGCAGCGAGTCGACGAAGCGGACGCCCTTCGGCACCTTGTAGCGCGCGAGCCGTCCGCGGCAGTGCTCGAGCACCTCCTCCTCGCCCGCCTCGCCCACGAGCACGACGAAGGCGAGACAGACTTCGCCCCACCGCTCGTCCGGGACGCCGACGACGGCGGCCTCCTTCACCGCCGGATGCTCGTGGAGGACGTTCTCGATCTCGGCCGGATAGACGTTCTCGCCGCCGGAGATGACCATGTCCTTCGTCCTGCCGACGATCCGGTAGTAGCCCTCCTGGTCCCGCGCGGCGACGTCGCCGGTCAGGAGCCAGCCGTCCGCGAACGCCGCCTCCGTCGCCTCGGGGTTGCGCCAGTAACCGGCGAAGACGTTCGGGCCGCGCACGAGCAGCTCGCCCTCCGTCGCGCCCTCGAGCAGCCGGCCCGTCTCCGTATCGCGAATCGCGACGTCGACGTGCGGGTAGGGCTTGCCCGCGAAGCCGCGCTTGCGCGCCGCGTCCTCCGGCGGCAGGCAGAGGACGTTCGGCGCCGCCTCCGTCAGGCCATAGCCCTGGACGATCTCGATCCCGCGCTCGTGCCAGGTCTCGAGCAGCGCCTCGGGCATCGGCGCGCCCCCGACGACCGCCCGGCGCAGCGTCCACAGATCGGCCTGCGCGAACCCGGGATCCTGCGCCATGAAGAGGTAGGTGGCGGGAACACCCATCATTGTCGTCACCCGCTTCTCTGCGATCAGCGCGAGCGTCCGGGCCGGGTCGAAGGCGGGTTCGAGGACGACGGTTGCCCCCTTCCACCATGCGAGCAGCGGCTGGACGTTCCAGCCGCCGACGTGGAACTGCGGCAGCACGGACAGCACGGTGTCCTCGGCCGCGAGGCCTGCGACCCGGTCGAAGGAAAGGTTCGTCCAGAAGCAGTTTGCGTGCGTCAGCAGCGCGCCCTTCGGCTTCCCGGTGGTGCCCGAGGTATAGACGAGCAGCAGCCCGTCGTCGTCGCTGGGTTCCGGAACCGATCTGGCAACAGGCTGTTGCAAGGCTTCGAGCGCCGCGGCGCGCGGGTGCAGCGTCGCGCCGAGGTCGGCGTAGTCGTCGGAGCAGAGGAGCACCCCCGGGTCGGCGTCCTCAAGCTGGAGACGCAGCTCGGGCGCGGCGAGACGCGTGTTCAGCGGCATCAGGATCAGTCCCGCCTTCGCGCAGGCGAAGAAGACGACGACGTGCTCCGCGCTCGCCGCGGTCAGTGTCGCGACCCGGTCGCCGCGGACGAGCCCCGCCTCGAGCAGGCCGGCGGCGAGGCGGTCGGAGCGCCCGTCGAGCTCGGCGTAGGTCGTCGCGGTGCCGCGGCAGTCGATCGCGACGCGGGCAGGGGTCGTCCGGGCGCGATCGCTGATCCAGCGGGCAAGGGTCAGCTGCTTACTCACTGGAGGAACTCCACCACGACCTCGACGAAGCGGTCCGGCTCCTCCCAAAAGAAGAGGTGACCCCCGCCGGGGAAGAGCTCGACGCGCGCCTCGGGGATCCGGAGCGCGAGCAGAGCCGTGTTGCGGGAGTCCACGACCGCATCCTCCGTCCCGTGGAGGACGAGCGTCGGCGCGGCGATCCTCTCGATCCGGTCGAGCGCGTCGAACGAGCCGCCGGCCGCCGCCTGCGCCGCCCACGCGTCGAACGGCTGCGCGGTCGCCTCGCGGTGCCTGAGGATCCGCTCGACGAGCTCGGCATCCGCGTCCGGCGCGAGCGCGTTCTCGACGAACTGCCGCAGGCTCGCACCGCTCGTCATCAGCCTCACGGTCTGCTCCGGCATCGGGAACGAATCAGGCCCGCCCGGCGTCGTGCAGACGAGCACGAGTTTGTCGACCCGCTCCGGCGAGGCCAGCGCGAGCTCCTGCGCCACCATGCCGCCGAGGCTCGTCCCGAGCACGTGCGCCCGGTCCACACCCGCCTCGTCGAGCACCTGGAGCGCGTCCGCGGCCAGCTGCGACGTCGTGTACGGGCCGGCCGGGGCGTCGCTCTCGCCGATGCCGCGGTTGTCGAAGAGGACGACATCGAATGAGCGTGCGAGCCCGTCCGCCACGGGCTCCCAGCCCCAGCGCGCGTAGCCGAGCCCGTGGATCAGGAGCAGCGGATCGCCTTCCCCGCGCCGTTCCCAGGCGAGCTTCACGGCGTGCCCTCCAGCGGCATGCGCCGCATCCGCTTCACGCGGTGGCCGATGCTCGCAAGCCCGCCGGGGACGAAGAAGACGAGCAGGATGAAGAGGACGCCGAGCACGAACAGCGGTTCCGAGAGCGGCGTCTCGAGCACCGATGGCAGCCCCTCGACGGTCGAGGAGCCGGAGAGCGTGCCCAGACGCTGGTCGGCGAGCGTGTAGAGGAAGCCGCCGAGCAGTGCGCCGTAGCGCGTGCCGGCGCCGCCGATCACGACCATCACGAGCAGGGTCAGCGTGAAGCTCGCCGTCGTCACCTGCGGCGAAGCGCCCGTCCCGAGCACGAGCAGCCAGACGACCCCGCCGATCGTCGCGAGGAAGGACGCGAGCACGAACGCGAGCAGCTTGAAGCGGAACGGCTGCAGCCCGATCACCTCGACCCGTTGCTCGTTCTCGCGGATCGCCTGCAGGACGTGGCCGGGCGAGCTGTTCACGGCCCAGCGGACGACCACGAACACGAACGCCGCGTAGCCGAGCGCGAGCCAGTAGAGGTGCTTCGTGTTGAGGACACCGACGAAGAAGTCCGGGATCGACTCGAAGTTGAGCCCCAGCCCCTCCTCGCCGCCGGTCAGCCCGTCCGGGTTCTTCTGCACGAGCACCTGGCCCGCCTGGGCGAACGCGAGCGTGACCATCGCGAAGGCGATCCCGCCGACGCGGAGGCTGATCGCACCGAGCACGAGCGGCACGACGATCCCGACCCCCACCACGACGACGAGCGTCTGCGCGAAGCTCCACTCCCACTTGGTCAGCGCGATCGTCGTGAAGTAGACCCCGAGCGCGAAGTAGAGCGCGTGGCCGAACGAGAGCAGCCCCGTGTAGCCGAAGAGGAGGTCGTAGGTGAGCGCGACGCCGGCGAACACGAGGCAGAGCGCGAGCAGCCCGAGCGTGCCGGGGCTGTCGAGCGGCCCGCCGAGGAGCACCGGGATGTCGAGCGAGAGGAGCGGCACGATCGCAAAGAGGCCGAGCAGGACGAGCGGCACGACGAGGTTCCACGCGCGGCGACTCAATGCGCCACCTTCGGGGCGAGCCCCTCCGGCTTCAGCAGCAGCACGATCGCAAGCAGGAGCACCACGGCGAGGTCGCCGAGCCCGCTCGACGCGTAGTAGTTCGCGTACTGCTGGATCAGGCCGACCGCGACGGCAGCGACGGCGGTGCCGCCGATCGAACCGAAACCGCCGATGACGACGACGATGAAGGCGAAGATCAGGAGCGACGTACCGCGGCCCGGATCGACGACGCCGAAGTAGACGCCCGACAGGACGCCGGCGAGCGCGGCCAGTGCACCGCCGATCGCGAACACCAGCGTGAACGCCTTCCTGACATCGATTCCGAGTGCCGTCACCATCGCCCGGTTCTCGACGCCCGCGCGGATGATCAGGCCGTAGCGGGTGAAGCGGAGGAACGCGTTCAGGCCGACGAGGACGACGGCGGCCGCGGCGATCTCGACGAAACGATCGTTCGGGATCGACGCGCCGAGGATCGAGGTCGTGTCGATCATCCAGCTCGGCACCGGGAAGGGGCGGGCATCGAAGCCCCAGATCGCCTCCACCAGCGCAGTCAGCGCCAGTGCGAGCCCGACGGTGACGAGCACCTGCTCGACCGGCCTCCGGTAGAGCGGCCGGATCAGCACGAGCTCGATCGCCGCGGCGAGGACTGCTCCGACGGCGAGCCCGGCGAGGGCGCCGACGAGCAGCTGCGTGCCGGCACCGCCGTCGACCTTCGTCGACACCGACCAGGTCGCGTACGCCCCGACTGTGAGCAGCGCGCCGTGGGCGAAGTTGAGGACGCCCATCAGGCCGTAGATCAGCGACAGGCCCGA
>Ga0126307_10003157_pt1 | contig 11208 bp, 12 predicted proteins | sample Plot28_FD_89955 | JGI IMG/M metagenome (GOLD analysis project Ga0126307, IMG submission 89955) | Serpentine soil microbial communities from UC McLaughlin Reserve, CA, USA - Plot28 | ecosystem: Environmental > Terrestrial > Soil > Grasslands | place: USA: UC McLaughlin Reserve, Lake County...
CGGGCGTAGGCGCGATTCCGCCAAAGACGACGAGTCCCGGGCACCATCCGTGTCCCCATGGCGCCAGGGCGGAGTGTCAAGCACGATTCCGGTGACGACGCCGTCGAGCCGAACGAGCCGGCCTGAAAGGGAGGCTTCGAACCGCTCGTTCATGGGTAGATAGCGGTCGACTCAGTCTCTTCAAGGAGGCACCACATGGCTTCGACCCCATCACCCCACGCCGCCCCGCCCAGTCGCCGTCCCCTCGGCGACAAGGGGCTGGCCATCGTCCTCGCGGGGCTCTTCTTGGCGAGCTGGATCGGTCAGTTCGTCGTGGAGATCTTCGTCGTGCGCAACGAAGCCGAATCGCATGCGGAGTCCTTCTCATGGGGCGAGTTCTGGCCGCACTTCTGGCAGTCGACGCTCGAGAACTGGCAGTCCGAGTTCCTCCAGCTGCTGACGTTCGTCGTCCTCACGACATACCTGATCTATCGGGGCAGCCACGAGTCCAAGGACAGCGATGAGGAGGTGCAAGCGGCGCTGGAGCGCATCGAGGCCAAGATCGATTCCATGCAGGACGACCGCGACGCCCGAGCGCTCTCCTAGACGACGGCCGACGCCCCGGGGCCAGGCCCGGGGCGTCGGTGGATCGGGTGGCGGTGAGGATCAGAGGCGCCTGGCGCTGGCATCCCAGTCGCGCTCCTCGTGCCGCTCGGGCCGGCTGCCGCTCTTGGCGATGCCGCGGCTGACGATGTAGGCGGCGCCCAGGACCGTCGCCAGCAGACACGCTCGGAACAGGTCGAGCGACAGGTCCGAGGATACGTTGTAGACGACGATCAGCGCGGCGACGCCGATGATCGCCGCCCACAGTTCGGTCGTCTTGAAGGACGCCTTCGTTTCGTGTGCGCTCCAACGATGTCCCGGTGACGCGGCGACGTCACGCCGGGAGTTGGAGGTGGGATCCGTTTCTCTCATGGTCATGCCCTTGGCCCCTTTTTGGTCGGTGGACAGGCGACCTGGTGCTACCCACCGCCAGGCCGCCAAATCCGCTTGTTTGCTTTTTCTTGCCTTTGGGCCGCTTTGGCGACGGATCGGGCGGCGGGACGTTGGGAATGGGGACGCCATGACCACAGCGTCAAGAGCTCACGATGCCGGCGCCTACGGCAGCTGGATCGCCGACGACTACGACACCCTGTACGCCGGCCTGCACGAGACGGAGGCCACGGTGGAGTGCCTCAGTGCGCTCGCGGGCGAAGGGGCGGTCCTGGAGCTGGGCGTGGGCACCGGTCGCGTCGCCATCGGGCTGGCGGAGCGGGGCCTGGTCGTGCACGGCATCGACGGGTCGGCCGAGATGTTGGCGGCGTTGCGGGCCAAGCCGGGCGGCGACGCGGTGGTCACCTCCCAGGGCGACTTCGCCGAGCTCGACCTCGGCCGTACCTTCCGGCTCGTGGCCCTGCTGGTCAACACGATCTACGCCTTGCCCGACCAGGACGCGCAGGTCCGGTGCTTCCAGCGGGCGGCGGAGCACCTGGAGCCCGGTGGGCGGTTCGTGGTGGAGGCCTGGATCCCCGACGCCCTCCCGGCCGGCGAGAGCCTGCGACCCCGCAAGCTGGCCGATGGGCTCATCGGCTTGGTGGTGGCCGACAACGACCCGGTCGATCAAGTGCTCTCCACGATCCAGGTCGCGCTGGGCTCGCAGCTCGGCGTCCGCGTGTTCCCCGTGGTCCATCGGTACGCGTGGCCGGCGGAGCTCGATCTCATGGCTCGGCTGGCCGGGCTGGAGCGAGAGGCGCGCTGGGCCGACTGGGGCCGCACCCCACTGACCGCTTCGGCCCGGCACCACGTCACCGTCTACCGGCGGCCCGCTTGATGGTGGAGCGGGCATGGGCGGCCACCGTGAGCCTCGTGCCGGCGTAGCGCACGCCGCCGCGCAGTCGCGCCCCGCACGCCAGCCATGAGCTGACGGACCGCTCGATGGCCCAGCCGGGCGCCAGGAGCGACGCCGAAGCCGGGAAGTATCGGCGCCCTCCTGCTCGGCGGCGGCCGCACTCGGCCACCACGCTCACCAGCGTGAGACCGGCCGCCACGAAGGACCATCGGCGCAGCCAGGTGGCAACGACCAGGCTCGGGCCGAACGTCAGGGCCAGCGCCAGGCGGTGGGGGCGGGCCAGCTCGTCGTACGCCTGCCGGACCCTCTGGCCGACGAAGTGGGCCGTCGTCGGCGGGAGGCGCCGTACGTAGAGGTCGAGCGGCATGAGGACGCGGCCGCCGCGAGCGCGGACGGTTCGGACCATCTCCAGGTTCTCGAACAGCACGTCGCCGTCGTAGCCGGCCGGACCGAGCGCGCTACGGCGCAACCCGAAGGTGCCGGGGAAGTCGGCGCCCAACGCCCGGTTGACGAGCGATCGGGAGGTGTCCCACGTGGCATGCCAGGGTCGAGGATCGAAGTAGTTCTGGGGGCCGACGAGGTCGGCGCGGTCGAGAAGGTGCAGGACGCGGGCCAGCGCGGCGTCGTCGTAGCGGACGTCGTCGTCGGCCACCACCACCTTCTCATGCGTGGCATGCCGGAGACCCGTGAGCACGCCATTGACCTTGCCGTTGCGGTAGCGGATGTCGGCATCGGGAGGGACGTGCACGGCGAACGACGTCCATTGGCGGTGTGCGTCCTCGAAGACGGACGGCGGTGATCCGTCGACGACGACCACCTCGACGGATCGCGCCAGGCTGCGCAGGTACTCCGTCAGCTCGCTGGTGGGTGGTGCGGTCGACCGGAGCGGCAGGACGTAGGTGGCGTCCGCCGTGTCGTCAGGAGTAGGCCACAACCGGTGCTCCCGGCGCCCGGACCGGCCGGGGAGAGGGCAGCAGCGAGCTGATCCCCGCGCTCCACGAGTCGAGCATGTGCTCGGCGAACGTGCGCTCGATGCGCAGAACGGCGTTCGCGCCGAAGAGGATGGACGCGATCAGATCGGGTTCCGATCGGGCCAGGCCGGCGGCCATGCGCCGCAGTGCCACCACCTCGTGCTCGGCGTCAGCGACGACGTGCACGTCGTAGAAGCGCCGGGCCGGCTCCGGCAGCCCGAGGCGGGTGAGAGCACGCGCGTACCGTCCCATCGGCACGACCGACGTCATCTCGAACACGGTGAAGTGGCCGACCAGGGCACCTCGCCACCGCCGATGGAGCCCGAAGAGCGACATCAGGTTGACCGTGGCCAAGGTCGAGCCCGGAAGGAGCGGCAGGTAGGCGCCGTACCGGGAGTCGAGACCGAGGTGGTCCATGGTGTCGGCGAACAGCGTGGCGTGCACGGCGGCGGGGTCGCCGTATCCGTACTCGTCCATCTGGATGGCGACGAGGGCCGCCTTGGCCTCGCCGAAAAGACGGGGGATGGCCCAAGTGTGCGGGTCCGCCTCCTTCAGCTGATACGCCGAGCGGTGGATGGCGAACTCGCGCATCTCCTCGACGGTGCCCCGCTCCGCCATGTACGTCGACAACGACGGCCCGGCGGCGTTCTCGATCGCCTGGACGATCTCGTGCTCGATGTCGCCGACGGGCGTGGCCATCGGCACCTCGTCGAGGACCCGCTCCTCGAAGCGGCGTTCGAGCTCGGCCCGAAGCGTCAGCAACGGGGGATCCCATTCCAGCTCCTCCGCGACCCCGGCGAACCCCCGATAGTGCAACTCGTAGCAGAGGTACAACGCCAAGTTGCTGTCGTCACCATCGAGCGGGTCGTCGTGGGCGGCGGGTGGTTGCCGGAAAGATGAGGAACGACCGCGCAGATGATCGATCACCGCTTCGCTCAGCGGGCCCCGAGGATCCGGCAGCAGTGGGGCGGGGACGGCCATGGCCGGTGCCTACCCATGCCGGTGGCCCGGCAGTCAACAAGGCCGTCATCTGAGCTGGTCCGGAGGGCTTCCACAATCGAAGCCCAACAGATGATCAAACAGCTGACGTTCGGGCTTCAGCGCGGCTTACCGCCAAGGCCCGGGGTACAGCCGTCCCCGTGGAAGACGCCAACGACATAGACAGCCAAGGCTCGGCGGAAGGCCGAGCCTTGGCGGCCCGCACCGCCGAGGACCGGTTCCACCGCTACCGGCAGACTCGGGACCGCGCGCTGCGAGACGAGCTGATGGCCGAGTACCGGTGGCTTGTCCACTACTGCGCGAAGCGGTTCGCCGGCCGTGGTGAACCGCTCGACGACATCCAGCAAGTTGCGCAGTTGGGCTTGCTCAAGGCGCTCGAGCGCTATGACCCCGACTACGGCGTCGCGTTCGCCGGGTTCGCCATACCGACGGTCCTGGGTGAGATCAGGCGGCACTTCCGTGACTCGACCTGGATGATGCGGGTGTCGAGGCGGCACTCCGACCTCGCCGTTGCGCTGGGCTCGGCCACGCAGACGCTGAGCCAGGAACTGCGACGCACGCCCACCACCGCCGAGCTGGCGCGTCACCTCCGCGTCACCGAGGAAGACGTGCTCGGCGCGATGGCGGCCCACGACTCATACCGCATGCAACCGATTGGTCCTGCGTACGAGGACGAGGAGACGGGCGCCGATCCCCGCCAGCCCCACGTGGAGGACATGGGTCTGGATGCTGGTCGCATCACCCTGCGCCAGGCGCTCGCCGGCCTGCCCGCCGACGACCAGCGGCTCGTTTACCTCCGGTTCTACGAGGGTCTCACCCAGCTGGAGATCGGTGAGCGGCTCGGCCGGAGCCAGGTGCACGTCTCTCGGCGACTGCGCCGGATCTACCGCCGGCTCGAAGCTGACCTGGAGCCGCTGGCCGGCTGACCCCGGACCGGCGGCATCCGGCCAGACGACCGTCACTCGTCGTCGTGCAGGAGTGGCGAGGGGCCGTACGCGCCCCACCGGCTGTTGCGCTCGTCGATCGCCGCCCGCAGGCCCTGTTCCTGCATGGTCTTGATGAAGCGGGCGTCGCCCACGTCGTTGAGCGCCATGATGTCGTTGCCGGCGGATAGCGCGTTGCGGATGCCCATGATCTCGTAGGTTCGGTTGATCTGACGCTTCGACAGCGCGAGGAGCGACGGGGACACGAGTGCGACGCGGTTCGCCAGCGCCGTCGTGAACTCCTCGAGCTCCTCGGCGGGCACCGAGTAATTGGCGAGGCCGTACTCGGCGGCCTGCTGGCCAGTGAGAGGATCGCCCGTGAAGATCATCTCCTTGGCCTTGCGCATCGGGAGATGCCACGGGAACCAGCAGTTGTCCGGTGGCGACATGTCGCGAACGGGTGGGTAACCGATGAGGGCGTCGTCGGCGACGACGAACAGATCGCAGTACGAGGCGAGCTCGCTACCACCGGCGAGGCAGTAGCCGTGGGCTTGCGCGATGACCACCTTGGTGAGGTCCCAGATCAAGAAGTAGCCGGTGTTGAGGTGGCGCGCCCACTGGGCTGGTCCGGGCACGAGCGGGCCGACGTCGGGAAGGTCCTCGGGAGTGATGCCGCCGCCGAGGTCGTAGCCGGCGCTGAAGCACCGGCCGTTGCCTTTGATGATGATGACGGACACGTCCGGATCGCTCTCGGCCACCCGGAGGGCGTGGAACAGTTCGCCGCGCAGCGTGTTGCGCAGGGCGTTCATCTTCTCCGGGCGGTTCAGGGTGATCCGGGCCAGGGGCGCGTCGACTTCGTAGAGGATGTCCTCGTAGTCGAGCGGCTGCTTGTAGTACGAGTGGTCAGTCGGCATCGGCCTTGTCTAGCCCGGCCCCGCGATGCACGCCATCAGATGGCGTGTGCAGCGGCCCCCTGGAACATCCGGGCCAGCCGCTCGATCTCCTTCCAGAACACCGTCACCGTCTCGTCGATGATCTCGCGCACCGGCTTGATCGATCCGATGAGCGAGGCCGATTCACCGGAAGGCTTTCGGGCGCGAGGTTCAGGCGCGGTACGGTCCGTCGCGTGTCCCCGATCGGCGCGCCCGTCCCGGAGGTGACGCCGGACGAGATGCCGACCTTGGCAGCGGGTACGGACCGGCCGCCGTCGCCGGGCGCCGGGGTGGACTCGACAGGGGCGTGGATCGTGGTGGCCGCCACCTTCCTCGCCACCTTCACGGTGTTCGGGGTGGTCTACAGCTTCGGTGCCTTCTTCACGTCGATGGCCGACGACTTCGGCACCGGCAAGGGCGCGACGGCGTTGATGTTCTCGATCACCACCGCCTGGTACTTCTCGCTCGGGCTGTTCTCGGGTCGGATCACCGACCGCCTCGGCCCGCGCCCCGTGCTCCTGGCCGCCGCCGTCGCCCTGGGTGTCGGGCTCGTCGCCACGTCTCGCGTGTCCTCGATCTGGCTCGGATACGTCACCTACGGCGTCGGCGTGGGCACGGCCGTGGCGTGCGCGTACGTGCCGATGGTGGCCACGGTGGGCGGATGGTTCGCCCGTCGGCGCACCGCGGCGTTGGGGGTTTCCGTCGCCGGCATCGGCATGGGCACGCTCGTGATGGCTCCGGTGTCGGAGGCATTGATCGATCGCTACGGCTGGCGGACCGCCTACGTCGTGCTCGCCATCGGAGGGAGCGGCCTCCTGCTCGTCGCCAGCTTCGGGGCGCGCCGGCCCCCGTTGGCGGCGTCCCAGCAGCCCGCCTCGATCCGTCGCGTCGTTCGCGACCGCGGCTTCGTGATCGTCTACGTCGCCAGCGTGCTCGTGTCGCTGGCGCTGTTCGTTCCCTTCGTGTTCATCAAGAGCTATGCCGAGGATCACGGCATCGGCTCCGGCGCGGCGGCGACGCTGGTCGGCGTCATCGGCGGGGCGAGCATCGTCGGGCGACTCGGTCTCGGCGGGCTGGCCAGCCGGCTCGGTTCCCTGCGCGTGATGCAAGCCAGCTTCGTCGTCATGGCCGCCAGCTTCGTGCTGTGGCTCGTGGCGGGGAGCAGCTTCGCCGTGCTGATCGTGTTCGCCATCGTGATGGGTGTCGGCTACGGCGGCTTCATCGCGCTCGCCCCTGCCGTGATCGCCACGTTGTACGGCACGCGCGACCTCGGCGCGATCTTGGGGGCGCTGTACACGGCGGCGGCCATCGGCGGGTTGATCGGACCGCCGGTGGCGGGGGAGGTGATCGACCGCGTGTCCTACGGAGCGGCCATCGTGCTGGCCATGGCGTTGACGGCGGCGGCCGCCGGCGTGCTCTTCAGGCTGTCGCCCCGCCACACCCACTCGACCTGATGCCCCAGGGCAAGGTTGGCCTCGCGCGCGCCGCGAGTCAGGGGTTCGGAGCCATACGGGGGTTCCGCACGGCGCAGACCGTGCTGGCCCCGATGGGACCGCGATGGTCGTGCAACGTGCACACCGCGACGGCCACGCCCTCGGCCGCAACCCGGTGGGCCGTCTCGGTCCCGATCCACTCGCCTTCGGGCAGCCGGCCGAGGTGCAACGTGAGGTCGGCGTTGATGTAGTCGAGGCCGGCGGCGCCGAAGTTGGCCAACGGGCTGGCGAGGTCGGCGGCGAGCGCGGCTCGCACGAATGGCGTCAGCTCGACACCGCGGATCAGTTGGCGACGATCGCGGATCCACGCCTGACGGACGCCTGGCGCACCGAACCCGCGGTCGAGGGGCGACACCACGTCGAACGACTCGTCGTCTCCGAGATCAGCGGTGAGCTCGTCGGCCGGCGGGGCGTCCCAGTCCGGCGACACCGCGATGGGATCGTCGACCGGCTCGTCACCGGTACGGAGGAAGAGGGCGCTGGCCCGGGAGACATCTTTTCCGCCCATGCGCACGACGGCGTCCATGGCCCGGACCCGCCCGCCACCACGGACGAGGGTGGTCACGACCTCGGCCGGCTCGATCGGCGGGGTGCGGAACATGTCGACCGTGAGCCGGCTCGGCACGAATCCGTCCATCCCATGGTCGCGTTCGATGGCCCATGCCGCCAGCCCGGCGAGGAGGCGTCCATGCAGCATGTCGGTGGCCCAGGGACCGACCGCCTTGGGCCCCGGGATCAGCCCGAGCTCGCTCGGAACGAAGAACGGTTCGACGACCACGGCCCACAGGGTAGGGATCGGCCCGATGTATGAGTGTGCGCTTCGGCCCAGGGCAAGCGAAGCTGGGGTCGGTATGAGCAACGCCGACTCCGCCACGCCGTGGCCTCCTCGTGAGCGATAGGCCCTCGATCGTCCACGTCGGCGCCGAACCGACCGCGCTGGCCGCCGGTGCCGTGATGATCGCCGTCGTGGTGATCTGGGGCCTCGGGCCGCCGGTCACCAAGCTGATCTCGGCACCGGCGCTGGTCGCGGTGTCGATGCGCTTCTGGATCTCCGTGCCGCTGGTGTGGATCTTCACCTATGCGACAGGTGGGCGGGTCACGAAGGCGGTGCTGCAGCGCACGGCCCTGCCGGGGGCGCTCTTCGGCATCAACCTGGCCTTCGTGTTCGCCGCCCTCCAGCACTCGTCCGTGGCCGTGCTGGCCGTCATCCAGACGCTGCAGCCGGGTGTGGTCCTGCTCGTCGCCGGTCGCTGGCTCGGCGAGCGTGCCACCACATGGCACGTGGGTTGGACTGCCATCGGCGTCCTCGGCGTGACCATCGCCATCTTCGGCGGCGACCCGGACGTTCGCGGCTCGGCCCTCGGCGTCGCCTTGTGCATCGGATCGATGCTGACGTTCACCGGCTACTACCTCATCAACCGGCGGGCCCGGTCGACCACGCCGATCAGCCCGATGGAGTGGATGTCCGGGGTCACGCTCTTCGCCGGGCTCTTCATCACGCCGATCGCCCTGGCGACGTGCTCGCTCGACGACTACCGCCAGTTGGGCGGGGCCGACTGGCTCTACCTCGGGTTCGTCGCCATCGTGGTCGGCATCGTCGGCCACACCATGATGAGCTGGGCCCATCGGTTCATCCCGGCGGCGCGGTCCTCGCTGCTGCTGCTGGGGATGAACGTCATCGCCATCGGGGCCGCCTGGCCCATCCATGACGAACCGGTCGAGCTCATCCAGGCGATCGGAGGGCTCGTCGTACTGGTGGCGGTGGCCGCGGTCCTCACCCGCCCGGCGAGCGTGAAGGTGGTGTCGACCGATGCTCGGACGCCCGCGGTCGCGAGCACGTCCGGGACCAACAGCACGGCCTCCGCCGGAGACTGAGGCCGCGCTCGCACGCCAGACGGTCTGGTCAGGTGCCTCGCTTCCAGGTGGCGGTAGCGGCGTCGGCGATGAGCGAGACGCACGCCGGGAGGGGCACGACGGTCGAGTCCAGGAGCAAGTGGTACAGCGATGCGTCGGTCGGGTCGCGACTGAACACCCGCTTGGTGAACGTCGTCCACGCCCGATCGGCGTCCACCTGGTGAGCGCGAGCGACGTCTTCGGCGACGCCCTCGATGAGCATCCCTTGCGCCAGCCGCCGGTCGGCGGGGCCGTCGAGACGCACGTGGAAGGCCGTGCCGCCCTTGCCCAGCACGACGGCTGCGCTCCGGCCGAGGACGACGCCGCCGTCAGGGCGGCGGATGATGCGGCTGAGGTTCGCCGCCACTTCTTCGCGGAGGCGCGGGCGGGGGTCGAGGTCGGCGGCCGCCTGCGTCGAGAACCCGAAGAGCGTGCTCATGTGGCCGAGGTTGCTCACGACCGGACTGGGTGCCTGCTGACGGCGTTCGTCCTCCGACAGCCGTTCGAGGATGTGCTCGGCGTTGTGGGTCTCCGGCCCGTGGAGCAGGCGGTCGTAGAAGGGAACGCCCAGTCGCTCCGCCAGCTTGGGAGCCACCACGCTGCCACCGGCCCCGTACGAGGCGGACACGGTGACGACGATCGCGCCCAGCGACGACTCCGCCGGTCCTGTCATCGGTGGCCGGCTACGGCGCTCACGCCCGGACGGCGGCCGGCGTGGGCATCTCGAGTGGCGGCGAGCTCCAGCTCTTCAGCTCTGGAAGCACCTTCTCGGCGAAGAGCCGAAGGCTGCGCTCGGCCATGTCGTAGGGCATGCCGCCGTAGCTGAACCCCGGCAGGAGCCCGCTCATGCCGATCATGGTCCGCATGTGCTCGAATTTCTGGAGGACCTGGTCGGGCGTGCCCCAAGGCATCAGGTTGACGAAGTCGTCGATCGCCCCTTGGGCACCGTGCCGATCGAGGTAGCGGGTGATGCCCGTGTAGAACTCGTACCCCTTGACGCCCTCGTGCGGCGCGGAGGCGAACTCGTAGTGCCGCATGACCGAGGTGTAGTTCTCCCCGATCCACTTATGGGCCATCTCCTCGGCTCGATCGGCGCTCTCGTCACAGAACACGAAGCCGCCGGAGATCGGCCGGGGCGGCTCGGCGCCGTTGGCCTGGCGGTAGACCTCCTCGTATGTGGCCACGTCCTGCTGCACGGTGGGCCACGGCTTCTGGGGGATGACCAGGACGCCGATGCCCAGGCTTGCCATGAGCGGCATCGACTCGGGCGACACCGCGGCGGCGTACGTGCGGCCCCGGAAGGAGTGGGCCGGCCGGGGCCGGATCTGCCGGCGCGGCTGGGTGCCGAACTCGTTGTCGTACTCCATGTAGCCGGTCTCGAGCGCCTCGGTGATCAAGCGGGCGTACTCGACAAAGCGCTCCCGGGACGTGTTCATGTCGACCCGGAAGCCCTCGTACTCGATGCGGGCCAGGCCTCGACCGATGCCCAGGATCATCCGACCACGCGAGACGTGGTCGAGGAGGGCGACCTGCTCCGCCACTCGCAGCGGGTCGTGCCACGGCAGCACGATCACGCCTGAGCCCAAGAGGACGTTCGGGTGCTTGCCGGCCATGTACGACAACCACTGCACCGGATCCGGACACATCGTGTAGTCGTCGAAGTGATGCTCGACGGTCCAGAGCGACTCGAAGCCCAGCTCGACGGCCAGGTCGCACAGCCGCAGCTCGTTCTCGTAGACCTCGTGGTCATCGAGGGCGTCGTGCGGGTTCTGGAACGCAACGTTGTAGCCGACGTGCATGAGTTCGTCCCCTAGCTCGGGCCGCCGGATCCGGACGATACTCCCGCCGTGGCGCGAAGTGAACCCGCCGCCCTCGTTCAGGAGGGGGCTACGCGGCCATTCCCATGATGCGCCCGATGTTGTCCGGATCGAAGAACTCGACGGGTGAGACGGTGCCGGCGATGAGGCTCACGAAGGAGTCCATCGCGGCCTGCTGGCCCCGAACCGCGGCGAGGAGCTGCTGCATCTCCGGCGGCGGGCCTTCGAGGGTGGCCAGCTGGGCGGTGAACTCGTAGATCGGAAGGGCATGCACGTCGCGGTCGCGCTGGTAGGCCGCCATGGCCTGCTCGAA
>Ga0126307_10003159_pt1 | contig 11207 bp, 10 predicted proteins | sample Plot28_FD_89955 | JGI IMG/M metagenome (GOLD analysis project Ga0126307, IMG submission 89955) | Serpentine soil microbial communities from UC McLaughlin Reserve, CA, USA - Plot28 | ecosystem: Environmental > Terrestrial > Soil > Grasslands | place: USA: UC McLaughlin Reserve, Lake County...
AGTGGTTAAGTCTGAAGATCGCGCAGGGCGCGCAAAGTGTATTGTCGCGCCATCTGCTTGCGCCATTGATAGACGAAGTCAGTGTTATCGAGGGGCCGTGCTTTGACGTACGCTGCTTCGGCAGCGGCTTGGATTTGATCGTCTGCCAGCGGCTTTCCGATCAACGCGCTGGCAGCTTCTTTGACTTCGACAGGCGAGGGCGCGATACCGCCAAGCACGATGCGCGCGTCTTTCACCACATCTTTGTCGGTAGAAATCCATGAAGCGACGCCCAACACGGGGAAGTCAAACGCTCCCCGCCGGCGCAGCTTTTGATACGAAGCACGCCAGCCGTTGGTTGGCGGCAGTTGAATGTCTACCAGCAGTTCGTCCGGACGTTTGTGCAGGTAATCGATACCGTCGTCGTTGTACAATCCGGCTGCTTCGATCACGCGTTCACCGAGAGTCGAAACGAATCTAAACTTCGCGCCTATCGCAACCATCACCGGCACCAGATCCGATGATTGCACGGCCCAGCACTTCGAACTCCCAGGCGCCACCCAGCAAACGTCTCCGTCTTTCTTGAGACAGAAATTGATGCCTTTGCGCCACTCGTAATTTTGATCGTAATAGTTGCAGCGCGTGTCGAGTAGCAGGTTGCCGCCGATCGTCCCCATGTTTCGCAACAGGGGTGTGGAGATTGTGCGAGCGGCCCGGGCGACAACAGGATAGTCGCGATTGATCAGCGGATGCTCGCAGATGTCCGTCAGTATCACAGAAGCGCCAATATGCAACCCACTGTTTCCGTCACCAGTTATCTGATTCAGTTCGGCGAGACGCATCACCGAGATAACGGTCTTCGGCATCTGCTGGCGACGCTTCATATTTGGATACAGATCGGTGCCCCCGGCAACGAACTGCCCTGCAGGCCCGACGTCGCCGATGATCTTCACCGCCTCCGCGATCGTCTGCGGAGTGTGGTATTCAAATTTCGGCAGTCGCATCATTGGTTTTAGCTTTTTACGCTATCTTGCGGCGGACCCGGGATGATGACTTGCGCGTGCGGCTTGTATTCTTGGTTGCCCGGTGCGCTTGCTGTTTGGCCGCCTTGGCAATCACTCTTAATGCTTCATTCACGGATTCGTCATCGGGAAATGCCGCTCGTATATCAGGATCCAATAGAACAATATTAGTTCCCGAGCGATAGCGTTCCGCGTAAATACCGCGACCAACAAACTTGAGCTTCCTCAAGTCGTACTCGGGCCTCATTTCATCCTCGAATTCATCTGCTTTCTTCTTCATAGAGTTTCTTTTCTCGTCTTGTAAGCATTCGCGCGCTAATAAGTCTAATGCGAGGATCTCGATCCGCAAAGGAAATATAAAGCAATCGCCGTCGAACCGATGTGCCAATCATTAGAAATCGCCTTTCGTGGACGGAATGGTCGGGATCTTCGTAAACGACAGCAAGTACGTCATCAAAGACGGAGGTCGCTTCCTCAAATGATACGCGGTGCTTGCGAAGATTGTATTTGGCCTTGTTTCGGTCCCACTCAAATTCCATTTGCTATTCATACTACGAATGCACCGCGACTCGCGGCATCTCGCTGCCGTCGCCTCCTTCGGCTGGGGTTAACACGCGCAGGGGGTCGGGCCAATCGACTGAGGGGACGGAGCCGGGGCCGAAGCGTCCGGTGCGGCCGCGCGATTTGTCTTTCAAGGCGCGTAAGACTTTTTCCGGTGTGATGGGCACTTCATCGATGCGCACGCCCACCGCGTTGTAGACCGCATTCGCCACTGCCGGCGGTACCGGCAACAACGGTCCTTGTCCCACTTCTTTCGCACCGTACGGGCCATTCGGATCGGGATCTTCAACCAGGTAAGTCTTGACGTCGCACATCTCCATCGTAGTCGGACTCTTGTACTCCAGCAGCGATGGAAACTTGTGTACGACGTTGCGATTCTCCCGGTACGCCATCTCCTCCATCAAGATCTCGCCTAAACCCATGTAGACACTGCCTTCAACCTGGCCCATTACCAGCATCGGATTGATCGAGCGGCCGATGTCGTGTGCCATCCAGACACGCTCCACCACCACGATTCCTGTGTCAGGATTCACGTCAACTTCGGCAACAGCGGCCGAGTAGCTATACGCGGGCGATGGTCCAACACCTGACCCTTTGAACTTACCCGGCGAGCGCGGCGGTGTATACGAACCGACCGTTCCAATGGTCCCAAACTTTGACTCCGCCAACACCACCGCTTCCGCAAACGAAACACTAACGTCCGGGTTCTCAACGTCAAACACGCGGCGCTCCGCCAGCGAGAGATTCTCGATCGGAACGCTAAGCTTCTCCGCAACAGCCATCACCAACAGCTCGCGCGCCCTCTCTGCCGCCTGAATCGCCGCATTACCGGTCATCAAAGTCACGCGACTCGAATAACTGCCAAGATCAACGGGCGTCAAATCAGTGTCAGCAGTAACAACACGAATATCAAACGGATCGATTCCAAGAATTTCGGCGACGATGTAAGCGAGTATCGAATCAGAACCCTGCCCGATGTCGGTCGAGCCACACATAACGCAAACACCACCCTGACGATCGAGTCGAAGCTGCACACCCGACTGCGGCATGTTGTTCCAGTAAATCGGCAGACCAGCGCCGCAGATGTAAGAGCTGCAAGCGATGCCAATGCCTTTGCCAAACGGAAGCTTGCGGTTGCTCTGGTCCCAGGAAAAGCGCTCTTTCCAACGCGAACCTTCGACCACTTTGTCGATGCACGTACCCAACCCCATGCTGCCGATGCGCAGGTAATTCGCCGTCACGGTATTGGGCGCCACTAGATGGTTGCGGCGGATCTCAACCGGATCGAGTCCGAGTTGTTCGGCAATCTTGTCGAGATGAACTTCCAACGCATAGCGTGGCTGCGGCGTGCCATGCCCGCGTTTTGGACCACACGGCGCTTTGTTCGTAAAGGCGCGCAGACCCTGAAACTTGTAACGCGGCACGTCATACGTAACTGTTTGCAGCGCTCCGGTGTAGAACGTGCTGGCAACTCCGTAACTGCCATACGCGCCGCCATCGAGAAACGATTGAAAATGCATTGCGGTGATTGCACCGTCGTTCTTCACACCGGTTTTGACTTTCATCAACACCGGATGACGCCCGCGATGACAATAAAAAACTTCTTCACGCGTCAACGTCACTTTCACCGGACGACCTGTCAACATCGACAGCTTGCAAACCACCACTTCGTGATTAAAAGGATCACTCTTGCCGCCAAACCCGCCACCGTTCGGCGTCGCGATCACCCGGATATGGCTGGCAGGCAGGCCAAGCACTTTCGCCAGCGCGCGATGCACGTAGTGTGGCGTTTGCGTTGAGCTCCAGAGCGTTATCTTTCCATCCGAGTCGAAGTGAGCGACAGCGGCGTGTTGCTCCAGCGGCAGGTGCGTGTTGCCCTCGTAGAAGAAGACGTCTTCACGCACAAGGTCTGCTTCGGCAAATCCGTCTTCGACGTTCCCGAATTCGAGTGAAACTTTCTTGTGAACGTTGCCGTGATCGCCGTAATCATGAATACGTGGCTCATCGATTAATACTGCTTCATCGATAGATGAAACAGTATCAAGCGGCTCGTACTCGACTTCGATCAGATTCATCGCATCGAAGGCGACGTCTTCGTCGATCGCAGCAACCGCAGCCACCGGATCGCCAATAAAGCGCACTTTATCGATGCAGAGCGCGTGCTCGTCCTGGCTAACGGGCAGGATGCCGTAAGGGATCGGAAAATCCTTTCCGGTGACCACAGCAAAAACGCCGGGCAGTGCCAGCGCTTTGGAAACGTCGATGCTTTTGATGAGCGCATGAGGCAGATGCGAACGCAGCATCTTGCAGAACAACATGCGCGGCAGCACGATATCGTCGGCAAACTTCGTCTGACCGACGCACTTCGCGCGAGCATCAACCTTGCGGAAAGGCTTACCGATGATGTTGAGATCGTTAGCCACTAATCGAGTCCATAAATGCTTTCCTTTGGTAATTCGACTTCTTCGCCGCGCATGCGTGCCGCGGCCAGTTCCACGGCCTCGTAAATCTTGATATAGCCGGTGCAGCGACACAAGTTCCCGGAGAGAGCTTCCTGAATCTCGGCGCGCGCCGGATTCGGTGACTTCTTCAATAACTCCTCTGCCACCAGCAAAAACCCGGGCGAACAATAACCACACTGCGCTGCACCCAGATCGGCAAACGTTTGCTGCAAAGGATGAAGCTCTGCTCCCGAGGCCATTCCTTCGATTGTTTTTACGTCTCGGCCCTCAGCATCAAGGCCGAGCATCAGGCAGGAGAGAATCGAACGTCCGTCGACGAGGATCGCGCAGGTCCCACATTCGCCAAGTTCACAGCCATGCTTCGTGCCGGTGAGATTCAAATCCTCACGCAAAACTTCCAGCAGCGTCTTGTGCGGTGCGAAGGCGACTTCCGTCTGTTCGCCGTTGAGCCGGAAACTAATGTGCTTCTTACTGTAGCGCGGCACCGTCTTTCTTCTTCACTTTACTCAATATCGTGTTGTCAATAAGTCGCGTTTTGCCGACGTAAGCCGCGAGCGCGATGAGAGTCGGCCGGTCGTCGACTCTGTCTAGTTTTTCCAATGTCTCTGCGTCAGCGATTGTCACGTAGTCTAACCGCGCGCGTGGTTCAGATTCGACCGTGTGGCGAATGATTTCCATGATCCGGTTCGCGTTTCGCTCGCCTTCTTTATACGCGTTCTTGGCCTGGACCAGCGCCTTGTGTATCACTGCTGCTGAATTCTGCTCGTCAGGAGTCAGATAAAGATTGCGCGACGAAATCGCCAAACCTGAGTCCTCGCGCACAATCGGTAAAATAACAATTTCCGTGTCGAACGCCAGGTCTTTAACGAGACGACGAATAACCAGCGCCTGTTGCGCATCTTTTTGACCAAAGAACGCGAAGTCAGGACGAACAGTGTTCAGCAAGATCGTCACGACCGTCGCTACACCACGAAAATGGCCGGGTCGCGAAGCGCCTTCGAGTTGCTCCGAAAGACCTTCGACATTCACGTAAGTTGAAAAGCCCTTCGGATAGATCTCTTCAACCGTCGGCGCGAAGATGTAATCGACGTTGTAGTCCGTGAGCAACGCCGTATCTTTGGTCAAGTCGCGCGGGTAATGTTCGAAGTCTTCACCTGGACCAAACTGCGTCGGATTCACAAACACCGACACCACCACCACGTCGCACATTCGTCTCGCTTCACGAACGAGACTCAAGTGTCCTTCGTGAAGAGCGCCCATCGTCGGAACCAGTCCCACAGTCTTATCCTGTTCACGACGGATTTTGCGCGCGACGGAACTCATGCGCTGGCGGCGATTGATGATCTCCATAGTTTGAGGTTGGCGTTAGGACTTCTCGGCCTTTGAGTCTCTCGATGGGATCTCGATATCCAGTTCCGCGGCAGTCTCGGCGGGCAGAGCGTACGACTCCGCTTCGGACGGATAAGTGCCATTTCTAACGTCGTCGGCATACCGGGTGACTGCATCGGTCATCACTTCACGCAGGTTTGCATAAGGACGAACGAAACGCGCCTGCTTGCCAAACGACAGGCCCAACATGTCGTGCAGGACCAACACCTGAATGTCGCAATGAACACCGGCACCGATTCCGATCGTGGGAATGCTGATGCTCTCAGTGATTATCCTCGCTATCTCGCGAGGCACGACTTCGAGCACCACGGCAAACGCGCCGCGTCCTCCATCGCTTTCGCGTCGTCGAGCAACTGTTGCGCGGCCTTGGCTGTTTTGCCCTGCACTCGATAGGCGCCGAGCTGGTTGATTGACTGCGGCGTGAGACCGATGTGGCCCATCACGCTGATCTCCTCGTCCACCAGACGCTTCACGAGGGGAACACGTTTGTGTCCACCTTCGAGTTTGATTGCTTCGGCGCCGCCTTCCTTCACCAGTCGCAGCGCGTTCCTGACAGCATCGTCGTCGCCGGTATGAAAACTTCCATAAGGCATGTCGGCGACCAGCAACGCGCGCTGCACGGCTCGTCGCACCGCCTTCAAATGGATCAGGATCTCGTCGAGGGTTACGGGCACAGTGTTGCCGTATCCCAAAACCACGTTGCCGAGACTATCGCCGACGAGGATCACGTCGATTCCTGCTTCGTCCACGATGCGAGCAGTCGGGTAATCGTACGCAGTCAGACAAACGAGTCGTTCGCCGCGTTGTTTGCTTGACCGCAAAGACGGTGCACTGACCTTTTCCGGCCTTTCAGGCTTCAGATACGGCATTTTTAGCTCTCTTTACACCACGATGTGTGGACAATTGAATTGCCAGTGAAACGGAGACTTTGGAGATGTTGTGGGCTCGATAACAAGTGCAGGGCATTATAGTCTCCACGGATTACACAATCAATCTGCGCATCTGTGGCTAACCGGGTATCCAACGGGTGACTGTTGATCGGTCTTTTGTTTGTGCTAACAACTCGCCGATCGATTTTCCCAGTACAGGGTGAACGAGACTTGGCGCCAGTTCATTCAGCGGCACGAGAACGAAGCACCGCAACGCAAGCCGCGGGTGAGGAAGGGTCAGAAACTCCGTTTCCAATTGTCGATCTTTAAAGATAAGCAGATCGAGATCGATCGTGCGCGGGCCCATGTGGATATCCCGCGTGCGCCCCAGTGCGTATTCAATGCGCAGCAGGCGCGCCAGCATTTGCTCGGGCGAGGGAAGCGTCGAGCCGCGCAGCTCAGCCACCATGTTTAGAAAAGCTGGTTGGTTTTCGTTTTCCACCGGCTCTGTTTCGTAAATGCTCGAGAGTCGAATAACATCCAGGCCGGCGTCGAGCATGCCGCGCACAGCGAGCAAGAGATACCCGGCGCGATCTCCGAGATTAGAACCGAGTCCGACATAAGCGTTTTGAATCATCGACGATGTCTCAACTTCTCACCTTAATCTGGCTTAAGTGGCGCCTGGTGCGCAACTCGCTTCGGTCGTCAAAAGCGGTCGTGAACAGGGTAGCCTCGATGTTGGGAATGCTGGTCGCCCTGGTTTTGTCGCTCATAGTTTCGTTGATTCTGTGTTTTGCCTCCTACGCGCTCAGCCGGCCCGGGGCCCTGAGCCAAACGCTTCAACGAACAACGACGAGCGATCTTTCAGACTCTGCCTATATCGAGTTCGTATTCTTTTCGATGGTGGGGATCATATACCTGATGTGGGCCACTGTGCCTTTGAGCATTGGCGGCAGCAAGCAATTCGATGCCGGCAAGTTGTTGATGTACCCGATAACGCTTCGCAAGTTGTTTGCAGTCGACTTCGTTAGTGAACTGACGACACTACACTCAGTGTTTGCGGTGCCTGCCGTTCTCGCCATTTGCATCGGCGTTGGCCTCGGTACAGGCAATCTCACCGGCGCCTTGATTACTGCGATTCCGATACTGCTGTTTGGTGTGGCGATATCAAAATGGCTTTCGACAATCATCGGATCGCTTGTTCGTCGCAAACGTGCGCGTGGTGAAACAATGGTGGCGCTGATTGGCGCGGTGGTCGGTTTAACCGCCGCAGTGGCAGGCCAGGTAGCGCCGATCCTCTTCAAGCATGCGGAATCATTTCGTTCGCTGCGGTGGACGCCGCCCGGCGCCGCCGCGTTTATGCTGGTTGGCGAAGAAGCAAACAACCCCATCGCATATCTCACTGCTTTTCTGACTCTGAGCGCTTACGCGATTGCTTTGATCGTGGCCACTTACTGGATTGCTCGTCGCGCAGCGCTTGGCTTGGAAGGACGACGAAAGCGAAAAGCGGCAGTCGAGACAGCGGCTGCGAGCAGCTACACCGGTTGGCAACTGCCATTCGTGTCGCCGGAACTCTCCGCGCTAATCGAGAAAGAGATGCGCTACGCAATGCGCAACGCTCAAATTCGTATGCTGGCGCTCATGCCGTTGATCCTGATCGTCGTTCGCGCCGTCAACTCGCGACGATGGAGCACTGGAAGGTCGCCGGCGTCACAGGATTTTCTGACTTACGGTTCTGGATTAATAGCGACCGGAGGAGTTCTTTACGTCTTTGTCATCCTTGCTGGTCTATCTTGTAATCTTTTTGCCTTTGAAGAAGGTGGGATGCGAACGCTTATCCTTTCGCCAATCGACAGGCGCAAGATCCTGCTCGGAAAAAATATCTCCGTTGCTGTGCTGGCACTTGTATTCTCGACCATACTGTTAATTCTCAACACGATCGCCTTCCGCGATCTGACCGGTCCGGCGCTGCTTTTTATCGCGCTGAGCTTTGTTATCTTTGCGTCTATTAGCTCGACGATCGGCAACTGGATTTCAATTCGTTTTCCGAAACGGATGCGCTTTGGGAAGCGAATGAACGTGTCGGGCGTGGCCGCGTTGTTCTTAGTCCCGATGATGATCGTGCTCGCAACGCCGCCATTAGTTGCGACACTAATTGGTTACTTCACTCGCAATCTCTTTTATGAATATGTGGCGCTGTTGGTCCTCGCGTTAATGTCAGTTGGATTCTACTTTCTGATCATCAACTTCCACGGACGCTCTCTCGCCAAGCGCGAAATCTCCATACTCGATGCAGTGCGAGAACCGGCGGACGAATAAACCATCCATAGATTACACAGAACAGTCTCTGTGTAATCTGTGGATGGTTTTTGCTACACTAGCCGCCCGGCAACTTTGAATCCAGTGATGCTTCAAGCATCCGGGCGGGTTGGAGCCCCGTCAATACACAAATGGCTCGCAGAAGATTTCGCAGCAACCAGCGTCACGAACCAACCACGGAGCGTTCCTTTCAGGAATACATCCTCTCCACTCCCGCACCGCAAACTTCCAGAACCGAACTACTGCGGCTCATTCGCGGCGGTGAAGACACTTTTCTCGAACTAAAAGTCAAACTATCGAACACGGAAAAGATCGCGCAGGAGATCGTGGCCCTGGCAAACACGGGCGGCGGCGTCATCATCTTCGGCGTAAACGATCAGTTACGAGTCGAAGGCGTCGACGATCCGGAGAAGGTCCAGGAGGATCTGGTCAGGATCTGTCGCGAGGAGATTCAACCTCCACTCGTGCCGTTCATCGATCGCATTGCACTCGACAACGGCCGGCGCATCGTCGCACTTGATATCGAGAGCAAAAGACGTCCGTACCGCACGCGCGACGGCCGCTTCTATCTCCGCATCGGCGCGGAAAAGCGCGAGGCTTCGCGCGAAGAGATCTCTACACTCCTCGACGAATCACGTCCGCTGCGCTATGAAGACGTGCCGGCGCTCGGCGCAACCATGGCTGACATGGACGAAGCTCACCTGTGGAGCTACCTGCGCGAGTTTGAAGGCGGCGCTTTCGAAGAAGCGACGGTGGTTGGTTATCCGACTACCGAGGTGCTCGAGCGCGATCTGCTGCTGGCAACAAACGATGGCCAGGAGATCGTGCCGACAGTCGCTGGATTATTGCTGTTTGGACGTGACGAGCGCGTTACGGAATTGGTGCCTCGGGCAGCCCTAACTGCAACAAGGTTCTCCGGTGATTCACTACAGTCGCCGATCGTCGAACGCGTCAAGTTTTCCGGTAACTTACTCTCGATTTACGAAGGACTGACCCGCTTTATTCGTCGCTATTGCGATCTAACTGAAGTACGGCCTAAAAGTGTTTCGTATACAACGGAAGAATCACCGGTACCCGCACGATCGAGCTATCACCGCGGGGTCGTGGCGGAAGCGATCGCAAATATGCTCGCGCACAGAGATCTCGCGCTGCGAGATTTGCCCAGCCGTTTGCACGTTTTCGATCACTCGCTTGAGTTAGTGAATTCGCGTCGCAGCGTAGGTTTCTCACCAGTAGCGCAAAAAGCGATTCGTTATGGAATACCGGAGCGTTTGAATCCGCGGTTGGCGGCAGTGCTGACCAGTGCTGCCTATGGTTTGAAACTCCCGCTACAGGGATTGCCGGCGCTCTTGCGTGAGGCGAGACGATTCTCGAATCGGAAAGCAGAGATCGTGTCGTTTAATGATGAGTTCCGGCTCAGGATCTATGGCACATAAGATTTGAACCACAAAGACACTAAAGCACAAAGAAAAATATTTGTGTCTTAGTGTCTTTGTGGTTAAGTTTACTTAGAGCCGCCTTTATCGGATTTGTCAGGCTTGGGCGAATTGTAAAACTGGCGCGCCTGGACCACGTATTCCTTATCGTCGTAAGTGCCGTCGCCGTTAACGTCCACTTTCACCTGGAGCTTATGCTGTTTCCCGTCGCGCACCTCACCCGGATTGAAGGCAAGACTGTACTGACTGCGCAATAGGGCGTTGATGCTGCCGAGCACCTTCGGCAACTCTCCTTCGAACGTCACCGGAAAATACGCGCCGCCAGTTTCCTTCGCGAAAGTATTTAGCGTGTTGTCAGCCTGCAACCAGCTCATTCTTCCAGGCATTCCCAACAAGCTATCCGTCGCCGGCAACTGATCGCCATAAAGCTTCTTGAACATGTTCGCGGTGCCGATGATGTAAACGGGAACGCCGGAGTTCTGCAGCACTTTGCGCGCGTCGCCGTAGTTGATCTTACTGAACGTGTCGATACCCGAAGCAATCAGGATCACTGCGCGGCGCCGTCCCTGCACAGACGCCAGCCCTGCATAATCCGCCTTCCGCGCCTCAGAATTTTCGAGCACGACCGCGTCGCCTCGGCCACCCTGCAGCACAAACTTCAACGCGTCAAACAGGTTCGTCTCGCGAAACGCGGGCTGGTTCCGCAACAACAAACTAATAACCTGCTGAAGGCGGCCCGGATCGTTTGTGAAGTCCGTCAAAGGCGTCGGGCGAATATCGAATGCGATCACGGAAACGTAATCGTCGGGTGGCTTGATGAACTGCGACAAAAACATCGCGGTGGGACGAATCACTTCGTACGTGCCAGGCTCGTAGCCTCTGTTTCCGTAAAGTCCAAAGATCTCCGACCACTTGCTGTACTCCACGACCATCGCCACCGTAATCGGGGCTTCGGGCGTTGAAAAGTTTGTGATTGTTTGTTGCACGCCATCGGCAAACAATGCGAAGTTGGGTTTCTTGAGGTCGGTAACAATCTGCCCGCTCTTCTTGTGGTAAACAACGGCATCGACGTTGACGATCTGCGTTGAAATGGTGACTTTTTCGATGTCCTGCGGCTTGGTTGGTTCCAGGTCGCGTGGCAGGGGCTCCTGCTGTTCCTCGCCGGGTTTG
>Ga0126307_10003160_pt1 | contig 11207 bp, 11 predicted proteins | sample Plot28_FD_89955 | JGI IMG/M metagenome (GOLD analysis project Ga0126307, IMG submission 89955) | Serpentine soil microbial communities from UC McLaughlin Reserve, CA, USA - Plot28 | ecosystem: Environmental > Terrestrial > Soil > Grasslands | place: USA: UC McLaughlin Reserve, Lake County...
CCCGGTCCCGTCGGCGCACTGCGGATGGGGATCGAGCACGGTCGGGTGTGCGCGACCTCGAGCTGGGCGCTGATGGCCGCGCTGTTCGCACTCGGGGTGATGAGCGTCGGCTGGATGGCCCTCGTAGCCGCGCTGATCGCGACCGAGAAGCTCCTGCCGTGGCGGACGGTGGCCACCCGCGCGATCGCGGTTCTGCTCGCGGTGCTCGGGATCGCGCTCGCCTTCGCACCGGAGGACGTGCCCGGCCTGACGGTTCCGGGCTCGTCCGACGCCGCCCCCGCGATGGAAGAGATGGGCATGGAATAGAACCGGGCAGCGGCGTTCATCTGAGTTGGAGGAGACGGGTGCCCCGCTGTGCGGGGCACCCGGCTTTGGAGGGCCTTCCGCCAGCGTTACTGGCGGCGCGCTCCGAAACTCTGGCGCGGCGAGTCACAGCTCAGAGTCTTCGCGACGAGCGAGCCTTCGATCCTCCCGCTCGTCACGTAGCGCCCGCGAAGGCTCACGTCGGCGTCCGGGATCGTGAAGCCACCCGCGCGGCCCACCTTGACGCCGAGGACGTAGCGATCGATGTCCACGTCTTCGGCGTAGCCGTAGCATTCGAACGAGCCCTTGAGCACGATGTGCCTCAGATACAGGCCGCTGCTCTTGCGCACCATCCTGACCTCGATCTTGCCGCCGTCGAGCGACGTTTTGCCTACGAACGTGCCGGCATGGAAGCGGACGGTGTCGGCTCCGGCGGGAACGGCGGTCACGGCAAGCGCTACGAGTACGGCGACGGCCGGGGCGAGTCGGCGGATGAGACGGGAGCGGTGAGTCATGGCGATCCTCCAGGTTGGGTTCGGAGGACGCGAGTGTCTGCGACGCGCGCCACTGGATCATCAGGGGCGACCCCTGATCCGACCCTGAACGGGTAACTTCGCCGGCTGTCCGGCTGGTTAGCCCCGCGCACCCGCTCGCGGGCGAGGAACCGGCTGTTGCTCAGCTGGTGGCGGGTTCATTCGGCCGGGCTGGGCGCGGACGTGTCGTTCTGCCAGAGGCCGAACTCGTTGCCGTGCGGATCCCTGCAGGTCGAGAACCAGCCCATTCCCGGCACGGGCATCGGGTCGTTCGCCTCGCCACCGAGCTCTTTCACGCGTGCGGCGCCGGCATTGATGTCGTCCACGGCGAAGTAGGCGCGAGTGCCCCGCTTGCCGGGCTCCATGTTGGTGATCGCCCCGCCGGTCTGACCCGGTGCGATCTCGGTCATGTGGTACTCGGACGGACCGGGAAACGACTCGAATTTCCATCCAAAGAGTGAGCCCCAGAACTCACGGCTCGCCGGAGTGTCGTCAGCCGGGATCTCGAAGTGCACGATCTGGCCGGGCATAGGGCCTCCTCTGTCGAGCTGATGCGGTCGCCGTCAACGAAGAGGATATGCCGGTCGCGGCTGCTCGCGCCTGGTTGCTCGCGCTTCTTTCCGCGGGGACCAAGCACGCACCAGTGAGCCCGTGAGGGCCCCGTTGAGCGCCGACGCCGGAATCGTTCGGCTACGCGTCTGTGGAGACCCCATAACTGGTTATTTCTGCAACCCCTAGTGAGGAACTTCCTTGCACACGGCCACATTTCGGGTGTTCAGTAGGGCGATCCGATGACGCCCGCCGACAGGAGTCCCCCAATCTCGCCTCGCCGGCGAGGGGGCAGGGGTCGCGACCGAGTTTCACGGCGCGCGCTGTCGAGTGAGCACTGAGCGTCGATGAGCGTGACTCGAGGTTGCCTTCCGTGATCCGCGCCATCGTCAGATTCAGCCTCCGCTTCCCACTCCTGATATTCGGCCTCGCGGTGGGAGTAATGGTTGTCGGCGTCGTGCAGCTGCGCGGCGCACCGGTGGACGTGCTCCCGGAGTTCAGCCCGCCCTACGCGGAGGTCCAGACCGAGGCGCTCGGGCTCTCCGCCGAGGAGGTCGAACAGCTGATTACCGTGCCGCTCGAGGCGGACCTCCTGAACGGGGTGCAGGGGGTCGACGCGATCCGCTCGCGGTCGATTCCCGGCATGTCGGGAGATGAAAATCGCCCCCTGGAAGCTGACGTCCGGTTCTGACCCTACGGTCGGCCAATCGGGGACAGGGGCTTCCGGGAGAACGCAAGATGGGCAGGCCGATTTGGACGATGGGCTCAGAGCCCGGGCTTTGTTCGGTGCCCGCCCCTGCGACCTGTCCGATTGCGCTTAGAGCGCGGATGCGTCGATGTCGTTTTGCCCACTGGTTCTCCCCGTCAACGAACGAGAGGAGGAGCGGTGCGAGACATCGCCCTAGACGTCCACATCGACTTCTGTGAGGTGGCGATCGCCGAGGGGGGTGAGGTCCGCTCGGCGGAACGGATCGCCGCCAAGCCGGAGGAGCTCGCGCTCTTCGCCCAAAGCCTGGGCAGAGAGGACCGGGTCGCGCTCGAGGTGACCGGCAACGCCTGGGCGATCAAGCGGATCATCGAGCCCCACGTCGCCGAAGTGATCGTCGTCTCGCCTACCGACACCGGGATCCGTGGCGCGCGAGCGAAGACCGACCGCCTCGACGCCCGCATCTTGGCCAAGCTGCTCGCCGCGGGCGAGCTCGACGGGGTTTGGATGCCGGATCGCAACACCCAGGTGATGCGCCGACGCCTTGGGCGCCGAACCCAGCTGGTCCGCACCCGGGCGCGAGCGAAGAATGAGATCCACGCCACCCTGATGCGCTGCCTTGTCGGCCGCGCCCCGTTCTCAGATCTGTTCGGCAAGCGGGGCCGCCAATGGCTCGCGGGGCTGGAGCTGCCCGCGGAGGAGCGCGAGTCGGTCGACGCGGCGCTGCGCCAGGTCGAGTTCCTCGATTCGGAGATCGCGGCGGTCGAGCGCCTGATCGCGGCCGAGGCCCTTGAGAGTGCTGAGATCAAGCGCCTGATGACCGTCCCCGGCGTCAACGTGATCGTCGCGGCGACGTTCATGGGGGCGATCGGCGACGTCCGCCGCTTCTCCTCGCCGCGCAAGCTGGTTGGCTACCTGGGCCTGGATCCGAGGGTGAGCCAGTCGGGCTCCTCACCGGCCACCCACGGGCGGATCTCCAAACAGGGCTCGGTGAGCGCCCGACACGCGCTGGTCGAGGCGAGCTGGTCGGTGGTCCGCCAGCCGGGACCGCTGCACGCCTTCTACGGGCGGATCCGGGCCCGCCGCGGCCACAGCGTCGCGATCGTCGCCTGCGCGCGCAAGCTCGCCTGCCTGTTCTGGTTCCTGCTTACCCGGGAGGAGGACTACGCCTACGCGCAGCCGTCACTCACCGCAAAGAAGCTGCGGCTGCTCGAGGTCCGCGCCGGGGCGCCGACGAGAAAGGGCATCCTCAGCGGGACCTGGCCGACGCGGCAGAGGATGAGAGCCGCCGAGCAGGAGCTCGCGGCCCGGGCCGAGTCCGCCTACAAGCGGATGGTTGCCGAGTGGCAGCGCACGCAGGCGAAGCAGTCGAAGGGCGCCGGCGCGACACCGGGGCGCGCATCTAGTGGGCCGTCAAGCGGCCAAGCAGCGCGGCAGGACGAAGCCCCAAGTCCTGCGCTTTAGCTCGTCGTCAACCGGCGCCCGATCGAACTCTCGCAAACAGCAGGGAATGAGTCCAGCGAACCCTTGACTTTCATGCGTCGTCCATCGTGCTCGTCTTCGAGCCCGGGACCGACATCTACCAGCCCGGGACCGACATCTACCAGCCCGGGACCGACATCTACCGCGCCAGGCAGCTGATCCAGGAGCGCCTGACGCAGGCGCATGCCCTGCCGGTCCTGTCGCTCGGCTCGCTGGTTGGGTTCCTGACCGTGTTCGGCATCGCCGCGCGCAATGGCATCCTGATGATCAGTCACTTCCAGCACCTCGAGCGCTACGAGGGCGAGAAGTTCGGCCTCGAGCTTGTGCTGCGCGGCGCAAATGAGCGGCTTGCGCCGATTATGATGACCGCCTCGGCGACCGGCCTGGCGCTCGTGCCTCTTGCAGTTAGCCGGCGCGATTCCGGGCCATGAGATCGAGCATCCGATGGCGATCGTGATCCTCGGCGGGCTCGTCACCGCGACTCTCCTCAACCTATTCGTCTTGCCCTCCCTATACCTGCGCTTCGGCAGGCCGGCAGGATCGGCGCGGACTACCGCCGTTCGGGAGTGACGCGTTCTGGCTTGGAGCCCCTGCGCCGCTGCTTGGACAGGATCCGACGCGCGAGCACCCCCGCGAGCTCTTCGAAGTACTCCGAGACGGTGGCGTCTCGCCCCACCTCGTCCAGGGAGTCGTCGAGCGCCCGCCAAGCCTCGTCCTCGGTAAGGCCGAAACGCTGTGCGGCCTCGAAGACTGCTCGTAGCTGCGGAATGCGGGTGTGATCCGAGTGCATCTCTATCTATCGGCGCGCGCAACCCGGCGCCGAAGGCGTCCGACCTTGCCATCCGGATATGAGCCAGGGATGAGAGCGTTGCGCTCGTTGACTTACTGCATCCGTGCGTCTACGGTGCCCGGAGGAGCAATCGGCAGTACCAAGGAGGGTGGTCGAAGCTTGGGGCCGGAACCCCAGACGTGTACCTCGCGAGGGCGGCGAGCGTCGCCCATGGGAACGCGAGCGCGAGCAAGCGTCGCCGCTGCGGCCGCATTGCTCGTCGCGGCCATCTGCGCTCCGTCCGCCGGCGCTCAGTCGGGTGGAGCCCTTGTGCCCGGCGCCGGTGGAGCTCCTGCTCCCGATCTGGCGCCCGTGGCACCCGCGCCGGAGCCGGACCCCGCCCCGGGGGGCGACTCGGACACAGAGTCGAGCCCGCCGCCGGCATCCGCGCCGCCGGCCGCGACGGCACCCGCGCCCGCTCCGACACCGATTGTCCCCGCCTCGCCGTCGTCACAGCTCGCGCCGGAAATCCGCAGCAGCCCGCCGGCGTCCCCCCGGACTCGTAAGTCGACCCGCGGGCAAAAGAAGAAGGCTGCCCGACGGTCTCGAACCGCCGGTCAGGCCGAGCAGCGGGCGAGGGTCACGCCCCCACGCCGAACGTGGGTCTTCGGCGAAAGCCTGCCCCTGTCGCGTCTCGCGGGAAGAGGGATCGACACCGAATCACCGCCGGCCCAGCTGCTCGCCTTCGCGCTCCTGGCCCTGGTGCTGGCAGGCGCCTCCTTCCTGACGCTGACGGCACGGCTGTCCCGGGAGTGGAGGGTCTAGACGCAGGTGCGCGTCCGCCCCGCGGTGACAGTGGCGTTCGCGATGACGCTGGGTTGCTTCCTGCCCTTCTTGTACCCGTCGGCCGCGGACGCCGAGGAGGTATTCGCGGACTGTGACACACCGTCTGCCCGGGATAGCTGCAATCGCTGGTATACGACCGCGTCCGTCTCCCTCACCTGGCGACCCGACCCGGGCGGCGGAATGCTGCAGGAGGGTTGTCAGACCGGATTCTTCACCGCTGAGGCGAGGATTGAACGCACGTGCAAGTGGTTCTGGCCGGTAACGAACAAGACCGCCATCACTACCGTCTGGATCGGCATCGACCGCACGCCACCCCGGGTGCTCGCCCCGCGCCCGAGCCGCCCGCCGGACTACAACGGCTGGTTCAACCATCCGGTGGGCTTCGCGTTCGGGGGCAGCGACGCCACCTCGGGAGTCGCGTCGTGCAGCAGCACGACCTACGGGGGTCCCGACGGCGCCGGGGTCCTTGTAAACGGGAGCTGCCGCGACGTCGCGGGCAACGTCGGGGTCGGCTCGTTCGGAATCAACTACGACGCTACGCCGCCAACCCCCCCGCTCGTCTCCGCGACGCCCGCAAACCGGCGGGTAGTGCTCAGATGGTTGTCGCCGCCCGACGCCGAGGCAAGCGAGGTCGTCCGTCTCACGGCTGGGGCGCCGCCAGCGCGTGTCTTCTTCGGGCAGGCCGACGGTTACACCGACGTCGGGCTCAAGAATGAGACGCCTTACCGCTATTCGGTGACCGTGCTCGACCGGGCCGGGAACAGGGCCCAGGCTCAGGTGCGCGCCGTGCCCACCGCCTCGAAGCTATTGAGTCCACCGCGGGGCGCGCACGTGCGCACTCCGCCGCTGCTCATGTGGAAGCGCGTGAGGCGCGCGACCTACTACAACGTGCAGCTGTACCGAAAGCACAAGGTGCTGACAGCGTGGCCGCGCGAGACCCAGCTTCAGCTTCACCGCCGCTGGCGCTTTCGAGGAAAGCGCTTCAGGCTGGCGCCGGGTCGCTATCGCTGGTACGTGTGGCCCGGTCTCGGTCGGCGGTCCGCGCACCGCTACGGACGCCTGCTCGGCTCGAGCACCTTCAGGGTGGTTCGCTAACCCGATCGCCTGGGCTGAGTCCGCTTACCAGCCCTGCTGCCAGGCAACGATGAGCAGCACGATCGCGGCGATCGCGGCGATGGCCACCACCACGATGTTCGCAATGATCGCGACCGAGAGGAGGCGGGAGCGCTGGGAACCCGGCTGGTCAGCCGAGCCCGAGGTCGTGGGCCCACCTTCCTGAAGGTCACCATTCTGCTGCCAGCCAACCGCGCCGGCGAGCACGCTGGTTATGAAGCCGTTGAGGCTGGTCTCCTCACTTTCGGCCTTGTGGGCCAGCTCCGCGTGGAGCGTCTGCGGTATCCGCAGTAGCAGCCGACCGCTGTGGTTCGACTGGCGTTTCGGCTCCGGCACGTCGGCGCCCTTTTCGAGGGCGGCGGCAATCCAGTCCTCGAGAGCCTTCTCTATTGCCCGGGCGGCCTCCTCCGACGTCTCCGCGTGCGCCTCGCAGCCCGGAAGCTCCTCGACGCGCGCCTTCCAGGGCGCCTCGTCCTCGCCCTCCTCGTCTCGCATCAGCACGATGTGGTAGGGCAGATCGAGGAACCGCTCGACCTCACGGGCCGCGCTATCCGCCATGGAGGGACGAGCCGCGCTATCCGCCATGGAGGGCATAGTAGGCGCCTCCGCCGACATGGACAAATCCGTGGGCGAGACGGTTCACCGGCCTCCGCAGAGCTCATCGTGGCCGAGGTCGCGCAGGAGGTGTCTCAACTCGGGTGGACCATCGTCGCGGACGAAGACACAGCTTCCCGGCCAGTAGGGGCTATCCGCGGGCCTAGCGCCCAGGTACGCGGGCTCGTACACCCAGCTGCCGGTGTTCACGAGCTGCGTCCCGCGCCGGGTCTCCCACCCCTGAGCGTCGCCGTCGAGCGGCCCTGGCCGGTGGAGGTGGCCGAACAGGAGGTAATCCGCGTCGATCCGCAGACAGTCGACGACCTGCGCCATCGCCGCCAGGCCGGGTCGTCGCGGATCGGTCGGCGAGGACCCCTGGCGAAATGCCCCCAGCCCGACAAGCTCGAGAGGCCGGCTCGGCCCAGCAGCGATTTCGCGGTGGACGCGGCACCGTCATCGGGGAAGCTCGAGTCGCGAAGAGCGCGCCACCGGCTGCGCCCACAACGAGGCCGCCGAGCAACACCGCGCAGGCGAGACCGCGGTTGAACCCGGCGCCTTCCCGGCGCGTCGCCACGGGCTCCGGCGCGGGCGCCGGCGTTCGCTCCCGGCGCCGTGTCGCCCTGACGCCGGTCAGCGCCAGTACGAGCGCGAGGGCTGCCAGGAGGGCCAGGTAGCCGGGCCGGAGAACCGGGAAGACGGGTCGGCCCGGCGCCGGAGGAAGTATCTGGGCGGGGCCGTTCGGGCCGTGCCGCGCCGAGCGCGCTGCGGGCGGTAGCCCCGGGAACGGGACCTGCCGCGCGCTTCGCCGGCTCGGGGATCAGTGCGGCACGCTGGGCCTTGAGCCGCGCCGCTGTCTGCGCTCCGGGCACGCCGTTAACCGCCAGCCCCTCGGCCGCCTGGAAGCGCTCTACGGCCGCCTCGGTCCGAGCGCCGTAGACGCCGTCGATCGGACCGGTCTCGTAGCCGAGCGCGCGCAGCTGGCGTTGGATCACGCGAACGGACGCCGAGCCCGCTGGGATGCCCGCGCGGCGCAGCGCCGCGTCGGTCCGCGGTCCGACGACACCATCTGAAGCCAGCCCGTGTGCCCGCTGGAAGCTCCGGACTGCTCCTCTGGTAAGCGGACCGAAGAGGCCGTCGATGGGGCCCGGCTCGTAGCCGACCGTGCGCAGGCGTACCTGCAGCTCGCGTACGGCCTGGGAGCCGCCCTGGGATCCGTAGCCGACGCCGACGCTGAGCAGCTCGCCGGACGAGCGGCCATCCATGGTCGCCCCGCCGCTGGACCCGCCGGCGGCGAGACTCGCGGCAGGCAGGCACAGGCACAGCACTAGCAGCGCGCCCATCAGGGCCGTGCCTCGCCCCAGTGACCCGAGCGTGACCGTCGCCACATCGATCCGCGCTATGCAGGATCGCTGCCGGCGACGTGCAACTCCGGTGAGGGGCCAGGAAACAGAACGCATAACGTGCACAGGACAGGTACCCCCGCGATCCGGCGTGCGGCCATCGGAATGGGCGAAATTTCGCCGGTTCGTCGTTTGCTACCGCATGGCGTTTGTGTGGTATAGGGGCACTGGGCGGGAGCAAGACGATGGAAAACGCGAGCGGAAAGTTCACCTGGAGCGAAAAAGCGACGACGACGACCCGCTTGCTCCGCGCCTACCGCGAGCACGGCGATATCAGTGCGCGCGAGCAGTTGGTCGAGATGTACCTGCCGCTCGTCGAGACCTTCGCCCACCGCTATGAGGGCAGCGAGGACTACGACGATCTGTTTCAGGCCGGCTCGATCGGATTGATCAACGCGATCGACCGCTTCGACCTCCAGCGGGGCGGAGAGCTCACCGCGTTCGCGGTGCCCAACATCGTGGGCGAGATCAAGCGCCACCTGAGGGACAGGACCGCCTCGGTCAGGCTCCCGCGGCCGCTCCAGGAGCTGCGAGGACGCGTACTACGCTGCGAAGCGGAACTGGGCGCGACGCTCGGTCGGCGACCGACGCCGGCCGAGGTCGCGCGGAAGCTCGGTGTCGACCCGGCGGATGCCGCACGAGTCCTCGACCGGAGGCGGTTCGACCGGGGACAAGATGAGGGCTCGCTCGCGGAAGCCCTGCAGGAGGCGCCCGACCCGAGCGACGAGCGCTTGTTGCTGGCTAGTGCTTTTCACGTGCTGGACGAGCGGGAGCGCCAGATCGTCTACCTGCGGTTCGTGCGCGACCTGAGTCGAGCGGAAGCGGCAAACGAGCTGGGAATCTCGGAGCGCCACCTGTCTCGGCAGACGCAGCTCGCGCTCGCGAAGCTGCGCGAGGAGCTCGAGCGAGGCACGCGGGAGGTGGCGCCCTCCCGCGTGCGCGAAGAACTGGGCCACGCGGCGCCCGAGCCCCCGAGCGCCCAGCGCGGCGCTCCGAGTGCGACCTCTGGCCAGATGGCGCGGGACTACATGGATCTCCCGTACCACATCTCGGTTGTGAGAGACGAGGGAGACGCGAAGGAGCGTGGCTGGAGCGCTCGCGTGGAGGAGCTCCCTGGCTGTGAGGCGCACGGAGCCACCCTGGAGGACGCCGTTCGAGGCATCAGGGGAGCAATGCAGCAGTGGATAGAGAGGGCGCTGACAAGCGAGCGGCAGGTGCCGGAGCCGCGCCGAGCGCAGCGCCACAGCGGACGTGTCCTGTTGCGCATGCCGCAGTCGCTGCACGCCGAGCTCGCTCGCGCAGCGGAGCGAGACGAAGTGAGCCTCAATCACTTGATAGCGAAGGCACTCGCGAATGCGCTGGAAGCTGGTGGACCGCGGCGGTCAGCACCGTCCTCGCCGTCTGGCTTGGCTCGCTCGACGCCGCGCCTCGTCCCAGTAGCGCTTGTGGCCGGCATGGCCCTGGTGCTGGCGGCGGGTGTGATCGCCGCGATCGTGCTCGTGGTGGCCTGGCAGCAGGGCTGGTAGAGACGGTGGGACGGCTAGTGGCAGGCCGCCGACCCGCTGTCGGCGAACGTCTGACCAACCTCTGGCATGAAGCGCCACTCGTAACTCTGCGCGTGCAGCGCGAGCTCCAGCACACCGTAAGTGCTTGACTGGCGAAGCTCGCTGTTCGGCCTGATCGTCGTGAAGGCGTAATGGCTCTTTCCGCCCGTACCGACGACGAACTCGCGGATCCTGCGGGCGCCGTCCGCCACGCCAGCCGGGTTCTGCGGCGCGAAGCGCTCGTAGCCGTGGTCGTGCCCAGCCAGCGTTACGTCCGCGTTTGCGTCGTACAGCGCCTGCCAGATCGGCTGCATCGCCGGCGTGTCTCCGTGCTCGCCGGAGCTGAAGCGCGGGTGGTGCCAGTATGCGAGCGTGCAGTTCGCGGGGTTGGCCGCCAGGTCCTGCCTGAGCCAAATCTCCTGCGGCGAGCCGGCGCCGCAGCCTCCAACCTGGGAGCAATTCGAGTTGAGCGTCACGATGTGCCAGTTGCCGATGTTGAAGCTGTAATAGCCCTTGCCTCTGTCGCCCGCCCGACCGGTCTGTACGCCCACCCCATTGAAGTAGTCGAAGTAGCCGGAGGCGTTCGACGTCTGGTACTCGTGGTTGCCGACCGCGGGGTGAGTGATGGGCTTGACACGCCCCCAACTCTGATCGTACGACTGCTGGAACTGCGCGAGGGTGCCACCCTCGTACTGGTTGTCGCCGAGGGTGAACACGGCGGCAAGCGGAGACCCGACGAGCAGGTCCGAGGTGTACTTCTGGCGGCAGGAGCTGGAGGTGCCAAGTCCGTTGTTGAAGCTCGACGACAGCGGGTCACACGCGATGTCGCCGGCGGTGGCTATCACCGGATCAGGCGTCGCCGGACCGACAGGCGTTGCGGCCGCGGGCGCCGAGGGCGGACTCTCGTTGCCCGCGGCGTCGGCGGCCGTCACGCGGTAGGTGTAAGTGGTGCCATTGGTACGCCCGCCGTCGGACCACTGGCTGGCAGACGGCGTGGCCACCGGGCTCGCGGGCCAGCTCCCGTCCGGGTTACGGCGATAGACGCGGTAGCCCGCAAGGTCCGCCTCCGGATTGTCGTTCCAGTCGAGAGCGACGGTCCGGTCTCCCGGCGTCGCGGAAAGGCCCGTGGGAGTGCCCGGCGGCGTGGTGTCGGCAGGCGGCGTCGAGCCCTGGCCGTCAAAGTGGAGAGCATCGAGGTAAAGGCCATGTCCCGACGCGGAGCTCCACTCCTGGGCGCTCTCGACAGAGGTTCCCTCGCCCCACTCGTTCATCGTCGTCACAAGCTGGAAGGGCGCGTTCGACGCGACCATGTCGCGAATGTTCTGGCTCCAGCGCGCAGGGTCGCGAGCGAGTCGCGGCGCGAGCTCG
>Ga0126307_10003161_pt1 | contig 11205 bp, 14 predicted proteins | sample Plot28_FD_89955 | JGI IMG/M metagenome (GOLD analysis project Ga0126307, IMG submission 89955) | Serpentine soil microbial communities from UC McLaughlin Reserve, CA, USA - Plot28 | ecosystem: Environmental > Terrestrial > Soil > Grasslands | place: USA: UC McLaughlin Reserve, Lake County...
GCCGCCCGAGACCGACCCGACGGCACCGGGAGCAGGCTTCCTTTACCTCTACACGCGCGACCTCCACGCGCTCCGGGGTCGGCTGCTCGCGGCCGGCCATCAAGCGGAGGAGATCGAGGAAGGGCCCGGCCCCGGGCCGCGACGTCACATGTGCGTCCGCGACCCCGACGGCCACGGCCACATGGTCGCCGAGCTGTTCGAGGGTTCGGTCGGCACCGCATGAGGATCGAGCTCCTCTACTTCGACGGCTGTCCTCACTACGCGCCGCTCGAGCGACGCCTGCGCTCGCTGCTCGCAACAGCCGCCGTCGACGCGCGCGTGGTGCTCCGAGAGGTCCGGTCGCAGGAGGAGGCCGAGCGGCAGCGCTTCCTCGGCTCGCCGACGGTTCGCATCGACGGTCGCGATGTCGAGCCCGGAGCGGACGGCCGTACCGACACAGGATTGAAGTGCCGTCTTTACCCCGGCGAAAGGGGATTACGAGGAGCGCCCGACGACGACGTCCTCATCGAGGCGATCGAACGCGCCCGGTCGAGGCGGGATACTCGCCGTGCTCATGCGCTCCCGTCCCGGCGCTACCCGGCGGAGTCCGCGTTCGCAACCTCGCCGAAGCGGCGCAGATAAAGCGGCCAGCCCTGATCGCCGGCGACGCCCTCGCGCAGTCCCTCCCAGCCATCCAGGTGGCGATTGAGGTGGCGGTGCTCGAGCTCCACGCGGGTGCGGTCGGCCGCCTCGGCGATGAAGCGCACCTCCACCTCGCTGGCCCGGTCGAGGTCGGTCTCGAGCTGCCACTGGGGGCTTATGTCCCAGCTGAACACGAGCCGCTCCGGCGGCTCATACGCGAGGACTCGCGCCCACCGGCACTCGCTGCCGTCGGCCCCCCGGTCGTAGATGTGACCGCCGACGTGCGGCTCGAGGATGGTCTCCTCGATGTCGACGCCGAGCATGTTGTGCTCGCGCGGCTTGATCCGGTCGAACTCCTCCGTGAAGACCCGGAACGCGCGGTCGACGGGCACGTCGACCACGATGTCGGTCTGGATCGAAGTCGCTGGTGTCTCGGTCGTCATTTGTCCTCCTCGTCTATGGCCTGCTCGGCGAGCAGCTTGAAGTTTGCGAGCGTCTGGCTCCAGAAGTGATCGAGCTGCGCCCGAAGCTCAGTCAGGCCGTCGGGGTTCACACGGTAGATCCGGCGGGTGCCCGCGGACTCATCCGTCACCAGATCGGCCTCCTTCAGCACTTTCAGGTGCTGGGAGACCGCCGGCCGGCTCACGGGAAGCTTCCGCGCCAGGTCGCCCACCGGTCGAGGACGCTCGGCAAGGTGGCCGAGGATCGCGCGCCGCGTCGGGTCGCCGAGTGCTGCCCAGGCATCGGGTCGGTAAGTCTTCACGAACCGTAAGGTAGCACTTACGAAGCTCAGCGGCCGATCGTGAGAGACTCCCCCGCGACCCGCAGGCGAGGAGAGGCTCGGCGTTGATCGGCAGGACGCGTGGGAGACGGCGAGCCGGTTGCGCCGCAGCGATCGGTCTGGTGTTGGCGCTCGCGACCTTCGCCGCTCCTGCGTCGGCAAGCGGCCCAAAGCTGACGGTGCCGAAGGCAGACCTCGAAGCGGCCTTCAAGTGCCCGATCGATCCGTCGAACGCATCCCAGACGCCGATCATGTTCGTGACCGGAACGGGGGCCACGGGAGATCAGGGCTACCTCATCGGCCAGTTCGCGTTCGAGGCTTACGGGCACCCGGTCTGCTACGTCAACTTCCCGGACTTCACCACCGCCGATATTCAGGTCTCCGTCCAATACCTGGTCCACGGCCTGCGGCGCGAGTTCGAGATGTCCGGGCGAAAGGTCGCGGTGGTCGGCATCAGTCAGGGCGGCCTTCTGACGCGCTTCGCGCTGACCTATTGGCCGGACCTGCGGCGCAAGGTCAGCGACGTGCTCTCGGCAGCCGGCACCCAGCACGGGACCAGTGTCCGCGGATGCTCTTCTACTTCGCCCTGTGCGCCCGCGAACTGGCAGCAGATGCGCCATTCGAATCTCCTCGATGCGATCAACGCCCAAGCGGATGAAACCCCGGGCGATGTCTCCTACACGACCGTTCGTTCATTGACCGACGAGACCGTTCGGCCGCAGGGCGGCAAGCACCCCACCTCGGCGCTCGAGGGCGCCCGCAACATCGTGATCCAAGACGTCTGCCCCGGACGGACGACGACCCACATCGGCACCGCCGTGGACTCGGTGTCCTTCGCCGCGTTCGTGGACGCCGTCGAACACGGTGGCAAGGGCAAGAAGGGAGCGGCAAAGGTCTCTCGCTTGCCGAGCGACGTCTGCGACCACCCCTATGCGACCGGCCTCGACGAGGCGCAGACGAGCGCGTTTCTCGCCGGTTCGGGCAGCTTGATCTCGAGCCAGCAGGCTCAGGTCCCGACGGTCCCCGCCGAGCCGAAGGTCCGGAGGGTGTTTCGGCGCGAAGCGCCGTAGGTCAGGTCGCAGGTCGCGGTTACATTTGAGGACCGATCCTGACCTGAACGCCACGACTCGACGGGAGAGCACCGATGCCGGAGCGCGACGGATACATCCCCGGCGTCCCCTGCTGGGTTGACGCGAGCGAACCCGACCCCGAGGCGGCGCTCGGCTTCTACGGCGATCTCCTCGGCTGGGAGTTCCGGGACGTGATGCGGCCCGACTCCGACGGCACGTACTTCATCGCCCGGTGCGAGACCAGGGGCTGGTCGCTGTTCGATCGGTCGGGAGGCTCGCGCAGCGGCGATGTCGCCGCGGTCGGCTCGATCCCCGAGGCCGCACCGCCGATGGCGATGTGGAACACCTATTTCTGGGTCGACAGCGCCGACGAAACGGCATCGAGGGTCCGCGATGCCGGCGGACGCGTCGTGATGGAGCCGTTCGACGTAATGGACGCCTGCCGGATCGCCGTGTTCACCGATCCCGAGGGAGCGGCCTTCTGCGCCTGGGAGGCGCGGAAGCACAGGGGCGCGCGAGTGGTCAACAACCCGGGCTCACTGAACTTCAACGGTCTCAACACCCGTGACGTCGAAGCGGCGAGGGCGTTCTACGGCTCGGTGTTCGGGTGGCAGACGCTCACCATGGACGGCGGGGCTGAGATGTGGACGCTCTCCGGCTACGGCGATTACCTGGAGGGCTATCACCCGGGCCTGCGCGAGCAGATGGCGGACGCCGGAGCGCCGGCGCGGTTCGAGGACGTCGTGGCGACCATCAACCCGATCGCAGCCGATCAGCCCGACACGCCGCCACATTGGAGCGTGACCTTCGCCGTCGAGGACGCCGACGCCGCGGCCGCGAAGGCCGCCGAGCTCGGCGGAAGGGTGATCGTCCCGCCGTTCGACGCACCCTGGGTCCGGATGACCGTGCTCGCCGACCCGCAGGGCGCGACCTTCATCGCAAGCAGGTTCACGCCCGAGAACAGGAACCTCGGCAGCTAGAGCCTGAACCGTCGCGGCTCGCTCACCCGGTTCGTTCTCGTGGCCGCCGGTGTCTCAACGTACACGCGAAGCCAACGAGGGAGAACAAGATGGGAAGGATCGTGATCAGCGAGAACGTCTCGCTCGACGGGGTCATCGAGGACCCGGCCGGTGACGAGGGTTTTGAGCGCGGCGGCTGGGTCGGCTTGATCAAGGACAATCCGGAGCTCCAAAAGCTCGCGCTCGACGAGGCCCTGGGCGCCGAGGCCCTGCTGCTCGGTCGGCGCAGCTATGAGTGGTTCGGCTCGCGGTGGCCGTCGCGGAGTGGCGAGTTGGCGGACAGGTTGAACAGCCTGCCCAAGTACGTCGTGTCCTCGACCCTCGACCGTCCCGCCTGGAACAACTCCACGGTCCTCAGGGGCGATGTCCTGAGCGAGGTCTCGAAGCTGAAACGGGAGCTTGACGGGGAGATCGTCGTGCTTGCCAGCTTCGAGCTCATGCGCACCCTGATGGAGCACGACCTCCTCGACGAGCTGAGGTTGAAGGTCTTCCCGGTCGTCCTCGGTGACGGCGAGCGCCTCTTCGGCGAGACCAGCGACAAGAAACCCATGCGCTTCGTCGACAGCCAGACGGTCGGTGACGACGTCTTCCTGCTCACCTACGAGCCGCTCCGAGACGCGTAGCGATTGTCGATTTCGGCCGCCCCGTTCGTCGTCAGGGTGAGCAGGCCAACGCGAAGGAGTTGCGCCTCGACGCGAGGAGGAAGCAATGACGGACTACGCACAGGGACTCGAGTCCGCGAGTGACGCGCGCGTCTCGCCCGCCGACCGCAACGGTTTCGTCACATATGACGAGTTCAACGGGCCGGACCTCGACGCCGACCGCTGGGAACCTGCGCGCCTGCCGCTCCCGACCGGTGAGCACGTCCCGCTCGATCCCAACGCGGAGGTGGCCGTCGGCGAGGGCGAGGTGCGGGTGACGATTCCGCGCTTCTCGCTATCCGACGACAGCCTTCAGTCCGCCGACAGCCCCAAGTACCTGATCTTCTCGACTCGCCGGTTCGAGCTGCCGCCGGACCGGCCCGCGACGTTCGCCGTCGGCCTTGCCGTCGAGAACATCGGCGGGGAACCGGGTGACTACCGCCAGGGAATGGCGGCCTTCCACGTCTTCGACCTCGAGGTGAGCAAGCGCGTGTTCGCCGTCTGCGGCACCTCCAGCCGCATCCTCGCGCTGCACGAGCAGCTGGGCCTGGGCGGCTCCGGAGCAGGCGAGCCGTTTTACCACGCAGTCGAGTCGCCGTACGAGGATTTCGACGACGACTTCACCTGGCTACGCGCGTGCGAGGTCACGCTCGACCGGAGCACATCGACCGCGTCCTGGCGCGTCGACGGCCATACGGTGTACGAGGCCCACGGCACCGTGATCCCCGAACGCGCCCGCACCGGATTCGGGATCTGGACGATGCAACCGATCCGGGGCGGTCGCACGCGCTCGCTCAGCGGGCAGGGCCTGAGCGCGCGGTGGCGCCGCTTCCGGGTGAGCGCGGTCGACGCGTGAGCCCTAATGTCGCGCGGCGGTGACGCGCAGACGCCGGGTGTGAAGCGCCGCGTAGATCGGGCGGCACGCGTCGGCGACGGCGGCATCGTGGTCGGAGAGGGCCGTCTCCCGCGGGCGCCAGGGCTCGAATCCGGTGGAGGACCAGACAGCGGCGTACCAGTGCGGCGCCCACACGCCGTCGGAGGGGCGCGGACCCGGTGGCCAGGAAAGCATCCGGGCCGTGAACGGGATGCCCAGCCACTCACACAGCCAGCGCAGATGCGCCTCGGGCGCGCGCAGGAAGTCGCTCGCGTCGAGGATCGGCACCTCGACGTCGTGCTCGTCCCAGAGCTCCACAAGCCAACCCTGCTGGGGCAGGCCGATGTCCTCCGGCTCGCAGGTCTCCCGCGCGCGCACATATGAGGCGACCACCTCGGCGGGGTCGCGGATCAGCAACACGTTGCGGAAGCGCAGCGTCCAGCGCAGGTCCATGTCGCGAGAGACATGGTGCGCCATGTGCTTGGCGTAGTGAACGCGGCAGCCCGGCGGCAGCGGCCCTGCGAGGACGGCGATGGCCGTGGCGAGGTCCGTGGGTTGGGAGGCGATGACGGCGTCGCGCGCGGGATGATCGATGCCGGTGCGGGCGAGGTACGCCGCGTACAGCGGCTCGTCGACGACGACGGCGTCCTCGCGGTTCTCGAACGCGCGCATCAGCGCCGTGGAGATGTTCCGCGGGCCGGACCACATCGCCACGCGTGCGACCTCACTCATGGGGCGACGCGTGGCGCAACGTCGGCGTCGACGAGCTCGCCGTACAGGGCCTGAAGGCGCTCGACCACCGCGCCGCGGCGGCCGGCGCCGATCGTGCGGCCGTCCACGGACCGGACGGGAACGACGCCGGCGAACGTGCCGGTCACAAACGCCTCGCGCGCGGCGTAGACGTCGGTGAGGCTGAACGTCGTCTCGCGGGCCGGGATGCCGTTGGCACGGCAGATCTCCAGCACGTTGGCACGCGTGATCCCTGCGAGGCAGTAACGCCCGTCGGAGGTCAGCACCTCGGGCGCGTCCTCGGGGCCGACGACGACGAAGAAATTCGTCGAGTTGCACGTGACGACGAAACCGTGCGGGTCGAGCATCAGCGCCTCGTCGGCGCCGGCGGTGTAGGCCTGGATGCAAGCGGTGATGTCGTTGAGCTTGGAATGCGTGTTGAGCTTCGGGTCGAGGGTGTCCGGAGCGGCGCGGCGCACGTGCGTCGTGAAGAGCGTGATGCCGTCGGCGAGCGTCGCCGGCAGCGGTTCCTTGTGCTCGGCGACGATCACGACGGTCGCGGGGCCAACCGTCACGCGCGGATCCTGGTACGGCGTGCGCTTGATGCCGCGCGTGACCATCAGCCGCACGTGCACGCCGTCGACCATGTCGTTCGCCCGAAGCGTCGAGTAGATCGCCTCGACGAGCTCGCGGCGGTCGCGCCCGAGGTCGAGCATGATGGCCTTCGCGCCCTCGAACAGGCGGTCGAGATGGCGCTCCAGGAACGCGGGATGGCCCGCCCGCACGCGCAGGCCTTCCCAGATCCCGTCACCGAGGATGAAGCCCGCGTCGAACACCGACACGACCGCCCTCTCCCGCGGCACGAGCTCGCCGTTGACCCAGATGAGGATGCGCTCGTTGCGCGCGTCGTCCTCGAACTCGTGCGTGCCGTGAGCCACGGTTACGAGAGCCTAAGCCCCGCCGCATGTAGCTAGGCTCGCCCGACCCGTGGACCTCTCCCTCGAGCGGATAGCCATGGCGGTCGATCGGATCGATCCGGTCTTCCTGGACACGCCGCAGTTCCTCGACGAGCGGCTCTCGGCTGAGCTCGGTCGGGAGGTCCTCGTCAAGGTCGAGACGCTGAACCCGATCGGAAGCTTCAAGGGGCGCGGCACGGGGCTCCTGGCTCTCGAGCTCGATCCGGCGCTGACCTGGGTCTGCGCGACGGCGGGAAACTTCGGCCAGGGGCTGGCATACGCGGCGCGCGAGCGGGGTGCGCGGGTGCAGGTCTTCGCCGCTTCGGACGCTCCAGCGGCGAAGCTGGAGCGGATGCGGACGCTCGGGGCTCGGGTGGAGGTCAGCGACCGTTCGGCCGCGGCCGCCCGTGATTACGCGAACGCCGCAGCCGACCGAATCCTCATCCAGGACGGCCTCGACCCGTCGATCGCCGAGGGCGCGGGCACGATCGCCGTCGAGCTCGAATCGGCGGGCCCGATCGACACGGCCGTGGTGCAGATCGGCGACGGGGCGCTGATCTCGGGCGTCGCGCGTTGGCTCAAGTCGCGGAACCCGCAGCCACGCGTAGTGGGCGTCTGCGCCGATGGAGCTCCAGCGATGGCCGAAAGCTTCGCCGCCGGCCACCCGGTCTCGGTCGAGGGCGCGGGGACGATCGCCGCGGCGCTCGCGATCACCGATCCGGTACCGGAGTCCTTGACGAGAGTCACGGCGCTCGTCGACGAGGTCGTGCTGGTCGACGACGATGACCTCCGGGCCGCGATGGACCTCGTCGCGGAGACGCTCGGTGTCCTGGTCGAGCCGGCGGGGGCGGCCGGGGTCGCGGCGCTCTTGCGCCACGGCGCCGAGATCCCGGGCGAGCGTGTCGCGGTGCTGCTGACCGGACAGGACGAGCTCAGCGCCGGCGGCGCCGTCGGGCGGTAACCAGCCACGAACGCGAATCGAAGACGATGCGGCGCTCGTCGCTCTGATGCGCCGCCAGCGTCTCGCGCAGGCGCTCGACGGTACGAGCCGCCTCGCCCTCGCTCAGCCGCGCGAGGGCCGCGCTCGTGTCCTGAAACCCCCGGACGAACGCGAGCGCCGCGTCGAGGTCGTGTCCGTAGACGACCGGTTCGTGGACGTCCTCGAAGCGAACGCCGTCAAAGCCGGCGTTCTCGAGCATGGCCGTGGTGGCCCTGGCATCGGCGAGCGAGAACGGATCTGAGCCCGGCTGCGGTGGCTGGGCCGCCTCGCCCAGTGCGGCCTCGATCGCCCGCGCCCATTCGTTGTGCTCCTGTCGCTGCCAGACGAGCAGCACGAGGCGCGCCCCGGCTCGAAGGGCGGCGGCGATGTTGGCGAACGCGGCGGCCGGTTCGGAGAAGAACATCGTGCCGAAACGGCTGATCGCCACGTCGAAGCCGGCGGTGTCGAAGCGATGCACCTGGGCGTCGCCGAGCTCGTACTGGATGTTGTCGAGCCCTTCGGCCGCCGTCAGCTGACGGGCTCGCTCGAGCATGCGCTCGGACACGTCGACGCCGACAACGCGCCCTGGCGCCGCGGCACGTGCCGCCTCGCGAGTCGTCAGCCCGGTTCCGCACCCGATGTCGACTACCGCGTCACCGGGACTGATCCCGTAGGCGGCGCGAAGGTGCCGGTGGTGAGCACCCAGCTCAGCGTCGTAGAAGTCCAGGCTGATCGGCGAGGACACCGAGGCGATGCTACGGAGTACGGGGCATCGTGCCGCTGAAGATCTCGATGATCACGCCGAGTTCGCGGTCGTACGACCCCGAGCTTTCTCCTGCGAGATCGCCTATTCCCGCAATCCGGCGGCTTTGAGGGCCTCGGCCTTGGTCGAGTACGAGCGGCGCTCGGCGAGCAGACGGTCGCGGATCACCCAGACCTCGGCGATCTGGACGCTCATCTCCTGCTGGCCGCCACCCTTCGGCAGGGCGCGCTGGGTCGTCAAGGCGACAACCCGGTCACCGGCGGCAAGAAGCTGATCGACGTCGAAGCGGATGCGCTCGAGTTGCTCGAACAGGACCTCGTTGTACCTTCGAACTGCCTCCTTGCCGCGATAGACGCCGGCCTCAGGCGACTGCGCATACGTATGGAACTCAATGTCGGGATGCAGGCAGGCCTGAGCAGCCTCGAGGTCACCCCGATTCGCGGCGTCATAAACGCGTCGCACGACCTCCACGTTCTCCTCGGACATCGCCGTCCAGTATCTCGCGGTGCGCCGACGGTCCGGTAGCGCCGCGTTCGGGGGACGTGGACCCACTCCGGGCATACCGTGTGCGGGCGAGGCCCGCGCGGGTACGAGGCTGTTTGTGTCAGCCATTGCGGTGATTGCGATCGTGATCGGCGCTCTGATCCTGGTCGCGCTGGCGCTGGTGGCGGTCCGGCGCACAGCCGAGAACCGACAAAGGGAGCGCGAGCGGCTTCGAGTCGCGGCGGCCGGGCACCGTCAGGAAGCCGACGCTCACGCTGCCAGAGCAGCGGCCAAGAACGACGAGGCGCAACGCGAGCGCGAAAGGGCGGACGAACTCGCAGCGACTGCAGAGGAGCATGAGCGGACGGCAACGGAGCGCGAACGCGACGCGGCGGCGGCCGAGGCGCGAGCGGAGCGCGAGCACAAAGCCGCTCAGTCGGCGCAGCATGATGCGAGACATGAGCGTGAACTCGCAGAAGAGCATCTGCGAGCAGCGAGGGACCGCGAGCGGCACGCGGCTGAAGCTGAGCAGTGGGCGCAGCACGAGGCACGTGGCGCTGGGGCGAGCTATGACGAGGCGAAGCGTGAGCGCGAGCTGGCGGCGGACTACATCCGGGCCGCCGATGAGCGCGAGCGGCGGGCCGAAGAGGCTGAGGAGCAGGCGGAGCGCCAGGACACGTTCGCTGGTTTTCACGATCAACGCGCGGCCGACCGGGAGCGAGAAGCCGACTAGTTAGCGCTGTCGCATCAGATCGAGTGGAGCCGCCGTAAACCCGCGTCCTCGTTTGTACCCACTGGACAGGGGTACCACCCGCTCGACACCGCGCGACGGTGGGACGGAACGATCAGGGAGGTTCAGATGTTCGCCGCAGTCGAGATCTCGGAGAGCCTGCAAGGGGCGTTGGACTCGTTCTTTGAGTTCCTGCCCAACCTGCTCGGCTTCCTGGTCATCCTGCTGGTTGGCTACCTCATTGCCAGGGTGGTGAAGGCGCTGGTGGGCAAGGGACTGGAGGCGGTCGGCCTGGACAGGGCCCTCAGCGAGAGCGACGCGGGCCAATACGTGGCGAAGGTGAGCCCGGACGCGCGGCCTTCGAAGCTGATCGCCACGATCGTCTTCTGGCTGATCTTCCTGGTCGTGCTCACCGCCGCGATCGGGGCTCTCGAGATTCCCGCGGTCACTGCGTTCATGGACGACGTCCTCGGCTATCTGCCGAACGTGATCGCGGCGGTGGTGATCTTCGTGCTCGCGGCTGCGATCGCCGGCGCCGTCGGCGGGCTGATCGACAATCTGATCGGCGACACGGCGACCGGCAGGCTCCTGCGTGCGGCGGCTCCCTCGCTGATCATGGTGATTGCGGTCTTCATGATCCTGAACCAGCTGAAGATCGCCGAGGAGATCGTGACGATCACCTACGCGGCGCTGCTCGGCGCCGTGGCGCTGGGGATGGCACTGGCCTTCGGCCTTGGCGGCCGCAACGTCGCGGGACGGATGCTCGAGGACGCCTACGACCGGCGCGGGGCCGAGGCGCGTGTCCAAGCGCGGCGAGAGACGGGAGGCCCGATCACCCCGCCGCCGGGCACTACCGGCGGAACCGGACCGGTGTCATCGGGCCCGTAGGTTGCGATTATCACTCGGAGGCGGCGCCCTCGCTACGGCCTTCAGGGCTGAAACGCGCCGGTGGATCAGGACACGTCCCCCGGCGCGCGCGGTCTGCCGCACTCGGTCGATGACAGAGTAATTTCATCGCCGTCAGCTCGAGAGGTAGATCTCTGGCAGTGTCGAACGAGTCCTGAAGATGGCGTCCCGCGACGTAACGGCACGGCGGCCCATGCCCCAGCCTCCCCGAACGAGGCGGAAGCGCGATCCCCTCGACTCCGATCGCTTCCTGCGTTACCTGCTGGCAATTGTGGTGACGGTCGCAGTACTCCTCATCGCCGTCGCAGCTGCGGGCGTCTTCCTCGCAATGTAGGCCCGAGTTACGCCGTCCAGCCGCGCTAATCGGCCTCTCGCCGGGGAGCGAGTACACGACCCTCGAAAGCGGCGCTCTATCCGCAAGTGATGACGGTCCGTGAGCGACCACTCATCTCGTGAACTTCCGAAACGCCCGCCAGGCGGGCTTCGGTGCTCCGCTCTTCTTGAACAGACCGGTGGTCGGGCAGAAGCTACACACGCCCCGAGTGTTGCCGGGGATGTCCCTCCAGCTGAACCAGTTGACGCCGCTGACCCGCCACCTCGGCCGCTTTCGCTTGAGCAGTGAGAACGATTGCCGCAGCTTTCTCGCCTGTCCC
>Ga0126307_10003162_pt1 | contig 11204 bp, 12 predicted proteins | sample Plot28_FD_89955 | JGI IMG/M metagenome (GOLD analysis project Ga0126307, IMG submission 89955) | Serpentine soil microbial communities from UC McLaughlin Reserve, CA, USA - Plot28 | ecosystem: Environmental > Terrestrial > Soil > Grasslands | place: USA: UC McLaughlin Reserve, Lake County...
GTGCCGACCGAGGTCGACGCGACCTGACCGGACGCCGCGCTCACGGGAGTGGTCGTGGTAGCGGCGGAGGGGTTGGCCGGCGTCGCGCGGCTCAGCTCGACGTTGGCATTGACCCCAACGGCGGCGCCGGAGGGCCAGACGTTGAAGGAGACAAGGCCGACCAGTGTGACGAAGACGATCGCGGCACCGGCCAGCAGAGCTCCCGACGCGCCGACGCCGACGATGAAGCTCTCAGGGGTGTTATTGGTTGATGTCTTGGCCGCCGCGTGAGTCTCCCCCTCTCGCACGGCACGCCAGTCGCGTGCACTCACGTTAGGGTCATCGTCCCTGATCGAAAGCCCTTTAGTAACCCCAATACCGGGGTAGACATTTGTCCCATTTAGCTGGCCGGGCGTCTACCGAAAAAGAAGGGGAGCGCCCGCTATCTCCAAGACCTAGAGATAGCCCATGGGGTCGACGGCTTCGCCGTTGACCCGGACCTCGAAGTGAACGTGGGGACCGAGGCAGTGCCCGGTGCAGTCCGTGATCCCGATGATCTGTCCCTGCGAGACGCTCTGGCCGACCGAGACCAGGATGCGCTCCTGATGCGCGGAGCAGGTCGAGAGCCCGCCGCCGTGATCGACGCAGGTGTAGTTACCGTAGCCCCCTACGGCCCCGGCGATTGCGACGGAGCCTGACGCCGCCGCTCGGATGGGCGTCCCAGTGGGGACGGCGATGTCGATGCCCTCGTGCATGCTGCCCCAGCGCGGCCCGAAGCCCGAGACGACCGGGCCGCTCACCGGCCAGATCAGCCCGTGTCCCCCTGGCTGGATGGGGCCGGCTGGAAGCGCCCCGGAGCTCTCCGCGAGCTGCTTTGCGATCTGCTCTGAGATCTGGTTGACGTCCGTCTCGAGGTCGTCCTGGCGGCTCCGCACCTGCTCCAGCGTTGCGTGCTGCTTGCGGCGGACACTGGCCAGCTCTGTGGTTCGCTGCTTCAGCCTCGTCGTGGTCACGTCGAGCTCGTGCTTGTGGGCCGCGATCTCATCTCGCGCCGCACGGACGGTGTTGACTGTCACCTGCATCTGGTTGCGAAGCTCGCGGACACGGGAGACGATGCCGTTGTCCTGGTTCTGGAGGGTCTCGAGGTACTGGGTGCGAGCCAGCAGGTCTTCGAAGCCGTCGGCCTGGAGCAGGACGGTGATCAGGTCGGGCTCACTCGATTCGTAGATCGCGACCAGGCGCTGCTCGAGGATCTGGATCGCATCGCGCAGGCGCTCCTTCAGAGACTCGAGGCGAGCCCGGGCGGTGTCGAGCTCCGCCTGCTTCTGCTGCAGTTCGGCGGCGACGGCGGCCCTGCGGTTGCGCAGGGCAGCGACCTGCGAGGTCAGCGTCTGCAGCTGCGCGGACTCGTGGCTGATCCGGGTCGTCAGGACGCCGGCGTGGGCACGCGCGTGCGAGAGCTTGTTCTGCTTTGAGTTGAGCTTCTGCTGGAGGTCCTGGCCCGTCGCGCTGCCGCCCGTCATTGCGAGGGCGCAGACGACGACGGCACCGGCGAGCGCCAGCAGCAGCCGCTTGGATCCGTTCATCTGAGCAGCAAAGGTTGAACCCCCCAGGCCGGGCTTCTGAAAACCCAGTTGCAGGCCTGAGTTACGCCGTGCTGGTGGCGGGCTCGCGCTCCGCGGCCCCGTTGCTCGAGGCGCCGTTGGTGCTCGAACCGTTGATCGCCTGCTCCGCCGCCTCGGCGGCCTGGGCGAAGCGCTCCTGGTAGGTCCGGGCCTGCAGTCGCGAGATCACCAGTCGCTGCACCTGGGCAGTGCCCTCGAACAGCTGGTAGATCTTCGCGTCACGGAACCACTTCTCCAGCGGACAGTCGGTGGTCTGCGCGTAGGGACCGACCAGGTCCATCAAGGTGGTGGTCGCCCACATCGTCACGTCACCGGCCTTCAGCTTGGACATCGAGCCCTGGCCGCCGGTCATCGGGATGCCGTTGCGACCCATCCAGGAGGCGCGCTGGACGAGCAGCCGGGCGGAGTCGATCTCCGTGGCCACGTCGGCGAGCACCTGCTGGATCCGCTGCTCCTCGAGCGCGGGCTTGCCCCCGTCGACGGTCTGGTCGCCCAGGTACTCGAGGGTCCACTCGTAGGCGGCCTGCGCGATGCCGAGGGCCGAGGCGCCAACGATCGGCCGGGTCATCTCGAAGGTGGCGAGTGCATTCGAGGAACCGCCCTTCTGTCCGGAGCGGGCGCGCTCGAGCTTCTTGTTGAGCTTGTCCATCCCGCCCAGCAGATTCTCGACCGGGATGCGGCAGTCCTCCAGGACCACCTCGGCGGTGTGCGAGGCGCGGATGCCGATCTTCGATTCCTTGTTGCCCTGGCGCAGCCCCGGCGTTCCGGGCCCAACGACGAAGGAGGCCTGGCCGCGGTGGCCAAGCTCCGGGTCGACCGTCGCCACGACCACGTGAACGTCGGCGATGCCGCCGTTGGTGATGAAGACCTTCGTTCCGTTCAGGACCCACTCGCCGCCGTCGCGCTTCGCGGTCGTCTTCAGGCTCTTCACGTCGGAGCCGGCCTGCGGCTCGGTGACGGCGTAGGCGCCGAGGGCGATCTCGTCACCGATGCCGAAGCACTGAGGAACCCACTCTGCGATCTGTTCGGGGGTACCGGAGGCGGCGATGCCCGCAGCCGCCAGGCCGGAGCCCTGGACGGCGAGCGCGATGCCCGCGCATCCCCAGTGGAGCTCCTCGGCCGTGATGACGCCGAACTGGCCGCCCGGGTCCGCGCCCATCTGCTGCATGTGCTCGAGCCCCTGCAGGCCCCACTTGCGAGCCTCCTTGATCACTTCCCAGGGAGTGCTCTCCTCCGCGTCATGCTTGCGGGCGACGGGACGGATCACCTCTCGAGAGAACTTGCGGACGTAGTCCTTGTGCTCTCTCTGCTCCTCGGTGAGCGCGAAGTCCATTTCCGGTGGCCTCCTATCGATGGATCCCAGACTGATTGACTGGTCAGTCAACCAGTTTACCCGAACGGGAAGTGGGACTTTCCACATACTGCTGCGGGGCAAGGCATCGGACCCAGGCAGGTTGTGGGTACCGTTCGCCGCCGTGCGCCTCCCCCCGCCGATTCAACATGCGATCGACTGGCTGCGGTTCGACCTGCCGGCCAAGGCCGACCGCAGGATCCTGCTCGCCGGCGGCGGCGTCCTCGTCGTCGCCCTGATCGCGCTGCTGGCGGTGATCAATCCGTTCGGCGGAGGAGATGGCGGAGAGACCCGCGAGGTGACGATCGCCGTCGCCACCGACAACGCCCAGCAGGCGCCGGTGGGGGTGCTCGGCTTCCCGCTGGTCGCCACCCGCAACACGACCAGGATCAGCGGCCCGGACCCGGTGGATGACGCGGCCGCTGCTGCGCTCGCGGCCCATCCGCCGGCACCCGAGGCATCCAAGCTCGAGGCGGTCACCCTGGTCCCCGACGACGGCTGGCAGGCGGGCATCGCTGCCTCGGTTCTCGCCGGACCACCGACGCGGTTTCCCGTGCTGATCAGCCAGCACGGCGCGGTGCCGGACGTGACCACGCAAGCCCTCGCGCAGCTCGATCCGCAGGGCGGCGGTCCGTCCGGGGACGTACAGGTCTATGCGACCGACGGGGCCTCGGTGCCCTCCGGCCTGAAGTCGCAGGACGTCTCCGGAGACTCGCCCGCGGAGATCGCCAACTCGATCGACCAGCTCCGACAGCGGCTGACGAAGCATGAGCCACAACACATCCTGCTGGTCAGTTCCGATCAGGAGGGGTACGCGATGCCGGCGGCGGCCTGGGCCGCCCGATCCGGGGACCCGGTCCTGTTCACGGGGCGCAATCAGGTCCCTTCCGCGACCGTTGCCGCCCTGCGGCGCCACGCGGCCGCGAGCGTCTACGTGCTCGGGCCGGAGTCGGTGATCTCGAAGGACGTCATCCAGCGGGTCGGGCGCGTCTCCGCGACCGTGCAGCGGGTCGGCGCCACAGGCGCGGTCCAGAACGCCCTCCTCTTCGCCCGCTACTCCGACGGCTCGTTTGGCTGGAACATCAACGACCCCGGGCACGGGTTGGAGCTGGCGAACTCGGGGCGGCCGCTCGACGCGGCGGCAGCGGCCTCGCTTGCCTCCAGCGGCCAGTGGGGACCGTTGCTGATCACCGGCACGACGGACGCTCTGCCACCGGAGCTGAGAAGCTTCCTGCTCGACATCAAGCCCGGGTTCGAGACGGATCCGACTCGGGCCGTGTACAACCACATCTGGCTCATGGGAGACGCGACGGCTATCGGCGGACAGGTTCAGGCGGAGATGGATGAGCTCGCGGAGCTCGCCCCGATCAGCGAAGCCTCGGGCACACAGGGCGCCAGCAGCGGCGGAATCGCCCAGCCCGGCGGCCCCGAGGGCGAGCCGACCACGACGACGACGCCTCAGGACGGGAAGAAGAAATGAGCGAGGCCGAGCGACCCGACAGGCTGACGAGGCCGGTGACCGTCGAGGACATCCGCGCCCTCGCCGGCCCCTCCACTCCCCATTTTGCCCTTCAGGTGCGCAACCGGATCCGGAACCTGATTGCGGCCCTTCCTGAGAATGACCCGGTGCGCTGCGAGGGAGAGATTCAGATCGCCCGGCTCGAGGAGCTCGCGAAGCACAGCGGCGACCCGCGGGGCGGTACCGGGGTGGCGCACTGATGAAGGAGCTCGCGGACGACGTCTGGCACATCAAGTGCCTGCCCGGCATGCCGTGGGCGGTCAACGCATATCTCGCGGGCGACGTTCTGATCGACGCCGGGTGCCGCCAGTCGACGGGCCGGATCCTGAAGCAGCTCGACGGGCACGAGGTGACGGCCCACACCCTCACGCATGCGCATCCGGACCATCAGGGCGCGAGCCGCGACGTCTGCGAGAAGCTCGGAGTTCCCTTCTCGTGTCACGAGCTCGACGTCCCTGCCGCCGAGGACCCCAAGGTGATCGATGAGCGGCAGCCGGACAAGTTCATGGCCCACTTCTTCTGGCGGATCTTTCACGGGCCGGGCCACAAGGTCGACAAGACGATCGGGGAGGGCGACCAGGTCGCCGGCTTCGAGGTCCTTGACGCTCCCGGCCACTCGGCGGGTCACATCGCGCTCTGGCGTGAGTCCGACCGCGTCCTGATCCTCGGCGACGTGCTGTCCAACATGGACCAGTACACGGGCATCCCGGGTCTCAACGAGCCGAAGCCGGCCCTGACGCCAGATCCGGAGCGAAACCGGGACTCCGCCCGGCGTCTTGCTGCCCTGGAGCCGGAGCTGGTCTGCTTCGGGCACGGCGCACCGCTGCGTGACCCGGCAAAGCTCAAGGCCTTCGTCGACGGCCTTTAGTTCGCCGGGCCGAACGCGTCGATGATCTTCGCCTGATACTCGGCGAGCTGCTCCGGCGGGATGAAGTAGGTGGCAGGAGTGAGGAAGACCCCATCGCCACGCTCTGCGACCTCCGCGACCCGCTCGCGGACCTTGTCCAGGGGTCCGGCGGCGGTGAAGGTCTCGACCATCTCATCCGGGATCTGCTCCGGCACGGCCGCCAGGTCGCCCTGGCGGAAGGCGTTGCCCGCCGCCTCCGCGGCATCGGCGAAGCCATGCATCTCCCAGAGCGGCTTGTAGGTGCGGACGGTCGAGTAGAAGGCGATCGTGCGGCGGGCGGCATCCAGCGCGCGGGCCTCGTCGTCGTCGATCACGGTGGTGATCGTCGGGATGAAGTCGAGATCGGAGCGCTGTCGGCCTGAGCGCTGCAGGCCCGTCTCGAAGCTGGGGATGACGACCTCATCGAGCCAGCGGATCGGGCACATCGGATGGCCGATCAGCCCATCGGCCACGTCCCCGGCCATGCGGCACATGCCTTCGCGCATCGCCGCGGCATAGATCGGCACCCGTTCGCGAACCGGCTTGTGCGGGCGGATCCAGCCCTTGATGTCGATGTCGAGGTACTCGCCCTCGTAGCGGATCGGCTCGCCGGTCGGGGCCTTCTCCATGATCAGGCGGGTCGCCTCGATCGTCTCGCGCAGGTGCGGCGCCGGCTTGCCGTAGTCGACCGAGTGCCAGGTCTCGTTGAGCCGCTTCACCCCGGCGCCGAGGCCGAGCCTGAACCGACCCCCAGCCATCTCGTCTATGTCGAGGGCGCTGACCGCGAGGATGAAGGCGCTCCGCGTGAACGCCCAAGCGATGCCGGTGCCGATGTTGACCGTCTCGCTCTTGGCGGCGAGCCAGGTGGCCTGGGTGACGGAGCTGCGGAAGAGCTCCGGCGTCCAGACGCATTCGATGCCGGCGGCCTCGGCGGTGGCCGCCTGCTCGGCGAGATCGTCCGGCGTATCGCCAATCGCGGCGATCGAGATGCGGTCGAGGGCGGCCATGGGCGCGCGTCAGCCTACTTCGGCGCCGCGTCCACCGGTGTGTTGTCCAGGGAGCGCCATAGGTAGAGGCAGGCGAGGGTTCGGCGGGGCCGCCACTCCTCCGCGATTCGCTCGAGCTCCTCAGGCCCCGGCAGCTCGTCCATTCCGTAGGAGATCTGAACGGCGCGGCGGATGCCGAGGTCCCCCACGGAGACGACGTCCTCCCTGGCCAGGTGGAACATGAGGAACATCTCGGCCGTCCACTGGCCCACCCCCTTGACCTCGATCAGCTCCGCGATCACGTCCTCATCGGGTAGATCCTTGATCCGATGGAAGTCGAGACGCCCGTCCTTGACGCGTTGCGCGAGGTCACGCAGAAACTCGACCTTCGCATTGGAGAGGCCCGCCTTGCGCAACGTCGGCTTCCTCTTGCGCAGCAGCGCCTCGGGTGTTGGGGTTTCTCCACCGAACTGACCGAGTAGCTTCTCCCAGATCGACCGTGCCGCCTTGGTGGAGAGCTGCTGGCCGACGATCGCCCGGGCCACGGCCTCGAACGGGTCCGGTCGGCTGCCGCGCCGGTCGATCGCCGGATCGATGGGTCCCCGCTCCTCCATCACCTGCTTCAGCACCTTGTCCGCACGCATCAGCGCGCGGTCGTCGGCACTCCACTTCAAAGCGGGTTTGCGGGCATGCGTACCCGCGGGCCTCGGGGCCATCAGGACCTCAACGCCCGCGGGCGGTCCAACTGTGAGGTCAGACCCTCTGAATGAGCGTGCCGGTGCCGAGCCCGCCGCCGCAGCACATCGTCACCAGGCCGGTCTCCTTGTCGGAGCGCTCCAGCTCGTGGAGCAGCGTGGTGATCAGGCGTGCGCCGGTGGAACCGAGCGGGTGACCGATCGCGATCGCGCCGCCGTTGACGTTGACGCGATCCATGTCCGGCTCCAGCTCGCGCCGCCAGGCGGCCACAACGGAAGCGAATGCCTCGTTGATCTCGACCAGGTCGACATCGTCCATCTTCATCCCGTTCCGCTTCAGGATCAGCTGCGTGGCGGGGATCGGGCCGGTCAGCATCATCACCGGGTCGACGCCGACGGTCGTCTGGTCCACGACCTTCGCCCGCGGCTTGAGGCCGAGCTCGTCGGCCTTCTCGCGGGTCATCAGCAGCACGGCGGCCGCGCCGTCGGAGACCTGTGAGGAGTTGCCGGCGGTGACCTTGCCGTCCTCCTTGAAGGCCGGCTTCAGCGAGGCGAGCTTCTCGGCGCTGTCCTCGGTCGGAGGCCGGATTCCCTGGTCGGTGACGTAGGTGTCGCCGTTGTTCTTCCACGGGATGATCTCGCGCTCGAAGCGGCCCTCCTCGGTCGCCTGGTGGGCGAGCTGGTGGGAACGCAGGCCGATCTCATCCATCTCGGAGCGAGGGATCTCCCACTTGTCGGCGATCATCTCGGCGGAGATGCCCTGAGGGACGAGGTTGTAGCGCTCCATCAGCGCCGGGGAGAAGGCGAAGCCGTGCTCCTTCATCACCTCGGCGGAGTCGGCGAAGGAGATGTGGCCCATGTGCTCGACGCCGCCGCCGATGACGACGTCATGGACGCCGGAGGCAACGAGCGCGGCACCGAAGTTGACGGCCTGCTGGGCCGAGCCGCACTGGCGATCGACCGTTGTGGCGGGCGTCTCCATCGGGAGCCCGGCCTCGAGCCAGGCGTTGCGCGCGATGTTGATGCCCTGCTCGCCGAACTGCTGCACACAGCCGGAGACGACATCCTCGACCTCGGAGCCATCCACGCCGGCGCGCTTGAGGAGCTCGTCGTAGGTCTTCGCGAGGAGACTCGAGGCGTGGACGTCCTTGTAATAGCCCTTCTCCTCGTGTCCACGTCCGACCGGCAACCGGGCGGCCTCCACGATCACTACCTCGCGTCCACTGAACTTTCCGTTCTCAGCCACCTCGGGCCTCCTAAGTCGGTTTCTTCAAGCAACCATGTCTTGCCTCAAAAAGCATACACCGATTGACTGGCGAGTCAGCCAGTCGGTTTCTCGGCCTCTTCGAGCGCACGCTCGCGATCGAAGAAGGCCGCCGCCCGAGTAGGACGTGTCTCGCCGGGCTCGAACCACGCGACCACGTTGAAGTCGCTATTTGGAACCTCTGCCCCGGTCTTGGCGGTCAGATGCCATCGCGATTCGAGCACCACCGCGTCGCCGCGCTCGCTCACGCCGAGCACCTCCAGACGGCTCTCGGCCCAGGTTCGCCGCCACTCGCTCATCCAGCGGCGCCACTCCTCGCCGCTGTAGGTGTCGGCGTCGGGAAAGCTCGGATCGGGGGTGAACTCGAAGTCGTCGCCGAGCGCGTCCAGGTAGCCATCGACGTCTCCCGCGTTCCAGGTTTGGATCAGCCGTAGGACCCACTCGACGCGAGCGCTCGCCACAGCCCGACTTTACGCGTGATAGACACCGGCGGATGGCGGAATTCGAGACATACGAGCGACCGGGTATCGCAGGCAGCGGCACCATCGCCTGCGGGCTCGCTGCATGCGCAAGCTCGGCTTCTGCGGTCCTGCTCCTGGCGCGCTCCGACGCGTCCGCCTGGAAGGCGGAGGAGCAGGCCCACTCGCTGAGCGCGAAGGTGGACGGGGCCGACGCGAAGCAAATCAAGGTGACCACCGAAGTCGCCGACCTGGCCCCGTGCGACGTCGTCATCGAGGCGATCGTCGAGGAGCTCCAGCCGAAGGTCGAGCTGCTCAAGTCCATTGCCGATTCGGCGGGCGGCGCCGACCTGGCGACCACCACCTCCTCCCTCTCTCTGGATGAGATCGCCTCGGGGGCCGGGCATCCCGATCGCAGCTTCGGGCTCCATCCGTTCAACCCCGTGGTGCGAATGGACCTGATCGAGCTCTGCATCCCGGAGGCCGCCGACGCGGGCATCGGCCCGCGCGCCCGCAACTGGTGCGAGTCGATCGGTAAGACGGTCGTCGAGGTGCCGAATGAGCCCGGGTTCGTCGTCAACCGGCTGCTCTTCCCCTACCTCTTCGACGCCGTCCGGCTGATGGAGCAGACCGGGATGAAGGCGGAGGACGTCGACCGCTGCATGACGCTCGGAGCCAACTACCCGATGGGACCGCTCGCGCTGCTCGACCTGGTCGGCATCGACGTCGCGATCGCGATCGGCGAAGCGCTCTACGCCGACAGCCAAGAGGAGCACCATCGCCCGCCCCGGCGGCTGAGCTCGCTGGTGGACAAGGGCAAGCTGGGGCGCAAGTCCGGCGCCGGCTTCTTCAACTATTGATGCTCTGAACTCAGGTTGATGACGAGCTGCGCGACGGTCTCACCGACCTTGTCGAGGACTGCCTCGTCCAGCTTGTCCGGCGTGTCCTCGACGGTGTCGGCGTAGGGATAGGAGAAGTCGATCAGGTCGATCGACGGGATTCCCTGCTCGAGAAAGGGAATGTCGTCGTCGAGCACTGGCTGCTGTGTCCCGTCGGGGAAGACGTCCTGGGTGTTCGCCTGATCGGCGGCGTGCTGGAGCTCCGCCCAGAGCGGCGGGCTCGAATTCGTCTCCCGCGGAATGCGCGCGCCGTCGTTGGCGATGTAGTCGAGCAGGATCATCTCCCCGACCTGTCCAGGGTGAGCCGCCACGTAGGCCCGGGAGCCACGGAGCGCGCAGAACTCGAAGTCGTTGTCGCTGCAACCGGGCGGGTCCTCTTCGCCGTCGAAGAGCACGAACCGGATCTCGCGGTGGTCCTTCGGCAGCTCGGACGGGAGACGGCGGGCCAGCTCGATCAGGGCGGCAGTGCCGGCCGCGCTGTCGTTGGCTCCGACGAACCCCTTCGGGTGGTACTCCGTGTCGTAGTGGGCCCCGATCAGGATGACCGGCGCCCGGCCCGGCAGAACGCCGACGATGTTTCGCAGCCCCTGCTGCACCCCCTTGCTCGCGAACGGCTCGAAGGTTCCGTTCGGCAGCATCGGCCGCAGCTCGTCCGCGAGCTTCCCAAGCTGCGACGAGCCTGCGGGCCGCTGGCCAACCGCGACCTGACGCTGGACGAGCGCCATCGCGGCAGCGCCGTCGAAGCGGTTCGGCTCCTCGGAGCTCGACCCTCCGCAGCCGGCGAGGGCGACCCCCGCCAGCGCGAGCGCGACGAGGCTAAGCGGCCTGCTTGCCCTTGCGCTTGACGCGCGACTTGGTTGGAGGAACTGCCGGCTCGTCATGACGGCCGGAACGATCCCAGATCACATCGGCCTCCGAGACGCCCTGCTTGCTCGCCTCCGCCTCCACCTCGCCCCATGGAAGCTGGGCCTCGGGGAGGTCATCCCAACGGGCCAGGTCGAGCGCTTCCAGTGCGCCCTCCAATGCCGGCCCCCGGTGCTCTTCGGAGCGGAGCACCGCCCTGACCACCTCAAGCTGCTTGTCGCTGAACCGGACGACCCACATAAGGCCTCCTAAGTGACCCTTGGATTTCCCGCAAGCTAGAGCCGTAAACGGACGGAAGGGGAAAAGTCCTGCAACCTGCGGGTTACGCAGACTTGGAATGGATTCGAAGCGCTTCGATGCGGTTCTCGCGCACCGATTCGACCCGGATCTGGAACCCGTCCGCATTGATCAGATCGCCGCGCTTCGGCAGCCGGCCGAGCTCTCCGAAGACGTAGCCGCCGATCGAGTTGTAGGCATCGGTGTCAACCGGGAGCTCGATGCCGCGATCCGCAAGATCGCCCAGCGAAACGTGTCCGCGGACGTACCAGTCGCCGTTCGCGAGCTGGCGAAGGGACCCGGCCAGCGGGTCCGTCTCGTCCTCGATCTCGCCCACGACCTCTTCGAGGATGTCCTCGACGGTGACGATCCCCACCGTCCTGCCGTACTCGTCGACGACGA
>Ga0126307_10003163_pt1 | contig 11203 bp, 4 predicted proteins | sample Plot28_FD_89955 | JGI IMG/M metagenome (GOLD analysis project Ga0126307, IMG submission 89955) | Serpentine soil microbial communities from UC McLaughlin Reserve, CA, USA - Plot28 | ecosystem: Environmental > Terrestrial > Soil > Grasslands | place: USA: UC McLaughlin Reserve, Lake County...
ATCGAGGAGCTCTGGGGCGAGCAGCCACCCGGGACCGCCGCCAAGGCGCTGCAGGGCTATGTCTCGCAGCTCCGCAAGGCGCTCGGCCACGAGGTGCTGGTCACGCGGCCCGGCGGCTACATCCTGCAGATCGCGCCAGGGCAGCTCGACGTGCACAGGTTCGAGCAGCTGGTCGACGAGGCACGCGACGCTGAGCCGCGGGAAGCGGCCGAGAAGCTGCGCGAAGCGCTCGCGCTGTGGCGCGGGCCGGCGTTGGCCGACTTCGCGTACGACGACTTCGCCCGGACCGAGATCGCGCGCCTTGAGGAGCGCCGCCTCGTCGTACTCGAGCAGCGGATCGAGGCCGACCTTGCGCTTGGACGCCACGCGACGCTGGTCGGCGAGCTCGCGGCGCTCGTCGCGCAGGAGCCGCTGAGCGAACGGCCACGCGCTCAGCTGATGCTGGCGCTCTACCGCTCGGGCCGTCAAGCCGAGGCGCTCGAGGTGTATCAGCAGGCACGACGGACGTTTCGCGAGGACCTCGGCCTAGAACCGAGCGAGGAGCTGCAGCAGCTCCAGCGCGCGATCCTCGCGCACGATCCGGCTCTCGGACCGGCAGCGCGGACCGGGTGGCCGCGCGCCCGCCGGGTTGTCGCCCGGCCGCGGGTGGTCGGCGCCCTGGGCGCGCTCCTGCTCGCGGGCGCGATCGCCGGCGCCGTTCTGCTGCTCCTGCGCGACTCCGCTCTCGCGCGCGCAGAGCCAGATTCTGTGGCGTTCCTCGATCCGGCCAGCGGTGATCTCGTCGGCCAGGTCCCCGCACGGCGTACGGCGCTGCTCCGGTTCGGCGACGACTCCCTGTGGTCGATGACCGCCGACGGCACATTGGAGCGGATCGACCTCGAGTCCCACGAGGTCACACGGAGCCTCGGCGTCGGCGTGCATCCCGGCGGACTCGCGGTCGGCGAGGGCTCCGTCTGGGTCACGGACGCCGACTCGCCGACCCTGCTCCGAGTCGACGCAAGGTACGGCTCGGTCGACAAGATCGCGCTGCCCGCGAAGTCGGGGGGCGCCGGCGGCGTTTCCGTCGGCGCGGGCTCGGTCTGGGTCGCGCAGGGGGAGTCGCGCGTGCTGCGAATAGAGCCGCGGACAGGCCGCGTCGTGCACCGCTTCCACGTGCCGTATGCCAGCGACGTGGTCCAGGGCGACGGGAAGGCGTGGGTCGTGTCGAGCGGCTCTGGCATTGTGCGGCGGGTCGATCCCGCGACGAACCGGATCACCGGGTTGGTGCGGGTGCGTCCCGAGATCTGTTGCGCGGCGGTGGGAAGCGGGTTCGTCTGGATCGCGACGAAGGACAACCGCACGGTTTGGAAGTTCTCTGGGCTGGCCAACCCGTCGACGCCGCTCGCCAGCGTGAAGCTCGCCGGCGCCGGAGACGGCGTCGCCTACGGCGAAGGCGCACTCTGGGCGACCACCGGCAGCGCGGGCGGGGTCACCCGCATCGACCCGCGGACCGAAGCGACGAAGACGTTCACGGTTGGCCACGAGACTGGGGCGGTGGCGGTCGACGGCGGGCGCGTCGCGGTCGGCGTGGGTCCGAGCGCTGCGGACGCGACCGCGGGGCTCCGAGGGCGGATCGCGCACTTCATCTCCAACACGGATTGGCTCTGGGACACCGATCCGGCGATTGCCACTAACCCCTGGCAGTGGCAGCTCGAGTACGCGACCTGCGCGAAGCTGATGAACTATCCCGACGCGCCGGCGCCGACCGGCTGGCGCGTCGCGCCCGAGGTCGCGGCAGCTCCGCCGAGCGTGTCGGCCGACGGGCGCACCTACTCCTTCCGGATCCGGAAGGGCTTCCGCTTCTCGCCGCCGTCGAACGAGCCCGTGACGGCGGAGACGTTCAGGTACACGATCGAGCGGGCGCTGTCGCCTAGGTTCGGTCCGCAGGCGGTGGCGGCGGCGTTCGTGTCGGACATCGTCGGCGTCGACGCGTATCGGGCTGGACGAGCTCGGCACGTCGCCGGGATCAGCGCCCGCGGCAATACGCTCACGATTAGGCTCGAGCGTCCCGCCGGGGACCTGTCGGCCCGGATGGCGCTGCCCTACTTCTGCGCCGTGCCGCTCCCGACGCCGATCGTCCCGAACGGCCTCGAGGAGCCAATCCATTCAGCAGGGCCGTACTACCTTGCCGAGCATCTCGAGGAGGTCGTTGCGGTCGTCAAGCGCAATCCCAACTACCCGGGCCCGCGGCCACAGCGGCTGGACGCGATCGTCTTTCGCAGGCCGAACGTGCCAAAGGCCGATGCCGTTTCCCTGATCGAGAGCGGCGAGGCGGACCACCTGGGGGAGTACGACGCTCTCGAGAGCGACGTCTCGCTCGTCGCGAACGGGTCGGTGGCCGACCGCTACGGGCCGCCGCATCGAGCGGGCTCGCCGCGGTTCCTAGTGAGCCCGCTCCTCGCCATCGACTACCTCGCGTTCAATGCGCAGCGGCCGCTCTTCTCGGATGCCCGCTTGCGGCGGGCCGTCAACTTCGCGCTCGACCGCCGCGCCATCTCCGACACCTATGGCTGGCCGCCCGCCGATCACTACCTCCCGCCCGGAATGCCCGGCTACCGCAACGCGCATCTGTACCCAACCGGGCGCCCGGACCTCGCGCGAGCGCGTGCGCTCGCTCGCGGGCGTGGCGGGCGCGCGGTGCTCCACGTGTGTGGTGACGCCCCGTACTGCACGCAATGGGCGCGAATCATCCGGAGCAGCTTGGCGGCGATCGGGATCGAGGTGGTCGTGCGCGTGTCCTCCGACCCCCTCGCGCGGGCCGCAGCTCAGGGCGCCGACATGCTGCTGACGAGGACGAGCGCGAGCTTCAACCGTTCCTACTACCAGGACCCCGTCACGTTCCTCGAAAACGCGCTCGCCGTCCCCCGCTCGAGAACCCGGCTCAGGCGGGAGGTCACCGCCGACTGTCCCTTCTGCGGTGTGCCGCCGGGCTGGTTCCGTACCAAACGCTTCGAACGCGAACTCGAGCGGATCACGCGGCTGGGCGGCCGCGAGCGGGAGGACGCCGCGGGGAGCCTCGATTTCGAGATCGCGCGCGCCGCTCCCGGGGCGGTCCTGGTCTCAGAGACCTTCTCTCAGTTCTTCTCGGCACGGATGGGCTGCCAGACGTTCCAGCCGCTCTACTTCGGCGTCGACCTTGCGGCCCTCTGCATGCGCGAGGGCGATTGACGACTAAAGCTGCGCGCGACCGGTTCCCGCGGCGCCGTCGTTCTACTTGGCTAAATGCGGTGACGTAGGGGCGAGAAATCCTGCGGCCGGACTGATACGGGCCGTATGGACGAGCAACGGCTGATCCTCGTTGTGGAGGACGACGAGGCCACACGGGCGTTCCTGCTCGAGAACCTTGCCGCGGACGGGTTCCGGGTGGCGGGGGCGTCGAGTGCGGGGGAGGGGGTCCGCGGCATCGAGGTGAGGCGGCCTAGCCGGTGATCCTGGACCTCGCGCTCGAGGCCGGCAGCGGGCTGGCCCTGCTCGACCGCGTGCGTCACGCCGACGGACTGGCTTCGCGGATCGACCCGGACCTGCCAGTAATCGTGCTGACCGGGCGCGTGGGGGAGGCGGACCGGGTGCGCAGCTTCGCGCGTGGCGCGGATGACTACGTTCCAAAGCCGACGCGTTCATTTGTTCTCCGCGCTGGAGACGTCTTTCGGGCGGCGCTGCCGCGGAGCGTTTGGCGACCCGGCCAACCCGTGCGCGAGATTGCTCGCTTCGGTGATCAATGCTCCGCTTCTTGTTCCTCTTCGATCGCAGGAGTGACGCTGTCGAAGCGAAGACGACCGGCTTTCACATTCACGTTGACCGGGCAATGTGCGGCAACTAGCTTCTAGCGGGAGTCGATCGAGAGGAGGGACCATGGCCGACTCCGGCTTACTTATCGGGTGGGGCGCGCCCGTTCGCGGGCGTGAGGCCAAGGGTTTGGAGATCTTCAACGAGGCGCTCGCCTATTACGGTCGCCTACAGCAGGAGGGGGTGATCGAGGGCTTCGAGACGGCGATCCTCGAGCCCCACGGAGGGGACCTTCAGGGGCTCGTGCTGATCCGCGGAAGCCAGGAGAAGCTCGCCCAGCTTCGCGTCGACGACGAGTTCGTGCGCCTGTCGACCCGCGCAAGTCTGATCGTCGAGGGCGTGGGCGTGGTCGGCGCTGCGCTCGGCGCGGGGCTCGAACAAGCGATTTCGACGTACCAGGAGGCGGTCTCCGAGCTGGCCTAGCCACAGCCCGACAAAGACGCCGCCGCCCCGGGGGGGCAGCCGATTCTGGTCTCCACCTCGGCGGCCGCGCGCGCGAGGCTCGGACGAGCGCGCTCGCTGCGACGGCCGGCGTGGCAGCGACTGGCTCGCACTGCTCGTCATCGTCCGTTGGGAAAGCTGCCGTAAGCCCGCCGGAAACGCCCGCGTTCATGCGACGGCGGGACCTGCGGCGTCTCGTTAGGGGCCGTCAAACGCGCCTCAACCCTGTGAGTTGATCCGTTCGTCTTCGCCAACCAGGCCGGTGCACCTGCGTGTCAGTCCGGTCCGGACTGACGCAGGCAACGCTCGAGCCGCGGCTGCGTTTGAACGCTGTCTCAACTCTTCCTGACTGATGCGATGCGGGCCACCGGTATCAGACCCGGTGTCACTGAAACAGCACGTAAAGATGCCCGCCACGACTGGACATGAACGCCTAGGCTCGCCCCATGACTCGCCGCTCATTGCTATTCGAACAACCCGCAATCGAGTAGCCCGGTCGAAGCGCTGCCCGCGCCCCTGCGTCAAACGCGATGGCAGCTGAATGGTCGGCGGTCACGGTGTGAGGGGGGATAATCGACCAGGAGACCCGCGTGCCGTGACATCGCACCACAGCCTTCTCTTGGCGGTCGGCCTACTCGTCTGCTTCTTCGCTGCGTGCGACGGTCACGATCCAGATGAGGTCGGCGACGGCGTGGGCCGACAAGGCGGGTCGATTACCGTCGCTCAGACGTCGCAGCCTGACTTCCTCGACCCGGCCCTTAGCTACAGCGTGAACAGCTGGGAGCCGATGTGGCTCGTGTACACGCCGCCCATCACTTATAGGCGCGCGGAGGGGAGAGAGGGCACCGAGCTCGTGCCTGGACTTGCCGATGCGCTGCCCGAGATCTCCGCGGATGGCAAGACGGTGCGCTTCAGGTTCCGAGCTGGGCTGCGCTTCTCGGATGGGACCCTGCTCAGGGCTTCGGATTTCGAGCATACGGTCAAGCGGGTGCTCCGCCTGGAGTCTGGCGGCTCCGCTTTCTACCTCGGAATCGTCGGCGCGCAGGAATACGTCCAGGCGGACAACGCTACCGCGGATATAAGCGGGATTGAGAGCGACAACGCCACCCGTGAGGTGGTCGTCCGGCTCACGGAGCGCGACGGGACGATTCTGAACGTGCTCGCGATGAACTTCGCCGGCCTCGTGCCAGGAGACACGCCGTTCGAGAACATGACAAAGAACCCGCCGCCGGGCATCGGCCCCTACAAGATCACCGAGTCGAGGCCGAACCGGCAGTTCGTCCTCGAGCGGAACCGCGGCTTCAAGATCCCAGGCATTCCTGGCGGGAAGGTTGACCGAATTACAACAAGAATCATCCCGTCCACGCAGCGGCAGGCGGTCATGGTGATGCGCGGCGAACTCGACTACATGCAGGATCCGCCGCCGCCCGATCTGCTGGCAGAGATTCGGACGAAGTACGCGGACCGCTTCGCGGAGCACAGCACGACGACGACGTATTACTTCTTTATGAACGTGCGAGCGCCACCGTTCGACCGGATCGAGGTCCGACGCGCAGTCAACTACGCGCTCGACTCGCGCGTGCTCGTGCGGTTGTTTGGTGGCCGGCTCGAGCCGAGCTGCAACTTCCTGCCCCGGAACCTCGTCGGCTACGAGGAAATCGACCCGTGCCCGTACGGCAACCCTCGCGGTCAGGCCGACCTCAACAGGGCGCGAGAGCTGCTGGAGGCGGCCGGCGCGAGCGGCGCGCGCGTCAAGGTGTGGACGAACAGCCAGCCTCTCGCGTCATATGTCGGCGCCTATCTCGAGGACACGCTCGAGCAGATCGGGCTTGCGCCGAAGCTCGTGACGATTAGCCCGGCGGTCTACTTCCAGACACTAGGAAACCTGGGGACCGATGCTCAGATCGGCTTTGCGAACTGGTATCAGGACTTCCCGCACCCCGCCAATTTCCTTTTTCTCGTCGACGGCGACGCGATTCAGCCAACCAATAATCAGAACCTCGGCAACGTCGACGATGCGGAGTTGAACCGCCTGATCGACCGGGTAGAGCGCGCGACGCCTGAAGAGGCGGCCGACGTAGCGGCGGCGGCAGACCGACGGATCGTGGAGCAGGCGTACGTTGCGCCCTACGGCTCAGAGCGGGTCTCGACGTTCTTGTCCGAACGCATGGACTTCGATGATTGCTCGCTGTTCCACCCCGTCTACCAGAACGACTACTCGAGCTTCTGCTTGAAGTCGCCGCCGTAGCGGATCATGTGACGGACAAGACCGAGCCTGTGGCGGTTCCCGGTGCGCACGCTGTGCCCGACAGGAGGGGGCACGACTCCGCCAACTGCGGTCGCGGCTTGTCGAGGGCGCGCGGCTCCTGTACTTTGGTACTACCAATTCCGTCCCATTGGCATGGACTTTTGCATCCTTGGCCCGCTCGAGGCGCTGAACGAGGGTCGGCCGGTCGCGCTCGGGGGAAGCAGGCAGCGTGCGCTGCTCGCGCTGCTGCTGCTCCACGCTAACGAGATGCTTGGCACAGACCGTCTGATCGAGGGCCTCTGGGGCGAGCGTCCGCCCTCGCGCGCCGCGAAGACGCTGCAGATGCACATCTCCCGCTTGCGGAAGGTGCTCGCCGCCGGGGGCGGCAACGGATCGACCCAGGACGGCGTCGTGCTGACCCGTGACCGGGGGTACGAGCTGCGCCTAGATCCCGAGCGGGTGGACGCGCGTCGCTTCGAGCGCCTGCTCGGAGAAGGACGGCGTGAGCTGCTGGCGGCGCGCCCTGAGCGCGCGGCTTCCGCGCTGGAAGAAGGACTCGCGCTGTGGCGTGGCCGGGCGCTCGCGGACCTCTCCTATGAGCCCTTCGCCCAGGCCGAGGTCGCCCGCCTCGAGGATCTGCACGTTATGGCCAGCGAAGAGCTGGTCGAGGCGAAGTTGGCGCTCGGCGGCCACACCGACGTTGTGGGGCAGCTCGAGGCGCTGATTGCGCACCACCCCTACCGGGAGCGGCTGCGGGCCCAGCTGATGGTGGCCCTCTACCGCTGCGACCGCCAGGCCGACGCGTTGCAGGCCTACCAAGACGCCAGGCGAACGCTTGTCGAGGAGCTCGGGATCGAGCCTGGGGAACGCCTGCGGGAGCTCGAGCGAGCGATCCTCGCCCAAGACCCGGCGCTCGCGGCGCCGGCGGATCCGACGCGGGTGAGCCACGGCCGGCGAGATGAGGATGAAAGCGCGGCCGCACCGCTCGCCGCCGAGGAGCTGCCGACCGGGGTGGTGACCTTCCTACTGACAGACATCGAGGCCTCGTCGCGCCTATGGGAGGCGGACGCCGGGTCGATGGCAGCTGCGCTCGAGCTGCACGACGAGCTGATCTCAGGCACCGTGAGGGCTCACGGAGGGCGGCTACTGAAGGCCAAGGGTGAGGGAGACGCGACGCTGACCGTGTTCCGGCGCGCGTCCGAAGCAGCAGCCTGCGCGATCGAACTCCAGCGGCTGCTCCACAACACCGGGTGGCCCGGCGACCTCGACCTGCGGGTGCGAGTCGCGCTTCACACCGGCGAAGCGCATGAGCGCGCGGGCGACTACTTTGGCCCGGCGCTGAACCGCGCCGCCAGACTCAGAAGCCTCGTGCGCGGCGGTGTGAGCGTGATGTCTCAGGCGACCGCGGAGATCGTTCACGATCACCTGCCCCCGGACGTGCAGCTGATCGAGCTCGGTCGACACGAGTTGAGCGGCCTGGCGCGACCCGAGAACGTGTTCGAGCTGCGCGCGATCCAGGTTTCCGCTCTCGAGTCAGCGCTCGGCACCTCCGATCACGGTGACCGGCTGCCGGATCTGAGGGGCGAGCCGCCCGAGGCGGAGGCCGCTCGGCTGCCGCAGCCGCCCACGCGGCTTATCGGGCGAGACGATGACCGCGCTGCCGTAGCGCACCTGCTTCGCCGAGCCGATGTTCGCCTCGCGACGCTCACCGGCCCGGGCGGCGTGGGAAAGACACGGCTAGCGCTCGAGGTGGCACGCGAGCTCGACTCCGAACTTTCCGACGGTGTTTGGCTTGTGCCGCTTGCCGGCATCTCGGACACCAAGCAAGTCCCGAACGCGGTGGCGCACGAACTGCACGTCACGTTGTTGCCGGGAGAAACTCCGGAGGCCGCCATAAAGCGATTCCTTGCCGCCAAGAAGGGCCTGCTCGTGCTCGACAACTTCGAGCATCTGCTCCCAGCGGCGCCGCTCGTAAGCGATCTGCTCGCGGCCTGTCCGGCAATGCGCGTGCTCGCGACCAGCCGGGAGGCACTGCGCATGCACGCGGAGCACTGCTATGACGTGGCGCCGCTTCAGGTCCCAGAGGATTCTGAGCCGCTCGCGGTCGCGCGGGCCGCCGCGGCGGCGCTCTTCATTGAGCGTGCGTCCAGTCGCGACCCGGCCCTTCAGCTGACCGCTGCGAACGCGCGCGCAATCGCAGAGGTCTGCCGCCGCCTCGACGGGCTGCCGCTGGCAATCGAACTCGCTGCGGCGCGAACGTCGCTCTTAAGTGTCGACGAGCTCAACGCCCGGCTCGCTCACGCTCTGGACGTCTTAGGGTCCGGGCCCCGCGACGCGCCCGACCGCCAGCGCACTCTGCGCGCGACGATCGATTGGAGCCACCGCCTCCTGAGCCGGTCGGAGGCCGACGCCTTCGCCGCTTTCGCTGTGTTTGGCGGTGGCGCCACGGTCGAGGCCGCTGAAGAGGTCACCGGCGCCGACCTCGACATCCTGCAGGGACTAGTCGACAAGCAGCTACTTGTGAGTCGCCGCGGCGCCGGGCGGAAAGCCCGGCTCGTGATGCTCGAAACCGTCCACGACTACGCGCGCGAACGGCTCGAAAGCGACGCGAGCGCATCCGAGATCGAAGGGCGCCATTTCGAGCATTACCTCGCCCTAGCCGAGCGCGCGAAGCCGCACCTGTACGCACACCGCGAAGCGGAATGGATGTCCCGCCTCGACGCCGAAGTCGACAACCTCCGCGCTGCAATGAACTGGGCGCTGGGGCGCGCCCCCCTTCCCGCGCTGCACCTTGCCGGCCTGCTCGGGACGTACTGGGTGATCCGTCGCAACTTCCACGAAGCGCTCAGCTGGTTGGATGCCGCCCTGGCGGCGGCGGCCGCGGACGCACCAGTGCGCGACCGCGCCCTGGCACGCCTTGCCCAGAGCCAGCTGCTGGAGGCTCAGGGGTTGCCAGCCGAGGCCCGACAGCTGGGCGTCGAGGCGCTCGACCTCTACCGGGACATTGACGATATTCACGGGATCGTGGAGTCCCTGTGCTGCCTGGCCGCGATAGAAGAGGCCGATCACAGAAGCGATGAATCGCGCGCGCTCGGAGCCGAGGCCATTCTGAACGCGCGGCGCGCGGGCGACGAGCGGCTTCTCGCCACGGCGCTCCAGCACAACATGTCGCCCTCCCCAGAGGAGTACGCCGAGACGGCCGCGCTGCTTCGCAAGGTCGGGAATCTCCGCTACCTGGCATATCACTTCGCCAACGCGGCCTACCGCCACATCGCCGATCGTCTGTACGAGAGCGCCGACGAACTCCTCACCGAAGCGCTTCCCGTCGCCCGCCAGACCGGAGACCCGTTCGCTTTGCTAGTGACCTTCGGCAACCTCGGCCTCGTCGCCCTATTCACAGGCGACCTCGAGTCCGCCCGAAGTCGATTCGGCGAACAGCTCCGAACCTGCCGCACACACGCCCTGCCGTTCTCCGCCGACGAGGGCCTCGCCGGCATGGCCGCGGTCGCGGCACGCGACGACCCTGAGCACGCCGCGCTGCTGTTCGGCGCGGCGAGCGCTCTCGGGCCAAGTGGCGATCCTGTCGTCGTGGCGCGGCTCGACGAGGAGTTCTTTGCACCGGCGCGCCAGCGCTGCGGCGAACAACGCTGGAACGACGCGCTAAACGCCGGCGCTCGGCTCGGTTTCCAAGACGCACTCGACATCGCGCTCCGGCCGGCAGTCGTACCAATGGCGGACACGGGCTAGGCCGCCCCGACGCCCTGATCAACCGACCGTCCACGACTGTGCGAGCCGCGGAGCTCGAGGAGATCGGTCCCGGGCTGAGCCACACCAGCGCCGGCAGACAAGGCTGGGAGCGCGATCCCCTTCGTCGCTGTGGTGGCGGAGGGCTTCGGATGGGTGACGCGGAGCGATTCGGGCCTGGACCCCAATCGTGGCTCGCTGCTGCTCCACGGCACGAGGCCGCAATCGAGATCGCTTCAGCGCCGCCGCCCGGCGCGGTTGCGGCCCGCGCCGAAGTTCGGCGCCGGGGGCGAGATTCTCGCGCGAGCTCCTTCTTTGGGTGTGGACGAGCAGCGCCTGATCCTGGTTGTGGAGGACGACGAGGCCACTCGCAAGTTCCTGCTCGACAATCTGGCGGCCGACGGGTTTCGGGTCGCGGGTGCGAGCAGCGCGGGGGAGGGCTTGCGAGCGATCGAGGTACGTCAGCCGAACCTCGTGGTGCTCGATCTCGCCCTCGAGGACAGCAGCGGACTCGACCTGCTCGACCGCCTGCGCGCAGCCGACGGCCTGGCCTCGCGCCTCGACCCGGACTTGCCGGTGATCGTGTTGACCGGCCGCGCGGGAGAGGCGGACCGCGTGCGCAGCTTCGCCCGCGGGGCGGATGATCACGTGCTGAAGCCGTTCCTCTATGCGGAGCTGCTCGGACGAATCCGGGCGGTGCTGCGACGTGCCGAGGGCCGGCGACGACAGGGCCTGCTGCGCGTGGGCGAGCTGACCGTCGACCCGAGCACCCGCGCGGTGCGGCTGGCCGGGAAGAAGGTCGAGCTGGCCGCGAAGGAGTTTGCCCTGCTGCACGCGCTCGCCGAGGAGCCCACGCGCGTGTATGGCAAGAACGAGCTGCTGCGTGACGTCTGGGGCTTCCAGAGCCTCGGAAAGACGCGCACCCTGGACGCCCACGCCTGCCGC
>Ga0126307_10003165_pt1 | contig 11198 bp, 10 predicted proteins | sample Plot28_FD_89955 | JGI IMG/M metagenome (GOLD analysis project Ga0126307, IMG submission 89955) | Serpentine soil microbial communities from UC McLaughlin Reserve, CA, USA - Plot28 | ecosystem: Environmental > Terrestrial > Soil > Grasslands | place: USA: UC McLaughlin Reserve, Lake County...
CAGCGACCCCCTGCTTGACCACGAGGGCGACCGAGGTCGGACGAGCAGCCGCCCACCGCAGACCGGCCCCCAGCGGCCGGAGCGGGCAAACGAGCGCCCTCAGGCGAGACGCAGGGCGACCTCGTTGGCGAGGAGGCGGCCCTCCGGGGTGAGGACGACCCGGTCGGCGTGGCGCTCGACCAACGGGCCGAGGAGGTCGAGCTCCTCGGGCGGGAATGCGTCCGCCGGAACGCCGTCGCGGGTGCGTACGGCCAACTGCAGTGCCTCCAAGCGCCGGTCCCGGGGCGCCAGGCGCTCGCCGGCCGCCTCGGGCGAGCGGCCGCCGAGGACGGCGTCGAGGTAGCGCTCCGGCGTACGGACGTTCCAGAAGCGCCGGCCGTCACGGTGCGAGTGCCCGGCGCAACCGAACGCCTGGTACTCGCCCATCGACCAGTACAGGCGGTTGTGGCGGCACTCGTGACCGGGACGGGCCCAGTTCGAGATCTCGTACCAGGCCAGTCCTGCCCCCTCGAGCATCGATGCCGCCATGAGGTACTTGTCGGCCTGGTCGTCGTCGTCCGGGTGGCGGGACGGGTCGTCGGCCAGGCCGGTCCCCGGCTCGACGGTCAGCCCGTAGGCGCTGACGTGGGGCGGGCCCAGCTCTAGGGCGAGGGACAGCGTCCGTCGCCAGTCCTCCAGCGACTCGCCCGCGCCGCCGTAGATGAGGTCGAGGTTGAACGTCGGGATCCCACCCTCGCGGATCGCCGCCACCGCCGAGCGAACGTTGTCGGGGTCGTGGCCCCGCCCGAGCGCCGCCAGCACGTGGCCCTCCATCGACTGGACGCCGATGCTGATCCGGTTGACGCCCCCGGCGGCATAAGCCGCCACCAGGGCGGGCGTCACGTCGTCCGGGTTGCACTCCACCGTGACCTCGGCCCCGTCCGCCAGCGGGATCGCCGCCAGCACGCCCACCAGCCGCGCCGGGTCGACGAGCGACGGCGTGCCCCCGCCGACGAACACGCTCGTCGCCGGCGGCATCCCGGCCTCGACGTGACGGACGACGTCGAGCCGGCACGCCTCGAGGTACCGCTCCTGCAGGTGGTGCCGGTCGGTCCAGGTGGCGAAGGCGCAGTAGTCGCACCGGGCGGCGCAGAACGGCACGTGCAGGTACACGCCGAATGCAGGCACATCGGGCGACGGGGACGAACTCACCGGCCCATTCTCGGCCCTCCGGCGCCGAACGCACGCACCCGAGCCGCCACTCCCGGCCCGGGCACCGTCACGGATACGCACACCGAGGCAGACGCACCGAGCCCGATCCCGACGCAGGCTCCTGGCCCGGACGCGCAACGGCGCGCCGTCCCGTAGGACGGCGCGCCGTTGCCAGGATTCCCCAGCGAGAACGGTGTCAGCGCACCAGGCAGAGGCCCAGGCTGTCGAGCCGGGACGGGACCTGGTCCGGATGGCAGTCGAGGATGCAGGCGATCGCCCGCAGGTCGTCCCGCCGAATCGTCAGCATGCGGCCGTTGTAGTCACCACGCTGCACCTGGATCATGCGCAGGTAACGGCCGAGCATCTCGCCCTCCTGCCCGCCGAGCTGCTCGACGGCGGTCAGGTCGATCGTGACCGGGCGGTCGTCGCGGCGGGCCCCGCGCAGCCGCTCGGTGAGGTCGACGACGCTCTCGTCGCCGGGTGCCCGGCCTCCGAGCTCCTCGTCGGTGGGCAACATCTGGTCGACCGGTACGCGATAGAAGCGGGCCAGGCGTTGCAGCCGGGGAACCGAGATCGCTCGCTCCCCCCGTTCGTAGGCGCCGAGGACCGACGCCTTGAACTCGTGATCCGACGACGCTTCCACGTCTTGCAGCGACAGGTGCTTCTGTCGGCGGATCGACCGCAATCGTGCGCCTACTTTGGCCGCGTAACCGCTCTCGCGCTCGGCTTCGAGGTCGGTGTCCATCTGATCCTCCTTGGCCGCCCCAGCGGCGAAATCAGCCTCGTCCCGATCCACCAAAGACCGCGTGGAGGGACGCTTGCCTACTCTACGCACTGGACGCCGATCAAACAATCACAAGCCGTGCAGGCTCTTTGACGCGCCGCGTCGCGAAGGTGGTCACACCGTTGCTATCAGGCCGCTACGTAGTGCGGCAAAAATCGCGCCTGCCGTGATAGCAGCGGTTTCCGCCCGCAGGACGTGTGGCCCGAGCCCGACCGTGGGCAGGTCGACGGCGGCCTCGGCGGGCGACCAGCCGCCCTCGGGGCCCACCAGGATCGTCGGAGAGGTGAGCGACGGCGGCGCCCCACCGGGCGCCGCCCGGACCGCCCCGGGGAGCGCGACGACGTCCGCAAAGGGTACGAGCCCCGACACCGCCGGTAACCAGGTACGTCGGCACTGCATCGCCGCCTGGCGGACGATCTCGCGCCAGCGGGCGGCGTTCTTCTCCGCCTTTTCGGGATCCCAACGGACGACCGACCGCTCGGCGACGAAGGGGACGATGCGGTCGACGCCGACCTCGGTTAGCTTCTGGACGACGAGTTCCGGCCGCTCGCCCTTGACGAGCGCGAAGGCCACGGTGACCGGCGGCGAGGGCGCCGCCTCCGACACGACCTGACTTTTCACTAAGAGTGAGGGTTGCACTTGCAACCGACAGGCACGCCACTCTCCGCGTCCATTACTCACAGTGACATCGGCGCCCTCGGGTAACCGGAGGACACGTGTGAAATGCCGATGGTCGTCGGCGCTCAATACCGGCGCGTCCAGGTCGTCGACGAAGGCGTGCGCCCGCGCCGTGACCGGCGTGACCGATTCAGTCACTGACTACTGGAAAGCGGAACGGATCTTGCCGAATAGGCCGGTCGGCGGCGGCGCCACCGGCTCGCCGCGCAGCTCGGCGTAGCGCCGGAGCGACTCCTCCTCGGCCTCGTTCAGCTCGGTCGGGACGTCGACGACAACGGTGACCAGCAGGTCGCCGCGCGTCCGGCGCTCGATGTGGGGGACGCCACGGCCCCGCAGGCGGATGACCTTGCCCGACGGTGTGCCCCGTCCCAGCTCCAGCGTCTCGGACCCGTCGAGGGTCTCGAACGGGACCGAGGCGCCGAGCACGGCCTGGGAGTAAGGCACCCGCAGTTCCGTCAGCAGGTTGACCCCGTCGCGCTGGAAGGACTCGTGCGGCGTGACCCGCAGGTGGACGTACAGGTCGCCCACGCCTCCACCGCGCGGCCCGGCGGCGCCGCGGCCGGCGAGGCGCAGCGTCGAGCCGGTGTCGACGCCGGCGGGGATGTCGACCGTGTACTTCCGCTCCTCGCCCCGGCGGCCCTCGCCCCGGCAGTCGGGGCACGGGTTGGTGATGACCTGGCCGAGGCCGCCGCAGCGGGGGCAGGGCGACGAGGTCACCATCTGGCCGATGAGCGACTGGCGGATGCGCTGGACCTGGCCCGTGCCGCGGCACTCGCCGCAGGTCGTCGGCGCCGTGCCGGGCGCGGCGCCGGTCGCCGCACACGTGTCGCAGGCGACGGCGGTCCGCACGACGACCGTGTGCTGGCATCCGAAGACCGCTTCCTCGAACGTCAGGTCGGCCACGACCTCGAGGTCGGAGCCCCGCGGCGGCCCGCCGGCCCCCCGCCGGCCTCCCCCGAAGGGGTTGCCGCCGAAGAAGGCCTCGAACACGTCGTTGATGCCACCGGTCCCACCGAAGCCGAACGGGTCGCCGGCGCCGGCCATGGGGCCCTCGGCGCCGAACGTGTCGTAGCGCTGGCGCTTCTCCGGGTCACGCAGGACGTCGTAGGCCTTCGTGACCTCCTTGAAGCGGGCCTCGGCCTCGGCGTCGCCGTGCCCGGTGTCGGGATGGAGCTCGCGTGCCAACCTGCGGTACGCGCGCTTGATCTCGTCCTGGCTGGCGTCGCGCGGCACGCCCAGCAGCTCGTAGTAATCGGCAGCCACGGATCCTCCGTCAGCCCTCGGAGAGGCGGTCGGACAGGCGGTGGCTGACGACGGCCACCGCCGCCAACGCCTGGGGGTAGTTCATGCGGGCGGGGCCGAGCACCCCGATGGTGCCGGCCCGCTCGCCCTCGACGTCGTAGGGGGCGACGACCAGGGCGCACTCGGCGAGGGGAGCCATGCCGGTCTCGGTGCCGATGGCGACGTGGAGGCCTCGGTCGAGCACGTCGCGCAGCAGGGACACGACCACGAATTGTTGCTCGAGGATCGTCAGGACGTCGCGAACGGTCTCGATTGCGTCGAACGCCTGGGCCATGCGGGCGGTACCGCCCACGTACATTTGCTCGGGCTCGGTCGACGGCGAGTCGCCCAGCACGGCGACGGCCCGGCCGACGACGGCGTCGGTCAGCGGGTCGCCCGACGGTGGCACGACCGGCTGCGTCGCCCGGGTCATGCCCACGGCGTGGGAGGACAGGTGCGCCGAGGCCGCGGCGAGCCGGTCATCGGTGGTGCCCTCGGGGAGGTCGACGGTGTGCTTCTCGACGGTGCCGTCGCTCAGCACGACGACGACCAGGGCCACGTTGGGATGCAGCCCCACCAGCTGGACCGACAGCACGAGCGCCTCGGCCGGCGTCGGCGCCACGACGACGCTGGTGAGGTTGGTGAGGTTGGAGAGCAGCCGGCTCGTGTCCGACAGCATCTGCTCGACCTCGAGGTGCGCGCGGGCGAAGAAGGCGCGCACCTCGTGGGCCGTCTGCGGCCCGAGCCGGGCCGGACGGCTGAGGTGGTCGACGAAGAACCGGTAGCCCTTCTCGGTCGGGACGCGGCCAGCCGACGTGTGCGGCTGCCGCAGGAACCCGTCGTTCTCGAGGACCGCCATCTCGTTCCGCACGGTGGCGGACGAGACGTCGACGCCCTCCGCCTGAGCGACGTGCGCCGAGCCCACCGGTTGGGCCGTCTCGATGTACTCCTCCACGACTGCCCGGAGGATCGCCGCTTTGCGCTCGTCCAGCACTGTCATCGTCGCGTTGGCTCCGTCCGACGTGTGAGCCCCGGGTAGCACTCGAGTGTACAGAGTGCTAGGTCGTTTGGCGGGACGGAACGCCGCCGCCGCCGGGCGTTCACGCCCCTGACCTGGGTCACCGCCGGGCTCTCGGGCGGCTCGGGCTCAGGCCCGCGCCCGGACCGCCTCGTAGCGCCGCAGCGCCTCCGCCCGCTCGGCGGCGTGGTCGACGATGGGGGCGGGATACCCGTTCGGCGGCCCGCCGGGCAGCGTCCACGGCTGGTGGACGGCCTTGCCGCGGACGCCCCGCAGTTCGGGCACGTACCGCCGCACGTAGGTCCCGTCCGGGTCGAACTTCTCGCCCTGCGACGTGGGGTTGAACACCCGGAAGTAGGGCGCCGGGTCGGTCCCCGTGCCGGCCACCCACTGCCAGCCGTGGTGGTTGGATGCCGCGTCCCCGTCGACCAGGTGGCGGATGAACCAGAGCGCGCCGCGCGTCCAGTCGATGTGGAGGTCCTTGACCAGGAAGCTGGCGACGATCATGCGGGCCCGGTTGTGCATCCAGCCCTCGGCGAGGAGCTGGCGCATGGCGGCGTCGACGATCGGGTAACCGGTGCGGCCCTCGGCCCAGGCCCGGAACGGCTCGTCGGTCGCCGCCCCGGTGTCGACCTCCATCGCCCGCATGGACTCGAGGAACGCCTGACGGACCGTGTCCGGCCGGTGCCAGAGCACGTCGGCGTAGAACTCCCGCCAGCACAGCTCGGACCGGAACGTGGCGTGCGCCGCCGACCGCCCCAGCTTGGCCAGCAACTGCCGGGGGTGGATGCAGCCCCACTTGAGGTACGGCGACAGGCGGGAGGTCCCGTCGTCGCCCGGGAGGTTGCGGCGCTCGTCGTAGGTGGCGAGGCCCGAGTCCCAGAAGCGACGGGCGGTCCGCTTCGCCGCCGCCTCGCCGGGCTCGGGCAGTTCGGCGTCGACCTTCGGGGCCTCGGGCACGCCGTCGGACCGAACGCCGTCCGCCCAGCGCACGTTCGTCGGCGCCGCCACGGGGTCGGACCACCCGTGCGCCCGCCATCCCTTCGAGAACGGCGTGAATACCCGGAACGGCTCGCCGTCCTCCTTCACCACCTCGCCGGGCGGCACCGCGTACGGCGAGCCGACGCAGGGGAAGGCGACGTCGATCTCGGCGAGCGCGGCCCCGACCGCAGCGTCGCGACGGCGCCCGTAGGGCCCGAAGTCCTCGGCGTGGAACACCGCGGAGGCGGACACCGCCTGCGCCACCGCGGGGACCACCGACGCGGGGTCGCCGTGGCGGACGACGAGGTGCCCGTCCATCGAGGCGTCCAGGGACGACAGGCACCCGTACAGGAACGCCAGCCGGGCGTTGCCGGAGGGCGCCCGCAGCACGTCGTCGAGGCAGAACAGCGGCACGACGCGGCCGCCGTCGGCACGCGCCCGCTCGGCAGCCGCGACGAGCGCCGTGTTGTCGGACAACCGCAGGTCCCGCCGGAACCACATCACCACGTCGGCCACGAACAGAACCTACCCACGCCGTCGAGGTTCACCCGAGATACCTCGACAAGAGGTCAGTGGCGAGGCGAGCGGGGACCCGTGCGCGCTCGTCGACGACTCAGGAGTCCAGCGTCAGCGCCGAGATGAAGGCTTCCTGCGGGACCTCGACGCGGCCGATGGCCTTCATCCGCTTCTTGCCCTCCTTCTGACGCTCCAGAAGCTTCCGCTTGCGCGTGATGTCGCCGCCGTAGCACTTGGCCAGGACGTCCTTGCGCTTCGCCTTGACGGTCTCGCCGGCCAGGATCCGCCCGCCGATCGCCGCCTGGATCGGCACGTCGAACATCTGCCGCGGGATCAGCTCGCGGAGCCGCTCGACCATGCGCTTGCCGTAGTCGTAGGCCTTGTCCTTGTGGACGATCATGCTGAAGGCGTCGGCCGCCACGCCGTTGAGCAGGACGTCCACCTTGACGAGGTCGGACGCCTCGTAGCCGGTGGGCTCGTAGTCGAGGCTGGCGTAGCCCTGGGTGCGCGACTTGAGCTGGTCGAAGAAGTCGCGGACGACCTCCGCGAGCGGCAGCCGGTAGACGAGCTCCAGGCGCTCCGGCGAGAGGTACTCCATCTTCTTCATCTCGCCGCGGCGCGACTGGCAGAGCTCCATCAGCGTGCCCGTGTACTCGCTGGGCGTGAGGATCGTGCAGGTGAGGAACGGCTCCTCGATCTGCTCGATCTCGACCTGGGGCGGCATGGCGGAGGGGTTGTCGACCTCCTCCAGCTCGCCGCTGGTACGCAGCACCCGGTACGCGACGGACGGCGCCGTGGCGATGAGGCTGAGGTCGAACTCGCGCTCGAGCCGCTCCCGGATGATCTCCATGTGGAGCAGGCCGAGGAAGCCGCAGCGGAACCCGAAGCCGAGCGCCCCCGACGTCTCGGGCTCGTACGTGAAGCTGGCGTCGTTGAGGCGCAGCTTGAGGAGGGCGTCGCGCAGGTCCGCGTACTGGTCCCCCTCGATCGGGTAGAGGCCGCAGAACACCATCGGCTTGGGGTCCTGGTAGCCGGCGAGGGGCTCGGCCGCCGGATGGGCGAACCCGGTGACCGTCTCGCCGGAGCGGGCCTCGCCCACGTCCTTGATACCGGCGATGAGGTAGCCGGTCTCGCCGGGGCCGAGGGACGGGACCGGCTTGTTGTCGGGCGTCCGCACGCCCACCTCGTCGGCGTGGTGGGACGCCCCCGTCTGCATGAATCGCAGCCGCTCACCGGTGGCCAGCTTCCCGTTGACGACCCGGACCGAGGACACGACGCCCCGGTAGGCGTCGTAGTGGGAGTCGAAGATGAGCCCCTGAAGTGGCTTGTCCGGGTCGCCCTCGGGCGCCGGGACGCGTTCGATGACGGCGTCGAGCAGCTCGCGGACGCCGGCGCCGGTCTTGGCGCTGATCCGCAGGATCTCGTTCGCCGGGATGCCCAGGACCTTCTCGATCTCGGCGGCGTAGCGGTCGGGATCGGCGGCCGGCAGGTCGATCTTGTTGAGGGCGGCGACGATCTCGAGGTCGTGCTCCAGGGCCAGGTAGCAGTTGGCCAGCGTCTGGGCCTCGATGCCCTGGGCGGCGTCGACCAACAGGATCACGCCCTCGCACGCCGCCAGCGAGCGGGAGACCTCGTAGCCGAAGTCGACGTGGCCCGGGGTGTCGATGAGGTCGATGACGTGGTCGGCGTAGTCGAGCCGGACCGACTGGAGCTTGATCGTGATGCCCCGCTCGCGCTCGAGGTCCATCGAGTCGAGGTATTGCTCGCGCATCTCCCGAGGATCGACGGCCCCGCAGATCTCGAGCATGCGGTCGGCCAGCGTCGACTTGCCGTGGTCGATGTGGGCGATGATCGAGACGTTGCGAATGCGAGACAGGTCCATAGGGGGTCGTCGCAGCCTACTGGTGGCCAACGGTGGCCCCCCGAGTCCGCCGCCAGGCCGCGGGCACCGCTGTGCCCCTGGAGGGCGCACCCGAACGGAACTACGTCGGATCTACGCGACCTCGATTGCGGCTCGTGCGGCCGGCCGCGTGCAGTGCCGGGCTCGTGTCGACGGTGCTCGGCGGGGCCGCTAGCCTGTCTCGGCTCAGTTCTTTCGTTCGAGGAGCTCGTCCCCCAGTGGCCAACATCAAGAGCCAGATCAAGCGCAACCGTCAGAACGAGGTGCGCCACGAGCGCAACAAGGCCGTGCGCTCCGAGCTCAAGACCCGCTCCAAGGCCGCCGTGGCGGCGGCCGGGGCCGACGACGGCGACGCCAAGCTGCGCGAGGCCATCAAGCGGCTCGACCAGGCGGCCGCCAAGGGCGTGATCCACAAGAACGCCGCCGCCCGGCGCAAGTCCCGCCTCGTCCACCGGGTCGCCGACGCCGCCGAGTCCTGATTCTCCCGGGTCCCGGCCGCCTCCGGCGCCGGCCCCCCACATCCTCGAACACGCACCGATGCCGGGCCCCGCGCCCGGCATCCCCGCGCCCGGCCCCCGACCGGCGGGTCACCCCTCGGCTCCGCGAGGCCGGGCTCAACGGCCGAGGCGGGCCAGGCGGGCGACGAGGACCTCCATAACCAGCGCCTCGGGCCATGCCTTGCCGCCGCGGAGGTCGAGGTCGGCGGTAGCGAGGAGGTCGATGGCGCGGACGATGCGGTCGTGGCCGAGCCGGCGGACCTGCGTCAGCGCCTTCCGGGCCGGGAACGTCGAGCCGCGCATGCCGAGCAGGGCGGCGGCGTCCTTCTCGCCGGACACCCGGGCGCCGTCGAGCTGGAGCATGCGGGCGTAGTGCCCGTGGAGCGTCGCCATGATCTGCAACGGGTGGCGGCTGCCGCCGGCCATCATCCGGTGGAGCCGGTCGAGGGCCACCGGGATGTCGCCCTTGTCGATGGCGTCGGTCAGCTCCCACGGGGGGACGCCGCCGGGCTCGCCGAGGAACGGCTCGATGTCGGACGCCGACAGCTTGGCACCCGCGCCGTAGGTGCCCTTGAGCGTCGAGAGGACGCCGACGAGGCGTTGCGGGTCGTCGCCGAGCCACTCGACGAGCCGCTGGCTGGCGCCCTTGTCCAGCTTGAGGCCGACCGCGGCGACCTGGTCGTCGACCCAGGGCGCCACCTTGCGGCCGGGGCTCGTGTCGAGCTGCTCGCCGCCGCTGCGCGTGATGGCGTCGGCCAGCGACTTGGGGATGCGACCGCCGGTCCACACGAGGACGAGTGACGTGGTGGGCAGCGGGTCGTCGAGGTAGGCGACGAGCGGGGCCACCTGCTCGGCGCGGGTGAACATCTCGACGTCGCGCCCGACGACCACGCGGCGGTCGGTGAGGAACGGCGGGGTCTGGGCCGCGTCGACCAGCGGGCGGATGGACGCCTCCGAGGACTCCGGCGGCTGGAACTGGGCCCGGCCGATCTCCTCGACGGCGAACGAGGGGTCGAGCCCCGCCGAGAGCTTGCGGATCAGCTCGTGGGCGGCGTCCCGCAGGAGGACCTCGTCGTCCCCCTTCACGAGCGTCACGGGCGTCGTCGCGGTGGCGGTGCTCATCGGTGCGAACTCCCCTTCGTCCCCCGGGCGGGAGCGGAGAGGCGGGGTGGACGGGTGCTCACCTGCGGGCCTCCAGGATGGCGGCGACGACCTCGACCACCCGGCGGGTGCGGCGGACGTCGGACGTGCGGACGATGCGGCAGCCCTCGGCGAGGGCGACGGACTCGACGGCGAGGGCGTCGGCCTCCGCTGCGCCGGCGGTGTCGATCGCGATGGCGAGGCCGAGCGGCCCGGCGACGTCGCCGGCGCCGGCGATGTCGGCGACGTCGTCGACGATCAGGGCGAGCGGCCACCCCCGCTCGGCGGCGGCCGGACCGAGCGCGGGCGGGACGAACACGAGTGCCGCCCCGGCGGCATGCGCGGCGGCGGCGGCGTCGAGGTCGGCCGCGCGGGCGCAGGTCGGGATCTGCCCGGCCCGGGCGATCGGGCCCAGCAGGCGCGGCCCGTGGGAGACGTCGGCGAGGTCGGCCCCGGCCGACGCGGCGGCCGCCACCGCGGCGGCCACCTCGTTCTCCCGCCCGAACCGCGGCGTCGGGATGACCGCCGCCACCAGCGCCCGCACGCTCAGGTCGACCGGTGTCCCACCCAGAAGCACGGTCCCGAAGGACGAGGGCACGGACGCAGACACCCGAGCGAACTTACCGGCCGCCATCCCACCCACCGCGCCGCCCACCCCGTCCGTCGGTTGCGGCATGGCGCCCCTCATGGTCGGGTGATTTCGACGGCGAGGGTGTCGGGGGTGCTGGTGGTGATGGTGAGGCGGAGGTCGCCGAGCATGGCCACGGCACCGGGAGGCGGGCTGGTGGTCGTCCTCGCCGGGCTGTCGGGTGGGGCGAGGACGGCGGCGGCCGGCCAGCGAGTGCGGACGGCAGCGACGGCGTCGGCCGCAGCGCGGGCGGCGCTGCGGACGACGACCCCATCGACCTGGCGCACCCCGCGCTCGCGGAGGCCACCGAGGACGAGGTCGGGGCGGGCGCGGCCGTCGAGCACCACGATCACGGCTCGTTCGCCCTGCCAGACCGTGGCGCCGAGGCCGAGCTCGGATGCCCCGGGTGCCCCGGGTGAGGGCGGCCGTACCGCCGGCACGAGCGCGGCGATCGAGAGAAGGGCGCCGGCCGCCCGGAGTCTGGCCGGCCTCCGCCGCTCTCGCCCGGAAGGCGCCGCCAGCGCGGCGTCGGCCGTGTGCACCCGAGCCGTGGCGTGTCCTGCTGCGGGCTTCGGCGGGCCAGG
>Ga0126307_10003166_pt1 | contig 11197 bp, 9 predicted proteins | sample Plot28_FD_89955 | JGI IMG/M metagenome (GOLD analysis project Ga0126307, IMG submission 89955) | Serpentine soil microbial communities from UC McLaughlin Reserve, CA, USA - Plot28 | ecosystem: Environmental > Terrestrial > Soil > Grasslands | place: USA: UC McLaughlin Reserve, Lake County...
CTGCAATCCCTTCTCTGTTGTTCTGTATGTCATATTTCCTTCTTCATATTCTAACAGATTATTTTCAGCTAAAAGTGTCAAGTATTCTTTCATAAGGTTATAGGAAATCAGGGCATTGTACATAATTTTTGTTTTAGTAGCGCCTCCACCATTTGCAGCCTCTAGAATTAATCCAACTATATCAGTTCTACTTCTATATTTCATTTTATGTTCAAGTCCTTAAACAATAATACTGCTCTACTATTATTGACGTTATTGCAGGTATAAATCTTCTTCTTTTATCTACTATGACAAGAAGTTAGCTTTATGTAATTTTTCATGACCTAATAGATAATATAACATGTTAATAATTTGTATAATATGTAAACTACGTTGTTTATAAAGTCTTTTGAAGTTAGCATATATATAAATATGCAGCAAAAGGAAAAGGTACATTTTCAAAGTGAAGGCTTGAAAGTAGTTGGCACCTTGTTTAGACCTCAAAATTCCAAAGAAGAGGAGGTATCATTACCAGCCATATTAGTAGCTGGTGCTATGTCAGGAGTCAAGGAACAAGTTGCTGGCCAGTATGCAGAACGCATCGCTAAAGATGGTTATGTGACATTAGTGTTAGACCATAGACATTTTGGTGAAAGTGAGGGAGAGCCAAGACAACACGAGGATCCTGCAAAGAAACTGGAGGATTTTAAAAGTGCTATAAGTTTTATATCCTCACTCAAAGGCATTGACAGAGAAAGAATAGGAGCATGTGGAATATCTATGGGAGGAGGTTACATGTTACAATTAGCTGCTTTTGATAGAAGAATAAAGTCAGTTTCAATTGTAGCTTCAGGTCTCAATCTTGCTGATACGCTTTTGGAGATACTTGGTAAAGAGGGTTTTGTTAATTTTCTGAAAGAATTCAACAATGCCAGGCAGAGACATTACGACACAGGAGAAGTCCAGTATATTCCTGCTGTAGCCACTGACAACAAACCAGCAGCCATGATAGGAGATGAGCCTTTTGAATATTATGGAACTTCACGTGCTTGGAGTCCTGGCTGGGTGAATCGCTACACTACTGAATCAATTGAAAACTTGATGTCATATAATGCTATTCCATACGCCCGTCATGTCTCTCCTATACCATTGCTTATTATCCATGGAAAAAATGATAAATATTGTTTGCCAAAGTTTGCTCAGGAGGTATATGATTTAGCGGATGAGCCTAAAGAAATTCTATGGTTAGATACTAGTAATCATATTGACCTCTATGACAACGAAAAATATGTTGGTCCTGCCATTAGTAAAATAGTAGAATGGTTCAATAAGTATTTGCGTCAAGGATAAGTTAATCTACAATCACAAGTTCATTCTCTCCTTTTAGTATAGAAAGTATCTCCACTACCTCTACCATCTCCACTCTTGCTTGCTCATTTTGTCAAAAGGAGCTGGATTTGAGCTTCTTCCAGTGGAAGTATCATGAAGTAGTATCGCCACTCATAACCGCAGCATCTCCACTAACAGAGTTAGCTGACTTAATTGGTGGAGGTTTTGTTGTATAGTGGAGGTAGTGGTTACAGCCTCTAATAATACCTCCACTGATTTTACAGTAATCTTGAGCACGAATTAAGATATGGTGGAGATAGTGGAGGTATTTTCATAATATTATTGATTGAATTAGTTTTCTGTAAGTCATTAATGACAAGATGCTGATATAATCGCAGGGTTAAGGACAGTAATCATTCAGTAGCTTTAGTATCATTACCAAAGAAATTGACAAACTGTTCTATTATAAAGTCTGGCTGCTCTTCTGGAATCCAATGTCCAGAGTCAGGAACTACTCCACCATGCACGTCTGTAGCAAGCAAGCGCATTGAATCCAGTGCCGCAGTGCCAAAACTACACTCACCACCCAGAACTAAAACAGGCATAGGAAGTTTAACCATAGAATATTCTTTATTTTGTTTTATATCGTCAAATAAAGCTCTATAGTATTCGAATCCGGCTCGCATCCCGCCAGGAGCAGAATAGTGACTAACATATTCGTCAATATCGTCTTTTGTGATTGCAGCAGGATTACATGTGTAACGATAGAACCAAGTAAGGTACTGTCTTTCGTGTCCGTCAATAAGCATTTCTGGTATATCCCGTACCATATGAAATTGAGCCCACCATAAGCCTGTAATATTTTCCCCGGGACCTATACCTGGTATAGGAACATCAAGTATAACCAAGCGTCTGACCTCATCGGGATGAGCGGCAGCATATGAATACGCTATCTGGACACCAAAATCATGCCCAACTAAGAATATGTCTTTAAAGCCTAGTTGGGATACCAGTTGGTAGATATCTTCTGCAGTAGTTTTGCCGTCATAGCCCGTAACTGGCTTTGAAGAATCTCCAAGCCCTCTTAGATCAGGTACTATAACAGTATAATTTTCGGCTAAAGCTGGCATAACATGACGCCACTCATACCATGTTTGTGGCCAACCATGTAGCAATACTACTGGATCTCCTTGACCTCCAGTTACATAGTGCATCTGAATACCATTAACAGAAGCCATATGATGAGAAAAAGTCATGTTGTCGATGTCAAAAGATGTGCCTAGCAAATTAGACTGCTGTTTTGAAATGGAAGATGTTAGGTTAACTTGTGATTCTTGCTGCTATGCCACTGTGATCTGAAACTGACTTGAACCAATTTCAATTATAGAGATAGTCGTTGCAATAACAATGAAAATGACGACTACAATAGAGAATGATGAATGGACTAGAGTTTTTCTCATTACCCATCGAGAAGTGATTATAAAACTATTGTATTTAACACTATGCTATTGTATAGATTTAATTAGTCTGGAAAAATCTGCTAAACATTTACCTAATTGGCTGCTACTACTGCTGTACAACTCGTAAGGTTCTAGGTTTTCCGTCCTTGAATATATCATTAGCACAATACTGAGTGGAAAAAGCAGCCATCTGGTCAAGTACAGGTTTAAGTGCCTTGCCTTTTTCTGTTAGGTAATACTCTATCCTTATCGGTGTTTCATGGTAGATTTTTCTGTGAATCAATCCATTCTTTTCCATCTCCTTGAGTCGTGTAGAAAGTGTCTTTGGATTAATTCCTTGTACAGATTCAATAAATTGATTGAATCTAGTCTGATTATTCATCATCATATTTCGTACTATAAGAACAGTATATTTTTTCCCAATTAGCTTGGAGGTATTATCAACAGGACACTTTTTCATACCTTTCATGCTATACATCATAGCTCCACGTTGAAGCAACTTACCAATACTTCACCAGCTAACCATATCCTCACTTTCCAATTTATATACTTTCAATATTATAGTTAATATAATTATGCAAGTAGAAAAAGTTGCACTTGTTACTGGTAGCTCAAGCGGCATAGGATTTGAAACAGCTCTCCTATTATCAAAGAGTGGATTTCATACCTACGCTTCTATGCGTAACCTAGAAAAATCAAAGAATATAACAGAAATAGTCAATACAGAAAATTTGCCATTGCAAGTTGTTCAGCTGGATATTGATGATGATATATCTGTCAAAAATGCAATTAACAAAATAATAGCAGAAAATGGAAGAATCGATGTATTAATAAACAACGCTGGTCATGGGCTGTTCTCGCCTATCGAAGACATAACTCTTGATCAGGTTAAGGAACAATTTGAAACCAACTTCTTTGGTGTTGTAAGACTTGTAAAGGAAGTGTTACCTGTAATGAGAAAACAAAGAAATGGGATAATTGTAAATGTAAGTTCGGGCGCAGGCAGAGTTGCAATACCTGTTAGTTCTGCATATGTCGCTACCAAGTTCGCATTAGAGGGGTTATCAGAATCTATGAGATATGAACTGAAAGAATTCGGTATCAATATTATTATAATAGAACCTGGAGTTATAAGGACAAACTTTGTAGAAAACATGAAAACTGCTGGCACAAGATCGAGATCGGAATCTCCATATGCAGATTTAATTGGAAGGACATTGAAAGGATTTGGGGGGTTGATGGATAATAGCTCTCCTCCTAAACTAGTTGCAGAAGCTATCCTAAATGCTATAACTTCAAAAGAGCCTGAGATAAGATATGTAGTTGGCGACGATGCTAAATCTATAATGAAGGTTAGAAAAAGTACCTCTGACAAGGAATTTGAAAACTGGATGTATGAAAGTGTTCTACAGGAAAAAGGCTTTGTGAGAACTAATACTGTAGAGGTTGGATAAATATGATGATAAGAAGTCTAATAATGCTCTTAGCAGTTGTAGTAGTAGTAGCATCAAGTATGTTGGTAACATCTCTGATTAATCCTATAGGTCAAACATCATCAACACAGCAACAGTATGTATTTGCTCAAGATAATACTACTGTATCATCATATAATAAAACAACTACCGACACAACTTTTTTCCCTCAAATTCATAATTATACTTCTCCACCCCCAGCCCCAGTCAACTCATGGATTATAGAAACTACAAATGGAGTAGTCGTAATTGATACACAACGCCAATTATCTGAAGGTAAAAATGTTCTAGATGAGGTCAAAAAGATAAACAAGCCTATTCTAGGTGTTATTATTACACATCCTCATCCTGATCATATAAATGGAGCAGAGGGCTTGTTAAATGGAACAACGAACGTGCCGATATACTCAACTCAATCGGTCTTTGATATTATGAAAAATGATACTGGAGGATACATAGCCTTATCAAAGCAGATTCTCGGTAATGACTATTCTGATCAAACAGTATTACCTAACAAGATTGTAAAGTCAGCTGAAAATATCATTATCGATGGAATAACTTACACTTTTGAAGACATTGGACCAGGAGAAGCTGGTGATATGACTCTAATTTATCTTCCCTCACAGAAGGTGTTGTTTACCGGCGACGTGGTCAATAACCGTATGCATCCTTTCTTTGCAGGGGCGAGTGGTCCAGAAAGCCGTTCTTCCGACTGGATTAAACAGATAGAATATGTAAGGCAGAATTACTCAGACGCAAAAATTCTATTTCCAGGACATGGTCAAGCCGGCTCACCTAGGACTTTACTAGATGAACAATTGAATTACATCAACACATTCAGATCATTAGTTGAACAACAAATGCAATCGGCAGCAAAAGTAGGAGGAGAAAGAGCAGCAGCAAACATTACTGAAGAAGGTAAAACAAGAATAAAAAGCGAGTTGCAAAGGATCTACCCTAATTATTTTCCAGTAGCCACAATATCAAACATGCTTGATATGAATATAGATGCTGTTGCAAAGGAGATAAGTCAAGACAAATAATAATAATAATAATTGTTGTTGTTGAGAGGTAGGTGATCCAGAAGTTCTGAAAGTTCGTACAGTTCCACACCCCGAATTGCGTCCCGGTTGGGAATGCTAATGCTACTTCTCATTTACTGTAAGGACAGCACTCGAAAGAAAGAAAGAAAGTAGATGTTTAAAGGTGTTTCATTCTCTTCCCTTACAATATTTTGCTAGTTTATTCAATATATCGGGAGCGCATCAATATACAATGACCAAGGATCTAGTTCTGTGGTGGTAGTAGTTGTCGTTATTATTATTGATTCTGACTTTCCAAGTTTTTTTAGTTCACCATATTATTTGTGAAACTCACTTAAAAGCACCAATATTGTAGCGGGCTCAGAGGTTTCCGTAATGATATCAATTTACTAAAGGGATTCTAAATAGTATGAGAATAGGCTAAGTTTAAGGTTTTCGCTCAGTTGAGTGTTAATGAGGAAGCTGCCCAAGTTTATGATATACCTTTATTCTTTATGTGTTGCAGTAAATGTATTTTTATACTTTCATATTCTTACGCGACTTTACATTACAGACCTAAATAAGCTTCAAGATCAGTACTAGTTCTGCGTGGTCATATTGACAATTTGCATAGTATCCTGCTGTATTTACGACTAGAGACGATAACTACTTACACATTTGGACGAATTACATAACATCGTAAAACAAGCCAAGATCATTTATGACCAGCATTGGAGTTTTTCTTAGCAAGAATGCTGCTACTATTATTCTTTTTTGACCTTGTTTCAGGATTTCTTAGGATCGGTCATATCATACCAACATGATGTACAGCAGTTACAACAATCATTATATATCTGAACTTCATTCTTTTTGCATTTGTCACACAACATATCGATAAAAGGCACTGCAGAAAAGCTTTTACGAAAGTCTATAGGTTGTTTTGAATATAATATTGTAGTTACATAGTAATAGTAATTTCCAAGCAAAAATCTACATACATTAAGTCATGTACCAGATCGAGGACAGTAGTTCTCTGATGAAGCTGATTCACATACATGTGTACGTTGTCTACTTCTGAAAAATCTTACTAATGGAATAAAAAATATAATTGGTAAAAAGAAAAAGTAAATTCCGAAGTGAAAGAGGACATAGGAAATCACCAGAGAAATTGCTACTATAGTTGCAGTCAACAGCAATCCAGACTATTTCATAATAATAATATAACACTCTATATGGTCAAATTAACCTTGATAAGGACAGTCAATGTATGGTGTAACTAGTAACGATTCGATGTTCATGTAAGGACCTATTGCTGTCATTAACTAAGAATATTCACTGCACGCGCGGTAATGACAGAGGTCGCGCAGCAAGCGGTGACAGAAACGACTAAATCCTGGCGAGCGAAAGGAGAAACCCATGGAATACCTCACCGATCTGGTGACCACGGTTCCCGAAGGAACTAGCCCCGTCTAAGTCGATGAATTGCGCGCGGCGGAGGCAGTGCGCGCCGCTGAGCTCGCCAAAGCAGGCCATTTGGTCCGGCTCTGGCGCCCGCCGCTCGGTCCAGGCGAATGGCACAGCATTGGGCTGTTCCGCGCCGCCGACGAGGCAGAGCTTCGCGAAGTCCTCGCCTCGTTACCCCTTCATATCTGGATGAAGGTCACCATTACGCCGCTGACTCCGCATCCCAATGATCCGGAATATCGCGCGCGTCAAGCCATGGATCACCCGTAGGCCTAGCGGCGTTTGGGTTGGTACCCGCAACACCGCCGGTGATGTGGGCAACGAATTACTTTTGCAGTAGCAAACTGAAAAAGAACCTACAATACCAGATATAGAAACGAAAATAGAATGTCCTCGCTGCTATGATATAATGACATTATCGTCAGATTTTGATAGACTATACTACTTTTGTGAAGAATGTAACTTGTCACTCTTTTATTTTATTTCGTGGTATATTATCTCAAGCTATCATATCAACCAAAACATGGGATGTAAGATAGATAGTGAGCAGGAGGCCGGCAATGGTTGTAAAGTTAACAGCTTTACAAACCAATGCTTTGTTAACAGAGACAATAATAATAATGCTTATAATATAGTTCCGTATATTACCGTACTGCTGCATATATTACCATGCCAAAGCATGGATTCAAATCAATTACAAGGAGTCGGTAGACTAGATAAGGCAAAGCAAAAATAGTTAGATAGAGATTAGCCTCTAAATGTTAATAGTAGCACAGATTGGGATACTATTAACATGTTATGCTATTTCTCGACCAAATATTCTCAAGCTCTTTTGAATTTATAATAGTTATTAAATTCTTCATATTTTCAAGTGATCTGTTGTGTCCATGTTTATCTGGTGAAGACACACAATCTGAAACTACTACAGAGTAAAATCCTCTGTTGAAAGCATCCCTAGCGCTAGACTCTATTCCAAATTCTGTAGCAATACCTGTAAATACTACAGTAATAATACCAGCATTTCGAAGCATGCGTTCAAAGCCTGTGTCTATGAAAATACTTGCTGTATGTTTATTTATTACTATTTCATTTTGTTTGGGTTTTATTGTAAAATCCATATCTTCTGTCGTAAACTGCTCGAATAAGCGGTCAAATCCTAGTTTACCAAGAGTGTATATAATTGCTGGAGATTCAAATCGTTTTGATAGCATTTGAATTGATGTAAAGAATATTGGAATGTTTGATTTGCGTGCCAATTCTACAATTGAGTTCAGATTCCTACTAAATTCTTCTTTATTAAAAATTATTTTTGCCAACGCGCGTTGTACATCCCATGCCACTAATGCTGTATGCGAAGGATCTAGGATTTCTTCAATAGTATTATAGACTATTTTATCCCCAATATTTTGCATGTTATTATGCGCACCATAAAAGAGGTAATCAAAGTATTTATCGATAGTGCAAGCTTAGCTGCATAAATCAGCTAGAAATTCTTAAGAGTGTTAGTTATATTACTTTGTATGTATTGGAATAGACAGCAGCAAGAATCACAAGTTAACCAATCATCGTCAGTTCTAAAACAACAGCTCTTTGAAGGGATATCTTTTGAAATCGATAATGTGACTTTGTCGCATCATATGGCATCTGTAAATGGTATTCAATGCACTACGTGATAGGTGGCCAAGGAGATCCTGTAGTACTGTTGCATGGATGGCCACAGACATGGTATGAATGGCGTCATGTTATGCCAGCTTTGGCTAAAAATTATACTGTTATAGTACCCGATCTTAGAGGGTTTGGAGATTCTTCAAAGCCAACGACAGGCTATGATGGAAATACTACTGCAGAAGATATCTACCAACTCGTATCACAACTAGGATTCAATAAAATTTTCTTAGTAGCACATGATATAGGGTCACAGACAGCTTATTCATATGCTGCAACTCATCCAAACAATGTAAGCAAATTAATAATAATGGATTATATTTTCGCAGGTTTTCTACCTCCAGAATTTGGTCAGAATGGTCCTTGGTGGTTTGCTTTTCATCAGGTGCTTAACTTACCGGAAACACTATACAAGGTAAAGAGCGAGAATACCTTTCTTGGTTTTATAAAGGCCTTGCGGTTAACCCAGAAGCTGTGGCCTTATTTCATTAAAATCATTCCAAATATCTTTAATCTTACGTCTTTTCTCTTCTGGTATTCGTTCAAGCTGTATGATTAGACCTCTATCCAGAAGGTCGGCTTTTGTCGCTACTAGGTTTATGCCATTGAAACCAAGGCATCTTTTGAAGCTGTAGATAATGTCATCATAATCTATATAGAGTTGTCTTTTAGAAAATCCACTACCTGTCAGAGCCCTACATAACTCATCATCCCATACCTAGAGTCTTTTTAAAGATAGTTGCAGGATAGACCTATAGGTAAGAGAAGATATACAGATATGTATTATAATGTTGTCAAAAACTGACAATCATAATTATGTATATGCTGCCAACACCAGAGATATAGAAGCTGCTGGTGGTTGTTTATCTGTCACTGTTGAAAAACACACTATATCAATTTTCCTTTATGATTCTAAGATATATGCTGTAGACAACCGCTGTCCACATATGGGTTTTCCTCTAAACAAAGGTACTGTCAAAGATGGTATTCTAATATGCCATTGGCATCATGCACGATTTGACCTTATGAACGGAGGAACATTTGACCAGTGGGCAGGTGATGTTACTTCTTTTCTTGTAGAAATTCGTAATGGAAATGAGGTATGGGTAGACGTTTCACCTCCAGTGGTAGATACTGATTCCTACCATCATAATCAAACACTGGTACAGAATGGACTTAAGCGCAACCTTCCATTAATGATTGCAAAGACAGTCGTTGCAATGTTAGGTAAGAGTAGGAGGAATAGAGAAGACACTAATGAAAAAGATAATGATGGTCTGTTAAATGCATTCTCTGTTGGTCTTGATTTTGGTAGTCATTACAAACAGTCAGGATGGGGTCAGGGCTTAACAATACATACTTGCATGATGAACATGGTTCCTTATCTCGATGCTGAAGATAGGCCATATGCACTCTACCATGGTCTTTCTGCTGTAGCACAGGAGTGTGCTTCGATGCCGCCACGTTTTAAAATATCCCCACTACCAGAACCTTGGCCAGATTTATCTACACTTAAACGCTGGTTCAGACAGTTTATTGAATCCCGTGATGCCCAAGCAGCAGAAAGATGTATCGTTACTGCTGTAAAGCTTGGTGCCGACAATCGAGAAATAGCAGATATACTTTTTGCGGCAGCTACTGACCATCGTTACCTTGATGTTGGACATGTTATGGATTTTACTAATAAAGCATTAGAGGCACTTGATACAGCTGAATGGCATAACAATAACAATAAGGAACTAGTAGAGTCAGTATTGAGTAGCCTAGTATCTGGATACGCTAATGCTGAAAGAATGGAAGAATCTAATTCATGGCGATACCCAATAGATTTGATTGATATCCTTGAAAAAGCGTTCAAAAAGTTGCCTGTAGTTTTGGAGAGCGGTAGAAGAGAACAATCAGAGACGAAGAAAAAATGGAATCAAAGAGATCAATTAGTGACAGTATTATTAGGTGATGATCCACAGTTAATCGTAAACTCATTATTAGATGCCTTAAGCCAAGGAGCTACTGAAGAAGAATTGGCTAGTATAGTAGCCTATGCTGCAGCTTTGCGCATAGCACAATTCCATACTCGTAATGAATTTAGTGATTGGGATACTGCACTACATACATTTACGTATGCTAACGCCGTACATCAGGGATTAAGAAGGATAGCTACACAGGAGCTATTACGAGGTGTGTTTGATGGTGCAATGAGGATATACCTTAATCGGTTTCTAAATGTCCCGCCAGTATCATTGCCAAAGCCAAAGAAGACAGAAAACATCAGTAATGATAGTACATTTAAAGATCCTGAGATGTTTCTAAAAGAACTTCCAGTACTTCTAGATAAGCAGCAGCAAGTTAACCAAGCAGGAGAGCTGGTTGTAGACTATCTTTATAATAATAATGGAAGGCCAGATCGACTTTTGGCTGCAATTGGAAAGGCTTTACTACGTGAAGATCGTAACTTTCATTCTATCCAGATGATTGAAGCAGTCTTTAGACAGTATTCTCTTGTATCTACTGGTGACGACGAGAATAATAATAGTACAACAATAGAACACATATTAGTGGCAGCAGCTAGATACCTAGCTGCACATTCACCTACAATGCGTTCACAAGGACATACTTATCAGATTGCCAATCAGCTATATCATGGAGAACACCTGTTTGAAGAATAAAGTAATAGACTAAACTAAGATGTTTACCAGAATAAACAAACATATCTTTAATATCTATGGTTTATGAAGTCATCTAATTCATTTTTCATTGAGCTAGGTTGAGTTGAGTGTGAGAATACACAAAGCAAACTTCTCCGATA
>Ga0126307_10003168_pt1 | contig 11194 bp, 9 predicted proteins | sample Plot28_FD_89955 | JGI IMG/M metagenome (GOLD analysis project Ga0126307, IMG submission 89955) | Serpentine soil microbial communities from UC McLaughlin Reserve, CA, USA - Plot28 | ecosystem: Environmental > Terrestrial > Soil > Grasslands | place: USA: UC McLaughlin Reserve, Lake County...
CGCATGGTGTCTCAGGTGCCTGAACTCACCATGGACAGGGACGAAAAATTTGGGTTTCAAGAGTGAGAGCACAAGCTTCTGCTCCTCTTGCGCCGCGTGTCCCGAGACGTGTACGGCCCGCAAGGGGCTGTAGAGCACCTCGGCGCCCCGTCTCATGAGGTTGTTGATCGTGCGCGCAACGCCCCGCTCGTTACCGGGGATAGGGTGCGCGGCGATAACCACGACATCGCCCGGGCCGGCCTCTATCTGCCGGTGGGTGCCGTTGGCGACGCGGGAGAGAGCCGCCAAAGGTTCGCCCTGGGCGCCCGTAGTGAGGATTACGATCTCGCCGTCGGGGATCTTGTCTATATCCCGCTGGTCCACGTACATCGCCTGAGGAAGATCCAGGTAGCCTAATTCGCGTGCGATCTGGACGTTGCGGATCATGGAACGCCCCGTGACCCCGACCAGTCGCCCGTGTTTTTTGGCCGCCTCGACGACCTGGCTTACGCGGTGGATGTGCGAGGCGAAGGAGGCAACGATGATCCTACCCTCGGCCGTCTCGAAGACCTCGTTGAAGGTCTCGCCCACTATCTTCTCCGAAGGCACGTAGCCAGGGCGTTCGGCGTTGGTCGAGTCACCGAAGTAGGCGAGCACACCCTCCTCCCCCAGGGCCGCGTAACGAGAGAGATCCATCGACTCGCCCTCGATTGGGGTCAGGTCGATCTTATAGTCGCCGGAGAAAACGACGAGCCCTGCGTTCGTACGCAAAGCTACCGCGACCGCATCCGGGATCGAATGGTTGACGTTTATGAACTCGATGCCGAAGCCGCCTAAAGCCGTTGTCTCGCCGGCCTTGAGCTCTCTGAGGTCTGCCTTCCTTATCCCAAATTCGGCGAGCTTCGGACGGACGAGCGCGAGCGTTAGCTTCGTCCCATAGACTGGGATGTTGAACTCGCGCAAGACGTACGCCAAAGCGCCGACATGGTCCTCGTGACCGTGGGTCAAGACGATCCCTTTAAGCTCCTCTTGGTGCTCCCTTAAGTAGGAGAAGTCGGGGAGGACGAGATCTATCCCCGGCATTTCCTCGTCTGGAAAGGACATGCCGGCGTCGATTAAAACGATGCCGCTCTCCTGCCGCACCACGGTCATGTTCTTGCCGATCTCGCCTAAGCCGCCTAAGGGTACGACTTGTAAAATTCTATTGTTTAACAGCTCACATACCTCCTTTTCGAGTCGTCACCTTTCAGTAATCGGCTTTCAGCTCATCGTTCTTGCTGGTACCTTACTAGCTACTACCGTCCAGATACCTTTCCAGGTCGAGCTCCTCCGGGCCGACGGCGGCGAGGTATATGTCCTCAAGTTTCAGGTGCTCGTTGGCGAGGCGCCTTATGTCGTCAGCGGTTACCCCGTCTATACGGGCGGAGATCTCCTCAGGCGTCAAGAGCTCCACGCCGGTGATGACGCTCCGGCCGATACGGGTCATCCGGGCCGAGGTGCTCTCCAGCGCGAGTATCGTCGAGCTCTTGAGTTGCTCCTTGGTCCTGCTTAGCTCCTCCTCAGATACGGCCTCCTCGCGGATCTTGTCGAGCTGCTCGGTGATGACCTTGACGGCCTCCTCGACGTTGCCGGTCGTAGAGCCCACGTACATCTTGGCAGCTCCCGCATCAGAGTAGCCTTGGTGGTACGAGTACACAGCGTAGGCCAACCCCCGCTTCTCGCGGACCTCCTGGAAGAGCCGGCTGCTCATCCCGCCGCCTAAGACGTTGTTAAAAGCTCTCATCGCGTAGCGGTCCTCGCTGCTGGCGGGCAACCCCATTGAGCCCAGCGACACGTGGTACTGCTCGGTCTCCTTGAACTTGTAGTAGAAGCGGCTCTCCGGCGAAGTCGGGCTCACCTCCCGCACGAACTGCGCGCCTTCGGGTAAGCCCTCAAGCTTCTCCTCGACCATGTGCTCGAACTCTTCTGAATCGAGCTTGCCAGCGCCGACTACAAAGATATTCGGGGCTACGTAAGTGTTCTCGTGAAACGCTCTTAACGTGTCGTGGTCCACACCCCGCACGGTCTCGGCGGAGCCGATGATCGGGCGTCCCAAAGAGTCGCCGTGGAAGATCAAACCAGACAGGTACTCGTCGGCCAGCTGGTCGGGCCTGTCCTCGTACATCTTGATCTCCTCGACGATCACCTCCCGCTCCCGCTCTAAGTCCGCGAAGGTAGGCTGCTTGACCATCTCGCTCATGATGTCCAGGGCCTTCTCTAAGTGTTCGGGCAAAAACCGGGCGTAGAGTACGGTGTACTCCTCGCCCGTGGCCGCGTTCTCCTGGGCACCTATGCTCTCGAAGGCTTCGGCTATGCCCAAGGCATTCATTGAAGACGTGCCCTTGAAGAGCATGTGCTCCATGAGATGCGTTATGCCGGCGACCTCGTCCTTTTCGTCGCGGCTGCCGGCCCGGATCCAGACCGCCAAAGAGATGCTCGTCGCTTCTTTTAGAGGCTCGGAGAAGACCCTCAAGCCGCCCGGAAGCTCCTTTAGGTTGACGTTTCTCTCGCTCAAAGGCTCTAATCCTCCACCTTTTCAAGGGAGATGCGGTTCTGCTTGTCTATCTCGAGGACGCGCACCTTTACCTGGTCACCCTCTGTGACCACGTCCTCGACCCGCTCGACCCTTTGGCGCCCCGGTGCCAACCTTGAGATGTGCAACAAGCCGTCGCGGCCCGGTACAAGCTCGACGAACGCGCCAAAATTCGTGGTCTTCACCACCTTGCCGGTGTAGATATCACCGGCCTCGACGTCCTTTGTCATGCCGCGTATCGTCGAGATGGCGTCCTTTGCCGAGACCCCGTCGACGCCGGCAACATATACCGTGCCGTCGTCCTCGACGGAGATGCTGACCCCGTACTGCTCTTGGAGGCCATTGATGGTCTTGCCGCCCGGCCCGATGAGCAACCCGATCTTCTCCGTCGGGATGGTTAGCTTCTCCACGCGTGGCGCGTAGTCGGAGACCTCAGCTCGCGGCTCGTGAATCGCTTCCCGCATGATGTCCAGGATCTCGAGCCGCCCCTGCCTGGCCTGCTCTAGTGCCTCCCTCAGGAGCTCCGCCGAAACCCCGGTTATCTTCATATCCATCTGAAGTGCGGTGATGCCGTCGCGTGTGCCAGCCACCTTGAAGTCCATGTCGCCCATGTGGTCCTCAAGCCCCTGGATATCCGACATAATGATGTACTCGTCACCCTCCTTGACGAGGCCCATCGCTATCCCGGCAACCGCCGCTTTAAGCGGCACACCACCGTCCATAAGCGCCAGGGTCGAGCCGCAGACGCTCGCCATCGACGAGGAGCCGTTCGACTCAAGCACCTCGGAGATCATGCGGATGGCGTACGGGAACGCCTCCTCGGCGGGAATGACCGGCAAGAGTGCCCGCTCGGCTAAAGCCCCGTGCCCGATCTCCCGCCGTCGCGGGGCGCCGAGGCGGCCTGTCTCCCCGGTCGAGAACGGCGGGAAGAAGTAGTGATGCATGTAGCGCTTGGTGGTCTGGGGCTCCAAGGTGTCGAGCCTCTGCACGAGCCCCAAATCTGCCAAAGCCAGCGAACTCAAAACCTGTGTCTCACCCCGGGTGAAGAGCCCAGTACCGTGTACCCGCGGGAGGACCTGCACTTCAGCAGAGGTCGGGCGGATCTCGTCGAACCCCCTGAGATCGGTCCGCTTGCGGTCCTCTAGGTAGAGCTTGCGAAACGCCTCTTTCTCGAGCGTGGAGAGGGCCTCCAGGACCATAACCGCCTCAGGGTCTTCGCGGCCCTCGATCAGCTCCTCGCGTAAAGTGTCCAAGGCGTTGTGGCGAACCCGGCGGTCGGTGCTGATGATGCCGTCCTTTACGCGATCGAGGTACTCCTCGCGCAGCTGGCCTAGGTACGGGGTTTCCTCCGCGGCCTCGATGTGCTGCTTCTCCTTGCCGAGCTCCCGCGCCCAGGCCTCTATAGCCTCGGCCTGGGCGCGGATCACCTCCTGCGCGATGAGCATTGCATCGACGATCACGCTCTCGGGAACCTCGTTTGCTCCAGCCTCGACCATTGTTATGGCGTCTTTGGTACCGGCAACCACGAGGTCGAGGTCGCTCTCAGCGAGCTGCTGATAGGTCGGGTTTAGGATAAAGTCACCGTCAGGGTCCCGGCCGACGCGCACAGCCCCGATTGGAGCCTCGACCGGTATGTCCGAAAGAGCCAGAGCCGCCGATGCCCCAACCATGCTTATGGTGTCGTAAGGTGTATTCTGATCGGCCACGAGGACGGTGCCTATGACCTGAGTTTCGTAGTGGTAAGCCTTGGGGAAGAGTGGCCTCAAGGGTCGGTCGGTCAGGCGAGCGGTCAGGATAGCCCTCTCCGAAGGCCTCCCCTCCCGCTTTATGAAGCCGCCAGGGATCTTACCCGCCGAAGACATACGCTCCTCAATGTCGACGCTTAAAGGTAAAAAGGTGGCTCCCGGACGCGGCTCCTCGGAACGGGTGGCGGTGGATAAAATCATGGTATCGCCAAGGCGAACGGTCACGGCCCCTCCAGCCTGCTTGGCTAGCCTGCCGGTCTCGAGCACCACCGAGCGCTCGCCTACGGGTATCTCTAAACGCATATTCGTTTTCTCCTCTTTGTGACTCTTTATGAGTAAGCCTGGAAAAGGCCGACTAAAGCTGCGCCCCTACCGGCGCAAGCCCAGCTTTTGGATGAGTGATCGGTAGCGCTCGACATCTTTTTTTTGTAGGTACTTCAAGAGCCTGCGCCGCCGGCCGACCAGCTTCAAGAGACCTCGCCTGGTATGGAAATCGTGCTTGTGGACCCGCATGTGCTCCGTAAGGTGCTGTATACGCGTCGTGAGTATCGCGACCTGAACCTCCGGCGACCCGGTATCGCCCTCGTGGGCCGCGTGTTCCTGGATTATTGCGTCTTTGTTCTCAACTACCGCCAACTTCTTTTCTCCTCTTTACTCTACTCTTTCAACCTGTTTCTTTGACCGCTTATATGTTACCACGTGCATCAAGCGCCCTCTCCTACCACCTTTTTTGCCTCCGCAACGTCCCACGCTATCTGCTCCTTGAGCTCGTCTACCCCGAAGAATTGCTTCTCAGGCCGCAAGCGCTCAACAAAGGTAACGTCGACTACTTTTCCGTACAGGTCCCCTTGGTAGCCTAACAGGTGCGCTTCGACCTTGCTCTCTCGCCGTTCGAAGGTAGGCGCCGTGCCTACGTTCGTGCACGCCCCATAACGCTCGCCCCCCAGGAGGATTCGCGTGTAGCCCGCGTATACCCCGCACCCAGGCACTAAAGAGCGTGAATCGGGGAGCACGTTCGCGGTAGGGAAGCCTAAGCGGCGGCCCCTTCTGTCTCCAACTACGACCTCGCCGCGCAAGGAGTAGGGTCTCCCCAAGAGCCTGGCGGCTTCGCGTACCTCGCCGCCGGCTAGGAGGGCACGGATGTTCGTCGAGTTGATGCTTTCGCCCAAAAAGGCGTAAATTGGGACGGCGTACGCCTCCCCACCCGCCCGCCGCATGCATCGCCGTAAGTCCTCTACGTTCCCCGACGCCCTATAACCAAAGCGGAAGTTTTCGCCTACAACGACTACCACGGCCGCGAGTTCCCCAATTAGCGTCTCCCACACGAACTCCTCGGCGCTCTTTTTCGAAAGCTTTTCGTCAAAGCGGATCTCACGCACCTCGTCGACCCCGCGCCCGAGCAACAACTCTTTGCGTACCTCCGACGTCGTCAAGAGTTTTGGCTCGCTACCTGGCCTCAAAACGGCCTGCGGATGAGGGTCAAAAGTTGCCGCGACGGAGCGCAAGCCCCTCTCACGTGCCTCTTCGACCGCACGCCGGATTACGACTTGGTGCCCGAGGTGCACCCCATCGAAGTTTCCTAAAGCTACCACGGCCGGGACTACCCCGCACACAGCACGACCTCCGCCCTTGCGCCCCCGCCCTCCTGATCTACATATATCGCCAACAACTCCCCACCGGCCTCGACCCGGTAGCTGCCCTCTACCCCAAAGGCACTACTAAAAGGATGCCCGTTGCACACCAAAGACCGCTTCTCATCTGCTACCTCAATTACCGGTAAAAACATCACGACGTCTCTCGGTGGTATTATGCATTTTAATAAGCTGCGGAGGGTGAGTCCTTCGAGGTTTTCAGCGTCTTCTATCTTCAAGTGACCTATCCGCGTACGGCGGAGTGCGGTGAGGTACGCGCTGGTGTCCACAGAGCGTGCGAGGTCGGAGATAAGGGTGCGGACGTAGGTGCCGCTGCCGCACGAGACGGTAAACGTCGCGGTTTTTTCCTGAGGGTCGAGGGTGATGAGTTCGAGGGAGTGGACCTTTACTGGTCGGCTTTTTCGCTCGACGATTTCGCCGCGCCGGTGGGCCTTATAGAGGCGCTCTCCTCCCACCTTCACGGCAGAGGCCATCGGGGGGGTCTGGTAGAGGAGACCTGTAAAGCGTTTCGTGGCGGCGTGCAGGGCGGTTTCGTCAGGCATCGAGGCATCTTTCAAGGGCGTTATCTCTCCGTCTGCGTCCAAAGTGTCTGAGACAGCGCCGAAACGAGCGGTGGCGGCGTAGGTCTTGTCGAGGCTCATCACGTAGCGGGAGAGGCGGGTGGCTCTGTCGATGAGTAAGACGAGAAGCCCGGAGGCTAGAGGATCGAGGGTACCGGTGTGGCCGATCTTGACGCCCTTGGGCAAGAGACGCTTTACCTGGGCGACTGCCCGGGCGCTAGTGATGCCGGACGGTTTGTCCAAAAGCAGGGCGCCGGAGAGGGCGGGGGGGACTATGTCAGGCGCCCCCAAAAGACGTGTCCTTGAGGTTCAAGGCGCCTTCTAGGGCCTTGAGCAACTCTTCCTTAGCCTCTTGCGGGGTTTTGGGCGTAGTGTAGCCGGCCGCTAGCCTGTGCCCGCCGCCGCCAAAACGCCGGGCGATCTCACCGACATCTACGCTCTCGGAGCGCAAAGACGCCTTTGTGCCGCCTTCGATCTCGCGAAGGTGACCAACGACCTCCACGCCCGAGACGGTCCTTAAACGGTCGATGGACTCCTTGGAATCGAGCTCGGTAGCACCGGTGCGATCGTAATCTCCCTTGCCTACGGTCGAGATCAAGGCTTCCCCATACCGTTCGGCGTTTGCTAAAGAGACGCCAACGATGTTTAGCTGCTCGACGGTACCGGTGCGGTTTATCTGGTAGTCGACCTCGGCAGGCACCACCCCTGCGCGAAGAAGGTCGGCGACCAGCTCGTGGGCCGTAGGTGAGACGTTCCTGAAACGGAAGCCGCCAGTGTCGGTAGAGACACCAGTATAGATCGCCTCGGCAGCCTTCCTATGAAGGGGCACGCCTGCTTCAGCATAAAGAGCGGCAACGATCTGAGCGCTCGCGGCAGCTCCCTTGTCAACGAGATTCATCTCCCCGTAAAGCGGGTTGTCCTCGTGATGGTCGAGGTTCAGGCGCACCGGATGATCGCCCGGCGCCCCGATGCGGTCAGCCCGGGAGGTATCAACCACCAGGAGGTCGTGTCCTAGCGGACACTCTTTCAAAGGCTTGTCGGGCAAGAGCCACCTTAGGTAGTTCGGCACCTCTTCCGCGTGGCAGAAGACGGCCTCCCCTCCCAAAGAGCGCACGAGGTATATAAGTGCGGCTGCGGAGCCTATGGCGTCCCCGTCGGCCCCGACGTGGGTGGTGATGGCAACCCGTATGGGTCCCTTCAGAAAATTCACAACCTCGCGCGTGGTGTTATTCGTAGCTCTGGTTTTCATTCTCTCCCGTTTCTCTAAGGTTCCTCAAAGCTGCTTCGATCTTTCCTACGTTCTCTACCACCGGGTCCGGCTCAAAACGAAGCCGCGGGGTGCGCTTCAGGCGTGTCTGTGCGCCAACCTGAGACTGTATGCGCCCGGCCGCGCTCTGTAGACCTTCTCTTGCGTTCTCTTGGTCCTCGCGCGAGAGCACGCTGTAAAAGACCGTGGCTTGTGCTAAGTCCGGGCTTACCTTCACACCGGTGACCGTGACGAGGCCCTTGATGCGCGGGTCAGAAATTGAGGTGACCTCCTCGCTGACGATCTCCTTCAGCTGGGACTCGACCTTGCGGATGCGCCCGCTCACGGCGACAACTGCTCCTTCACAGCTTGACGAACTCCTCCCGCCACTCAAGTATCGCCAGTTCCTCATAGTTCAAGAGGGTTCGCCGAACCTCCTCGCGTTTCTCCTCCGCCTCCCGACTGCCAGTTGCGGCTAGTGCGAACTCGACCGTGGCTCGCTGCCAGAGGTCCTGGTGGTCGGTTTCGATGATAGAGACGTTTTTACGCCTCAAGCGGTCCTTTATAGACCTCAAGGTTTGGCGCTTGTCCTTGAGACTCACGGCGTGGGGCAACTCCAGCTCCAGCCTTACGGCGCAGAACATAGGTCCTTAAACAAAGGTTCTGTTTACCTCGGAACCTCGACGACCTCGAAGAACTCCAGAACGTCACCCTCCTTGACATCATTGAAGTTCTCGACGCCCACACCACACTCGAATCCTGACCTGACCGAGCGGACGTCGTCCTTGAAGCGTCTTAAAGAAGCGATGTTTCCCTCGTAAACTACGGTGCCGTCTCGGACCACGCGGACGCGGTTGCTGCGGAAGATCTCACCGCTAGTCACGTAGCAGCCCGCGACCACGCCCACGTTTGGGACCCGGAAGGTCGCGCGCACCTCGGCCGTTGCCGTCTCCCTCTCTTCTTTTTCGGGGGCGAGCAGGCCACGCATCGCGGCCTGTATCTCCTCGAGGGCCTTGTAGATCACGTCGTAGATTCGTATCTCGACGCTTTCCTTCTCGGCAACCTGCTTGGCCGTATTCGTGGGCCGCACGTTAAAACCCAATACGATGCCACCGCTCGCAGAACCAAGCATCACGTCTGAGTCTGTTACGGCCCCTACCCCGCTACGCACGATGTTGACCCGCACCTCGTCGGTCGAGAGTCTGGCTAAAGCCTCCTTAAGGGCCTCTACACTCCCGGCGACGTCCGCTTTGACGACGAGGTTCAGGTCCTGGATCCCACCCTCTCCAAGGAGCTGCTCGAGGGTGCGCCTGGGACCTACCTCGGCAAGTTCCTGACGCCTCAGGGCGGCCTCGGCCTGCTCGGCCTTGTCGCGAGCGGCCCGCTCGTGGTCTATAACTTCGAACCGGGTGCCGGCCTCGGGAACGCCGGAGAGACCCAGGATCTCTACCGGCGTTCCGGGACCCGCGTCCTTGATCCGCTTGCCCTTATAGTCGAACATCGCGCGTACGCGGCCGTAGGCCGTTCCCGCGAGAATGACGTCTCCCTTGTGAAGCGTTCCACGGTTAAGGAGCAGCGTCGCCACCGGGCCACGTCCCGGGTCACGCTCGCTCTCGATAACGTAACCGCTCGCCTGGGCGTTCGGGTTTGACTTAAGATCCTCAAGCTCCGCGACTACGCTAATGTTTTCCAGAAGCTCGTCTATCCCTTCGCCGGTCTTGGCCGAGACCGGTACGGTCACCGTTTCGCCGCCGTACGCCTCCGGCACGAGCTCCCTCTCGGAGAGCTGGCCCAGGACCCTGTCCGGGTTGGCGTTTGGCACGTCGGTCTTGTTCAGCGCGACGACCAACGGCACGTTAGCGGCTCTCGCGTGCTCTATGGCTTCTTCGGTCTGGGGCATGACGCCGTCATCGGCGGCCACGACGAGAACTACGACATCCGTGACCCTAGCGCCGCGGGCGCGCATCTCGGTGAACGCCTCGTGACCCGGGGTATCTACAAAGGTGATCTTCTTATCCCCGCTCTGCACCTGATAGGCACCGATGTGCTGAGTAATGCCGCCGGCCTCGCCGGACTGAACGTTGGCCCTACGGATGCGGTCCAGAAGAGAGGTCTTTCCGTGGTCCACGTGGCCCATCACCGTAACTACCGGCGGCTTTTCGACGAGGTCTTCGGGTGCATCTTCAACGAGCTCCTCCGGGGCGGGCTTCTCGACAGCCCCAATCTCGATCTCGACCCCCATCTCTTCGGTGATGAGCTCTATCTCTTCCGCCGAGAGCGTTTGCGTAACGGTCTTCATCTCGCCCAAAGACATCAAGACCTTAATAACCGCAGTCGGCGCTACCGAGAGTGCATCCGCAAGGTCCTTGACCGTTGCTCCTGGTTCAACTTTGACCGCGGTCTTCTCTTCCTCTTTGGCCACCTCTTCCTCTTTGGCCACCTCTTCCTCCGGCGCCCGGCGCGGCTCCTTGCGCGTTGTCTCGGCAACGGCGGCCTGGCGCGGCCCCTTGTTCGTAGCGCTCGCATCTATTACCACCCGGCGTCGCTTGCGGCCGCTCTTCTCGCGGGCCTCCCGCCGCTCGGGAGCGGGATGGGGGGTAGAAGACGCCGTCGAAGAAGCAGCCTCGGCCTGTGCATCTTGCACGCCGTCGGCCTCGACCGGAACCACGGTCTCCCGGCCGTCGCCAAAGACCCGTTCGTAGACAGGATCCTCGACGACGGCGAAGTGGTTTTTTACCTCGACGCCCGCGTCCTTCAAGCGTCCCATTACTTCCTTCGTTCCCAGCTCTAGCTCGCGAGCTATCTCATATACGCGTTTAGCCATCTAATCCCCTAACCCTCTATCAAGCCCTCGAACTCTGCAGCCTGGGCTTGATGCGACGGGATGCCGCAGAACAAAGACCCCTGCAGCGCCGTGTTCGGGCACCTCCGGCCGTTAGCGAGCACCGCCCGGCAGCGGTTCATCGCCGAGTCCTCAGCGAGTTCCCAGTCCTCTTCGAGGTCCTCGTCGAACTCCGTAGCCTGGCTCTCGGGCTTTATATCTATTTTCCAATCGGTAAGCTTCACGGCGAGCCGAGCGTTCTGTCCCTCCCGGCCTATCGCCAGACTAAGCTGGTCGTCCGGCACGATGACCTCGGCTTGCTTCTCGTCCTCGTCCAGGTAGACCTCCCTGACGCGTGCCGGCGAGAGAGCTTTAGCGATAAAGCGCGCCGGGTCCGGGTCCCACTGGATAATATCTATCTTCTCGTTTCTCAGTTCGGAGACCACCGCGCGCACTCGGCTTCCCCGCGGGCCCACGCAGGCGCCCACCGGGTCTATCCCCTGCTCATTCGACCACACTGCTACTTTCGAGCGTAGGCCCGCCTCCCTCGCGACAGCCTTTACCTCCACCAAAGCATCGTAGATCTCCGGCACCTCGAGCTCGAAGAGACCCTTCAAGA
>Ga0126307_10003169_pt1 | contig 11191 bp, 7 predicted proteins | sample Plot28_FD_89955 | JGI IMG/M metagenome (GOLD analysis project Ga0126307, IMG submission 89955) | Serpentine soil microbial communities from UC McLaughlin Reserve, CA, USA - Plot28 | ecosystem: Environmental > Terrestrial > Soil > Grasslands | place: USA: UC McLaughlin Reserve, Lake County...
GAAGCGGGCGACAACCTCGCCCTGGAGGGGATCGACGAGAGCCGCATCCACTACGTCGGGAACACGATGATCGATTCCCTGCGCCGCTTCGAGGGCGCGGCACGCGCCAGACAGGCATGGCGGCCGATCGGCGTCGACCCGGGGAAATTCGTACTCGTGACCCTTCACCGTCCGTCCAACGTCGACGACGACTCGCGGCTGGAGGCGATCGTCGATGCTCTCGTCGAGCTGGCCCAGAGCGCTCCGATCGTTTTCCCGATCCATCCGCGCACGCGCGCCCGACTGGACGCGGACGTGGGTGGCGAGCGGCTGGCGACCGCCGGTGTCCGGTGCCTCCCGCCGCTCGGGTACCTCGACTTCCTCTCCCTCGAGCTCGCAGCCGGCGCCGTTCTAACGGATTCAGGCGGCATCCAGGAAGAAACCTCGGCCCTCGGGATTCCGTGTTACACGCTTCGGGCGAACACCGAGCGTCCGGTCACATTGACTGCGGGCACCAACACGCTTCTAGGCGACGACCCGCGCTCCATCGCGACGATTCGCCCGTCGCCTACGGGGCCGCCTGCTCAAATCCCACTCTGGGATGGCCACGCGGGCGAGCGGGTGGCGGCCGTTCTCGCTGCGGCGCTAACTGAGTTAAGAGCGAGCTCCCGACTCTCGGTGACGACGTGAGCGCAGAAGCCCGAGACCGGGCCGTCGTGCTTGGGTGCGAGATCGACCGCGTACGGATGAACGAGGCTGTCGCCGTGTGTCGTGCCGCCATCGAGGGCCGAGGATTCCTGCAACACACGGCCGTCAACGCGGCGAAGATCGTCTCGCTCCGCTCGGATCCGCGCCTCAGGGCCGTCGTGGCCAGCTCGGAGCTTGTCACTGCGGACGGGCAGGCCGTCGTCTGGGCCTCGCGGCTTCTCCGTGATCCGCTGCCCGAACGTGTTGCGGGCATCGATCTTATGAACGAGATCTTTGGGCTTGCGGAGAACCAGGGCTACCGGATCTACCTCCTCGGAGCGACAGAGGAAAGACTCGCGCGCGCAAGCCAGCGTCTGGTCGAGCGCCACCCGAGGCTCCAGATCGTCGGCTCGCACCACGGCTACTTCGCCGACGCAGAGTCGTTGGATCTCTGCGAGAAGATCAGAGCTACGCGGCCTGACGTCCTTTTCGTTGCGATGAGCTCGCCCCGCAAGGAGCTCTGGCTCGCCGAGTACGGTCGCGGCCTCGGCGTACCCATGGTCATGGGAGTCGGCGGGGCTCTGGACGTAACCGCCGGAGCAGTGCGCCGGGCACCACGCTGGATCCAGGCCATTGGGCTGGAATGGGCGTACCGTTTTCTGCAGGAACCTCGCAGGCTCTGGCGACGCTATCTCGTCACGAACACGCGTTTCGTTGCGCTGCTCGCCCGCGAGCTGATCCGCTGAAGTTGCGTCGCGGTTCCCCCACTGTCACGGCTGAGCCGAACGGCGACCCAGCTGTCCTCAACGTGGCACCACGGGGCAAAGTCGGCCGTTTTACCGCATTCAACCTCATCGGCGCCGCGCTACCTCTGCTCATCGCAGTTGCGACGATTCCGAAATACCTGAGCACGTTGGGAGAGGTCCGATACGGAATCTGGCTCGGCGCGTGGGTGCTCATCACGTACTTCGGAGTGTTCGATCTGGGCCTTGGGCGGGCCATGGCGAACAGCGTGGCCAGATTACGAGAGGCATCGGCGACTGAGCGCGACACTGTCGTCTGGACCGGCGTTGCCATCAATCTGGCTTGCGGCACGGTTGTGGGGGGACTTGCGCTTGGCAGCAGCGAGCTTATCTTGGGCCTTTCGGGCGGCCTCGGTGGACGCTTTCATGCTGAGATCGTCGCCGCTCTCCCCTGGCTAGCCGCGACGATTCCCCTATTCGTTGTCACATCCGTGCTCTTCGGAGCTCTTGAGGGACTTGAGCATTTCCTCGTAGTCAACGTGGTCGGAACTGTGGGAAGCGTTTCTGCTCAGGTTTTGCCGCTCGCAGCTGGGATCGTCATTGGTCCCCGCCTGGATATTCTCGCTGCTGCAACGACCGTTGCACTCGCATTGAGTGCGACGTGTGCCGCCCTTGCTTGCTTTGTCTACCTTCCGCTCACAACGCGGCCCCGGGTTGACCGCTCTCGGGCCTCGGAGCTGCTGCAGTTTGGGGCATGGGTCACGGTGACCAGCTTGATTTCCCCCTTAATGAGCACGCTCGACAAGCTGATCATCGGGGTCGTATCGGGCGCGAGTGCCGTCACCCATTACGCCGTCCCCTTCAATCTGGTCACAAGATTGTGGATCTTCCCGTCGGCCCTCGCGAGATCGGTCTTTCCGCGGTTCTCGCAACTCGCGGGGGCCGACGCACGCAATCTTGCTGACGAAGCCTCGCGAGCGCTCGGCGCAATCATGACTCCGATCGTAGTGCTCGCGATCATTGCCGTCGACCCGTTCTTGCGGGTCTGGATTGGAAAAAGCTTCGCGAGCGTTGCGGCTCTTCCGGCGGAGATCCTGTTGCTGGGACTCTGGGTGAACAGCCTCGCCTTCATCCCCTACACACTCCTCCAGGCACAGGGGCGACCGGACATACCCGCAAAGCTTCATCTAATCGAGTTGCTGCCGTTTCTCGGCGTGCTCTGGGTCGGGGTCAGGGTCGGCGGCGTGGCGGGAGCGGCCGCGGCGTGGAGCGCCCGTGTCTTCTTCGACGCAGTATTCCTTGTAATCGCGGCCAAGAGTCAACTGCGAAGCCAGATTTATCTTCTTCCCGCCGCGATTGTTGCACTCGCGGTGTTCGCAGTAGTGCAGGTAGTGCCAGCGAGTCTTGCGGCGCGGGCGCTTGTGGGTATCGCCGCAGGCGTTCCCACCCTCTTTTGGTCTTGGTTCGTTGCACCGCCGAGCCTACGTGGGTACGCGCTGCGATTTCGAGCTCGTCTGACTCCCACTTGGATTCGCTGATGGGATCCAAGCGAACCGAGTGCGAGACCCCAGGCCTAGGCGGCAGGAGGTGGCCCTCCAATGACCTGGAGTTCGTGGGTTTATGCCCTCTCTGCCGCTCGACCGCCAGCCAGACGTTGTACGAACGGCTCGAAGATCGGAACTTTTTCACTGCGCCCGGTAGCTGGGATCTCCATCGATGCACCGAGTGCGGACTCGTCCGCCTCGACCCTCGGCCTTCCCGTGAAACGATCGCCGCGGCGTACGCGAGCTACTACACCCACTCGCAGGCCTCTAGACCGGACCTGTTCTCTTCCCGTCTTCGCCGAGCGCTTACCCATGGCTATCTCAACGCCCGCTACGGCTACAACTTCTCGCCGACATTTCGGGTAGGCGCGTACCTTCTACCAATCTTCCCCGGAAGGCGCAGGCGATCAGTACGGCAAATCCGCCACCTACCGAAGCCCCGAAGGACGGCACATCTCCTCGACGTGGGGTGCGGAAATGGCGAGTTCTTACAGGTGATGCGCGCAGGTGGATGGCTGGTTGAAGGAATTGAGTCGGACCCTCGCGCCGTCGAGGTCGCACGGGGAAGCGGACTAGAGGTCCATCAGGGCTCGTTCCCGAATCCTGATCTCGAGTCAGCCCGATTCGACGCCGTCACCTTGAATCACGTCCTCGAGCACCTGCACGATCCCATCGCGGCGCTCCGCGAAGCCTTTCGGATCCTAAAGCCTGGAGGCCTGCTCTCGATCACCACACCGAATCTGAACTCGGCCGGACATCGCCACTTCGGCAGGCATTGGCTCCATCTTGATCCTCCGCGCCACCTGACAATCTTCGACTCCGGCACGCTTCGGCTTGCACTTGAGCGCTGCTGCTTTTCCAGTAGAGAAGTTGCACCGAATCCGCTCACGCGCTGGACCTACGCCGCAAGTGCAGCCATTGCAGCCGGTATCGATCCGTTCGAGCCGGGTTTTCCGTTTCCTCGAATCCTCCGAGTTCGGGCGCGCTGGGCCGGCGCTCGCGCGGTGGTCCGGCGAGCAGACGCGGAAGAACTCGCCGTGGTTGCTCGGAAACCGGAGTCCAGATCCTCGTGAGAATCTCCGTTGCGCTTACGACATTGAATGGTGAACGGTTTCTTCGTGAACAGCTCGACAGCCTTGCAGCACAGACACACCTGCCCCACGAGGTCGTGGTTTCGGACGACGGCTCCACCGACCGAACATTCGAGATTCTGGAGGACTTTCACGCTAAGGCGCCATTCGCCGTGTCAATCCGTTCGAATCCGAAACGACTCGGCTATGCCGATAATTTCTTGCAAGCGGCCGCTGCGTGTACGGGCGACTTCATCGCATTCTGCGACCAAGACGATGTCTGGTTGAGGTCGAAGCTCGCGCGTAGCGCAGAGCTCCTGGACGCAACCGGCGCTCTGCTGCTGATTCATCGAAACGCCGTCGTTACCGAAGACCTTGTTTCAAGCCGTAAACGCGAGCCGGCGTTCAGCCGTTCCTTTACGGCAATGCCGTTGCACATCCAACCCTGGATGCCTGTGCCCGGAAACGCGATGGTCTTCTCTCGCTCCGTCCTCGATGTTGATTTCTCGCGCCGGCCCAGAGGCCTCGGCCCGGCTTGCGTGCCGATGACGCATGATGAATGGACCTACTTCATCGCGACGGCGCTCGGCGAGACGCACTTCGCGTCCGAGGTGCTGGTGAACTACCGACAGCATCGAGGCAGCGTATTCGGGGCACCAGGGCGTCCTCGGCCGCGCTATAGCGGCGATCCACACCACTACCGCTTCTTAATCGCACGTGCCACCGAGAGGAGTGCGTTCTTCGAGGAGCTCGCGAGGGTCGATCCCGCTCGACGCGAGCGGTCAGAGAGCGCGGTCGCTTACTACCAGACGCTCGCCGCTCGGCTAGAAGCGCGCGCTTCGATCTACAGTCCTCACGCTGGAATCACTCGGCGTGTCGCACGATTCGCTCGCCTTGCGGCGAAGGGCGGCTACAGGCCTCGTACACGCGGAGGATTCGGTCTCCGCTCCTTCTTGAAGGACGCGATCGGCTCATGCGTGGTGCAGAGACGCGGCTGATGCGAATGGCCTTGTCTATGAGTCCCTCGTGTGGGTGAACTGGTCACCACCGCCCCAGCCAGAGGAGCATCGTGCTTGAGCCGTGGGCACCGATCTACGCTGGGTCTCGTTCTCTAGCCGCTTCAGGTACTTGATGGTCATCAGTTCTCGTGGCTAGAACGCAAAACCCAGCTTTCAGAAAGCCGAGGCCTTCCTGCTCTGATTCGCTCGGGTACAGGGCGACTGAGGGCTAGCGGCAGTACCCACCGGCCCCGCCTCGGAATTGACACCTAATGCCTCGATCGAGGGTGCCTCGGGTTTGACTCGACCATGCCTCGAAGGAGTGATCACTCGGACACGTCGGGCCGTCCGATCTAAAGCGGTGCCGCAATCGCTACCGCTCGGAAGGACTCATGGCCCGCGCTCCGGAATGCCGCACTCGTTCGACCTTTGCCCTCATCTCCACCATCGCAGTCGTCCTGCTCGCCTGCCTCGCGACCTTCGCGGATACCGCCAGGGCCGACATCAGCTGGAGGGGCAACTACGAGACGGGCTCCTTCGGTCAATGGAACCTCGGTGTCCAGCAGCTTCAGGGACCGGCCACCATCGTTCGCGACCACGTGCGTGAAGGTGACTATGCGGCCCGCTTCGAGGTGCGGCCAAAGACCGACTTGACCGTCCCGGGCGGCGATCGAAGCGAAGCTCTCACAATTACGGGAGAGGTCGCCGGAACCGAGTCGTGGTGGGCCTGGAGCACCTACTTCGACACCGATTTCAATCCGAATCCGGACTCGGCCTGGAATGCCTTTACGCAGTGGCACCACACCGGCCCAACAGGCCAGTCCAACGTCACGTTCATGGTAGACACCGCCTCTTCGCCGTGGAACATTCAAATCAATGCCTTCGGTGGTAAACAGGATCAGAACAAGCAGGTCTTTCCCCTGGCCGACTTCCAGCGGAACGTCTGGTACGACTTCATCTTCCACGTACGCTGGGCTCCGGACAACACAGGTTTCGTGGAGGTCTGGCTGAATGGCACGCAAGTGGTGCCGCTCACCTACCGCCCGACGACCTACGCCGGCGAGGGCGTGTATCTGAAGCAGGGCCTGTATCGAGGCGAGTCGCGCCTGACGAGCGTTGTCTACCACGACGGCATGAGGCGGGGTACGTCTTTCGCAGATGTCGCACAGGGAGCCAGCGCGCCGAGCGTGTCGTTCGTCCAGAGGCCATCCATCCTTCGTCGGCACCGCCTGGCCGTACACGGTGTCACGAGCCCGGGAGCGGTGGTCGACGTCGTCGTCCGAGGTCCGAACGGATCTAGGCTTGGCTTCACCACCCTTCGGGCTGGAGCTCTGGGACGGGTTGCTGCGAGGGTCCGCATTCCCGGATGGAACCACCAGCGCCGCCTCAAAGTCACCCTCCGAGCCCACCTCGCTGGAGGGGACCGCCGGGCAACTCGCTTAATTCGAGTTTCCCCTCGCGAGATGCTCCTCGCGAAGAGCTTCTAGCAACAACTCTTTGCCTGCCCGGGTGCTCGCGCCATGCCTGCGCGTCTAAGGACGACACTGAGCGCGAAGGACCGGATGACTGGCAATCCCCTGCCTACACTGACCTACCTAGTGAAGCTTTTGCGACGTGACTCTGCCCCATAGACGACACCATCCCGGCTGGTACCTCGCCAGGATGGCAGCGATGAGTCCCGCCGAGCTGGCCTGGCGGGCCGGGCGCGTGGTCTTCCCCGGGCGGGACTCTCGCTCCCCGCTTGGGCATGCACGCCCTTCGTGGAACGGAAAGCGCTGGCAGTCCGCACTCCTAGAGGCCATTCAGCCGGTCGCAGCCGACCTGGCCGCAGAGGGCGAGCGGATTGCCGGCGGCGAGCTCGATCTCTGGGGGCATGTGATCCGAGTCGATCCCGAGCAGATCGACTGGTCGCGGGACCCGCTGGGGGGGGATCGTTCGAGCGGGCGTCCGCGGGCGGGCCGGGGCGATCTGAAGCCCGTCTGGGAGCTACACAGGCATCAGCATCTCGTGCCACTGGCTGCCGCAGCTGTTGTGACCGGGCGCGAAGACTGGGCAAAGCTCTGTTTTACCCAGCTCGAGAGCTGGATCGCGTCGAATCCGCCTCGCCGTGGGCCCGGCTGGACCTCCGGCTATGAGACCTCTCACCGTCTCGTCTCCTGGGCCTGGGCGGTGCCGCTCATCTCCGACCGCGCTCCAGCGGCGGTCCTCACCCGAATCACCGATTCCTATATCGAACAAGCCGCCTTCGTCGCACGCTCGCCTTCGCGCTTCTCTTCGGCGAACAACCACAGGCTCATGGAATTGCTCGGCCTTCTGACCGGACTCGCGCTAACGGAAGAGCATGCGGGGTGGCAGGGTCTCTGGGCCGAGTTGGAACAAGAGAGCTTTGCGCAGACGTACCCCGACGGTGGTAGCCGAGAGCAGGCTTCCGGCTACTTCCTCTACGTCCTCGAGATCCTCGGGCTCGCGGGGTTCGTGTCCCGCTCTGTCGGCCTGCCCACCGGGACCGTTGGGACCACGCACGACTCGATGCTGGCGTGGCACGAGGCGATTGCCGACGCCGAGGGCGAGCCCCCGCGGATCGGGGACGACGCCGAGGATCGGCCGCTTCGTCTCCCCTACTTCTCGCGGCGACACGGAGCGCTCGTCGCTGCCCGCGCGAAGGCTGTTATCTCTGGTGGCTCGCCGCTTGCGGCCGGCGAGGCGCCCGGAGGGAAGCCGGCCTCCAAGGCCCTCCGCGAGAGCGGGTACGTCGTCTTCCATACCACGGTTGACGAGTTGCCGGTGCGAGTCGTCTTCGATGTGGGCGAGCTCGGATTCGGTTCCCTTGCAGCTCACGGCCATGCGGACGCTCTCTCGGTTCTCCTCGACGTCAACGGACGTCCGCTTCTGCGGGATAGCGGCACCGGCTCGTACGCGGTCGAGGCCGGGCGTCAGGAGTTCCGTAGCACCGCCGCCCACAACACCGTCGAGGTCGACGGTCTCGACCAGGCCGAGCAGCGGGGGCCTCATATCTGGGGCCGCCGTTACACGACGAAGCTCGAGGCGGTGTCGCTGGGATCCCCGCTCGAGTATGCCCGGGCAAGCCACGACGGTTACCGCCGCCTGCCCTCCTCGGCCGTGCACACTCGAAGCGTCACGCTCCTTCCCCCCAACTTTTTGGTCGTGCTCGATCGGGTGCGGGGAAGCCGGCCGGTCCGCGCTTCGCTCCTCTGGAACCTCATGCCCGGCCGGGATGCAGGCGAGCTTCTAGAGGGCCGCGGGGCGCTCGTCGTGGCGGCCAAACCCTTCGCTCAGGCCAGCCGCGAGGAGGGACGTTTCTCCGAGCGCTACTCATGGCAAGAGCGGGCCCCTCGCCTTCGCTGGGCGGCGAACGGAGACGAGGTGGTCTTTGCGACCGTCGTGAGCCTGAGGAGTGATCCCGACCTGCCGCAGCTTGCTCTCGACCACGGCCGCGGCGTGAGCCGCCTGTCGATTGCCGGCCCGCGCAGAATGGAGCTCGTGGAGGACTGGGAGAGCGAGTGCGCGAAGGTGGGTGCCTGATGTGCGGTCTGGTGGGCATCGTGCGAGCCGATGGCGTCGAGCCGGAAGATCGCGATCGGGTTGCCACGGCGGTGGAAGCGCTCCGCCATCGGGGTCCGGACGGGAACGGGGTTCACGTTGAGACTCACTGCGTGCTCGGCCACACGCGGCTCAGCATCGTCGACGTGGCCGGGGGCTCGCAGCCGATCGCGAACGAGGACCACAGCGTGGTGACCGTGTACAACGGTGAGATCTGGAACCACCTCGAGCTCCGCAGAGAGCTCGAGCAGCACGGCCACCGGTTCAGGACGCGGTGCGACACCGAGGTCATCGTGCACGGCTACGAGGAATGGGGCGATGACCTGCCGACGCGCCTGAACGGGATGTTCGCCCTCGCGGTCTGGGATGTTCGGCGCGCAAGGCTCCTGATCGCCCGTGATCGCATTGGGAAGAAGCCCCTCTACGTGACCGAGCTAGACGGAGGGCTCGCCTTCGGGTCCGATGCTCGCTCGGTGCTCCTGGCCGCGAGTCGAAAGCCCGAGCTCGAGAAAGGACACCTAGCGGAGTACCTCTTCCAGCGCTACGTAGGAGCGCCGCGGACGTTGTTCAAGGGAGTGTCGAGGCTCCGACCCGGCCATCTCATGACGTTCGAGGGAGGGAAGAGCGAAACTCGCGCGTACTGGAGCATCGATCCCGAGCCTGCGCGGGACGTGGAGCCGGAGGAGCTCCGGGCGCTCTTGCTCGATGCGGTTTCCAAGCGCCTCATGAGTGACGTTCCGCTCGGGGTCCTTCTGAGCGGGGGCGTCGACTCTGCTGCCGTACTCGGCCTGATGCGGGAAGCGGGAGCAAACTCGGTCGCGAGCTTTACGATCGGCTTCGACGACCCGCTGTACGACGAACGCGACCTGGCAAGCATCGCGGCGACGAGGGCAGAGAGCGACCATCACGAGCTCGTGGTCGGGCCGGGAGACTTCTTCGGGGCGCTCCCGCGGCTCTCCTGGTATCGGGACGAGCCAATCGCTGAGACATCCGAGATTCCGCTGCTCCTGCTGGCCGAGCTCGCCGGGCGGCACGTGAAGGTGGTGCTCTCGGGGGACGGCGGCGACGAGATCTTTGGCGGTTACCCGAAGTACCGGGCTGAGCGAATGCTTCGTGCCGGGCGCCTTGCGCCTCTGGCGCTTCGTATTGCGGGCAACCTGCGGGCGACCAGGCCGTCGTCGCGAAGGTGGCGCCGTGCGGTCAAGACGCTCTCCATTGCCGACCCGACGCTTCGCTGGGCTTCGTGGTTCAGATCCCAGTCTCCGGCGGAGCTCCACCGACTACTCGTCCCCGAGTTGCGTGCACAGGCGGCCCCCGATCGGCTTGCCGCTCCGCTGGGAGCCCTCCTGCGCCCGTACGAGAAGCTGGATGCGGGACGGCAGATGCTTTTGGGCGACCTTCTGACCTACCTTCCGGACAACATGCTGCTACGCGGTGACAAGGTGTTAATGGGCGCATCCATCGAAGGGCGTATGCCCCTGCTCGACTATCGAGTGGTCGAGCTCGCGTCGAAAATGCCTGCGTCCAAACGAACCGGGTTGCGTACCGGAAAAGCCTTTCTTCGCCAGGCGGTCGGCAGTCTCGTTCCGGCGGAGCTCTTGCAGGCGACGAAGCGCGGATTCCCGGTGCCTGTGGCCCGTTTCTTGCTCGCCGACGAGGACCGCACCTTTGAACATCTGATCCTGTCCGAGCGAGCGCTGTCGCGCGGGCTATTCGAACGGAGCGAACTCGTAGCCGTCCTGGAGGGACGGAACCTCGACCCCTTGGAACGCGAGCTGCGTCTCTTCACGATCGCCTCTCTCGAGCTCTGGCTTCGGACGAACGTCGACGAGGTTCGTCTGGAGGCCCCGAGGAATTTCTCGGAGCTGGTCGGAGGTGATGAGAGGGAACTGAGCGGGCTCCAGCCAGTTTCCCCGTAAACGGGTTTCGACGCGATCTGTCAGCCGGGCGACGTCAGGGCGCGAACTCGGCCAGGATTTGCGAGCGCGGATTGAGTGCGACCGCCCGGTCGAGGCTTTCCCTTGCGCTCTCAAACTGGCCGGCCTTTGTCTCGAGCCGGGCGGCGACCACCCAGAGTCGCCAGTCACTTGGCTCTCGCGCGAGCGCGCGTTGAATTGCCGTGAGCGCTGCGGGCACGTTCCCGGAGAGCTCTTCGACGAGAGCTCGCTGCAGGTGCGTGGACGCAGCCCAGGGCTGGATTCTCTCGGCCCTCTTCGCTGTTCTCAGCGCCTCCGCGGCGTCTCCGCGCGTGGCCGCGTCCTGGCTCTGCCCGACCGAGCTCTGCGCCAGGAGGGGAATCGCCTGGCCAGCCACGAGCACGAGCGCGACTGCGACGACCCCGGCGCGAGCGCCGACGCGCACCCACCTTCGTTCGGGAGCACGAATCCGTTTCGATTCCCCGTAGACGGTCGCGGGGCCGGTGAGGAGCCCCAGGCAGACCATCGCGACCACCGTGACAACCGTCGTCTCCCACATCCAGTCGATTCCGGACTCGAAGAGAAACGCAAGCAAGGCCGCGGTCAGTGCGGCGGCGGCAGCACGACCGTCACCTTCGCTTCGGAGCGTGCGGAGGATGCCGACGACGAGTCCTCCCCCGAGCGCCGCCACAA
>Ga0126307_10003170_pt1 | contig 11190 bp, 11 predicted proteins | sample Plot28_FD_89955 | JGI IMG/M metagenome (GOLD analysis project Ga0126307, IMG submission 89955) | Serpentine soil microbial communities from UC McLaughlin Reserve, CA, USA - Plot28 | ecosystem: Environmental > Terrestrial > Soil > Grasslands | place: USA: UC McLaughlin Reserve, Lake County...
CCGAGCCGCTGGTGATCGTCGGCCAAGGGGCGATAGCCGGCGAAGTGACGTTGGCAGCACTGACGTGATCACCACGCCCCGCGCCAGGCAGGCAGTGAACCTGCTGCCCAACTCGATGACTGTGCTGGCCATCTGCGCCGGGCTGACGTCGGTCAAGGTCGCGCTGGAAGGGCGGCCCTACATTTCGGTGGTACTGCTCGCGGCCGCCGCCGTCCTTGACGGGCTGGACGGCCGGGTGGCGCGCATCCTGGATGCGTCGTCGCGAACGGGTAAGACAATCGACTCGGTGGCCGACGCGATGAATTTCGGGGTGGCACCCGCGCTGGTGGTCTACGTGTCGTTGTTGTCGGCGTCGCGGGTGGGCTGGATCGTGGCCCTGCTGTACGCGGTATGCATCGCGTTGCGGCTGGCCCGGTTTAACGCAATGAGCGACGACGACACCCTGCCCGCGTACACCCGGGATTTCTTCGTCGGTATGCCCGCCCCGGCTGGGGCGGGCATGGCTATCCTCCCGCTGGTCGCCACGATCCAGTTCGGCGAGGGCTGGTGGACCTCCGAGTGGTTCATCTGCCCCTGGCTGCTGGCCTGCTCGGCCCTGGTGGTCAGTCGGCTTCCGATGAGGAAGATTCCCGCCATCTCGGTGCGCCCGAATCTGGTCGTTTTAGTAACAGTGTCGGTGATCGCCGCGGCGGCCGCGGTCCTGTTTCCGTACCTCGTGATCATGGTGGTCAATGTGGCTTACCTGTGCCACATTCCGTTCTCCGTGCGCAGCCACCGCTGGCTGGCCGCGCATCCTGAGGTAGACAAACCGAATCAGCGGCGCGTCGCGCGGCGAGCCATCCGCCGAGCGGCGCTGAGCCGTAGGCCGATGGCCGGCCTGAGGCAGCGCAGACCAGGCCAGACCACATGACACCGAAAGGCCGCCTCAGCGGGCTCGATCTCACCGACGTCACGGCGCCAGAACCGAACTTGGGACTCCCTCAGCTGGTCGGGGATGCCCCGCCACCGCCTACAAGGCGTTATGCGATCACCGCGCTCATCTCAAGCTTCGTGCTCGCCGTATTAGGGATCGTCCTCCGGCACCTTCCCTTCAAACGGGTCAAGAGGACAGCTGAGCAAGGCCGGGGTGTCCCGGCAATCACTGTTGCGGCAGCGGTGCGCTTATCGAATCAGGCAGCAAATCCTAAAGCCCCGCCGAACAGACCCCAACCGTATCGCCCCATGCCATTAGGCTCATTCAGGAATTAGGCGAACGAAAACGCATTTCGCGGCGCGAGCTTCTGAAGCGGGCTTGATCGTCATGTCGAAGCACAGGCCACAACGTGCGCTTCTCGAAGCCTATCCGGGTCTGTTGAGAGCGAACGCGGTAAGACACGCAACCCTTCGTGGATCTCGACTGTAGGCCTTCGCGGCATTTACTGTTGCGCCATCAGTCCGGCTTCAGACTTGCGACTGCTGCCCAAGTCCGGCATCGGTCAACAAACGTGATAATCCGAGTTCTGCGCACCGCGCGGTTAGCTGGGGCAGCCTGCTGTTCGCATCTGTGTGTCTGCCTGCGGCAGCAAGTGTTTCGACCAACAGCAGCTCGGCGGTTAGGGCCGCGAGCGGTCTGCGCTCGCCGTCGATTCCGGCAAGTAGATCGGACGCGCGTCGGCAGGCTTGTTCGCCGTCGTCGGTCGAACCGGTGGCCGTCAACAGGCGAATCCCCGACTCCTCGTCGAGTTCAGTGGTGATCGTGGCGATACCATCGTCGCGCGGGATTGTGCGGGGTGACCGCAACCGGGCAGCCACCTCCGGCGCGATCTCGATGCCCAACCGAATCCGCTCGTTGGTGATCGCGGCCGCAAGCCTGGGCAGCCGCAACTGCTCGGCCACCTTCATGCCAGCGGCAAGGCGACCGACCGCAGTGGCGCGATCCCCGTGCGCCGCTTTGATTCTCGCGCCGGTCACGGAGCGTGCGACGAGGTAATCCACGCCGCCGCCCTCGGATCCAAGCTGATAATTCTCGTCCAGAAGCCGCATCGCCTCGGCCAAGTCGCCGGTCTCATAGAGCAGCTGGCCGAGCAGGGCGCCGGCGAGCAGCGCCGCATGCGAGCGCGGTCCAATCCTCGTGCCAAGCTCGAATGCCTCCTCGAAGTAACTGCGGGCGCGGGGAATGTCGAGCTGATACCGTGCGGCGATGCCGCCGAAACAGCGTGCGTAGACGGTGCCGAACGGTCCCTGCATCTGGTGGTAGGGCTCCGCCCACTCAAGCAAACGGTAAGCGGCGTCGTAGTCAAAGCGGTAGATCGCAGCAAATGCAGACACATTCGCGGAAGCCCCGGGCAACATTGGGTACAAGGTGTCCGGTCTCGACATCGCTTCGGCCACCAAAGCGTCCACGCCTTCGGCCCGGTCGGCGAAGAATTCGGTGACTGCTCGTACCACGTCGGCCTCGGCTCGCAAATCTGCCCGCGTTGCCTCTGATAGCCCTGAGCGGTCCAAGGCTGCATCGAAGCGATTCAGTGCGGCTTGGCAGGGCGTCAGACGTTGCAGCAGGATATTAGCCCAGGCGATCTTGAGCTGAAGCCGCGCTCGCGAAACCACCATCCCTGCTGGCAGCTTCCCAACGATCCCGAGAAAGGTCGTCATCTTCGACTGCTCGATCAGCTTTGTCCCGTCCCGCTCGACGAAGTCCACCGCCAGGCTGGGATCATCCGCGGCCAGCGCATGATCGACGGCCTCGCTGAGATACCCCTGTTCGGCGAACCAGGTTGACGCGGTGCGGTGGAGTTGTCCGACCCGGTCCGGGCGGTCTCGCTCGAGGCGACCGCGGAGAAATTCGGCGGCCAGCTGGTGATAGCGGAACCACTTCGCATCGTCATGGATGCGCTGCAGGAACAGACCGCGACGCTCGGCCTCCTCGAGCATCGCCTGTCCGCGAGCCACCCCCGCCAGCGCGGATGCCAAGCGACCGCATGTCCGCTCGGTGATCGACGTCGCCAGCAGGAACTCAGCCATCTCGGGCTCCAGGGTGTCAAACACGTTGTCCGCGAGGAACTCACCGATCACGTCGCTGACGCCGGAAAGTGCGCTCACCAGGTTGCGCGCATCGCCGCCGCCCCGCAGCGAGAGCGCCGCGAGCTGCAACGCGGCAGCCCACCCGTCGGTCGACTTGACCAACGCCTCCACATCGCCGGCCGCCAGCTGCAAGCCGCCAACGTCGTTCAGCAACAACTCGGCCTCGTCGACGTTAAACCGCAACGCAGCGGCATCAATCTCGACCAGCTCATCCAGAATTCGCAGCCGGCTTCCGGGTAGTCCAGCACTCGACCAGCTGGTCACAATGACCTGCAGGTGATGGCACCCGTTCTCGAGCAGAAAACCCAGCGCAGCGATGGTCTGGGGATCCGACACCCGGTGCCAGTCATCGATCATCAACGCGATCCGGTCGTCGTTCTCATGTACCTCGTCGATCAGCGTGGTCATCACGTAGCGGCCGGCGTCATCGCCGTGCCCCTCGAGCACCTGTCCCAAGGAGGCGGCGAGGCCGGGACGGATGCCTTGTATCGACTCGAGCAGATGCGCCAAAAACCACACCACGTTGTTGTCGTCGTCCTCGACGGTCAACCATGCGACCGGTATGTCGTCACGCGAGAGTTCCTCGCGCCACTGCGCAGCCAGCGTCGTCTTCCCGTACCCGGCCGGCGCGTGAATCACGATCAGCCGACGCCGTCCCCCGGCGCGTAACGCATCAATCAACCGCGGCCGAAGCACCAGCCCTTGGGACCGACATGGTGGACGAAACTTGGTAGCAGGCGAGGGTCGCGCCGTCGTAAAGGTCCGTCGGCCAGTCGTGGAGGCACGCGGACCGGTTCCAGCCAGCAACGAGACCTCGGCCGCATCCACCCGAAGCGCCATCTCGTCGCCGCCGAAGCCGATCTGACGCCCGATCTCGGCAAGTTCTTCCCCGAAATCGCCGGCCGAGGCCGGACGCTCTGCCGGATCGCGCGCCATCGCTCGCTCGACGACCCGAGCCAGCTCATCTGGAATGTCAAGCTTCCCCATATCCGGGACAGGCTCATTCGAGATCCGGAGAAACTGAGCAACGACCGACTCGCCGCTTTGACGCTCGAAAGCCGCATGACCAGTCAGCGCACAAAACAACGTAGCACCCAAACCGTAGATATCAGACGCCACCGTGGGTGGCGCCCCCGCAAGCACCTCCGGTGCACTAAATGCGGGCGTTCCCGCGACCAAGCCAGCACGGGTTTCAAAAGCGCCCGCAATTCGTGCGATACCGAAATCAGTCAGTTGCGGCTCGCCGTACTCGGTGAAAAGGATGTTCGCGGGCTTCACATCACGATGCAGAATGTCGGCTCGATGCGCCATCTCCAACGCCCCCGCAACTTTGATGCCGAGTCGCAATGCGCCGCTCCAGTCGAGCGGACCGTGCTTGCGGATCAGTGCATCGAGCGTGCCGTGCGGGTGATACTGCATGACCAGGAACGGTCGACCGCTCGCGGTCGTGCCGATCTCGAGGATGTTCACGATGTTCGGGTGCCCGGAGAGTCGCCCCATGGCACGTTGCTCGCGAACGAACCGCTCGAGGTTTTCGTCGTCGAGGTCGGCGGTCAACACCTTGACGGCAACAGCTCGATCCAGTGAGGTCTGGGTGCAGCGGTAGACCACGCCGAAACCGCCGCGGCCGATCTCCCGTGGCTCCGCCAACCCAACCGCGATCAGTTCCCCGGCGACATCGCCGACACTGTCATGCTGGGTTACGAACGGATCAACTTGGGCCATCGGATTGTCCTTGACGGTGAGCTTATATTAACCGTAGCCAATCAGACCCCGTTCTCAACAACAGCTAGCCCTGCCACGACCGAGTCTCAGATTGAAGAATGTTGGGAGGACACGCGAGGCCGCCTGTGCGGTTCGGCTTTGCTCGGCCGGCCCGCAGGGCGGCCCTACATGGTCGATGCCGCCGCCCCGGCTCTCCGGAGCACCTGCAGGGCCACCGCGCCGTCCGACCCGGCCACCCGTTACCTCACACCCGAACGCCTGGGGCGCAGTACTCACGCCCCAACCAGCCTCCTCATACGCGCCGCCTTGGGCCCTGCCGCCGCGCCCTGGCCGCCCCATCGGACGCGTCGACAAGGCGAAGACGCGTCGCACGGCGGCAAGCGGGCAATACACCAAGGGGTATAGCTCCGGCTCGCTAAGCCGACTCGCGACGACCGGTCGACGATCGTCAATAGGATGCGCTAGAGCGATGTATCGCTCGACCAAACTGTCAGAGCTTGAAGTGATCTCAAACCACGAATACCGGTTCATACGGCTACTCCGGCGGAGCGGACTCCGTGCCGGACCCGCTGGCGGGCGGCCTCGCGGCCGCACGCCGGCTGGCTTCCTCGGCGTCCAACTGCGCGGCCTGCGCCAGCGACGGTGCGCCCCCACCCAGCCGATGCGGGACCCAGAACTCCTCGGCCGGATGCGGACCGTAGGCGTCCTGTACCCGCTCCAGTAACTGTTGCATCCGCGAATGCAGCAACATCGTCAGATCCGGTGCGGTCAGCGTCGGCAGGATCGGCTCGCCGACCGCCACCGCGATCGGCACCTTCGGGCGAAGCATATTCTTGGGATGGTCTTTGGTCCAGATCCGCTGGGCACCCCACACAATGTGCGGGATGATCGGCACGCCGGCCGCGATCGCCATCCGGGCCGCCCCGGATTTGAATTCCTTGATTTCGAAGCTGCGGCTAATCGTCGCCTCCGGGTAGACCCCGACCAGTTCGCCGGCCCGCAGCGCCGCGACGGCCGCCTCGAACGAGGCTGCGCCGCTTTCCCGGTCCACCGGGATGTGGCGGCAGCTGCGCATGAGCAACCCGGTGACCTTGTGGTCGAACACCTCCTGTTTGGCCATGAACCGCACCTTGCGCCCGCGGCGCTGTTTATACGCGGGCAATCCGGCGAAGCTGAAGTCGAAATAGCTGGTGTGGTTGACAGCGACGACCGCACCGCCGGTCTCCGGCAGGTGCTCCACTCCGGTGACCGTGAACCGTAACCCCTGCAACAGCCAAACCAACCGCGCGCACTGGATGACAGTCCCGTACACTGGCTCCACAGCCGTCCAGCCTAATGTCAGCCACAAGCCAGGTGTGGATCGACGACTCTATCCTCTCGCTAAGTCGGTGTCGTCGGAAGCGGGCGACTACCAAGACCTGTGTCGCTCGCACCTGCACAAAGAAGCAGGCGCTGGCTAGCCCCTTCAAACTCGCCACATTCGGCCATCCTGGCGCCCCAGCTGGGTGCAGACGGCGATCAACGATTCCTCAAGGCGCCGAACGTAACCTGCAACATCGATGGGATCGGCCAGGCCGATGGTCGGATAACCGACGAGCTGGCCTGGACCGGGCCAGGTGATCTTCCCGCCCCGGTCGGTGTCGATGACTGGTGTGCCGTCGAGGGGACGCTCGTGCGGTTCGGTGCGGCGCCCGGCGGTATATACCGAAGGGTGTTCAAGGAGCACCAGCGTGTCTGGACCGCCGGCCAACCCGGCGTCAACAAGTTCACGCTGCAATTGCCACGCCTCCTTGTAGCCAAGCGCGCCCAGCTGCCTCACATCGATCGGTGCGGCACTGGAGCGGATTGATCGATAACTCAAAGGTATGGCTAAGGCTTCGCATCCGACGGCCAAGCTTGAGCGGTGCTCAGGTTGTGGGGCTGCGACGATGGCCGCCGATGATCTACTCGATGGAGCAGGTGGTGCCCGAGGTGGAGTGCCTGAATCGGGTTTATCTCAGCGGTCATGAGCCGAATGCAGCTGGATGAGCAGGCGGTCAGTTTTATGATCAAGCGCTCGGCCGAATACCGAGCTTTGGCCCAGACCGATCTTGGGAAGGCTCGATCGAGCGCCCATATCGGCGATCCGCCTTTCGTCGCATACCTCGCGGGTGAGCTGCAACGAGCGCTCGATGTCTTGGGCGGCAGCGTCGTTCGGCTGGCAGTCGTCACCGTCCCCAAAGTCGGCGAAAGGAAAGCCAGAGGGAACCTCCCTACCCAGAAGACCAGGCGGAAGAGTCAACCGTTGAAATGCGTTGTTAAGCCGGACGATTGGACAACGTCCTCAGGTGTCGGTCCCAGATATCAATCGAAAGTTGTGTCCGGAGGGGTGTCTACACGGCCAGAGTCGACGGGATCCAAGTGCGTAGCGACGGTGTTCACCTAACACTCGAGGGCGTGAAATGGCTGACGCCGGGGCGAAGAATCGTTGCAATAAGCATCAGTTGGGCAGCAGAACGATTTTGGCGTGGGTGTGCCGCTGCTCGAGTTGCTCGAACGCATCGGAAACCCGATCGAGCGGATACGTAGCGGCGATGTCGAAATCGATGGTGCCCGAGGCGACTAGGTCGGCCATCTCTGAGAGGACTTCCGGCGTCGAGGCGTCCATGCTGCCTTCGGTCTTGGCGCCGACTTCGGCGGCCTTCTGACGCGAGATGATGGTCTCGATGCGTTGCGGCGCTACCCCTAGGTCGACGGCGAGCTGAACGTATTCGGGTCCGAACAAGTCGATGAAGGCGTCAATCCCGTTGGGTGCAGCATCCCGCAACCGCGTCGCCAGCCCGTCGCCGTATTCGAGCGGTATAACCCCATGCGCGCGCAACCAGGCGGCGCTGGCCTTCGACGCGATGCCCAGCACGCGCTTGGTGGCGGACCAATAGCTGTACGACCAGGCTGCCGACCCCGCCAGCCGCGGCGGAAACGGCTACTGTCTCGCCCGGCTGTGGCGCCACTGCGCGAACAGCTGCGTACGCGGTGACGCCGGCGATATAGAGCGAACCCGCCACTTCCCAACTCAATTGGGGCGGTTTTGGGATCAGCTGTTTTACGGGCACGACCGTATGAGTGGCTGGACCGTCGCCAGCTGAACCCGAGAACTTCGTCGCCCACCGTGATGTCGGTGACATCGGGTCCTACTACGGCCACGACGCCCGCAAGGTCGCTGCCCTGGCCGGAGGGAAACGTGGCTGGAAACATCTCATGCATGCCACCAACCCGAATCCCGGCCTCACCGGGGTTGATGCCGGCGGCGCGAAGCTCGACCAGCACTTCGCCTGGCCCAGGCGAGGGCATGTCGATGTCGGCCAAATACAGTACGTCGCGCCCGCCGTAGCGGTCGAAACGCACGGCCCTCCCTCTTGTCGATGTCATGAGATCACCTCACCCGCATTGATATTCACATGCGGCAGCTGCCTAGCCAAAGCGGTAGTTTCGATGTCCAAATGGGTGTGCTTCTTGCTTAGATGAGTTCGATGATGGTGGCGTTGGCCATGCCGGCGCCTTCACAGATGGTTTGCAGGCCAAAGTGCAGGTTGTGGGCACGCATGTGGTGGACGAGGGTGGTCATCAGCCGCGCGCCGGACGCGCCCAGCGGATGGCCGAGGGCCATGGCGCCGCCGTTGGGGTTGACCCGGGCGGGGTCCGCGCCGGTTTCGGCCAGCCAAACCGCCAGAACGCTAGCGAAGGCCTCGTTGACCTCAAAAGCGTCGATGTCGTCGATGCCTAGTCCGGCGCGGTCGAGGACTTTTCGGGTGGCGGGAATCGGTCCGGTGAGCATGGTGATCGGGTCGACACCCACGACAGCGAACGAATGCAACCGCGCAATGGGAAGCACCCCCAGCTCGGCGGCCTTTTCGCTGGTGGTGATCAGCAGCGCCGCAGCACCATCGGAGACCTGCGAGCAGTGTGCGGCCGTGATGACCCCGTCGTCTTGAAACACCGGGCGCAGGCCTGCCAGCCGGTCGAGGCTGGTGTCGCGGCGGATGCCCTCATCGGCGCGGAAGCACCCGGTGGCGGCGCCGTTGGGGACGGCGATGGATTCGATCTCGGCGTCAAACGCGCCGCTGTCGACGGCCGCGGCCGCCCGGGCGTGTGACTCCATGCTGAGAGCATCAAGTTGCTGGCGGCTGATGCCCCATTTGGCGGCGATCAGTTCGGCGCTGACACCTTGATCGACCAGCTGATCGCGGTAGCGCGCAGCCAGCATCGGCGACAAGTGGGCGTTGTTGGGGCCGCGGCTGGAAAACATCGGTACCCGGGTCATCGACTCGACACCACCGGCCACCGCGACCTCGTATTGCCCCGACAGCACCCCGGCTGCGGCGAAATGCACAGCTTGCTGCGAGGATCCACACTGCCGATCGATCGTGGTGGCCGGGATCTCTTCGGGCCAGCCCGCCGCCAGTACCGCGTTGCGGGCGATGTTCATCGACTGCTCGCCGACCTGGCTCACACACCCCCACACCACATCGTCGACCACGTCGGGCTCCAGGCCACAGCGCGCCATCAGCGCATTAAGGATCTGCGCGGACAAATCCACCGGATGCACCGCCGCCAACCCACCCTTGCGCCGACCCAACGGCGAACGCACGGCATCAATAATCACCGCATCACGCACAAAAGAAGCCCTTCCTCTCATGACGGTGGCCTCCACGCTGCCCGGCGTGGATACAAGTTTGCGACGCTCCTGCTCCGGGCCAGTGCGCGGCGTCGCTCCATCGATTTCACCGTCGAGGCGCGGAGCGTTCGAGTCGATCCGGATTATCTGGGCGCCGGCGCCGTCAGAGTCGAAGCCGCGGCGTTTCTGGCCTTTATCGGCCAATCGATCCAGGTGTCGCCGACCTGCTCGACCGGCGTCCCTGGCGCCCGTCCAAGGCTCGCAGTCTCTGGCATCACCGGCAAGGTCTCTTGGCCGATGCATCAAATGACCTCCTAATCGGTCGAACCCATTCAGGCACTAGCTTCCGAGGATGCCTGATTGTTGCTAACTAGTCAAGGTCGTGAACTAAATTAGTCAATGTGCTTACGTTAGCTGAGCTGTCCTCACCTCCTTCGCGTAGCGTCCACTGCCGTTGTATTCGCAGGCTGGCGGTCGCGCGAAGACTTGGGAAGTGCGAAAGCCCGATCTGGATGTGATCTTTGCTAGAGGCAAGGCCGTAAGCGAGAAGCGACCCTTCAGTAAGATGGTCGTCGAGGCAAGCTCTAGGGCGAAACCTTGCCTACCCCGTATTTCGCCATAGGGCCTTGCCCGCAAATAGGCCCTTTGCTAGACGATGTGACTACCAGAGCGCGCCGTCCAAAGAAGCCTGAGGAGGCTTGCTCAAGGCCGCGCGTAGCATCCTCAGCGTGCGATGGCAGACTTAAACGAGTCTCTGAACATTGCCGGCGTCGGCTTTTCGGACGATTCTGCCTGTGCCGGCATCGGCTCCTTTTCTGGATCTACTCGGGCTTCAAGCTGTTAGCAAGACAGCCAAAATCTAGCTAATTTGCAAATGGATCCCGTTCGGTCGCTGCATCGACCGCCTGGTCGCGCGAAGTCGATGCTCCAACCAACGAAAGCTGTCATGAGCGACTGGTCTGGCGGGTGATTCGGACTACGCCGCGCACGCTAAGAGGTCGCACACGAGCCGGTGCCGGTTTCGTTTGGGTGCGGATGGACTCTACGCAGAACGTTGGCGTTGAGAAAGCCGTGGTAGATCTCGACCATCGCCCGGCGTTGGGCGGCGGTCAGTTCGTTTGCGGATTCGATTGCCTGCTGCAGTCCATGATCGGTATTCGAAGTTCGCGGCATGTCGACGATGCCGGCTCGCTCGTAGAGTTCCGCGGTAGTCAGGTCCAACGTATCGGCGATGGCATTTAAGACCGCGTCCGATGGAGCGCGCAGTCCCCGTTCGATCTGCGAGAGGTACGGCTTGGAAATCCCTACGGCTTCGGCCAACTGCCGCATCGGCAGTGCCGCCAGTTCGCGCTGCTGACGAATGATAACCCCGAGTAGCGTCTGGGGTCGTCGCCTGTCCATGCGATATACGGTAGTTCAACGCGGACAGCTGAGCGTTTGATAGACGCCGAATACGGAGGATGGCTTGGCCGACTGGTATGCGGCCCGAGGCTGAACACATCCCTACTCGTGGTAGTGCTGACCTCGCGGAAAGGATGAACACACCATGAGTGTCAACGACGGTTGAAAATTGACCCCTTTTCAACGGTTGAAAATTGACCCCCTGGTGTTCATTCTTCGGTGGTCGATCCCGGGACTCTCCCGAGGTCGCGGTCTTTGATGCGGTAGGAGTCACCCTTGAGGGCGATCACTTCGGCGTGATGGACGAGGCGGTCGATCATGGCCGCAGCAACTACATCGTCGCCGAATAC